>WNFF01000521.1_pt1 | contig 28786 bp, 23 predicted proteins | sample 5400441 | NCBI WGS metagenome assembly WNFF01 (sample SAMN13153345, study PRJNA577476) | soil metagenome | isolation source: 120 cm saprolite under Douglas fir tree site 2 hole 3 replicate 1 | place: USA:California | collected 2015-04-18
AGAGATGTTCGGTTCCGCGCTTGGCTATTTGGACGACAACTGGATGCGAGTACGCGAGGAAGCCAAGCATCAGGGTGCCGTCGTGCGCTATTACCGCATCGCGGAACAAGGAAGCGGGGACAGCGACCGGAGCATTGTTTTGTTGACAGAATATAAGAATTCGGCTGCGTATGCCGCACGTGAGGGGCTGTTCGCCTCGATACGCAATCAACACAAGCAGTTGCCGAGCAACACACCGGGCATAGTAAGATTTGGTCGGCTAGAGGACCTCGCCATGAGTACCCGCGTGTTTCAGGATTATTCGGATATGGACGATGCGCGGTTCCGCCTTCTGTCGAAAAATTAGCTTGTAGCGCAGGACTTTGTGAGACTATTCGACGAGAAAAGCGGAAGGTGGAGCTTTGAAATATCGAATTGCAATGTGGGCGGCTGCGGGCTTTCTCGTTGCGAGCGGCTGGGCAGTTTATTTCTTAGTGGCAAGCAAGCAGCATCCGATAGAACCCACAATGTCCACTCTTGTCCGCTTAACCTGCCCCGTTGCGATTGTCGGCTCGCATTACCCCGTTAGCCTCTATTCGACTCTTGTTGCAAATGTCGCCGCGTATGCTCTTGTCGGTCTAGTGGTGGAAACCCTGCGGCGGCAATTAAACCGCTCAAACTAATTCAAGCCCACGCCGTTTCAGCGTATGATTGCAGAAGAATGAGAGCGAGGTCCCAAGTTAGTCGTGTTGCTGCTTTCTTCTGCCTAGCGGTGGTGCTCCTGGCGGCATTGACGCCGGGTGGAGCGGCGCTACCGCTCGGCATCCTTATAACTCTATGTTTTTTGATTCCTATCGCTATAAGTGTTCTCCTCCCCTTCGTTGACGAACAGAGGACAACACAGCAGTCCCTAGTGCTGCCTGCTTTCTCGCCACGTCCTCCGCCTGCCCGGTAACCCCTCGCAGCATCTAGCCGCCGTAAGCGGCCTCGGTCCTGCACAACACCGCAACGACTGCGGGGCGGGTTGCGTCCTCGCGCAGGCTCACGCGATTCCCTGCCAATGGCCGGAGGAATCTATGTCGATGAAACGCAAATGGCTGAAGGTACTCATGATGCTGATGATGGCGTGCGCGTCGTTTGGTGGTCCGATGAACCCGAAAGGAATTGAGGACCTTATGCGCACCATGAATGAAACGAGGATTGAATTCACGATACCCGATGAGAACCACAAAGGAGATGGAGGTAAAGTAGACCGTGCAACCGTTAAAGTCTTTTGGGACTTGTGGAACAAGAAACAATGAAACTGTGCTTCCGAGCGCAACTTCCACTCTCGAAGAGAAATAGATTGGATACGAGACCAATCCGCGCCCAATTCCGGCCACATGAAACCTTCTGTATGAGAAAGAGGAGTAGACCATACGATGGGTGCGGACGGGGTAACCGTTGGTACGAAGAACACCATCACTATTGACTGTACGAATGGCCAAGCCAGTTGCGCCGGTATTTTGATCAACTGAGTGAATCCTTTCAAGACAAGGCGAGCCATCAGGAGGCTTCCAATGAGACACGCCGCACGGGTTTTTGTTTCAACCGTATGCTGTCTGACGGCTGTTTCCGCGACATACGTGAATCCGCTTGCGTCAAACACCGAACCCACTCAAGCCACTATCTTCGAGCGTAAGCTAAACACGCGCGTTGCGCGATTCGACACGTCTGGCCGCACACTAGCCACCAGCTTGATCGACCTAGCCTATGAGTACGAACTGCCTATGGGAATCGAATACTTGGATCGCAAAGCTGCCACTCAGCCAATAAACCTTGAGTTACGCAATGAATCGGTCCGAGGGATTCTCCTCGCGATTATCCAGCAAGTTCCGGAATACAAAGTCAGCTTTTCCGATGGAGTGGTGGACGTTTACGTGCCCAAAGCGCGGGAAGATTCCTCAAACCTACTAAACAAAGTCATCAGGAACTTTGCAGTCTCTGAATTAGACACCCGCCGCGCAGACGTGGAACTGCTCTGTGCTCTTACGCGCGAAGTTATGCCATCCGGCGGATGCGGCGGCAGCATTGCCATTGGGCAATGGGGCCCGCTCAAGATTACCGTTCACGTGCAAAATGCAAAGGTCTACGAGATCGTTAATTTGATCGTTGCCCAAAACGGAAAAGCTGTCTGGACGGTCATGGCGCCACCGGAAAAGCTCTCCAAAATTCCCGTCGGCGGGCTTTGGCATATTTACCCGATCGAACCTCCTTTCAAGAGCGCTGTTTTGGATAAGCTGGCCAGCTTGGCCGCGAGTGGGAACTGAGTCGCCTCGTAAGTGCCCTTACGAAGTGACAGTATCGACTCCTTGGGCGGGTGGGGCACGTCTAACGCTTTAACTCCGCTCGGGAGTGGCCTGCCTTTTCAGATTTTGTTTTTGAAAAGATGGGTCCCGTGCTCCTCTTGGGACGCTTCTGGCTTTGTTTCTTTCTTGCTCGATACGCGCGTGCGCCCCGACCGTGCAGCTTGATGGGGTAAGACTTTGGGTGGTGCATCCCTTTGACCGATCAGTATGACGCGTCGGCTCCTTCGACCGCCTAGAGTTGCCGTTCTGTTCTAGTTGATGAACGCCGCGCTCATCGTTTTTCTACGCCGGTCGAACTCGCGCGCGTCCTCGCCCGATTCGCGCCGTTCTTTCGGTTCCATTAATGGTCCACTTCGATGGTTCGCGATTGAACAATTTCTGGCATCGCATTTCGTCTTCAGCCACTTCCTGGTTTACATACAGCAGATGCGCCCTCGCTGCTCGAAGGTTTCGTGAATGCCAGATAGACAAGTTCACTGCAAAGCGGCGCATCACAGTTGCGCAACTCTTTCAGGTCAACGCCCTCTTTGCACAATCCTTTGCACAATCGCGCCCAAACATGCCCAAACATCCCATAGAAGGCCGGCTAGGATATTCCTAACCTGCTGAAAGGAAACAGGCAGAGCAGGACGAACGCCCTGCAAAACCATTATCGGCGGTTCGATTCCGCCTCGCGCCTCCAACCTTTCTCCTCTCCATTCTTCGTTCTCCCCTGTTGCTCTCATGGAACACTCTGCCGTCGTTTCCCCTGCCATCGCCTGCACAAACCGTTCCAAAATAAGATGAGCCCCGCGAGCGGCTTCCCGGCCGCCAGCTTCGCCTTAGGCTCCAATCGGAACGCTCTTAGAAGCCGAAAGGACACAATCATATGAAAAAGCTAATCATCCTGTTTCTAACGCTGTCCGTTTTCGCCATCCCCTCGCGTGCTCAGTCCGTCGATGCCTCTCTCAGCTATTCTTATTTCCGCCTGGGAGGCTCCAACGGCCTCAACCAGAACGGCGTCAGTGGCTCCCTCGCCTATAACCCCAACCGCTGGCTCGGCCTCGTCGGTGACATTGGGGGCTACCACGCATCGCCTTCCGGCGTTTCCGTGAACACCTACACCTATCTCTTCGGTCCGCGCCTGACCCTGCGCAACCCCACCAAAATCAATCCATTCGGGCAGGTACTCTTTGGCGGCTCGCGCATCACGGTCGGATCGGGCGGCGGCTCTTCCAACCAGTTTGCCTATAGTCTTGGTGGTGGTGTGGATATCGGCTTGCTTCCGCATCTGGCCTTCCGCCCCCAGGTGGATTACGTCGGCCTCAACACCCCCGGCTCGCACACCAATTGCACCCGCATCTCTGCCGGTTTCGTCGTCCACTTCTAGCAACCAACACAAATCCTATATTTCCGATTGGAGACCCGCTCCCGCTGGAGGCCCGGAGCGGAGCTTTCCTGAAGGAAACAGCGAGGTGCCGCAAGTCCGCTGCGCCGGCGGAAAAGGAACACGCCACGCCTTTCGCCCCAGACGCGGCATTCCTGTCCCCATCCGGGGGGCGTTTCACGGGCCGCAATCCGAGGTCTCTTCAAGAACGTCATGGACGCCGTCACTGGCGACGTCACTTTGCACAGCATGGCTACGGAGAACTCCGGTGACTTGGCGTACGATAGCGGAGATTACAACGAAACGTAGTTGAGAAGTCTTCACGTCAAACCACCCACTGGGTGTTGCCATCAAGAAATCCGTCCAACGGCACGCATGAAAAACCGGGGGGAGGAGTAGCAATTATGGCTAACTAGACTTCCGTCGGCAGATTCTATGCGATTCTTATGCTGCCGCCAGTTCTTTCATGAGCGCCTTCCCTTTGCGGAACCACGGCCGCTCCCGCCTTTGCATGTATCGCGGCAGCGTGCGCTTCTTCGCCTCAAGCTTTTTCAACCATTCGCGCGACTCTTCGTGCCGGTCCGCCGTTTTCAGAAAACTCGCATAGTTGTATAACGTTTCCGGCGTCGTCGAGATCTGCGTGACCTCCGCGAACAACTGATCCGCGCGCTCGAGTTGTCCCGTCCGCGCGTAGGCATCCGCCAGCAGCCCCCCAGCCCGGTAGTAATCGAATTTCCTGTCCACCGCCACCACCCGCTCCAGGTCGGCAATCGCCGCTGGCAGATCGTTCAATCCTAGCGAACATTTCGCTCGTGAATAGTAGGTGTAATGAGAAGCGTCCCGCGCATCAATCGCGTGAGTGAATGCTTCCCGGCCTTTCGCAAACCCACCTTGATCCTTATAGAGCTCGCCGAGCTCTTCGTAGTTGGCCGGCGAAGGATTGTCTAGTATGAGCGTTTCAACAGTTTGGATCCGCGACCGCCGCCCAAATCCCTGAAACACGCCGCGAAGAAGCCCTAGATCAGGCAGCACTTCGGCAAGGATGTACACAGCGGCGCCAGGCGGTCCGAGAAAAAAGATGACGTAAAACCAATAGTTCTCCGGCCGCCGCCTGATGAAGTGCACAATCGCCAGGCCCTGCACGAGAAAGCCCCAGGGATAGAAAAGATGCCCGAGTCCAAACATGGATGACCGCCTGCCAACAGAATCGCTTGCCTTTTCCGGTGGGTCAAACGGAAAGTCTGCCCACTACTTGCGTCAGTTACTGCCTGTTTGCGCCAATTCCCGCCTGCTATGATGGTCCCACGTGAATCCCATCGAAACCCTCGGTCTCGCCCTGGGCGCCGGGTTCTCTTCCGGCCTCAACCTTTACGCCACGGTCGCGACGCTGGGCCTGCTCCAGCGTTTTGGAGTGATCCACCTGGCGCCGGGGCTGCAAGGCCTCTCTCATCCCTGGGTTCTGGGAACGGCCATCGCACTCTATCTGCTGGAATTTTTCGCAGACAAAATCCCCTTCGTGGACACCATCTGGGATGCCATCCACACGTTCATTCGCCCGCCCGCCGCTGCGCTTCTTGCGTTTGCCGCCGCCGGGGCCGCCCCGCCAGAATGGCGCTGGGGCGCTGCGTTGATCGCCGGTGGAGTGGCTCTCACTTCGCATGGCACAAAAGCCAGCGCTCGCGCCGCCGTCAATACCAGTCCCGAACCGTTCAGCAATTGGGTTTTAAGTTTCGGCGAAGACCTGCTCGCCGTTTGGCTTACGTGGATGGCCACGGCTCATCCCGTCGCCACAACCATCATTGTCTTCGCGCTCCTGGCGCTCTCCATTTTTTTGCTTTACCATCTTTTCCGCTTCGCCCGCCGCGCTCTCCATCGATTGCTGGAAACCTGAACAAGCATTACTTCACGTACGTTGCCAGCCAATCCAAAAACGTCTTGTACCAAAACTGGCTGTTCTGCGGCTTCAGTACCCAGTGCCCTTCGTCGGGGAAAACCACCAGCTTCGACGGCACTCCCTGCCGCTGCAGCGCGCTGAAAAACTCCAGCGATTGCGTGTACGGCACGCGGTAATCCCGTTCGCCGGCAATCACGAGCGTCGGCGTCTTGAATTTCCCGAGTTCGCCCGCGTAAGTCACCGGCGCCCACTTTTTGTAACTTTCCGGATTTGACCACGGCGTGCCTTGCATGTCGTGCTCTTCGAACCAGAGCTCTTCGGTCGCGTACATCGAAACTTTGTCGTACACGCTTGCGTGGCTAACGACCGCTTTGAACCGGCCAGTATGTGTTGCAATCCAATCCGCCATGTACCCGCCGTAAGAGCCGCCGGCCGCGGCCATGCGCGATTCATCAACGAAAGGATATTTCTTCAAAGTGAAGTCCACACCGTTCATCACGTCGACGTACGCTCTGCCGCCCCAGTCGTTCGTGATCTCATCGGTGAATTTTTGCCCGTAACCCGTCGAGCCGCGCCGGTTGATCATCAGCGTCACGTATCCCGCAGCGGAGAAAACCTGCGCGTTCCACCGGTAGCCCCAGGCGTTCGACCACATGGTCTGCGGCCCGCCGTGCAGCAGCACCAGCAGAGGGTATTTTTTTGTGGCGTCAAATCTCGGCGGACGAATCAACATCGCCTGCACTTTGATTCCTTCGGCGCCCTCGAACCAGAATGTCTCCGGCGCATTCATCTCCATGAATGAAAGCATGGAATCATTCTGATGGGTGAGTTGCCGGACGTTGGAGCCGTCGCTTGATGCCGCGAATATTTCGGCAGGAAGCGTCAGGCTAGTCCGTTCAAAAACCAGCGTCTTGCCGTCCGCGCTGAATGAAATCGCCATGTTATAAGTATCGGCGATGACCTTCTTTGGTTCCGCGCCAAACCGAGCCGCCATGGCATACAACGGCTTTTGCGTTTCGTTTTCTGCTGTAAAATAAATCGTCTTGCTGTCCGGCGACCAGGCCAGCTCGTCCGCGCTGCGGTCAAACGTTTCCGTAAGATTTTCAATTCGTCCCGCCGTCCGATCGTAAAGCAGTACGCGCCACCGGTCCGCTTCGTATCCAGCGGCTAGCTGTGCGTGATAGGCGATGAATTTTCCGTCCGGTGAATACGCGGGATTTCCATCGAATCCCGGTTGCGTTGTGATGCGCTTCGGTTCGCCGCCGCCAGCCGGAACGATGAATAAGTCCGCATTGGTGCTGGTCGCTTCCATCTTGTCGGTCACCGCGGTAAAACAGATTTCTTTGCCATCTGGAGAAAAATTAATGTCGCCCGGTCCGCCGCGCTCGTCAGGTGGCACGTCGTAGTTCGCTCCCGGCGTCAGGTCTTGGGGCGCGGTAATTCCATCCGCACGAACAATAAACAAATGGCTGCGCTTGCCTTCGTTCCAGTGTGTCCAATGCCGGTACAGAAGATGCTCGGCGACGTGTGCTTTCACTTTATTTTTTTCTTTTTCTTCGTCGCGCTTCTTGTTGCACTCGTCGTCTTTGCAATCGGGATACACGGAAGACGTAAATGCGATCGTTTTCCCGTCCGGTGACCACTTTACAATGTCCGCGCCGGTTGAGAGTTTCGTCAGCGCATGCGCTTCGCCGCCATCCATCGAAAGCAAATACACCTGCGAATCGGCACTGCGCGAAGAGAGAAATGCGAGCGTCTTTCCGTCCGGCGACCACACCGGCGAAGAATCATGCCCGCTCTGCGTCAATTGCATCGCGGCCCCGCCCGCGGCGGATACCACCCAGATGTTGCTCACGCCGCGATTGGTTTCCAGGTCCGGCGTGGACACCGTGTACGCTACCCACTTGCCGTCTCTGGACACTTGCGGTTCCGCAATGCGATGCAGCTTGATCATGTCGTCAAAGGCAATGGGGCGCTTGCCCGATTCCTGCGCGGAAAGAAGCAACGCGCATCCCAGCAACATCGACATCGTAAGACCGCATCGAATACTTAAAGCTTTCATCTCTTCCTTCTCCTTTGCAACACGGCGCATTGCGATGCCAGGTGCGGAATCAGGGATATTGTCACGTTTTGCCGCCGAAACCAACAGTCCAGAAGCGTGGCGCTTTGTACGCGACAAAAAGACTTATTTCGTTGCGCTTATGCTGCGTTTCCCTCTGCTACAATCCTTTGCCGGATAACTCATGCTGACGCGCAGCGGACTTTTCCCCCGCAATTTCAAGAAGACCATTCCTGTGGCCTCGCGCGGAGAGGGTTGCTGGATCATCGCTGACGACGGCCGGCGATTTCTCGATGCTGCCGGGCAGGCAGCGGTCGTAAATATAGGACACGGTGTCGCTGAAATTGGGCGCGCCATGGCCGAGCAGTCGTCGCAGATTGCATTCGCGCATACTTCGCAATTTGACAATGCTCCGGCGGAAAAACTCGCTGCGCGGCTGCTCGCGATGGCTCCGCAAACTTTTCGGAACGGCGGGCGAGTTTACTTCACTTCCGGTGGCTCGGAGGCAACCGAAACCGCAATAAAACTGGCGCGCCAATTTCACCTGGAGAGCGGCCTGAAAGATCGTTACCGTATCCTTTCACGGCGCCAGAGCTATCACGGCAGCACACTTGGAGCGATGTCCGTCAGTGGCAATGTCGCCCGCCGCACGCTGTACGAACCGCTCCTCGCCGAATGGGGACACATCGCTCCGTGTTTCTGCTACCACTGCCCTTACGAGAAGACGTTCCCACAATGCGAACTCGCGTGCGCCGACGACTTGGATACTCAATTGGATCGCAGCCAAAAAGCCGACGCTGCCGCCTTCATCTTCGAACCAGTCGTCGGTGCAACGCTTGGCGCAGCGGTGCCGCCTGAAGGCTATGCCGTGCGCATCGCGGAAATCTGCCGAAAGAACGGCATTCTTCTGATTGCGGACGAAGTCATGTCCGGGATGGGCCGCACAGGAAAACCGTTTGCAGTCCAGCACTGGGGCATCGAGCCGGACATGATTCTGACTGGGAAAGGTGTTGCCAGTGGTTATGCGCCGCTCGGCGCCGTGCTGGTTTCCTCGCGTGTAGTGAAAGCATTTGAGCGCGGCTCTGGCGCCTTCATGCATGGCTTCACGTACCAGGCACATCCTGTGTCTACTGCCGCGGGCAACGCTGTTCTCGACTTTCTCGAAGCGCATGAATTATTTGAGCGCGCTATTTCTGCCGGAAATATTCTGCGCGATGTCCTTTTGCCGCTGCAGTCGCATCCGAACGTCGCCGATGTTCGCGGACTCGGACTGCTTCTTAGCGTGGAGTTTGTCAAAGAGAAAGCCACTCGCGAGCCTTTCTCAAGAGAGCAAAACATCGCCGAGAGAATTCGTCAGGCCTGTCTGGACGAAAATGTGCTTACCTATCCCACGCAAGGTTGTGTTGACGGCTTGCGAGGCGACCACATCCTTCTCGCGCCGCCTTTCACGATCTCGCCGGAAGAATGTGCGCTGATCGCGAGTGCGCTTCAATCGGCAGTGGCGGGAGTGTTTGCCCATTGATCCGGTATCCAGTCATGCTGGTTCGCGGCAGTGGCATCGCTCATTTTCTGGAGAACGAAATCAAAATGCGGCTTCTCTCTGGTAGTCTTGCAGTCTCGCTCATTTGTTTGCTGATCTGGACCTTCGCGCTTTCAGCGCAACTCAGGCAGGAGACATCGCCAACCACTCCGATTCTCGGTTTTACGCTGCCGCACGCCGCCGCCGAACACGACCTTGAATCAACGTTTCAATCGATTCCTTCTCCGGAGAAGGCCCGCGAATGGCATCGCACCTTTACCGCCGAACCACATCCCGCCGCTTCAGAGCGCAATAACCAGCTTGCGGATCTCGTCGCGGACCAATGGCGCAAGCAAGGATGGGAAGACGTCGCGCTTCGCCGCTACGATGTTTTGCACTCGCGCCCGCGCAGCGTTTCTCTTGAAATGACTGCGCCAGTCCAATTCACAGCGTCTCTCCGCGAAGATGCTTACGACGTCGATCCCGACACGAAAAATCCGGCCGTCTCCGGCTCCTATTTTGGCTATTCGGCATCGGGCGATGTGACGGCCGAACTCATCTACGCGCACACCGGAAATCCGGAAGACTACGACTTCCTTCGGAAGAACGGCATCAGCGTGAAGGGCAAGATCGTTCTCGTGCGCTACTCGAACCCGTACAGTTATCGTGGTTTCAAAGCCTTAACCGCAGAGCGGGAAGGCGCGGCCGCCGTGCTCATTTATTCCGATCCCGCCGAAGACGGTTCGACGCGCGGCAAAGTTTTTCCCGACGGCCCATGGGGTCCGGAAAGCCACATCCAGCGCGGCGCTATCACTTACGATTACATCGTTCCAGGCGATCCCACCACGCCCGGCTGGGCTTCCATCGAAGGCGCAGAGCACATCGCTCCTTCAGAAGCGCGCTCACTGCCGAAAATTCCCGCGCTCCCACTTTCGTGGCGCGACGCCAAGCCGCTGCTTGAAAACATGAACGGCGCCGAAGCACCAAAGGATTGGCAAGGCGCTTTGCCAATCACGTATCGCATCACCGGCTCGGTGAAAGTTCACCTAAGGGTGGACATGGACACAAGCCGACAGCCTTACACGGTCGTCGAAGCGCGCATTCGCGGTAGCGAACTCCCCGACGAATGGGTGCTGCTCGGCAATCATCGCGATGCGTGGGTGTACGGCGGCGTGGATCCTTCGAGCGGCACTGCTTCGATGATGGAGCTCACCCGCTCTCTCGGCGAGCTAAAGCGACGCGGTATTCGTCCGCGGCGCAGCATCGTGGTTTGCAGCTGGGATGGCGAAGAATATGCGCTGACCGGCTCCACGGAATGGGGCGAGCAACTCGCCGATGACCTCAAGAAAAAACTTGTCGCGTATCTCAACGTGGATGAATCAGTCGCCGGAGCGGCCACAACTGCGGGTCCCGAAGGGCTGAGTTTTTCGCCCGCCGCTGTAGCTTCGCTCGCGCCGATGCTGGTGGAAGCTTCGAAAGACGTTCGCGCGCCTTCGGGAAAATCTCTGTATGAAGCCTGGCGCGCAACCAGAATGCGCGATTCGAAAGCGAGCAGTCCGCCGTTCGACAGCGCGCTCGTGGAAACGCGCATTGGCAGCGGCTCCGACCACACCGTTTTCCTGAATCATCTTGGCCGGCCGGTGATCAATCTGGGATTCACGGGCGATTACGGCGTGTATCACTCGATGTACGACGATCATTACTGGATGGCGCACATCGGCGATCCCGCGTTCGAATATCATGTCGCGCTGACGCGCATCTGGGGGATTGTCGCCTTGAGGCTGTCCAATGCTGATATTTTGCCGTTTGATTTCGGCTTCAACGCTGCGTCGCTGGAACAGTTTCTGCGGGAGCTCGAACAAAAAAGCAAAATCGAGGAACGGCGACTATCGTTGAAGAGGTTGCACGCTCGCATCGCTGAATTCGAAAGGACGGGCAGCTTGTTGCGGGATGCCGTTGCTCGCGATCTTCAGTCAGGCTCAGCCCCGCCAGGGAAGATTCAGCGCCTCAATGAGCAACTCCTGCAGGTCGAATCCAACTGGCTTGATCCCGCCGGCATTCCCGGGCGGCCGTGGTTCCAGCATCTTCTCTATTCCTCGCGATATACGTACGCACACTTGGAATTCCCCGGGCTCACCGAAGCCGCGGAAAAGCAGGATTGGAAATTGGCTGGCGAGCAAGCCTCGCTGCTGGAAAAAGCCGTGGCGAAAAACACAAAATTGCTAAGATCGGCACAATCTTCCTGGGAGAAGAACAAACGATGATTCATGGGCATTATTGTCGTGCGCTTGTCATTCTTCTTTGCTCACTAACAGCAATTTCTCCGGCTCCGGCTCAGGACACTCCGCCTGCCAAGCCTCGGGCGCGCGATCTTGGCGTTCCGTTTGACGGCGTCCCCGGTCCTTTCAATGCGATCACTGATGTATCCGGCATCACCGTCGGACACACGACGCTCATCTCCGGCGAGGGAAAACTGCAAGTCGGGAAGGGCCCCGTCCGAACGGGGGTGACCGCTGTGCTGCCGCGCGGAAAAGATTCCATGAACAATCCCGTTTTCGCCGGTTGGTGGTCGCTGAACGGCAACGGCGAAATGACCGGAACGACTTGGATCGAAGAGTCCGGATTTCTCGAAGGGCCCGTGATGATCACCAACACGCACAGCGTCGGCGTTGTGCGCGACGCCGTTATTCAATGGCGCGTCAATCATGGGCAGCCTGATCCGACGGGTTACTGGTGGTCGCTGCCGGTCGTCGCGGAAACATGGGACGGCTGGCTCAATGACATCAACGGATTTCACATCAAACCAGAGCACGCGTTTCACGCCATCGATTCCGCGCATGGAGGAGCGGTCGAAGAAGGAGCCGTCGGCGGAGGGACGGGAATGATCTGCAACGAATTCAAGGGCGGCATCGGCACGTCGTCACGCAGACTCGACGCGAAATCTGGCGGATACACGGTGGGAGTCCTGGTGCAATGCAATTACGGCCGGCGCCCTGACCTGCGTATTGCTGGAGCGCCCGTAGGTAGAGAAATTCCAGAAGGCGCCGCTTACAGCTCTGCGACATTCGCACAGGATGACCGGGGTTCGATCATCGTCGTTGTTGGAACGGATGCCCCGCTCGTTTCCCATCAACTGAAGCGGCTCGCGCGCCGCGTTTCTCTCGGGCTCGGACGCAACGGCAGCATCTCCGGCAACGGGTCCGGAGATATTTTCATCGCGTTCTCGACGGCGAATCCCAGCGCCGCCGCTGCCGATCGCGTCGTCGATCTAAAAATGCTGCCCAACGAAAAAATCGAGCCGGTCTTTGCGGCAACCGTGCAAGCCACGGAAGAAGCCATCATCAACGCCATGATTGCCGCCGAAACCATGACGGGCATCGAAAATCACAAAGTGATCGCTCTGCCGCACGCGAAATTGCGCGAAGTCCTCAAGAAATACAACCGGCTTGCGCCATAGCGAATTGGATCCGATAGCTCTACTGATTCACTTTGCTAGAGAACGGGGATCGCCGTTTTGCGAGGCGGATTGAAGAATGGCATGGGTACTACCTTTGCGGAAACAGTGTGGCGCGCGGCTTCGACCGTTATTTCCATACTGAGAGTGGTGCCAGCTGCGGAGTGCTCGCGGCTGACGCAGGCGAGTGCGATCATTTTTTTCAGCGTGGGCGACCAAGTGGTTGAGGTGGCTTTGCCGATTTGCCGGCCTCCGCGGTACACCGGCACTGCGGTGCGCGAGGCCATGCTCGGTACCTGCGGCGCCATTTTCAGCTTGTCGTAGAGCGCTTCGACTTCGTTCCAGTTGATCTCCAGCCCTACAAGGGCGCGTTCGGCGCCTTTCCTTGCTTCTTGCGCCAGGGCGTCGCGGCCGACGAAATTTTCCTTCTTCAGGTCCACCAGCTTGCCGAGTCCGATCTCCGCCGGAGAATATCTTTGCGACTCAATGAGAGCTTTTTTGCTCGAAATGTAATCCACTTCGATCAAAATCAGGCCCGCTTCGATGCGCGCGATGTCCAGCGCGATCATTCCCGCGGGATGAACGTCGAACGCCTTGCCTTTGGCAATTAGCGCATCCCAGACTTTGATCGCGTCCTTCCACGGCATCCACACTTCGAATCCCAAATCACCGGTATAACCGGTGCGCGAAATATCCACGGGAACGCCGGCGATTTTTCCTCGCGTCACGCGAAAATACTTCAAGTTCTCGATGTTCGCGTCGGCGGCTGCGTGCAGCAGTTTCCCGGATGTCGGCCCCTGCAGCGCCAGCGCTGCCGTTTGCTCTGAAATATCTTCAATCGTTACATCGAGTCCCAAGGCATTCTGTTGAAACCAGCGCAGGCTCGGATCCGCTGCCGTCCAGCGATATTCGTTCTCGCCGAGCCGCGTGATCGTTCCATCGTCAATCACTTTTCCTTCGGGATCGCACCAGCAGCAGTAGATTACCTGGTCCACCGCAACTTTATTGATGTCGCGAGAGATCACGCGGTTCACGAATTTGGTGGCGTCCTGCCCCGTCACGCGATACTTGAAGAGCGGAGAAATATCAATCAATGCCGCGGAATTGCGGATGGCGTTGTACTCGTGCTCGTGGTGCACCTCATAAACGCTGACGGTGTAATAGCCCGACCATTCGCGGTAATTGAGGCTTTCGCAGAGCGCGAGTGTTCTTTCATGAAATGCAGTTCCAACCGGCAAGAATCCTCCTGACGCACAGCGGCAGACGCCACGGCAAAGACAATGGATTATAGGTGCGAACTTGATGCGCTCGCAAGGATCGGGGCATTCGAAGCGAATCGTCTCGACAACACGCATTTCTGTGATGGCAATCACTGATTTTCTTCACAAACATAGCTGGTAACGCACCGCAGAAGACTGACGGCGCTTTACAGCGGGTCGAAGCTGGCCCTATAGTCATCTGACGGCCGCTTTCGAACACTGCATGCGAAAAACCCATCTCATTCGAGTCGCACTGCTTCCCTGCCTGCTCCTGGTCACCGCGAGCCTTTCCGCGGCCGAAGACATCAAGCAAATCCGGCCCACCGGTTACGTGAGTGACCTGGCCGGTGTAATCCGCCCCGAAGCCAAGACGAGGCTCGAAGCGCTATGCGCGGAGTTGGAGCAAAAGACCGGCGCGCAGATGGCCATTGTGACCGTGCAGTCGCTCGAAGGCGAGAGCGTCGAAAATCATGCGGTAGAGCTCTTCAAGCAGCTCGGCGTCGGAGGTAAGAAAGACAATCGCGGCGTGCTGTTGCTGGTCGCTCCCACTGAGCGCAAGTATCACATCGAAGTGGGCTACGGGCTGGAACCGGTGATCAATGACGCTCGCGCCGGAGATGCGGGACGCACGATGGTACCCTTTTTGCGAGCGAACGACTACGGCACGGCCACCGTGGTCGCCGCACGGCAGTTGGCCAAGTACATCGCGGACGATGCCGGCGTTACGTTGAGCGGCCTGCCGCCCCCGGAGCGGAATCAAAGTGGGAGCAGGAACAGGGGATTCCCGGTTTTCTGGGTTATCGTCGGGCTGATTGTTTTCTTTCGCGCCATCAGCAGCCTCTCTGGCCGCGGTGGACGCGGATCGGGCGGGGGCGGGTTGCTTTGGTTTCTGCTGGGAATGCTGGCAAGTAACGGTGGCAGGAGCTCGGGAGGTGGCTGGGGCGGTGGAGGGTTCGGCGGAGGAAGTGGTGGCGGCGGGTTTGGAGGATTTGGCGGCGGCAGCAGCGGGGGCGGGGGCGCTTCAGGAAGCTGGTAGGAAAGGAATGGACGCGAAATGTTGTCGACGGAAACGAAATTGGCGGAGTTGGTCAAGAGGCTGAAGGAATTTGCGGCGGCAAATCTTGAATGCGCTATTTTGTACGGGTCGGCCGCGCGCGGGGATTTTCATGAGGGACACTCGGACCTCAACGTGGTTTGCATCCTGCACTCGCTGAGCGTCGAGGAGTTGGGAAGGCTCGCACACGTGGTGAAGTGGTGGTGCGTCGAGCAGCGGGAACCGGCGCCGCTTTTTTTTACTCTAGATGAGCTAAAGCGTGCCGCGGATGTCTTCGCCATCGAGATTCTGGACATGAAGCATGGGCGGCGAGTGCTTTGCGGCGCGGACGTCGTCGCGGATATTGAAGTGCCGATGAACCTGCATCGCGTGCAGATCGAGCATGATTTGCGCACGACCCTGCTGAAATTGCGGCAGCACTATCTGCGCGCCCCGGGCAATTCAAAAGAACTGGCGCCGGTATTGAGAAAATCGTTTTCTGGAGTACTGACGTTGCTTCGCCACCTGGTGATCGCGTTCGGAGGAGAGCCGCCAGTGGCGGCGCATGATATCGTTGCGCGAGCGGCGACGCTGACGGGGGCAAGCACGACGGCATTCGGCGCGTTGCTGAAGCTGCGCGAGACAGGCGAATTTCACGGTGAAATTGTTCCGGTGTACGGCGCGTATCTAAAGGCATTGGAGAAAACCGTGGACGCGCTGGACCATCACTTTCCCAAGCGGGAATGGCAGCGCGTGAAGAATGCTCATTCGTAAATCAACTTGATTCGAGGGGGATATGAAGATAGCTCTGATCGTTCTGGTTGTCTTGGTGATCATCGCGTTGATGCTGGGGAGTTCGTTTATCGGCCGTAGGAACCAGATGGTCGTGAAGCGCGAGGCGGTGAATGCGGCGTGGGCGCAGGTCGACGTCGTGCTGCAACGTCGAGCCGACTTGATTCCCAATCTGGTGGAAACGGTGAAAGGCTTTGCGGCACAGGAACAGACCGTTTTCGGTGACATTGCCAAGGCACGTTCGGCATTGCTTGGCGCGCATTCTCCATCAGAAAAAATCGCGGCTAACGGGCAGCTGGATTCCGCGTTGGGGCGGTTGCTGGTAGTCGTGGAAAATTATCCGCAACTAAAATCCAATGAGAACTTTTTGCGTCTACAGGACGAGCTGGCCGGCACGGAAAATCGCATCGCCGTGGAGCGCCGCCGTTACAACGAAAACGTGCAGGACTACAACACATTTATTGCGCTCTTCCCGAACAGCCTGGTGGCCGGCATGAGCGGGTTCACTCGTAACGACGCCTACTTCAAGACCGAAGAAGGCGCGCGTGCGGTCCCCAAAGTTAGTTTCGGAGCGCCGACCGCGACGCCGCAGCCGGCGCCTGCGAAGCCTTAAAGTTATTGCTTCGGCAACCGCGCATTTCAGGATAGCGCGAGGCGCTTGCGGATTTCCCAAACGATTTCGTCCGGAGTTTTCGCGGCGTCGATCGTGATGGCATCGTCAGGTTCCTCAAGATCCGCGAACTGGCCCGCCAGGATGCCTTGGCCCGCAAAATGGCCGTGGCGGTGGCGGATTCTTTCGGCAAAGAGTGCGTAATCCCCTTTTAGATAAATAATTTTGACTTCGGGGCTGGGGCGAAGCTGTTCCCGATAGGCGCGTTTGAGGGCGGAGCAGGCCAGGACGACGTTTTTGCCGGCGGTGATCCAGTCGAGAATCGCTTTGCGCATCGCTTCGAGCCAAGGAGCGCGGTCGGCGTCGTTGAGCGGGATACCGTGGGACATTTTTTCGATGTTGGCGGCCGGATGGAAAGTGTCGGCGTCGGCGAATTGCCAGTTGAGCTGCGCGCCGAGCATGGTGCCGATAGTGGTTTTGCCGGCACCTGTTGTGCCCATGATGATGACGATCACAATTCCCTTTCGCGGAGTTCGCCGTCAGACTTGACCGAGGAATTCGCCGAGCAGCATATGAAAATGGTGGACGCCGTTCTCGCGCTTGACGGAGTAGCGGCCGCGGTCGTAGGTCGAAGAACGCAGTCCGCGCTGAACGTTTTCGCAGAGGGTAATGTCTTCCTGCTGCACTTCGTCGCTGAAGGCCACCGAGCGCCTGATACGCTCCTGATTTTCTTTCGTGGCAATATCGTGAACAAACCACTCGAAAATGGTGAGCGTTTTTTCATGCGAGAGAGGCACGATCACATTTGTTGAAATATTGTCGGGATAAATATTGAGCATCAAGTTCGGAAAAACCCAGAAGTAGAGAGCTTGTTGCAAGCCGGCGCCAGGAGCGTAAAGGCGCTCGGCATCGTCCTCTTTCATGGCGCGGATGGGCGCGAACTGCTGAGAGTAATAACGAAAAGTGTCGGTGCGATATTGCGCGTAGTCGATTTCTTTCATTAGGCCGGGATGGGCGATGGGTATGTGATAGCCCTCGAGATAGTTGTCTACGTAAACCTTCCAGTTGCAATCAATGACGTAGTCGCGACGTTCGGCAAATTGCAGGCCCTCAAATTGGAAACCCTTTGCCTGCCTGGGAATTTGACCAAGATATGCCGAGAGCGGCTCGGCCTTCAAATCGAAATTCACAAAGATGAATTGTTCCCACGTCTCGCAGCGGAGCGGCACCATGCCCATGGTGCTGCGATCGAAGAACTCGACGCCCTCGACGTCGGGGGTGCCGACAAGGCGGCCATCGAGCGTGTACGTCCAGCCGTGATACTGGCAACGCAAGACATTTTTGCATCCGCTGCCGAGAGCGATGGGTCCGGCGCGATGGCGGCAGACATTGCTGAAGGCGCGCAACTCGCCTTGCTTGTCGCGAACGACGATGATGGGTTCACCGGCGACGTCGGCCGTGAAAAAACTTTCGGGATCGGCGATGGTGCGTTTCCCGCCGCTTACTTCTCCGCACTGCTGGCTGAGTGTTCCGACGAGTTGCCAGGTGCGCCGGAAAATTCGTGTCTTTTCGATTTCAAGAATCGCGGGGTCGGTGTAAAAGCGCGAAGCGAGCGTCTGCGCGCACTCGATTTGTTCATGGACGTCGAGGTGAAGAGGCTTTGTCAGCATGACTAGAACTTGCGGGTTTCCTGGCGTGACCAGCGCTCGACGACGATTTTGGACTCCGTGAAAAATTCGACAGCGTCGCGGCCCTGGCCGTGAAGGATGCCAAAGAAGCTTTCCTTCCAGCCGCTGAAGGGGAAATAGGCCATGGGAGCGGCGACGCCGATATTGATGCCGATATTTCCGGCGGGGGCCTCGTAACGGAATTTGCGGGCGGCGGAGCCGCTGGTAGTGAACAGGGAGGCCTGATTGCCGTAGGGACTGCGGCGAAGAAATTCCATAGCTTCGTCAATGGAATTGGCGTGAATCATGCTGAGGACGGGGCCAAAAATCTCAGTATTAGCAAGCTGGCTGTTTGTGGGCAAGCCATCCAGCACGGTAGGCGTAAGGAAATTTCCCGATTCGTATTTCGGGATTTTGGTGTTGCGACCATCCACGATGGGCTTTGCGCCTTCGCTAACACCGGCGGAAATGAGTGATTCAATGCGTTGCTTGCTTTCCCTGGTGATGACCGGGCCCATCTGAACTCCGGCGTCAAGGCCATTGCCGGTGCAAATCGAAGAGGCGGCATGCGCGATGGAATCGCGGAAGGTTTTTTGCGCTTCGCCGATCGTAACGGCAACAGAAACGGCAAGGCATCGCTGGCCGGCGCAACCGAAGGCACTGTCACTTATGATTTGCGTAGCGAGTTCCATGTCCGCGTCGGGCAGCACGATAACGTGATTCTTGGCCCCACCCTGGCACTGCATGCGTTTGCCGCTGGCGGCGGAACGCGTGTAGACATGCCTAGCGACGGGTGTGGAACCAACAAAACTGATGGCGCGCACTTGTGGGTGGTCGCAGAGTGCATTGACCACTTCTTTTCCGCCATTGACGAGATTCACGACTCCTTTAGGCAAACCCGTTTTTTCCAGAAGCTCGAAAGCGCGATGCATGGAAAGCGGCACGCGCTCGGATGGCTTCAGGATGAAGGTATTTCCACACGCGATGGCGTAGGGAAGGAACCAGTAGGAGACCATCGCGGGGAAATTGAAAGGGACGATGGCCGCGACGACTCCCAGAGGTTGGCGGATTTGCATTTCATCCACGCCGGGAGTGACGTCTTCGAGGTTGTAGCCCTGCATCATCATGGGGATGCCGCAAGCGACCTCGACGTTTTCGATGGCGCGGCGAAGTTCGGCCCTTGCTTCGCCAAAAGTCTTGCCGTTTTCCACGGTTATGACACGGGCGAGATCGTCAAGATTTTCTTCGAGAAGGTTTTTCAGCTTGAACAAGTATTGGACGCGTTCACCGGGAGGAGTGCGGCGCCAGGACGGGAAGGCATCGGCAGCGGCTTGCACCGCGGCGTCAACGTCAGCGGATGTCGAAAGGGGCGTGCGCGCAAGCACTTCGGCGGTGGCCGGGTTCGTGACTTCCACATATTCGGCCGTGGTGGCCCGGCGCCATGCGCCATTGACATAATTCTGAAGGTCGGAAACCTGGGTGGTTACGGCACTACTCATACTCAGCTCCTTCGCATCTGCGCGGACCGGCGGACGTGTCCCGCAGGCCCAACTCAATGAAGACTCGGAACAATGTAGTTTAACAAACAATTGAAAGGTTGAGAGCGAATTGCACGAATCACACGCGCTTCGGGGTCTTCACGAGGATCGCGAGTCGTGACGGGGAGCAGCGTTTTGGCGGAGACGGTTGGCGAGCCAGCCCATGGTGACGAGCATGCCGAGGTAGCCGAGGGCGCGCATGGCCGCACCGATTTTTTGGTCCTGGGCAAGGAGGCCCCATTGACTGAAGAGGATGGTCCAGTCGCTCTCTTCGGAACCGACGAGGGGCAAGGAGGCAGTGCGGGCGTCGGCCATGTAGGCGCCGATGTAGGGGAAATTTTCGAAGAACCAGAAGATACAAAAAGCAAAGCCGGTGGTCTCGCGCTGGAAGAAAAAGTAGATGGCGCAGAGGAGCGGGACGAGGAGTTCACCAAGGGTTCCGCCAAGAATCATGATGGTGTTGCCGAACCAGCTGAAGAAAAAATGGCCGCCTTCGTGGATGAGCAGATTGACGTAATCAAGGATGAGAAAGCCGGAACGGTCAAGGAAGGCGTAGAGAAGGAAGAGAGTGTAGAAACAGAGCCAGGCGATTCCGGCCAGGCGAGAGACAGGCTTCCAGCTGCCCAATTGGTCTTCGAGGAAAGCCATTTGAATTAGGCTCGCAAAGTTTCACGGCTGCGACATCTTCGCTCGAGGATTAAGTGAGTGACAGCAAGCGGCAGGGCAAGGCTACATCTTGTCGCCCTCATTCACGCTTGCCCCGTCTGCGGCTGTAAGAAAACCGCGCGCCGCCTCGGCGTCGTCCGCGCGTACCAGCAAACGAAATCCAAGTCCCGACCATGCAAGGTGTTCGCGCATGCGACCTGCTGTGTCGGCTTCGATGATCGCATCGATGCCTGCCGACGCAAGCGCGCTCTTCGCGACATCTACCTCGGGCCGGCTTCCGAAGGTCCTGACGACAACAAGCTCCCCGTGCTCCATTTCTACATTATACGCGGGCTGAGGAAGCGTGGTGCTCATTCAAAATCCATAGAAAGTGGAAATTCGAGAATCGAGATAGGAATTCGGAAAAGCGCTATTTGTCGCTGGCCGCGAGGGCCTCGTAGGCGGCGCCGAGGAGCGGGGCGGATTCATTCAGGACGATGGAGACAGGGATATTGCTCAGGAGGCCTTCGAACTTCCATTTGTCTTTGAAGGCGTGGAAGAAAGTGCCGTCTTTCATTTTTTCCAGGATCTTGACGGCGATCCCACCGGCGACGTAAACGCCGCCGAGGGCAAGGACTTTCAGAGCGAGATTGCCGGCTTCGGCCCCGTAGATCGCGGTCCAGAGATCGAGGGTGTCGGAGCAGACACGGCAGGATTTGTCCAAACCGCGGCGGGTGATTTCCGGGGCGGGATCGGCGTCGGGATCTTCGAATGTGGCATGTGTAACTTTCGGCGCGAGGAATTCGTGAATAGTGCGGAAGCCGCGGCCGGAGAGAATGAGCTCCCAACTGACTTGAGGATAGCGGCGACGCATAAAGCGCAGGAGTTCGATCTGCTGTTCAGTGTGCGGGGCGAAGTCGGAATGGCCGCCTTCGGAAGGCACAACGCGGTAACGGCCGCCGTCCCAGACGAGGAAAGACTGGCCCAAGCCGGTCCCGGCGGCTATCAAAGCGCGAGTGCCACCAGGTTCGGGAGTGCCTGTGTTGAGAACACAGAAATCCTCGGGTGGAAGATGCTCAATGCTGTGGCCGGTGGCGCCGAGATCGTTTAAGAGAACCACGTGGGGGACGTCCAGTTCCTTGATGAGAGCCTTGGTATCAACGATCCAGGGGAGATTTGTGGCCCGCACGGTGCCATTGATGACGGGGCCGGCGATGCCAAATCCCGCGGCGATGATGCTTTCCTTCCCGAGATGATCGGCGGCCTGACGCGAGAATTCCTTGACGATGCGTTCGAATTGCGCGAACTCTTTGCTTGCGAAGCGCTGCTTAAATACGGGCGTGAGCGTGCCACGCTTTTCCGAAAAGAGCGCCAGATTACACTTCGTCCCGCCAACATCGCCTGCAAGGATCACCGGTTCCCCCTACCGCGGCTGCTAACTTCAGTTTACGTCAGGTGCTGCAATTACGGGTTGTACCACTGTCTGCCGTCACGTTCGAGCAGAAGATCGGATTCCCGCGGCCCCCAACTGCCGGCCGCATATTGTGGCACGGTAGCGCTCTTGGCGGCACTCCAGACATCGAGAATGGGGTCCACGAGCGACCAGGCAGCTTCGACGCTGTCGCCGCGATCGAAGAGCGTGGCATCGCCGCGCACGCAGTCGTTCAAAAGCGTCGCGTAAGCGCTGCGTGTGGCGTCTCCGAAACCTTCCTTATAGCTGAAATTCATGGTGACGTTGCCAATGCTCATTTCGGTTCCCGGGCGTTTGGCGCCAAAAGAAACGGAAATGCCTTCGTCGGGCTGGATATTCAAAATGAGGCGGTTGGGTTCGACTTCACGCTCGCGGAAAACCATGTGCGGCGCACGGCGGAACTCAATCATGATCTCGGTGGTGCGTTTGGCGAGACGCTTGCCAGTGCGAAGATAGAATGGAACGCCAGCCCAACGCCAGTTGTCGATCAAGAGTTTGCCGGCGACAAAGGTTTCGGTCTTGGAAGCCGGCTTCACGTTGGGCTCTTCACGGTAGCCAGGCACCGGCTTATCGCCGGTTTTCCCGGGAGCGTATTGTCCGCGAACCACCGCTTGCGCGACCATTTCCAGATTGAAGGGGCGAATGGACTGCAGCACCTTTAATTTTTCATTGCGAACAGCGGTGGCATCGAAGGAAGCGGGAGGTTCAACGGCAACCAGCGACGTCAGCTGCAGAACGTGGCTTTGAATCATGTCGCGGAGTGCGCCCGCGGTTTCATAGAAGCCGCCGCGGCGCTCGACGCCGAGCGTTTCCGAGGCGGTAATTTGGACGTGATCGACGTAATTGCGATTCCACAGAGGCTCGAAGATTCCGTTTCCAAATCGGAGCACGAGCAAGTTCTGAACCGTGTCCTTGCCCAGATAATGATCGATACGGTAGACCTGCTTTTCGTCGAAAACGCCGAGTACGATCTGGTTCAATTGTTTCGCGGTGGCAAGATCCCTTCCAAAAGGCTTTTCAATGATGATGCGCACCCAGGAATTCGGCGCGCACGGGCGAGAGAGTCCGGCGCGGCCAAGCTGCTCGACGATGGCCGGATAAACCTCAGGCGGAGTAGAAAGATAAAAGAGGCGGTTGCCGCATAAGTTTTTGGCGGCCTCGACTTCCGTAAGGCGCTTGGCGAGCTGCGCGTAAGATTCCTCGTTGCCATAATCTCCGGGACAGTAGTGAAGGTTGGAAGCGAAATCGTCCCACTGTTTGGGATCGATGGGTCCAACTTCGGAAATGCTCCTGGCGGCCTCACCGAGAGTGGTGCGGAAGGCATCGTCGGACATGGGCGTACGCGCAAAACCCACGATGGCGTAGCGCGGGCCGAGGCCATTGTGAATTGCGAGGTCATACATTGCGGGAATGACTTTGCGCTTGGCGAGGTCTCCGGAGGCGCCGAAAAGAACTACGGTGCACGGTTCAGCGACTCCTCCGTAGACTGAACCGGAACGACCTGTTTCCGCAGCCATCGTCTCTTCCTCCGCGAAGTTGCGCCCGGTGCAGTTACCCGAGGCAGCGTTCAAAACTATACCTCAACCCCATGTTTTCCAAGCTCGGAACGCAATTGACCGGCGTTCTGATGATGAATGGTGTGCATGCCGAGGCGGCGGGGACTTTCTAGGTTCAGGGGGCGGTCGTCGATGAAAAGGCATCGCTCCGGCGGGCGCTGCGTGACTTCGAGGGCGACGCGGAAAATGGCCTCCTCGGGCTTGCGCGAACGAACATAACAAGAGCTAAAAAAAACCTGAAAATTACGGCGAAGATCGAAAGCTTCGATGCGGTACTGGTTAAGCTCCAACGGCTCATTATTGATAGCGCCGACAAAATATTTTCCGGAGCTCGCGACCTTATCAAGAATGGCTCTAATATCCGGGTATTCCTTGGACTGCGCAAAGATAAAGGCGGTGAACTCCTCGCGCGTGAAGCTACGCTGGCGATAGAAGAGCGTGCGGTCGAGGTATTCATTCAAGCTGATCTGGCCGGAATCGAATGCGGGGAAGGAAAGATCGTGGCGGTCCTGAAATTCTTCCCAGTCAAGATGGAAAGCGGTCGCGGCTTCTTTGCGAGAGCCGCGATCCCAACCGTTTGTCAGAATGACACCACCTATGTCCCAGAAGAGCGTATTGATGTTTGCCAAGGGCACAGCTCCTTCGATACTTGCAAGACTTTCGGCTGTACTATTCGATGAACGAGGCCCGAAAGAGATACGATGATTGTGGCAATCGTATTATGAGTGCTGGCTGACAGCCAAGAGCGCAACTAGGAATTTCGCCAAGTTTGCAGTAAGGTGAAAAGGTAGATCGCGCGTGAGGAGAAGAGCATGGCGAACGAATCTTGTGGTCCAACACCGGCGGCCAGCGAACCGGTAAAACCTGGCGCGCGGATGGTGCACTGCGTCAAATTTGACAAGGAGTTGCCCGGGCTGGATCGCGTTCCGTGGCGTGGAGATCTTGGAAAGCGCGTCTTTGAGAGCGTTTCGAAGGACGCCTGGAAGCTTTGGCTGGAGCACTCCAAGATGGTTATGAACGAGTACCGGCTGAATCCCCTCGATCCCAATTCGCAGAAAATCATGGAAGAGCAAATGGAGCAATTTTTCTTTGGCGAAGGCGCCAAATTGCCCGAGGGTTATGTTGCGCCGAAGGCGAAAGGTTAGTTTGCCCTAGTTGGTCATTCGGCGGGTTGCGGGATGTTCGACAGGCAGAGCCGGCGTGATCGAAAACGATAGTTTTTCATGGGCTTCACGGAGCGCTTGCTCCACTCTTTCCGGCGTGTTTCCCTTCGCAAAAAGAAATCCCAGATAGCTTGAACCGTCGGGCCAGGCAGCAATGGCATCGTGCAGCCGGGCGGTGATCGCCAGGTCGGTAATACCTGGGACTGAACGGGCGGCTTCTTCTCCCGAGACTGCTTCAAATACCCCACTCTTCGGAACGGGAATCATCATAACGCCAGAGGAGCTTGGCTCGCGTGGCGCATTCCATCCCGGGATTTCCAGTGCCTGGCGAACAAGAAGCTCTTCGAGGCCGATTGGTTCGCCCCCTGCCTCGACGGAAAATCGTAAGGAACGGGCGCAGAGACCGCCGATCGGCCGGGGCGCAACTTCCAGAGGCCAGACGCCGTCCTCATTGATGCGAAACTCCGCGTGGATTGGTCCATGGGACAAGCCCAATGCTCGCACGGCATCTTTCGCGCATTTCTCGATGGCGTGCTGAACGGATTCAGGAAGCCGTGAGGGTGTGACGTAAATCGTCTCTTCGAAGTACGGGCCTTCGAGCGGATCGGGCTTATCGAAGACTGCCAATATGGTCAGAGCGCCCTCGGTGAGCAGTCCCTCGATGGCGACTTCCCTGCCCGGTATGTAGCCTTCGATGAGCATCTGGTCGAGATTCGGCTCGCGAGTGGCAAGGATTTCCGGCGATTTAAGCAGCCGCCTGATGCGCGCGGTTGCTGCAAGAAACTCCTCGCGATTGTTTGCACGCACCACACCCTGACTTGCGGAGAGAGAAATCGGTTTCAGCACACAAGGATAAGAAATCCCCAGCAGCTCCGGCTCTGGAATGGGATCGATCGGAAGCTTCCGAAACGGCGGAACGTTCAGACCGGCGTCACGAAAAACCTCTTTCATTCGCAGCTTGCTGCGACAGGCTTCTACGGCGGCGGGATGGTTGCAGCGAATTCCTAGTCCACGCGCGGCGTAAGCGGCTGCGGCTGCGGGACGGTCACCAAGAGCGAGAATTCCGCTGACATCCTGGCCACGAAGCGCTTCCATGACCACGTAGGCGGCCGTCTCCGGCGATTCGAAGTGAACGGCGATGGCCTGGTCGCCCCAGGGATCTTCCAGCTGATGGCATCGATCCGTGACGTAAACAAGCTGCACGCCGAGCTTGCGCGCGGCTTCTTCAAAACTACGCGTTTGGTAGCCGAGCTTCGCGGTGAAGAGCAGCAACCGTTTGGATGGATGCGTCATTCGTGGCGCGTTTCTACGCTGAATTTAGACAAAGTCATCGGCACCGGCGACAGCGTTTTTCACCAGCGGCTTGGGCACGCCGATGGAGACCAACTGATCTCGGGTCGGCTCGGCACATCAGTACAAAGGTTCGCTGAGGAATGGGATCGCGGCATGGGAGCTCGATCGAATGTCTATTTGCGGCGCGGGCAAACCTGCGGCAGCATGCGCGGCCTTCCAGATGCGTTCGAATGTCGCTGGCCGCGATTCTTTTTGTCGCTCCGCGGCGGCGGCGATCTCCTGCACAATATCGCTCAGAGCGTCAAGACGTGGGTCGGTGTTTTTCCATGGATACGCCAGCGACTGTGGATCGAACGGCCCAACCTGGCGTCGCACGTCTTCCAATTCCAGCATTCGCGACCCTTCCGGGATGAGCAAGCGAATGCCAAGCTGAATGGGCGCGACATTTTCGATTACGCCCTGTGCCTCGATCACCCGCAGAAGATCGACGTACCCGTCCACGGTCGTCCAGAGAGTGAAGGGGACAAAAGTCGGATGAAGCGCCATCCCCAGATCGCGGAAAGCTTTGACGACGCGGAGAAAATCTTCGCGCGTGTGGCCTTTATCCAAAAACTCCAGCACGGCATTGTCTACAGATTCGACCGCACTGATGACAAAGAGGCAGCCAGTGTCACGAAGCGTGGGCAAGTGCTCCTCATATTTGAGCAAGTGCTCGATCTTGATCGTCACGTCGTAGGTTATGGCAGGGAATTCGCGATGAAAGGCCTCCACGAGTTCCATCGCGTGACGAATACCATTGAAGAAGTCAGGATCGCCGAAGGTGATGTGTTGCGCTCCCGCTGCCACCTGGCGGCGGACGTCTTCGAGCACGACGTCGCGGCCCACGATTCGAAACACTCCCTTGTACACCGGCACGATGGGACAATGCCGGCAAAGATGTTTGCAGCCACGGCTTGCTTCCGTCGAACCAACGATTCGGAAGCCATCTCCAGGAACAATGAGATGAGCGTACTTTTCCATTGCCGGCATTCCCGAACGATCGGGAACTTCGAACTGCAGCCGGGCCATTGAGATCATCGACTCCACGGGCTGCGCGGATTCTTGCCTTCCGTTCGCGGACAGACGCTCCGCCAGTTGCACGAGCCCTTCCTCGAATTCGCCGCCAAGAATCGTGGATACGCCGAGCACGCGAAGATAATCAACGTTCATAAAAACGTACAGACCGTAACAACAGAGATGCGCGCTGGGATTCTGTTTCCTAAGCTGGGGGATGAGTTGAGTCGCCAGCCGTGTCGCCGTATGCATAGGCAAATAGATGGCAAGGAGTTGGGCACTGTCAATCGAGGCCCCGTCCAGCGACTGCCGGGCAAGGTCGAGCGCGACGACGTTGTGACCGCGTTGGCGCAGCCAGGCTGCAGGGGACGCCAGCCCGAAGGGCTGCCTTCCCAACTCATAAGTCGAAATAAGAACGATGTTCACGGCAATACCAGTATAGCCGCGCGGCGCTCGGATTCAATTTCGGTTATCATAGAGGGCTACGGTTCACAGCGAGAGGACTGTCAGAATGGCCATCAATGCGGGCAATTCTTTCCGCACACGCGACAAACTGAGCGTTGGCGCTCAGACTTTCGATATCCACCGCCTGGAATTTCTCGAAAAGCAAAGCGTCTCAGACCTTGCCAAGCTTCCTTTTTCCCTGCGCATCCTTCTGGAGAATCTGTTGAGGTGCGAGGATGGACGTTTCGTGCATTCCGAGGACATCCGCGCGCTCGCAGGCTGGCGGCCCGGAGCTCCTGAAAAAGAAATTGCATTCATGCCCGCGCGCGTCCTGCTGCAGGACTTTACTGGCGTGCCCGCGATCGTGGACCTCGCCACCATGCGCGAAGCAGTACAACGCATGGGCGGCAACCCAAAACGAATCAATCCGCTCTTCCCTGCCGAGCTGGTCATTGACCACTCCGTGCAGGTGGATAATTTTGGCAGCGTCAACGCGTTCGGCTTGAACGCGGAGTTGGAATTTCAGCGCAATGTGGAGCGCTATGCGTTCCTGCGGTGGGGGCAGACGGCGTTTCAGAATTTTAGAGTCGTTCCGCCGGACACCGGTATCTGCCACCAGGTGAACCTGGAATACCTCGCGCGGGTCGTTTGCGCGATGCCCTACGGCAACCGGTTTGAGGCCTATCCCGATTCGGTGGTGGGCACGGATTCGCATACTACGATGGTGAATGCGTTGGGTGTATTTGGCTGGGGCGTTGGCGGGATTGAAGCAGAGGCCGCCATGCTCGGCCAGCCTTCTTCGATGCTTATCCCAGAGGTCGTAGGTTTCCGCCTACACGGCCGCTTAAGTGAAGGCGCGACGGCAACAGATCTTGTTCTGACCGTTACGGAAATGCTGCGCAAGAAGGGCGTCGTCGGAAAATTCGTGGAGTTCTATGGATCGGGTCTGTCCACACTGAGCGTTCCGGACCGCGCCACCATTGCCAACATGGCCCCTGAATATGGGGCGACCATGGGCTTCTTCCCCGTTGATGCGGAAACACTCGCTTATCTGCAATTCACCGCGCGTTCGGCGGAACAGATCGCTCTTGTCGAAGCCTACTGCAAAGAGCAAATGCTCTTTCGAACAGATAAGACGCCCCCTCCGCTCTTCAACGACACGCTGGAGTTGGATCTGGGAATCGTTGAGGCGACAGTCGCTGGTCCCAAGCGTCCGCAGGATCGCGTCGCGCTGCGCCATGCCAAGGCTTCTTTCACGAAAGTCGTGGAAGGAACGCCGGCCAAGAAGGTTGCCGTCCGAAATAACGGCGATTCGTTTGACCTTTCGAGCGGCGCCGTGGTCATAGCCGCCATCACCAGCTGCACCAACACTTCAAATCCCTCACTCATGCTGGGCGCCGGCCTGCTTGCGAAGAAAGCTGTCGAGCGCGGCTTGCACGTCAAGCCCTGGGTCAAGACCAGCCTGGCGCCCGGTTCGAAAGTCGTGACCGATTACCTGCTAGCCGCAGGGTTGACACCTTATTTGGAGAAATTGAACTTTCACCTCGTCGGCTATGGGTGCACCACGTGCATTGGCAACAGCGGTCCGCTGCCGGAGGCCATTGGCGCGGCCATCAAGGATAACAATCTGATCGCCGTTGCCG
>WNFF01000522.1_pt1 | contig 28784 bp, 27 predicted proteins | sample 5400441 | NCBI WGS metagenome assembly WNFF01 (sample SAMN13153345, study PRJNA577476) | soil metagenome | isolation source: 120 cm saprolite under Douglas fir tree site 2 hole 3 replicate 1 | place: USA:California | collected 2015-04-18
TGACCAACAAGGAGATAGCCGCCAGCCTGAATCTGTCGGAGTTCACCGTCAAGAACCACCTCCGCCGCATCATGCGGCAGGTGGATGCCGACGACCGCCACCAAGCCGTCGACGTCATCCGCGCCAGCGGCTTCCTCCCCGTTGTCTAGCATCAGCCCCTGACTCACTTCGTTGATTAATGGCTTCCCCTCACCGGCGCTCTGCGGGGCTTCCCTAGGATTCTTGAGTCGTCTCGCATCAGGTATTCTTTTCCCAGTCATCGTACAATAGCCAAAAAGGGAGCGATCATGGCGGACTATACTGCGGAGCACGCGCGGGCAGGCATCAACGCAAAACTGCCGCAACTCGAGACCTGGCCAAACCAGTTTCCCGGATACGTGATCACCACGCGTTTCCCCGAGTACTCCTCGGTTTGTCCGAAGACCGGGCTCCCGGACTATGGCACCATCACCATCCAATACATGCCGCGCAAAGAATGCGTCGAGCTCAAGGCCCTGAAAATGTATCTTCTGGCTTACCGTGACCTGGGCATCTTCTACGAAAATGCCGTCAACAAAATTCTCCGCGACGTCGTCGAAGCCGTCCGTCCGGAATGGTGTGTCGTTCGCGGTGAGTTTACCCCGCGCGGTGGCCTGACCACGTCCGTCTCTGCCCGCTGGCCGCAGCTTGGCCCCGCCCCTAGAAACGCAGCCAAAGGGCGTCCTCGGCGGAACAGCCTCCGCAGAGCCTGATGTGGACACAGCGGGCATTGCAGGACATAATTCTGCAGGCATCCACAACTGACAGTGGAGCCCTGTCCGAGGAGGGAGAATGAGCATTTCTCCAAACGTGCCGAGTCCGCAGGAATCCTACAATTATGAAACGACGGGAACGCCGCGCTGGATCACTGTGCTTTTTGTCGTTCTCATCGCTGCCTTGGCGGCGCTCGGTGTCCTGGGTTATACCGCGCAGACCCGGCTCGACCAGAGTCTCGCGAAGGCGCAGGAGCAAAACAAGGTCCTGACCGCGCAGCTCGAGCAGGCCAACGCTCGTCTCGCCGATCTCAAGGGTCACATCGAGGTCACCGAGCAAAAGGTGGGCATGACTCAGGCCGAGCTCGCCCAGGCCAAAAGCCGCGCCGAGTCTATCCGCAAGGACCAGATGGCTTCTGACCAAAAGCTCACGGCTCAGCTCACCCAAGTGAAGAAAGAGAGCGCAGAGCAGATCGGCGCCGTCGCAACCGAAGTCGGCGGCGCCAAGAAGGACATCGAAGCGACTCGGAATGATCTGGAAGCCACGAAAGGCAAGCTGGAGCGCGCCACGGGGGACATGGGGGTCATGAGCGGTCTGATCGCCCGCAATCATGACGACCTTGACGAGCTCAGGCGCCGCGGAGATCGCAACTACTACGAGTTTACCCTGACCAGGTCCAAGAACGCGCAAAAGGTCGGCCCAGTCCAGCTCACGCTTTCAAAGGTCGATCCGAAGAAGGCCAAGTACACCTTGACGGTCTTCGTCGATGACCGCGCCATCGAAAAGAAGGACAAAACCGCAGGTGAACCCGTACAGTTCTACGTTGGCAAAGGCCGGGCGGCAATGTCGCCCTACGAGATCGTCGTTTTCGATGTCGGCAAAAACCAGGCGAACGGCTATCTCTCCACGCCGAAGGACGGTGGCTCAGGCGCCGCCCCTGCACCCGCTACAGCTCCGGCTAAGCCTCAGTCCTAACTCGCGCACATCTATTCTTTCGCGGCGAGATCCCGCCCGGCGTTCTGGAAACTCCGTGCGGGACTTGGCTTCTTTCTTTCCTTGCCCGGAGCTAGGATTCGATAGAGGTTCATTTCCGCCCTCGCACCCGTGGAGATTTCCGATGAAGGCCAGAAGTTTTCTTGCGGCATTCGCTCTTGGCTCTGTTCTTCTACTCGTCAACGCCTTGTCTGCTTCGGCACAGGCTCCGCTCGAGCCGTCGCAAATGCCCGAACGCACTTCGTTTTATCTACTTTGGCGCGGGACGCCCTCCCCGGAAGCGCGGAACACCAATGCCGTGTTCGCTCTCTGGGAATAATCAGGCCATGTGTCTTTTCCGCCGATCCCCCGCGCCTCTGCTACTCTTCTCCGTTCTTGCTCTTGTGCCAAAAGCGGCGCTCTCGCAGGTGCCGTCGCCCCGGCAATCTTCCGGCATCCGCGTTACCGTCGATCGCGTCAGCGTCGGCGTGATCATCACCGATGCGCGCGGCCAGTTCGTCACCGGCCTTCGTCGCGAAGATTTCTACGTCCTCGACAATGGTACGGAGCAGCCGATTACGGATTTCTTGAGCACCGATGAACCCGCGCAAGTCCTGCTGTTGGTCGAAACCGGACCGGCTGTCTATCTACTCCAGGGCGGCCATCTTCGCGCGGTCTTTACTCTTCTGGAAGGGCTATCGGCCAATGATCGCGTCGCCATTGCCGGCTACGACGAATCGCCGAAGCCAATTCTGGATTTCACCGCGGACAAGAACGCGGCCGCGGCCGCGCTCGATCAATTGCGTTTCAATCTCGGAGTCGGACAGCTGAATCTCGCTTCCAGCGTCGTCCAGGCCTTGGATTGGCTCGCGCGCGTGCCCGGCAAGAAATCGCTCGTCTTACTTTCCACGGGTGTTGACACTTCGCCCTCTGCCGCCTGGGAAAATCTCCTGTCTCGCCTAAAAACGACTGACGTGCGCGTCCTCGCCGTTTCTCTTGGCGCTGAACTCCGCTCTGCAAGACCCGCGGATAAGAAGCGCGTCAAAAAGGACCAAGTTTCCCCTGATAAATCCCAGGCTGCCGCCGAAGGCTTTGCGCAAGCCGACGAACAACTAAGGGCGCTCGCCGTGGCAACCGGCGGCCGTGTCTACTTTCCGGCGAATCCAAACGATTTTCGCGCCACTTTTGCAGAAATTGCCCAGCTTCTGCGTCACGAGTATGACCTCGCCTTTACGCCTCCGGCCCGCGACGCCAAGCTCCATACCATCGAGGTTCACGTCGCGCTCCGGTCCAATTCGGCCGACAGCTCCGTCTTGCCGCCGGCGTTCCACGTCGATCATCGCCGGGCCTATCTCGCTCCTGAACCCTCTCCAAATTGAAATTGTTCGGATAGTAGCCCAAGCCTAATCACGTGCCCTCGAACAGACTCTCTTGGATGCGGTGTAATCTGTGAATTGTCAGGGCTTGATTGCCTACTCAAATTCCTTCAGCGTTTTCGCCATCTGCTTTAATCTCTCATTCATCAACGCGAAGACCGACCCGGCTTCGAAAGTCCCATCCCCATTTCGCTGTCCGGCAGTTGATCTTGTCAAGATCTCGATGCCCTGCTCCACCTTGGCCACCGGCCAGAGGTGAAATTTTCCCGCCGCCACCGCCTCCAGAACATCCTCCCGCAGCATCAAATCTTCGACGTTCGACTCCGGAATCATTACTCCTTGCGTCCCCGTCAGGCCCTGGATCCGGCACACGTCGAAAAATCCCTCGATTTTCTCGTTCACCCCGCCGATCGCTTGAATGTCTCCCTGCTGGTTCATCGAGCCGGTCACCGCAATGTCCTGGCGCAGCGGAATTCCGGAGAGCGCCGAGGTCAACGCATAAATCTCCGTGGAGCTCGCGCTGTCGCCATCCACTCCCGAGTACGATTGCTCGAAGCAAATGCTCGCCGCCAGCGAAAGCGGCTTATCCTGGGCAAACCGGCTCCGCAAGTATCCGGCGATGATATGCACGCCCTTATCATGAAAGCGTCCGCTCAGATTTGATTCGCGCTCGATGTTGATCAGGCCCACTTTTCCCAGCGCCGCCGTCGCCGTTATTCGCACTGGCTTCCCGAAAGAGTATCCGCCGATCTCCAGCACGCTCAGCCCGTTCACTTGGCCGACGCGTTCGCCCGCGACATCCACAAGCAGCGTGCCTTCTTCGATCATCTCGCGGATTCGCGTCTCAATCAGGTTGTGCCGCTCCACCTTGGAAGCCAGCGCCTCGCGAACATGCGCGGCCCGCACCACCGATTCGCCCGCCGCCGCGGCGGCGTAGTGCGCCTCGCGCGCCAGGTCCGCGATATCCACGAACCGCGCCGTCACCTTGCTCCTTCGTCCCGCCTTCCGCACTCCGTATTCCAGCATCGCGGCAAACGCCCCGCGGTCGAAGGGGTAGAGATTCTCCTTCTCCGAAAGCGCCCGCAATCGCCCCGCATACTCCGCGATGACGCCGTCGCTCATCGGCATCTCTTCGTCGAACTCCACTCGCACTTTGAAAATCTTCCGGAAGTCCTCCTCGTACTCATACAACAGCTCGTAAAGCTCCCGGTCCCCGATCAGGATCACCTTGACGTCGATCTGCACAGCTTCCGGTTTCAGCGCGCTGCCCCCAAACGGATAAAACATCTCCAGCGGCTGGATTTCCAGCCGGTTGTGATTCAGCGTGCGCTTCAGCGCCCGCCATACGCCCACCTCGGACAGCGCTTCCATTGAGTACATGATCAGAAAGCCGCCGTCCGCCCTCAGCAGCGAGCCGCCGCGCAGGTCCATAAAATCGCTTGTCCAGCCGCCGCGCGTGTCGTAAGCCCGCTGGATCGTGCCGAACAGGTTCGCGTAAGTCGGCGTGGTCTCAAAAATCACTGGCGACGTCTCTTCATCGGTGTGCGCCAGGATTACGTTCACGCCATACACGCGGAACGGGTCGCGTTCGGGCGCCCCGCTAACTTTCGGCAAGCCATCCGGCGTCTCGCCTTCGTGCTCGCCCTCGCCTTCCCGTTCCTTGAACGGATCGAGATTGTCGAGCAGGTGATGCCGCACCTCTTCGAGATACTCGGCGACATCGGTTCCAGGATATTTTTCCTTTAATTCCTCGATCACTCCGTCTACAAGAACCGAAGCTGCCTCCTGCTCCAGGTAACTCAGCTCGCTCGCCAATTCCCGCGAAAGCGTCAGCGTCTTCCGGTACACCACCGTGAATTCTTGCCGGAATTGTTCGTACTTGCGCTCGATATCTTCCGCTACCGTCTGCTCGAGCTTCCCCTCGTGCACCATCTTGGAGATGTCCTCGATGGGCACCATCTGTCCCTCGAGCACGGGGAAAATTTCCGGCAGCGCCACGGCCCCCACCTGCATGTGTCCCAGCGCAAACTGTTCCCGAGCGATTCGCCGCGTGAAGTCGTCCATCAAATCCTTTTCCCTCACCGTGAAACGCTCGACGATCCTCCCTTTCTGCCGCTGGAACGGCTCCCCTTCGAACACTTGTGGGATTCGTCGCCGCAAAAAATCGATCCCCGCCTGCAAATCCTTCTTGAAGGCATTGGCCTGTCCTCGCGGTAGCGAGAGCAGCCGCGGCCGGTCGGGCAATTTAAAATTATTCACGTAACACCGGTCCAGTGATGGCTTGGTCTGCGGGTGCAGCTCTTCGATCATCCGTGCAATCGTGCCGCCGCGGCTCGTCCCCGCCAGCCCGCAGACAAACACGTTGTAACCCGGCGCCGAAAGCTCCACGCCCATCTTCAGTGCCCGCAGCGCGCGCTCCTGCCCGATGAACCCTTCGCGCAGCTCCGCCTGCGCCGTCGTTTCGAAAGGAATCCGCGCCAGTTCGCACCGCCACCGCAGTTTCCCGGGCGGCAGTTCCCGGTGGGCCGGGGCGGGTTTGATGTTTTTGGAAATCATCCGAGCCGGGTACTCTAGCACACCCACACATGCGCGCAGGGTATTTTGGCCGCCCTGTTGAGCACTCCGTTAAGCTTCGCTCTCAGCCAGCTCATCGCGGTGCTCCATATACACTCGAAAGACGCCCATCGCCGCCGCCACGATCGTTGGCCCCGCCACCAGCCCCAGCATCCCAAACGCTTCCAGGCCACCCAGGACGCTGATGAACAACAGCAGCTCGTTGAGGTGCGTCCGGTTTCGCAGCAGCAGCGGCCGCACAATGTTGTCCGCCACGCCCGCCACGCCGCCGCAAATGGCAGCCACGGCAATAGCCTTACCCCAATGTCCGCTAAACCCCAGCCACAGCGTAGCAGGAGCCCAGATCAGCGCCGATCCCACCACGGGTACAAAGGAGAAAAACGCGATCAGCACTCCCCAGAAAATCGGTGTTGGAATTCGCACGATCGCGAACGCCGCTCCGCCGAGAGTCCCCTGAATCGCGGCGATCAGCAAACCCACCGCCACGCTCGCAAAAATCAACTCCCTCGATTCGTTCAGCATATCCTTCTGAATCGACTCGTCGAACGGCAACAAGTGGCGCGCACCGCGCACAATGCTCTCTCCGTCCCGGAACATGAAAAACAATGCAAACAATAGGATGAATAGGTCTACAAAAAACGCGAACAGGTTTCTTACCAGCCCCGCGAGTTTCCCGGCCAGAAAAGACGCTACCTTCTCCGCCCCTTGTCGCAGGGGTTCCGAAAAATCCGTCGCGCGCCAGGCCTGTGGCAATTGGCTGTGGAACCATGCCACCAACTGCGCCGGCAATGCCTTCTCTGGATTGAGCAGTGAGCTCTGCACTCTCGCCGTGGCATCGATCGCTTCGCGCGCCGTGAACACCAGCACCACCAGCGCTGGCACGATCAGCAGCACCGTCACCGCTAGGGTGCTCACCAGCCCAGCCGGCGTCGGCTTCATCCGCCGCGCAACCCGCTCGTGCAATGGGTAAAAGAAAATCGCTAGCACCGCCGACCACGCCAGCGGCACCAGAAACGGCTCCACAATCACGAACACCAGGTACCCGAGGAGCAGGAGCGCCCCGTACGATAGAACGGTGGTTAACCGGTCACTCGTCGTCGTGGTCGTGGGGCGAGCCGCCTTCATGGGAGGTATATAATCGCCTAGAGCTAGTCGGACCGGGTCATTCCGAACCAAACGAGCACACCGAGCATGGCGTCAAAGCCCATTCCGCTTTCGTCCTACCAGTTCCGCCTCCTTGCTGTACTTGCTTTGATCAATTTTGTCAACTTCGCCGACCGCCAGGTCATCGTCCCGCTTGTTCCCCTCTTGCGCGCTCATCTCGGCATCACGGACTCTCAGCTCGGTTCGTTGCAAACATCTCTGCTCGTTGTTCTTGCCGCGGCCAGCATTCCCTTCGGTTTTTTTGCCGACCGCTTCAGCCGCAAACACATCATCGCCGGCGGCATCGTTTTCTGGAGCCTGGCCACCTTCGCCAGCGGCCTCGCTTCATCTTTTGCTTTCCTCCTTGTCGCCCGGGCCTTGGTCGGCGTCGGCGAAGCCGCCTACGCCCCGGCTGCCCAGTCCATGATTTCCGGCGCATTCCCTCAGGAGCGCCGCGCGTTTGCTCAGGCCATTTTTGCCGCGGGCATGCTGCTCGGCGGGGCCTCCGGCCAGGCGCTCGGTGGCATCGCGGGTGAGTTCCGCGGCTGGCAGCATGCTTTTTTCATTGTCGCTATAGCCGGGCTACTTCCTGGCATCACCGTCCTTTGGCTCGAGGAACCACCCCGCGGCCCTCGCTCGGAGGTCGTTCCCCTCGGCCGAATCCTGAGCGTCCCTGCGTTTTTGGCCATGATTGTGGCCGGGATCTTCATCACCTTTTCAAGCGTCTCTCTCCTCACCTGGGGAATCGACTTCGCTGTCAACTACAAGGACTTCAGCCTCAAAGAGGCGGCCGTTTCGCTCGCTCTCGTGGCCCTTTTCTCCCTGGTCTTCGGAGTCCTCATGGGCGGTTACGTCGCCGACCGTCTCCAGAAAAAATTCATCTATGGCCGCCTCCTCGCCATCATGGCTGCATTTTTGCTCGCCGCCCCGTTCCTGCTCATGGCCATCCAGGCGGAAGAAAAATGGACTGTGCTGGCGGGACTTTTCATCGCCGGCTTCTTCATGTCCTGGTATCACGGCCCCGTGACCGCCGTCATCCATGACATGATGCCTCTCCGCGCCCATGCCACTTCCGTCGGCGTCTACATGTTCGTCACCCAACTCGTCGGCGCCCTCGGCCCGCAAATCGTCGGCAAAATCTCCGATCTTCGCGACCTCCAGCTCGGTCTTCAGATTGCCGTTGCCGTCATGGTCTGTGGCGCTCTCCTCTTGCTCGTTGTCATCCACTTCATCCGCCGCGATGGCCTCCGTCATCCCGTCCTCGACGCTTTTCACGCCGAAGCCAATGACTAGCCCATCGAACTCGAGCGTAAGCCCAGATTGATCGCCCAAAAAAGAAAGGCGGGCCAGAGCCCGCCTCAGAGCCTTCGATTTACAGCGATTCTTACTTGATGCCCGCCATGTCGATCAGCCGCAATGCCTCGTCGCGCGACACATCGTAGAGCGGCCTTTCGTCTTCTTCTTCCAGCCGCTCGCGCAGGTATTCGGCAGCGGCAAAGCTCGCTTCGCGATCCGTCAGGTCCCGCCCAGTGCGCTCGCGGAATTTCACGAACGCCGTGTGCGCCAATCCCACCACCCGCGCCGCTCCATCCACAAAAAACTTCGTATCGATCGTGTCGCTGTGCCGCGTCGCCACCCCGTTCCACATGTGCGAAAAACGGCACTGGTACGTGTGCCCGGTCAGCTTCGAGGTCACCTCAAACGCGCCGACGAACTGGCTCATCGCGCCGGCATTCGCCAATACTGCCCGTGTCGTCATCCGTTCTCCTTCTTCGCACTTTCCTTACTTCATTATTTCTTTGCTTCTCTTCTTCATCTGCTGACTGCAGCCGCGCTCTCTGAATGCGCGTAACTCCGAATCGCCGCCGCCACGCCCGCTCCCGCCGGCACACGGAAGCCCTGATCCTGCAGCACCTTTTCAAACGCCGACAGGAACAGCAGCACATACGGCTTCTGGCTGCAATGTCCCATCAATCCCACGCGCCAGATCTTGCCCCTCACCGGCCCAAACCCGCCCGCAATCTCGATATTAAATTCATCGAGCAGCTGATTCCGCACCTTCACGTCATCCACGCCGTTCGGAATCGTCACCGCCGTCACCGTCGGCAACCGGTCTGCCGGATTCTTCACCAGCAGCCCCAATCCCATCGCTTCTACGCCCGCGATCAGCGCCAGTTGATTCACGCGATGCCGCTCCCACCGCGCCTCCAACCCCTCTTCCATCACGATGCGCATCGCCTCGCGCAAGCCATAAATCAATGAAATCGGCGGCGTGTGATGATACAGCCGCTCTTTCCCCCAATAATTCATCGCCGTCGTCAGGTCGAAGTACCAGCTCTGCACCTTCGTTTTCCGCTTTCGAAAAACTTCTTCCGCTGTCGCGCTCACCGTGATTGGCGACATTCCTGGCGGCGCACTGAGTGCCTTTTGCGACCCGCTGAAGCAAATATCAATCCGCTCGCGGTCCACGTGCAGCGGCACCGCCGCCAGTGACGCCACCGTATCGACAACCAGTAGCGCTCCCAGCTCATCTGCAACCTTCCGGTACGCATCGAGTCTCGTCACAACCCCCGACGATGTTTCGCCCTGGGCCAGGCCAACGATCTTGATCTTCCTGCCCTTCCCAGCCTTCCGCACATCCTCCGCATCCACGGGCAACCCGTACGGAACCTCGATCTTCATCACCTTCGAGGACACGCGCGTCGCTATCTCGTACATTCGCTCGGAAAATACTCCGTTCACCGCCACGATGGCCTCATCGCCCTCTTCCAGCGAATTCAGCACCGACGCTTCAATGCCCCCCGAGCCCGACGCCGATATCGGCATCGTCAGCCGGTTCTCCGTTTGGAACATCTGCCGCAGCAGCACCTGGGTCTCGTCCATGCATCCCTTGAACCACGGATCCAGGTGCCCCACCAGCGGCGTGGACATCGCGCGGTACACTCGCGGGTCCATCGACGACGGACCCGGCGTCAGCATCAGCCTGTGCGGCGGATTCAATTCGCCAACTTGTTGCGTCATAATCTTTGCCCTTCTTCTTGCACTTGAATCCAAGACGCATCCGCAGCTGCGCCTTCTGCGGATAACGAGACGTCCGGCGGAAACCGTAATTTTCCCGCAATCCCCCACGCACCGCAACCGACAAATTGGCAGGAAGCGGCGTCAGGCTAGCTGTTTCTGCTGCAGCCATCCGCCAATCAGAAAGAGCACGGTGACGGCACCGGTCAAGTACACGCCCACGAACGGACCTAGAAACACTAACAGAAGCAGGGCTGTCACCCCCGTGGAGGCCGCGCACAGAAGGACAATCCCCCCTCCCCGCTCCCTCTTGCCCGCCACGAAGGCAATAATCCCCAGTACAAAAAGCCGCACCGAAAACGTCAGCCAGCACGCTTGAGGATTCCGTCCACCGGCGGCTTTACGCCGCCCGTTTCGATCATCCGCCGCAACGGAACGTACCCTACAGAATGAAAGACTGCCGACGCCATCACCACGAAGCTACCCGCTCCCGTAATCCATCGGGCGGTTTTCATCTGCTAGCCCTCCCGGCATCCGACTTTACTCGGGGAGATGCCCGCGCGGGATTGTACATCGGCTGCGCTCTGGCGGCCCATCGCCGAATCCCGGCAACGCGATCGTTTACAGCTCGAACAAAAATTGAATGGTGACGCCGGCGTGTGCGAGCACGGGCTTGCCGTTCCGCGTGGCAGGTTGATAGCTGTACCGCTCTTGTGCGTTCACGGCGGCTTCTTGAAGAGACAGCTTCCCAGACACCACAGTCACGGATGTAACGTTCCCGCCTTGACGCCTTGTCCCCGGTTTGGCCGGCAGTATCGGGTTAGGCGCTGTAGGCGCGGAATGTCGACCAGGTAAGGCGGTGCTCCTGGAAATTCAGCCCGATGATGAAACGGTTGTCCCCGAGTTTCTCGCAATAAACTACCTTCCCGCGGATCGGAATCTCATCCTTCAAGGAAGTGATCTGTGCGACGTCACCAGGCTCCCAGGAGCTGGCGGAAAGCACACAGGCTCCGTGCACACTGACGTTATCTGTGTAGGTCAGTTCTTCTCCGTTTGCGGGCAAATCCTGCACCCGTCCGAGCCGGACAACAATGGCGATGGGGAGACGCTTTTCCATTCTTCCGACGAGTCTGCGCGCAAAGGCCATATGGCATGGGCCTTGACCACTTGGCGGTGCTCTGCGGCGCGGGGCTGGTGGTGGAGGCGCGACGCCGGCTTGGTTCAATTTCCCGCCAGATTCTTACTTACCATTGGCATGTTTCGCCGCCAATCCGATGAAAACCCTAAAGTACTATGAAGCCTATCCATTAGTACTTTAATGCTTCCAGGTGCCCCGACTCTCGCCGAGCATGTCCTCCGTGTCCCGGGGACGCGCGTGCTTCGTTCATCGCACACGCGAAGCCCCGCCGGAACCCGGCGGCACACCTCAGCGAATTCACTCTGCGGGCTGCCGCAAAAACGGGTCAAGACGTATGGAAGTACAAGTATGTACAGGGGTTATGGAGGAATGGCGCAATTCCTCGCAGCGCGCGAGAAGAACTCTTCGCGCAGATATGCTATCGTCCCGTTGGACTCATCCTCGGAGGAGAACCGCCCCCCATGCAGCGATGGGGGCACACGGAAAAATGGCCGAACGCCCCGTACTCGTTGGACTTATTCCGCAAGCCGTGGTGCTCGATCACGGCGACCAAGTCTCCTGGATCTCCGACGCCGGCAATCTTCGCGTCGAATTCGACGTCAACCGCTGCCCGTTCTCCTCCAACGTTTTCCAGGCACCCGCCGGTATGCGTCTTCTCAGTGGGCCGCCGCGCCCCGGGGTCAAAGCCGGCGCCTTCAAATACCGCCTCTGGCTCAACGAGCAGATCGTGGGGCAAGGCGAAGTAATCCTCCGCGAAAAATAGGGCAAAACAAAACTGCCGTTCCGCTTTAACAAACCGGAAAAGAAAGACGCCCGGCGGCGTACTCGCCACCGGGCGCTTTGCTTCGGCAAACCTATTTTGCGGCGGCCTGCTTCGCGATGACGAGGTCCTTGATTTTGGCGTAAGTGGCCTGGGGAATGACCTTCTTGCGGACGAGATCTGTCTTCATCTTGTACGGCCGGCCATCGATGATCTTCTGGGAATAGACCTTGCCGATTCCGGGGAGCGCTTCCAGCTGGTCCTTCGTAGCACTGTTGAGATCCAGCAGATTACTCGCCGCCGGCGCTGCCGGCGCAGCAGTGGTTTTCGGTTTCGCCGCAGCACTCTTTGTAGACGTTTGGGAAACGGCCACGGACACCCCAAGGAACAGCACGAGAACAACCAAAACAATCCGGCCCCATTGCTTCTTCATTTCGCTCTCTCCTTATCCTGGCTTTCTGGAAGAATCCACCCTGCCATCACTTTTGAGCTGCCTTGTACCCCGCCTTGACGGCGTCCGCCTCGGTCATGTACTTGCCCTGCTTGGTCTTACCGTACCACCGCGTCCCGGGCTTGTGATAAATCCCGGAATCCGTGTTCACCCACACCATGCCCGCGGAGTTCGCAGGAGGAGCCTGTTGTGCCGAAGATGTGCTAGAAGTCGGCGGCGCGCTGGCTGGGATTGCTGGAGCGGCTGCCGCAGGCGTGCTAGCCGCCGTTTTTGAAGCTGCGGGAGTCGCTGCCGGGGTGGCGGCGGCAGCGGCTGGCGTTCTGCCGGCTGGGGTCGCAGCCGGTGCGGGCGCTGCGTCTGCTGAGCTAGTGCCCCTCTTGGATGTAGCTGGTTTCTTGGTCGCCGATTTGGTTGCGGTTGTCCCGTTCTTCGGGATCGTACCACTGACTGCGGCGGCGGACGGTTGATTGCCCGACGCGGTCTTCTTATTCGATTTGGTGCTCTTAGCGGATGTCGAGTTGGAATCCGGCGATTTTTTCGTGGAATCGGCGGTCGCGGCGTCAGCCTTCTTCTTGGCGGTCTTCTTCGGCTTGCTGGTGTCGCTCTGGCCCTGATCGCCCTGCTGTTGGGCCTGGGTCCCGAGCGACGGCGTACTCGCAAACAAGAGCAATGCGGCGAGCAAAGCGAGATACAACACTCTCCGTTTATTCTTCAAGGTATTTCCTCCACCCGCGACGGTTGTGCCAGTATGCCAGAAGAACTCATCCAGAGGGCGACGGGGCGGAAAGGCAGATGGCATCCAGTTGAGCGCCGCAGGGCCTCCGATACCGGATGGGCGCATGATGTCGAAGGGGAAAGAGGAAGTCAATACGGAAGAAGGCCAGCTAGCCTGCCCGTCCGGGCAGGTCCGTGTTCAATCTCCGAGAGCGGAAGCTGAAGGAACTTCCACCAGTTCCGCCAGGCCCCGGCGCACGGGGCCCAACACAAAGGCGGGAACTTCCCGCTCCGGCAGGAGCGAAAGGTTGGTCGCTTTCTGAGGGAACTCCGTCCGGCGATCCAGCTTGAGACTGGCTTCGCGCAGGAACTCGGCGGAAAAACCCATGTCTTCGGCGCGGTCAATGCCCCAGAACCATAATTTCTCCTCATGACGCTGAAGGAAGTCGAGGGATTCTTCCAGTTTCTTCATGGCTCGATCAAAGGAAGAGGCCAAGAAGAAAACGCTGAGTGTCCAGGCGTGACGAGGGTAATGGGCCTGAATGCGTACACAATATTTGCCGGCTTGGTTTCTCTCAATGCTGCAACGGTAGTCATTCTTGACAGCAGACGCGCGGGGATGGGTCTTTTGTTTCATATGTCCCTGAGATCTTGGCCCTGGGTGACCATAGTGAGTTGGTTTCCGGCTTCGGCTGGTTCCCGACCTGGTCGGGCTGACCGCTCAGCATCGGGGTTACGGCCTGAATCCGGATCCTCGAAGCCCTACTAGCCTAGCGAGGTGCGCGGAGAAAGACAAGTGGAGGCGGCAATAATTTTAAGCGTAATATTTTCAGTAACTTAGATTAGCCAAGGGTCCCGAATCCCCGCAATTTCTCTGGCATCAATTTCAGCTTCCCTTCCTGTTTGAGCCGATCACCGAGAGCGGTTTGGAAGGCCTCGAAAGCAAGCGAGCGCTTGTTTTGGAGCACTTGCTCGGTTAAATCCTTCTTCTGTTTTTGAAAATCATCCGGATTCGGTTCCTGCTTGCTCGCCACTCGGTAAACCAACCAGTTGCTACCCAGCTCCAGCGGCGCGCCGACCGCACCGGGTTTCAGATTGAAGGCAGCGGCAAGCTGCTTGCCGCTGGCTACGCCGGGAATCGATCCGTTGCGGGCAAATTCATCGCTGGTCTTGGCTTCCAAGCTGAGGGCCTTTGCCGCGACATCGAATTTTTCTCCCGCTTTGACACGCTTGCTCAACTCCTCCGCCTTAGTACGCGCCTCCGCCGAGGCCTTCTGCTGCTTCAAGTCCACGATTACCCTGTCGCGGACCTCCTCCAAGGAGCCCTGGTGGGCAGGGAAGATCTGCTTCACAGAAAGCACGGCGTACCCGCGATCAATGTGGAGCGGCAGGCTCAGTTCGCCCTGCCGGAGCCGGAAAATCTCGTCTTTGACCTCCGAGGAATTCCCCAGTTCGAGGACGGGATCTCCCGCGCCAAGCGGGCGGGTCTCCCCCACGGAAAGGTGAAACTGCTTGGCTAAATCGTCGAGCGACGCTTTGTTGGATTGCCGGATGGCGGCGGAAAGCCTCTCAGCTTCATCGCTGGCCTGCTTGTCCGCCTGCGAGAGCAAGAGAGGCGCACGGATGGAATCCTTAACCTCCTCAAAGGATTTGGTATGCGCGGTCTCTTTTTCGAGCGCCTTAATGATGTGGAAGCCGTACTGGGTTCTGACCAGATCGGAAATGCTGCCCTTCGGCAGGCTGAATGCCGCCTTTTCAAATTCGGCGACAGTCTGCCTCTCCACGATCCAACCGAGGTCACCGCCTTTGTCCTTCGTGCCGGGATCCTCGGAATACTTCTTGGCCAAATCTTCGAATTTCCCGCCATTCTTGGCCTGTTTTAGAACATCTTCGGCCTTCTTTCGAATCTCTTCCACTTCAGCGTCCGTCTTACCGACAGTCATGAAAAGGATGTGCTCGACGTGCACGCGGTGGGGCACCTGGTATTGCTGAATATTCTGCTGATACTGGAGTTTTAGTTGATCCTCGGAGATCTGGACGTTCTGCCGAAGCTGGTTCACATCCACGACGAGGTAGCGCACCACACGTTTTTCCGGCACCTGGTACTTGGCCTTATTCTTCTCGAAAGCGGCCTTAATTTCCGATTCCTCCGGCGAGATCCTGGCCTGCAAATCCTCGGGCTTGATGAAGGCGTAGTCGAGTTTCACCTTCTGATTGCGGTAGAAGAACTCCTCTTGCAACTCGGCGGGGCCTACGCTGATGCCGTCGGTCACGAGTTTCCGGAACTTCTCCTCCAGGAGTCCCTGGCGAATCAGTTCTTCGAAGACCGGCACAGTCATCTGAAAGCGGGCCTGGACCTGCGAAGCGTACTGATCCATTCCCACGGGTGTATCGCCGTTGAAGGCCGTTGGCAGGAACTGGTGGATGCGATCGGCAATTTCCTCGTTCGAAACGCGGATTCCGAGGCGCTTCGCTTCATATTCGATTTCTTTCTGGAGGATCATTTGCTGGAGAATTTGCTGGGCGTAAATGGATTCGAGGGCTGGGGGGATATTGTTCCGCTGCTTGATCTGATTGAGCTGCTGCCGCACTTCGGCCAGGGTGATGGTCTGATCCCCGACCTTCGCGACTGCATCGGTGGAAGTCTCGGCGGACCCAGGTCCGGTAGGGACGAGGTAGAGGAGCATGCTGCCCCCCAATATCAGGACCACGACGCCGAGGAGAATGCGGGTCAGGAACTTCTTGTTGTTTCTTGGCTCGCCGGCCATCCGATGAATCCCCCAAGTCTACAAACAAACCCCAGATTATATAAGATTGACGCCGCGCGCCTCAAATAGAATCGTGCGCTGGTCCGCGGGAAACCGCAGGTCGAGGTTGAACATCGAAAGCGAGGGATGAATTTTCTACCGCCAATTCGAACGAGCGCCGCGGTAGTGCTTTTCGTCTCGCTTGGAGTTCCCGCAACGTCGAGGGACAAGACGGATCGGCAAGGAACGTCGTGGGCGGGCGAGCAACCACTGGCCGCTGCAAGGCCCGCGTTTTATCAAGATGTCCTGCCGATTCTTCAAAAGCATTGCCAGGTGTGCCACCGCGAGGGCGGGATTGCGCCGTTGCCGTTCGAAACCTATGAACAAGCGCGTCGCTACGCGGCTGCGATTCGAATCGCAACGCAAGAAAAAACCATGCCGCCGTGGTTCGCTGATCCTCGGATTGGCCAGTTTTCGAACGACCCGTCGCTGACGCCGCAACAGATCGCTACGCTTGCCGCTTGGGCCGAAGCCAAAGCCCCGGGCGGTGATCCTCGAGACGCTCCGGCCCCGCAGCGCTGGGCGGAGAGTTGGACGATTCCGAAACCGGATGTGGTTTTGAAGATGCCAGAAGGCGTTTCGCTGCCGGCGGCCGGAGCGGTGGAATACACCTACGAAATTGTCCCGGCGCATTTCACGGGAGATCGCTGGGTGCGGATGTCGGAAATCCTTCCGGAGCTTCGCGCGAACGTTCATCACGCGGTTGTTTACATTCGGCCACCGGATTCGAATTGGCTGCGTCACGCGCCCGTGGGGAAGCCGTTCACGGCATCGACGCTCACCGATCCAGAGGACCGGCGCGGCGCGCATTGGACGGACAGCGACGTTCTGCTTGTTTACGCGCCAGGGAGCTCGCCTGATTCCTGGCCGGCGACGATGGCGAAGTTCATCCCTGCCGGGTCCGACCTCGTTTTCCAAGTGCATTACACGACGAACGGGCATGCGGCCTCCGACCGAACCGGCATCGCACTTGTTTTTTTGAAAGAGCCGCCGGCGCAGCGAGTGCTCACGCTGCAACTCACCAACGACCATTTCGTGATTCCCCCTCGCGCGCCAAATTATCGCGTCGAGGCCCGCGGCACTTTGCCGAACGACGCCACGCTGCTCAGTTTTTTTCCGCACATGCACCTGCGCGGCAAGCGCTTCGAATACAACATTCTGCACACGGAGAAAACCGATGACGGCCAATCGGACACGCGAATCGAGCCGCTTCTTCGAGTGAATTATCACTTTCACTGGCAGATGAGCTACCGCCTGGCCGAACCGCGCTTCCTCAAAGCCGGGACCGAACTGCAGGCCGTTGCCTGGTACGATAATTCGCGCGGCAATCCGCACAACCCCGATCCCGATGCCGCGGTGCGCTGGGGCGAGCAAACCTACGAGGAGATGATGGTCGGGTTTTTCGACGTGGCGGTGGCGGCAAATCAGGACAAGCGGAGCTATTTTATCCGGCATTGATCAGGAACCCTTGCAGGATTCAGGAGCCACCATGGAAATCCACAGTGAGGATGTAAGGCTAAGCGTGAGCGATGGGACGAAGATGCGCGCCTGGGTGGCTCGGCCCAACGAGGCGGGCGCTTATCCGGGGTTGCTGGTTTTCCAGGAAGCGTTTGGCGTGAACGCGCACATTCGCGACGTGACGCAGCGATTTGCGCGTGAGGGATTCCTGGCGATTGCGCCGGAGCTTTTTCATCGCACCGGCGAGGGCTTTGAAGGCCGGTATGACGATTTCCCGGGCACCATGCCGCACATGCGCGCACTGAATGACGCGAGTATGGCGGCGGACCAGCGCGCCGCGCACGAGTGGCTGATTGCGAATGGCGGGGCAGACCTCCCCATCTCAGCGGTGGGCTACTGCATGGGAGGCCGGGCCGCATTTCTCGCGGCACTTACGTTGCCGCTGGCCAGCGCCATCTCGTATTACGGCGGGGGGATTGCTCCGAATGCGAACAATCCGGGGTTGCTCGGCCGGGTGAGCGGGCTGCGCTCTCCGCTCCTATTCTTCTGGGGCGGCCGCGACAGGCACATCACGCCGGAGCATGTCCGGGCGGTGAGCGATGAGCTGCGAGCTGCAGGAAAGAACTTCGTAAACGTGGAAGTGTCCAACGCCGATCACGGGTTCTTCTGCGACGCGCGAGCGAGCTATAGCCCGGCAGCCGCGGCGCTAGCCTGGCCGCTGACGCTCGCGTTTTTGCGCACGCACGGAGCGGAAATCCGCAAGTAGAAGAAAACCAGGGGCGCGGATGCAATCGGCGCAGTCTCGATTCGACCATTCCTTAGAAGCCACCGGCCGCGGCGCTCAGGATACGCACCTGCTATTTGCAGTTTGACTACGCGAACCCACGCAGTTTGGCCGCTTACAAATTGCTGTGCTACATTGTAAATTTGGCGCAATTGGCGCGCGAATACTCGTGACCACACAGGCACCCGTCGATCCCAACCGGCCCGCGACCCCGCCGAAAATCCGGCGTGTCGAGGTGTATTGGCACACCGTCACCTACAAGACGGTGGCGATTTACGCGCTTCTTGGCGCAGTGATCATCTTCGCTTCGCTCTATCTCATCGTTCCCGGCGTGTTTACCTCCATTACTGATCGCGTTTCGAAAGCCGTAGGGAATGTTGACGCGGGGAGCGTGGGCAACTCCCAGACTCAGGCGAAATTCGTGAATCTCGACGGCAGGGTGCAGGTAAAGAAGGTCAATTCGGTGCAGTGGGCAAACGCGGACTATCGCACTTCGCTCGACAAGGGCGATCTCATCCAGACCAGCTCGGAGGGCGCGGCGCGTATCATGTTTGCTGACGGCACGACATACACCGTGAAGTCCGATACGCTGGTTACGGTGGAAGAGAATTCGATGGGCAACAACAAGCCCACGAGCGTGGCCATGCGTATCAACGTCGGCGCGGTGGACATGGGGACGCCGACTTGGTCTTCGCCGAACTCGAAGGCAGCTGTGAGCGCGGAAGACTCGACGTTTCAGTTGCGGCCCAATAGCCGGGCCAGCGTGAAAAACGATCCCGCTGCTAAAGAAACCGACATCGTGGTGTCCAGCGGCAGCGCGCAAGTGCAGCATGGGCGGGAGAAGATCGAGGTCCAGCAGTGGGAGAAAGCGACCATTCCATCCGGCGGGACAATTCAGAAAACGACGGTCCTGGCGCCCCCGGATCTGATCCTGCCGAGAAACCTGGAACCCATCACCGCAGAATTTCCGAAGGCCGCCGCCGTGCATTTTGAATGGAAGCCGGTGGCCGACGCGGTGTCCTATTCGCTGCGCGTCAGCACCACCGCGATGTTCACCAAGATCGAGGCCGAGAAGCGCGGTGTGACAGGAACGAGCGCGGAATTGACGGGCTTGGACGTCGGCGACTATTTTTGGAACGTCATCGCCACTGATGCCAAGAAGCAGACCAGCGAAGTCAGCGAGACCTTCAAATTCACTCTGGTGGCGCAGGGCAAGGCCCAGGAGATGATGCTGGAGATTGACGGGACACAGCTTCATGGGCGCGTCGCGGAGATTATCGGGCGGACCGAGCCGGGCGCGGCACTGATCATCAACGGCCAGCCGGTGCCGAACATTGCGCGGGACGGCGGCTTCCGGCATTTCACCGTGCCGCTCGAGCCGGGGCAGCATACCATTGTAATTATTGGGCAGAACCGCCGGGGAGGGACGGCGCAGAAGCAAATATCTATCGTTGTTCCGAAATAGGGGAATCACAGCCGGGAGCGAGGCGCTGCTTTGCGCCGAGCGCGGCGTCCGGAGACAATGGGTAGGTGGACTGCTGCGCAGTCGCGGAAGGAATTGCCGGGCGGGCAGCGGAGAAGAGTTCTCCGCAGGGGGCGGAGAGATGAACAAGAACGGATACAATTTACGGTCGATCTTCAGCCTGTTTTCATCCGACCTGGCCATTGATCTGGGGACCGCGAACACGCTGGTGTTCTCCGCCGGCAAGGGGATCGTCGTAAACGAGCCCTCCATCGTGGCCATTAACAAGGCCACCGGGGAAGTAGTGGCAGTGGGCCGGGAAGCAAAAGAGATGCTCGGACGCACGCCGGGAAACGTCGTGGCCATCAAGCCGATGAAAGATGGGGTTATTGCGGACTTCAAAGTCACGGAAAAGATGCTGACGTACTTCATTCAGAAGGCCCATAACCGGCGTGTGCTGGTGCATCCGCGGATCGTGATCGGGGTGCCGAGCGAAATCACCCCGGTGGAAAAACGCGCGGTGCAGGATTCCGCGTACCGCGCGCGGGCAAGCGAAGTTTTTCTCGTCGAGCAGGCCATGGCCGCGGCGATCGGAGCGGGACTGCCGATCGAAGAGCCCTCGGGCAACATGGTGGTGGACATCGGCGGAGGCACGACGGACATCGCGGTCATCTCCATGAGCGGAATCGTGTACTCGCGCTCGGTGCGCGTCGCCGGCAACGAGATGGACGAAGCGGTGATGCAGTATTTGAAGCGCAAGTACAATCTGCTGGTCGGAGAGAGAACCGCTGAACAGATCAAGATGGAAATCGGCTCGGCGTATCCGCTGGAAAAACCGCTGACGATGGAAGTGAAGGGGCGCAACCTGATTGAAGGCGTGCCGCGCACGGTGACTATCGACGACAGCGAAATTCGCGAGGCGCTAAGCGAATGCGTGGCCACGATTTTGAACGCCGTGCGAGTTGCCCTGGAGCGCACGCCGCCGGAACTTTCCGCCGACATCAGCGACCGCGGCATCGTTCTGACCGGCGGCGGCGCGCTCCTGAAGAATCTCGACAAACGCATCCGGGAAGAAACGGGATTGCCGGTGTCCATCGCCGATGATCCGCTGGCGTCGGTGGTGCTCGGCACGGGCAAGATGCTGAGCGACTTTAAGCTGCTGCGCCAAGTTTGCATCGACTAGAAACACAGTTTTCGACTTTCGGCTCTCGCTTCTTGGCTCGCAGTTCTGGGGAAAGAGTTTTCGGTTGGGCCAGTGGTGATTGGTTTCTTGCTAGGCACAAAGACTGCCGGCTGTAAGGTTGACGGCAGCGTAGAACGGGGCACGAGTCGCTAGTTGCCAGCCGCTAGTCACTCTTCACAAATCACGAAACCCGAGTCACGAGTCAGGAATAAATGGTCGCCATTCCCTCTCGACATAGATCGCTGGTGCTGCTTGCGGGTGTCGTGCTGCTCCAGGTGGTGCTGCTTGCCCTGCAGATCAAGCGTGAATCGCAGGGGCGGCTGCTGCGGGTGTGGACGGTGGGCGCGGTTTCGCCATTCGAACGCGCGGGAAGTTACGGGGTGGGCCGGATTCGCAGCACTTGGAATCACTATTTTGCGCTGCAGAACACTACGCGCGATAACGAACGCCTGCAGCGGGAAAATGACGCGCTGAAGCTGCAGGTCACGATGCTGCAAAGCAAAGCCGCCGAAGGCGATCGGCTGGCTGCGTTGCTGGGCTTCCGCAAAGCGCACCAGGATGTGCCCATGGTGGGAGCACGCGTGATCGCCACGAGCGCGGATTCCGCCAGCCAGACAATTTATCTCGATCGCGGCGAAAAGGATGGCATCCGCAAAAACATGGGCGTGATCACGCCCGACGGGGTAGTGGGCAAAGTGATCGAATCCTACGCGAATACCAGTCAGGTGTTGTTGCTCACCGACAAAGACAGCGGCGTGGGCGCGATGCTTGCCGAATCACGCATCCAGAGCCCGGTCGGCGGCACGGGCGAGCCGCTGCTGGCCATGAAATACATCCCCAATGACGACAGCGTGAATCTTGGGGAGCATGTCGTCACCAGCGGGATGGACCGCATTTTTCCGCGCGATCTTCCCGTTGGCGTGGTCTCCCAGATCAAGCCGGGAAATCCGTTCCAGCAGATACGCGTGCGACCGGCGGCGAATCTCGAGCGGCTTGAGGAAGTCATCGTGCTGCTCACGCTGCATCCCCTCGAAATGAAGCAGGAACCGCAGGCGCAGAATTCCCGACCGGCCGCAGCGGGGGTGCCGGTGGCGAATTCGCCGGCCCAGGCCGCGGTGCAAAAGCCATGAACGACGCCTTCGATCTCCGGATCGGCGAGTCGCACATTGAGGTGCACAAGTTCCGCGCCGGCGCGATCGTTCTGGCCACGCTGTTTGCATTGGTGCTGCAGGCTTTTCTTCCCGTGTACATCACGAAAGCAGAGATTCTGGATTTACCGCTGCTCGTCACCATTTATTTCGGGCTGAGCCGGCGCAATCCTTCGACGGGATTGCTCCTGGGGACGGTGATTGGGCTGCTTCAGGACAGCCTGAGCGGGCCGACGGTTCCTCTCGGGCTCTACGGCATTGCGAAAACGATTATCGGCTATCTGGCCTCGTCGATCGGCGCGAGGCTCGATACCGAGCATCCCGCGGCGCGGTTTGCCCTGACCGGCGCATTTTTCGTCGTGCACCAGGGAGTCATCATGCTGACGCGGCGGCTGCTTCTGGCCCAGCCGGAATCCTGGTTTAACGTGCATCTCGCAATCGCCGCCCTCGTGAATGCAGTGGTTGCCGTGTTCCTTTTCATTTTTCTCGATCGCCTCCGCAGACGCTCCTGATTGGCTGCCCAGCTTCCGCTAGGGTCCCTTCTTTGGGTCATTGGCTTACTGTGAGAGCAGGAATTGCTTGAAGTCGTCGTAGGCGCTCGACATAGGCAGCGACAACTTGTCGCGCTTTAGGTAGGCGGCGAGGCGGTCCGGAAGCGGCGATGCAGTGCCGATGGCCCTCTGCACTACGTCGGCGAATTTCGCGGCGTGCGCGGTCGCCAGCACCAGCCCTTGCGCTGGCTCCGAATGTTCGCGTTTGTAGGCCTCCCACCCGAGTATGCCAACGGCTGTGTGCGGATCAAGGATGTAGCCGTGGCGCTCGTGGACCATGTTCATGGCCGCGAGCGTTTCTTCGTCGGTCGAGCGGTGGCCCCAAATTTCGCGGCGGACGTATTCAATGCGGCCGCGGCACAAATCCAGCAGGCGCGGAAAATTGTTGGGATTGCCGACGTCCATGGCGTTCGAAATGGTCTGCGTAGCGGGACGCGGATGAAATTCTCCGGTGCGCAAATACTCGGGCACAACATCGTTGATATTTGTTGAAGCGACAAATTTCGCCACGGGCAAACCGATGCGTTTTGCAAACATTCCCGCCGTCAGGTTGCCGAAATTCCCGCTGGGCACGGAAACGATCAGCGGCACCGACGCCACCGGGAGCTGGCTGTAGGTTGCGACGTGATAAAACATCTGCGGCAACAACCGGCCGATGTTGATGGAGTTCGCGGAGGTCAGAAACGCGCGCTTGTTCAACTCAAGGTCGGAAAACGCCTGCTTCACCAAGCGCTGGCAATCGTCAAAAGTGCCTGCCACTTCCAGGGCAGTAATATTTTCGCCGAGCGTGGTGAACTGCTTTTCTTGCGCTTCGCTAATGCGCTTCGAAGGATAAAGAATGACCACGCGGATTCCCGGCACACCGAGGAAACCGTGCGCCACGGCGCTACCGGTGTCGCCGGAGGTGGCCACCAGCACGGTCAGCGGCCGCGTTTCGCTGCGCACGAAATAGCCCATCAGCCGGGCCATGAAGCGCGCGCCAAAATCCTTGAAGGCCAGCGTCGGCCCGTGAAAAAGCTCCAGAATGTGCAATCCGGGTGAAAGCGACACCAGCTTCAAGGGAAAATTGATCGCTTCGCTGACGATTTGCCAGAGCACTTCTTCCGGAACTTCCGCGCCCGCGAAGGGCCGCACCACACGAAAACAAACTTCCGTGAAGGGCAGCCGGCGAAATTCCTCCAATTCCTCCGGGGAGCGGCGCGCGAGCTCGACGGGCATGTACAGGCCGCCGTCCGGCGCGAGCCCGCGGAGCACTGCGCCGCGAAGCGAGGTTAGCGGCGCCTTACGAGCTGTGCTACGGTATCTCATTCGAAGAATTTTATTCTAGAAGCTGCCGGAATCGAGCGAGCGCACGGCACTATTGCTTAGTCTTCCTTAGCAGGGTCGCAGCATGCCGCGTCCCCGCAGTTGCCCCAAATTCACGTTTGGGATCCTGTCTTGCTCTGAATCATTTCGAGAAGCGCTGCCGCATCGAGCGAGCCATCGCGCAGCGCGGCAACTTGGAGGGTGCAATGCGCGAGCGCTTCGTAACTTTGCCGCCGCGCGGCCATCAACGTCGGGTAACAACGCGCCACGGTTTCCCGCGGTGCTTCTCCTTTTTTCGGCTGAAAGGCGCCGCGCCACAGGACTGGCTTGGGATCGTTCAAATACCTCTCGATCAAGAGTTGCTGCTCCTCAGCCGAGGCCGCCAGATGAACCACGGTCATGCGTCTCCGGAGCCGCAGAAGAAGATTATTGCCCGTGTAGATGACGCTTCCGGTGGTGTCCAGGACCAGCGGCTTCTTCGGCTCTCGTTCCAGCTCCCCCAGAACCGCATCCAAAACGTGGATCTCCTCCGCCAAGTACAGCGCCTCGCGCTCAACGTAACTGGCGCTGTCGGGCCAGCCCATCCACTCGGCGACCCCTTTTGTCCCTGCGTGCCTCCCCGCCGCCAGCTGCGGGGCCAGCCTCCTCTCGATTTGATCGTCGCACAATACGGTGGGCCAGCCCTGTGCCGCTAACTTCTTTATCCAGAAAGTTTTGCCGGTGCCGGACATCCCGATGAGGGCCAGCCGGAGCGGCGCGGAGAGTGAGCTTCCCATGAGAACAGTTTCAGTACGATAGCGCGTGCTCCTGCTATCGAGCAAGTTTCGGCTCGCGGGACTGCCGTTCGAGTCGGAAATCTTCGCACGCGGCGGAATCTTGCGGACACATTTCTCTCCCCTAAGCGCCTTATGGGGATAGGGGAGGGCCCCACCCCCCGGTTTTTTTGCAAGTGTTCATTCTAAAGGACTTTAAGTTCAGCCATTTTGGAAGTGTTCATTCTAGAGGAGTTACGGACGCATTTTATGGAAGTGTTCATTGTAAAGGACTTAGTGGCGAGTGGCGGGTGAATTCCGAGGGGAGCCAGAGCGCCGAGATCACGCAAAGAATAAGCTGACACCGCAACTCGTGCCGCTTCGCAGGCTGAGAATGCAAGGACATGACACCTGTGATACCTCAGGAATCTTCGGCAGGGGTGGCAGAAGAGAGCAGTGCGGGAGCAGGGGCGGAGGGAGGGTCAGAGAGCGGGGTGGCTTCGGCAAGCTTCTGGTTCCAGGAGTCGAAATCGTAGTTGAACTCGAATTCTTTTTTTACGTTGGGAAGGGACTGGAGAAGGAGCTGGCCGATGTAGGCAAGCGTGGCGGCAATGCGGGAAGAGACGCGGTTCTGGGCGAGAGCAGTGAAGAGCTTGCCGAGGACGTGGTTGATATCCGTGGCGGTGAGGAAATCACCGTTGAGGGAAGCGGATATCTCGGCGCCGAGGCGCTGGGCTTCGCGGAGCTGCAGTTCCTCCCGGGCATGGAAGAGACAGAGGGACGAGTGATCCGCGTGACGAGGCATGCGGCAGCAGCGGCCGTCGGCAAAGGTAAACTGACAACGGATAGACACAGCGGCGCCTGGAACATTGTTTTTCATTTGGAACCTCAGAAAAGGAGATTTAGAAACAGAGATGAATCAAAAGCAGAAAAGAACTGGAATGCGTAGTATCACCCAGGGTTTTTATAGCACGGACTGGGGCGGTCGTCAATAGAAATATTTTAATGGTAAGGCATTCATTCGAACGACTTGCTAGGTCATTCAAACGCGGATGGTTGCAAAGATGAAGACGGTGAAAGGCAACGAGTCGGGACCCAGAGCAAAACCGACGTCCGGGCCAGCCGGGTCAGAGGAGTGACGCGAATTGTTCGAGCAGGTCAGGGCTGCATGCCTACTTGGTTGCTGCGAACGTGACTCTAAACCCGCACACGCTGGGCACGCGTGACCAACAAGAAAAAACAAAGTCAAAAGCCTCAATTTTTTTGGCTTGGCCCTTCCGCGACAACCGGATTGGCGCCACTTCCTTCATCACGAAATGGCGGATGTTGGAGTGAATGACCCACCCGCCGCGAAAAGGTGTGAATTTGACTAGTGTGTTAAAAGTGTGTATTATAGGGCATGAGCAGCCGTGAGGTCATCCAGCGTTTACGGGAACACGGCTGGTATGAAGTTGCGCACGAGGGGAGTCACAAGCAGTTTAAGCACAATACGAAAAAGGGAAGAGTTACCGTGCCGCATCCGGTCCGTGACATCCCCATGGGCACGCTTAGAAGCATCGAAAAGCAGGCAAACATCAGGCTGAGGTAAAATGGACTACATCGCATATTTGCACAAAGACAGTAAGTCTGATTTTGGCGTCAGCTTCCCTGATTTTCCCGGCTGCATAACAGCAGGGAGGTCGCTGGACGAGGCTAGCCGTAGGGCTCCAGAAGCGTTGGCGTTTCATATAGCAGGTATGATCGCAGACGGAAAAAAGATTCCGAAGCCGTCAAAGATCGATGATTTGGTTCGAGACCCCGACAGAAAGAATGCGGTAGCTTTTCTAGTTAGCGCAGACTTCCACAAGGCGAAAACCGTTCGCGTCAATGTTACTGCGCGCGAGAATCAGATAGAGCTGATCGACCGTCTGGCTGGGCGAGCGGGCATGACGCGCTCGGCGTATATGGTGCAATCAGCAACGTCAGGAGTTGCCTATAAGAAACGAGATGTGTCCACACGCCGACGAATCAATGCATACGCAAAGCGGGTGAGGTCGCCCAAGACGAAAGGGAAGTAGGTGAAGTTAGTGGTAAACACGTGGGAAGACCGCACCCTTAAAAAAACGAAACCCCAAAGGGTGCGCCACCCAATTCAAAAGCCTGCCCCACCCGCCGGTTTTGGCGATCGGCGGAGAGAAGTCGTTGGGAGAAGCACTCGGACAGCAAATGAAGTTGGTGGCGTCGGAGGTGACGGTTGTGGTGTTGAAAGACACGGGGCATTGGGTGCTGGAGGAACGGCCAAAGGAAACGACCGAAGCGCTGGTCAAGTTTCTGTGAGAGCCGCTAGATAGTCTCGAGTAAATCAGCGGGAAATCGACCGAGGCAAGATTCCCGCGCAAGACCGGCGTATGCGGCACGCCAATTCTCTCCACGAGCCTGTCGGGCACCCGCCAATCCGTCAATACGTCAATACGGCCTTGCGCGCCTTGATTCACGCGGCGAAGAGGCCTCTCCGCTGCGCGCGCTGAGCACGCGTGACCAACAAGAAAAACTAAAGTCAAAAACCGCACCCGTCAAAAAACGAAACGCCAAAGGGTGCGCCGCCCAATTCAAAAGCCTGTCCCACCCGCATGAAATGACGCAGGGTGGCTAGATTTCAGGTGGCTGATTCCGCTCGATGCCAATGGTAGCTGCAATGAAAGAGCAGGCAACGAACACATACTCCAGACCAGTAGCATCGCGAATCTGCCACGGCTGGTTGGCGATGTCAGCGTCTGGACCATGGTCAGCGGCGTTTCGTATTGCACCGAGGTAGCTCCCGATATGAACCAACTTCATCGGCAAGCGTCTAGGGGGTCCTCCAAACCGGTTGAGCTTCTGCACGATCCCGTTCGCACCAGTGAGATCGATAGTCATTCGTGCCGCCATGGCGGCGATATGCGACTCGACTGCATTGCCAGCCTGCTGAACAGCACCGGCGCCGTCCCGATTGTTGGCTCTGATGAGCGCATCCGCCAAGGGAACAATAATCGCGTCCCGATCTGGTGCCAATGCAGTTTGCGCCAATGGCCCCAATTGGTCTCGAATTCTCCCTTCGGCTATTGTCATATCCTTGCAGGCCGAAGCAATCACCTGCAGAGCATTCAACAGAGATGCAGCGTCAAGCTGATAGTTTCCTCCACCTTCTGGGACGAGAGCACGCGAGAATGTTCCCAGACTAATCAACGTTTCCTTGACCACATCGCGATGGGCTGGGAGAGTGCACACGGTTCTCGTTGCTTGCGCAGCGGCATTCAGGTCAGCCGTTGCAATCAGTCTTTCTCGGAAGACAGTGAAAGGACGGTAGCTTTCGATCAGGATTCGCAATACTGCCGCTTTCTGGTCAGGTATTGCCGTGAATCGACACAGCGGACTCTTTGTGATGTAGTCGGCGCCATTCAGGGTGACCAAGCCCAGTTCCGTTGCCATTTCTAGCGCAGCAGTCGCATTGGCCGGAGTAGTACCTAGGAATTCCGCGATCATCGCTAAATTCGTGGGCGCACCGTTTACCACGATGGCTTCTACAGCACCCATGACGTGCTCGGCAGTTGTTTGAGATGCGAGGGGCATCTCGGTCTACTCCCCTGCACCCTCGTTTGCAGCGGGAACAGGAGGAGCAGTCGCCTCTGTTTTCTTCTCTGGCTTGGGGGGTTCGTTGAAATCCCGAAGCACCTTTCGCAATTTGTGCCCTAAGTCGTCCAGATCCTTGGGGGTGCATTGCACTGTCACATCAATATTGAGTTGGACTCACCTAACCGAGGGGCCGGAGACAACTGCAACTGAACGCTGTCTCCCATCGACATCGAATCAGAAATCGAGAGCGACTTCTCCACCGTCTCAGGGATTGGACGAGGTTCTGGTGTGGTCGCAATTAAGTTGCCGCTTTCCTCTTTTAGCAAACCTGCTGCCGTCAGGATGTCCACGACGGTTCGCGCTCCTGTCGCGACACCGGGAGTCTTTGGCTGTCCCGCTGAGTACGCGACATGCGACTCCAGACTGGACTCATCCATGCCCTTGCGAATGCGAACAGCAGCAATTACCTTCTGCAGAAAATCTGTGTCGTCAATAACGGTTCGCCACTTGGCAGCAATCTCCTCCGGCAAGTTGTGCTCTAGCGCGGTTGCCAGTTCTGCACCCATAGGAGTGATCGCCTTCTTTTTCCCGCCCTTCACGACTCCTATTGCAATAAGAAACTTATTGTTCGCACTGATAACCGTCTCGTTCATCGCCGTAAGCTGCGCCACGTCGGCGAGACTGGCTTCGGCTCCGATCCTTCCATAGCCCTGAATGATTTTGATCAGTTCCTTGTACGAGGAGCCGGGCACGGGAAATTCTTCGGCCATCAAAAGTCTCCTAAGTTATTACAGTCAGGGAAGAATCAATCCAGTGTAGCTGGAAATTGGTTGGCACTCAAACTGACAATCCGTCGCAAGATACG
>WNFF01000523.1_pt1 | contig 28753 bp, 17 predicted proteins | sample 5400441 | NCBI WGS metagenome assembly WNFF01 (sample SAMN13153345, study PRJNA577476) | soil metagenome | isolation source: 120 cm saprolite under Douglas fir tree site 2 hole 3 replicate 1 | place: USA:California | collected 2015-04-18
CGCAGCACCGCGAAGCACACCACCGTCTCCCCCTTGATCTCGTGCGGCACGCCGACCGCGGCCGCCTCCGCGACCGCCGGGTGCCCCACCAGCACCGACTCCACCTCCGCGGGCCCCACCCGCTTGCCCGCGATCTTCAGGGTGTCGTCGGAGCGCCCCTGGATGAACCAGAACCCGTCGGGATCCACGTAGGCCCAGTCGCCGTGCACCCACACCCCCGGCCAGCGCGACCAGTAGGTCTCGAGATAGCGCTCCGGATCCTTCCAGAAGCCCGCGGTCATGCCGGGCCAGGGCCGGGTGACGACCAGCTCGCCCACCTGGCCGCGCACCGGGTGGCCGTCGTCGTCGTAGACGTCGGCGGCCATCCCCGGGATGGGCCCCGCGAACGAGCAGGGCTTGATCGGCGCGATCGGGAAGCAGGACAGGATGCCGCCCGAGATCTCGGTGCCGCCGGTGTAGTTGATGATCGGCAGCCGCCCCTTCCCCGCGGTCTCGAAGAGCCACCGGTAGGGCTCCGGGTTCCAGGGCTCGCCGGTGGACGCCATCAGCCGCAGCGACGACAGATCGTGGCGCGTCACCCACTCGGCCCCGTGCGGCATCAGCGCGCGCACCGCGGTCGGCGAGATGCCGAGCACGGTCACCCGGTGCCGCTCGAGCACCGACCACAGGCGGTCGGGCTTCGGGTAGTCGGGCGTGCCCTCGAAGAGCACCGCGGTGCCGCCGGTCAGCAGCGCGCCGCCGATCAGCATCGGGCCCATGAGCCAGCCCAGGTCGGTGACCCAGAAGAGCCGGTCGCCCTCGCCCAGGTCGAAGAGATAGGCGAAGTCGTGGGCGTTCTTCATCGAGAAGCCGCCGTGGGTGAGCACGGTGCCCTTGGGGCGCCCGGTGGTGCCGGAGGTGTAGATGATGAGGCACGGATGATCGGCCTCCACCGGCAGGGCCGGGCACTCGGTGGACTCTGCTCCCACCAGGTCGTGCCACCAGAGGTCGCGCCCGTCCTTCCACGGCACCTCCGCCCCGCTCCGCCGGTGCACGATGACGTGTTCCACGCTCGGGCAGGCGGACACCGCCTCGTCGGCGGTGCGCTTGAGGGGGACCGGCTGGCCGCGTCGCGCGAAGGCGTCCGCGGTGATCAGCAGGCGCGCCCCGCAGCCGTCGAGCCGGGAGGCCACCGCCTGCGCGCCGTAGCCGGAGAAGCACGGGGTGTAGACCGCGCCGATGCGCACCACCGCGAGCGTGGCGATCACCGCCTCCGCGCACATCGGCAGCAGGATGCCGACCGTGTCGCCCGGCCGGATGCCGAGACGCTTGAGCGCGTTGGCGAGGCGACCCACCTCCGCGGCCAGCTCCCGATAGCTGAGCGTGCGCACCGTGCCGTCCTCGGCCTCGGTGATCACCGCGAGCTTGTCCCCGCGCCCGGCCGCGATGTGGCGATCCACCGAGTTGTCGGCCAGGTTCAGGCGGCCGCCCTCGAACCAGCGGGGCCACTCGATGCCCTTCGAGGTGTCGAGCACCCGGCGGTAGGGCGTGAACCAGTGGAAGCCCAGGTCGCGCGAGACCGCGTCCCAGTACCACTCCGGCTCCGCCACCGAGCGCCGCTGCAGGTCGGCGAGCGTCGCGAGCCCGTGCGCGGCCATGAAGCGGCCCATGCGGGTGCGCGCCGCCGCCTCGGGATCGGGTCGCCAGATGACCTCGTCGATCGCCATCGCGCCTCAGGCCTCCAGGTCGGCCAGCGCCGACTCCGCGATGGGCCGCCACTCGGCCAGCGCGTCGAGCCACTCGACCTGGCGTGCGGTGAAGGGCGGGCTCGCGGGGCCGCGCGGCTCGAGCCACCGCTTGAGGTAGAGCCCGGCCGAGAGCAGCTTCCGGAAGCCGTGTCCCTGCTCGCGCAGCGCTTGGCCCTCCGCCAGGAGCAGCGAGCCGGCCAGCAGATGGTAGAGGGTGTCGGCCACCGGCCGCGCGGCCAGCTCCCGCTCCGCGGCGGGCCGCGCGGCCCAGCCCGCGGTCTGGCGCGCGACCACCTCGAGCCCGGAGCGCGCCAGGTCGACGAGCGGCTTGGCCGCCGGCTCCGCGACGCGCCCGAGGCGCTCGCCGATGAACGCGGCCAGCGCCTCGAGCCCGCGGTCCTTCAGGATCGCGCGCTGGACGTCGAGCGCCACCACGTTGGCCGAGCCCTCCCAGATGGCGCCCAGGTAGGCGTCGCGCAGCAGCCGCGGGTTGACCCATTCCTCGACGTAGCCGTTGCCGCCGCGCACGTTCATCGCCTCCGCGGTCACGTCGCGCGCGCGGAGGGTGATCCAGTACTTGGCGAGCGGGGTCCACACCCGCGCGAGCGCGCGCGCCTCCGCGCTCCCCGCGTCGCGGCGGTCGAGCAGCGCGGCGCCGTTCAGGATGACGGAGGCCGCGGCCTCCGCGTCGAGCAGCATCGAGAGCAGGTTGCTGCGCAGGAGCGGCAGCTCGATCAGCGGGTGCCCGAAGGCGATCCGCTGCCGCGCGTGGACGAGCGCCTCGAGCAGCCCGCGCCGCATGAGCCCGGCCGCCCGCATCGCGTTCGACAGCCGCGAGCCGTTGACCATCTCCATCATCTGCTTGAAGCCGGATCCCAGGTCGCCCACCACCCACGCCGCCGCCCCCGCGTAGGTCACCTCGCCGGTCGCCATCGAGCGCGACCCGAGCTTGTCTTTCAACCGGTTGATCGTCCAGTTGTTCTTGCTGCCGTCGGGCAGGTGCTTGGGCACCAGGAACATCGCGAGCCCGCGCGTGCCCTCGGGCGCCCCGTCGGGCCGGGCGAGGGTCAGGGCCAGCTCCGCGTTGGCCACTGAGGTGAACCACTTGTCGCCCCAGAGCCGCCACTGCCCGTCCGCGTCGCGCCGGGCCACCGTGGTGGAGGCGCCCACGTCGGAGCCGCCGGTGCGCTCGGTCATCCACTGGGTGCCCTGCCAGAGCGCGGCCGGATCGGTGGCGGTGAGATGCGGCAGGTAGCGCGCCTTGAGCTCCTCGCTGCCGAAGGCCCCCAGCATGCGCGCGCAGGAGTCGGTCATGTTGACCGGGCAGAGCAGCCCGAACTCGCTCTGGGCGAACAGGTACGAGAGCGCGTACTTCACGACCTGGGGCGCCCGGTCGGGGAAGCCGAGCACGCCCGGCCGGTGCGCCATCGCGGCGAGCCCGAAGCGGCCGAACACGATCTCCTCCATGCGGCGATAGGAGGGATGCTTCACCACCTCGTCCACCCGGCGCCCCTGCGCGTCGAACGGGCGCAGCACCGGCGGGTTGCGGTCGGCCTCCGCGGCCAGCGCGTCGAGCTCGCTCCCGGCGATCTCTCCCAGCGCGGTCAGGTGCGGGCGGGCCCGCTCGAAGACCTCGGGATCCATCACCGATTGGCAGAGAAGCTGGAAGCTGCGGTCCTCGAGGTAGAAATTGAGGCCGCGGGTGGTCGGCATCGCGTCCTGCGCGGGCAGGATCGGCGCGGACGGTGTCGTCATCGGGCACGAGTCTATCGCGTGCCGACGGTATCCTGCAACGACCGCCCCTCCTGACCGCTCCGGCGGTGTCGCCGGCTCCCGGTCAGGTCAGACCTCCGCGGCCGCCCCGCGGGCTCCGGAGCGGCCGCGCCAACCGCCTCAGACCTTCCGACGCCGACCCGCGTAGATCTCCTGCATCTCCTTCTCGGCCCAGGCGATCGCCTGGTCGGCGGTCATCTTGCCGGTGGCGTGCTGCGCGAACATGTCCGGGATGATGTAGAGGTCGAGGACTTGCTGAGAGGCCGCGGTGGTCGGGCCCGGCCAGGAGGGCGGGACCGTCACCTTGGCGATCTCGGGAATGAACCGGTACTGCTTGTCGCTCTTGTACACGGGGTGCTTGGTCAGGTTCGCGAGGAACGGCATGTTGAACCCGTGGCCGGCTTCCACCCATTTGGCCTGGTTTTCGGGCTGGAAGTGATAGCGCAGGAAGTCCTTGGCCAGCTCCACGTTCTTCGAGAAGTTCCAGATCCCCACGCACCAGTAGCCGGTCGTCGTTCTCCGGTCGGCCGGGCCCTTGGGGGTGTTGACGTGGTCGATGACCTCCGCGATCTCCCGCGTCTTGCCCGGAATCGTGATCTTGTCCTTCTTGGCCGACTCGTAGGCGCTGATCGGGTTGTGGATGGCGATGCACTTGCCCGCGTTGAGACACCGGTTGTTGCTCGCGTCGTCCCACGCGACCACCTCCGGGTCCATGGCCTCGGTGTAGAGCCGCTTGACGTAGTCCAGGGCTTGGCGGGTCTGCTTCGAGTTGATGGTGATCGTGGTGCCGTCCTTGCCCACGTACGAGCCGCCGTACGACCACAGGATCGAGAGCAGGGTGACGTTGGCGTCGCCGGTGTGCCCGATGGCGATGCCGAGCGGGTGCCCGATGGCCTTCCCCTTCTTCCCGACCCGCAGCCAGTCCTCCCAGGTGTCGGGATTCTTCTCGCCGATCTGCTCGAGCAGATCGGTGCGCACCGCCATCGGGAAGGGCGGCATCCACCACGGGAGCAGCTTCCACTTGCCGCGGATGAGGTAGTCGTTCTCGTTCAGCCATCCGCCGTTCTTGGGCGCCACGTCGGCCGCGACGTCGTTCAGGTCCACCAGGTGGTCGAAGTAGAGATCGGCGTCGCCGAGGCCCGCGCCGAGGGCGGTGAGGTCGTGGCCCGACCGCGCCTGCACCTCCGCCGCCTTCTTGGTCACGAGCTGCAGGTGGGCGATGATGTCGAGCCGCACCTTCACCTTGTTCTTGGCCCCCCATTCGTCGAGCTGCCGCTTCAGCTCCTTGTCGGTGTCGGGCACGAAGCTGGCGATGGTGAGGAAGGTGAGCTCCTTGGTCTGGGCCACCGCGGGCGCGCGGCCCGCGGCCAGGATGCCGCCGAGGCCGGCGGCACCGCCCGCCGCCACGCCGAGGAACTGGCGGCGGCTCACGCGACGTGAAACCGGGGTGGACGCAGGGCTGGGTTTCGCCATGATGCTCCTCCTCACTTGACGGCTCCCGCCGTCAGGCCCGACACGTAGTAGTCCAGGAAGAAGACGTAGGCGATCACGATCGGGAACGAGCCGATGCAGGCGCCCGCCATCAGCCCGCCCCAGTAGTAGATGTCTCCCCGGATGAGCTCGGAGAAGACCCCCACCGTCAGCGTCTTCAGCTCGGCGGGCGACACGAAGACCAGGGCGTACAGGAACTCGTTCCAGGACAGGGTGAAGGCGAACAGGGCCGCGCAGATCACGCCGGGCACCGCCACCGGCAGCAGGATCCGGATCAGGGTCTGCAGGCGGTTGCACCCGTCGAGCATTGCGCACTCCTCGATCTCCTTCGGCACGGTGCGGAAATAGCCCATGAGGAGCCAGGTGCAGAACGGGACGAGGAAGGTCGGATAGGTGACGACGAGCGACCACAGGCTGTCGGACAGGCCGAGGCGGTTCACCACCGTGCTCAGGGGCAGGAACAGCAGCGACGGCGGCACCAGGTAGGTGATGAAGATGGCCACTCCGAAGGATTCCGCGCCGGGAAACTTGAGGCGCGCGAGCGGGTAGGCGGCGAGCACGCCGAGCACCACCGAGATCGCGCTGGCCGCGACGCTGACCATCAGGCTGTTCACGAACCAGCTCCAGAAGAAGGTGTCATTCGACAGCAGCTGGTAGTGCCCGAAGGTGACGCCGCGCCCGATCCAGAACGGGATGGAGTTGACGTCGTAGAGCTCGGCGTTCGTCTTGAAGGACGTGACGAACATGAAGTAGAGGGGGAACAGCGCGAAGAGCACGAACGGCAGGGTGGGCATGTAGAGCGTGAAGACCGGCCGGCTGCGCCGTAGCCAGCGCGGGGCCCTACTCATAGGTCGTCGACTTGCGGACCACCCGGAGCTGGACGAAGACCACCGCCAACAGGATCGGGAAGAGGAACAGCGACACCGCGGCCCCCTGCCCGATCTGCCCGCTCTGCAACCCGAGCGCGAACGAGTAGGTGGCGAAGAGGTGCGTCATGTTCATCGGCCCGCCCTTGGTCAGGACGTAGACGATGTTGAAGTCGGCCAGCGTGAAGATCGTCGAGAAGAGGATCACCACCGCCAGCACCGGCTTGACCAGCGGAACCGTGACGTGCCAGAAGCGCCCGATGGGGCCGGCCCCGTCCGACTCGGCCGCCTCGTACAGCTCCCGCGGGATGGCCACCAGCCCGGCGAGGAGGGTGATCGCGAAGAACGGCAGGCCCCGCCACGTGTTCACGAGGATCACCGAGAACATCGCGAGATACGGATCCGGCAGCCAGGGAATGTCGTGGTTCACCACGTGCAGGGCCCGGAGGGTCCAGTTCACCACGCTGTAGAGCGGCTCGAACATCCACCACCAGACCAGGGTGCTGAGCGCGGTCGGCACGATGAACGGAAGCAGCACCGCGCCGCGGACGAGGCGCTTGAATCGCGTGATGCGGAAGAGCAGCAGCGCGAGCACCATCCCGAAGACCGTCTTGAGCCCCAGCGCCAGCGCGGTGAACACGATGGAGTTCTGCAGGGTCTGGAGAAAGATCGAGCTCGTGAGGAGCCGCTGGAAGTTGTCGAGACCGATGAAGCCGCCCGCGTCGCCCACCCGGGCGTCGCTCAGGCTGAACCAGACCGAGAGCGCGAAGGGGTAGGCGACCAGGAAGAGCAGGAGGAAGAACGCGGGGGCGACGAACGTGTAGGCCACCGACGCGTCGCTGACCAGCACGTCGGACAGCGTCCGAGCGTGGCCGTCGCCACGCGGGACGACCTTTGCCACGTCCCCGTCGAGCGTCTTGAACTCCACGACGCGCTCCACCAAGGAGGCGGCCACTCCGCCGTCTCCCGTCGGGACACTGAGGTCGGCGGTCGGACGGGGCGCCCACTGCGCCTCCCCGAGTCCGGGCACCGACCGAGGGTACGAAGGTAGTGTGGGCTCGCACGAGTGTCAAGTCACTTCGGGGTCCGCCCGGCGGGGCGTCGACGTCTATCGCGAGCCGCGCGTCTGTGGTAGGAGTGACGCGGTCGTCCACCACGAACCATCACAGGAGGCGGACATGGCGCGCAAGCCGGCAGCGCTCCGGGCGGGAAAGACCCGAGCCGCGGAGGCCGACGCGATCGACCCGAAGCACCGGTGGGACCGGCCCATCCAGGCCCCCGGCCACACCCAGGTGGACTTCGAGGAGCGCGTCGACTTCCGCCGGCTCCACGACTACCGCCTCGGCCGGACCCGCGGCGCGCTCGCGGGATCGGGGCTGGGCGCGCTCCTGCTCTTCGACCAGTACAACATCCGCTACATCTCGGGCACCGTCATCGGCGAGTGGGCGCGCGACAAGCTCACCCGCTGGTGCCTGCTCACCGGCAACGGCCAGCCCTGGGTGTGGGACTTCGGCTCGGCCGCGCGCCACCATCGCCTCTCCACCCCGCAGCTGCCGGCCAACCAGTGCCTGGCCGGGATGGTGGGCATGCGCGGAGCGGTCTCGCCGAAGGCCGGCCTCTTCGAGCAGGCCGCGCGCGAGATCCGGGACATCCTCGTGCGCGAGGGCGTGGCCGACATGCCGCTCGGCATCGACGTGGTGGAGCCGCCCTTCCTGTTCGCCCTGCAGAAGCTGGGCGTCGAGGTGCGCGACGGCCAGCAGGTGATGCTGGAGGCGCGGGTGATCAAGAACGCGGACGAGCTGGTGCTGCTCAACATGGCCGCGGCCATGGGCGACGGGGTCTACCAGGACATCTTCGAGGCCCTCAAGCCCGGGGTGCGCGAGAACGACATCGTGGCCCTCGCCAACAAGCGGCTCTACGAGATGGGGTCGGACTGCGTGGAGGCCATCAACGCGATCTCGGGCGAGCGCTGCTCCCCGCACCCCCACAACTTCACCGACCGGATCATCCGCCCGGGCGACCAGGCCTTCTTCGACATCATCCAGTCCTACGTGGGCTACCGCACCTGCTACTACCGCACCTTCAGTGTGGGGCGCGCCACGGGACCCCAGCAGACCGCCTACAAGCGCGCCCGCGACTGGATGGACTCGGCGATCGCCCTCATCAAGCCCGGAGTGGGCACCGACCGCATCGCGCGCGCCTTCCCGCGCGCCCAGGCCATCGGATTCGAGAGCGAGATGGCCGCGTTCGGTCTCAACTTCTGCCACGGTCTCGGTCTCGGATTGCACGAGCGGCCGATCATCTCGCGGCTCAACTCCTTCGACGACCCGATGGAGCTGCGGGAGGGCATGGTCTTCGCGGTGGAGACCTACTGCCCGGCCACCGACGGCACCTCGGCGGCGCGCATCGAGGAGGAGGTCATCGTGACGCCGAAGGGCGCGCAGATCATCACGCTCTTCCCGGCCAACGAGTTGCCGATCGCCAACCGATATTGACCGAGGCTAGCCGAGGCCCGGCGGCACGGGCTAAGATGCCGTGATGCGCCGGACATGAAGATCCTCGAGGTCGTCGGGCTCACCTGTCACGTGGGGACGATCGCGGTGCTCGACGCGCTCTCCTTCACGCTCGAGGAAGGCGAGATCCTGGCCCTGTGCGGCCCCGCCGGCGCGGGCAAGACCGCCTGCCTTCGCTGCCTCGGGGGCGCCCTGCCCGCCGATTCGGGCCGGCTCATCTTCGATGGCCGCGAGGTCACCGGGCTGGGCCCGCGCGAGCTGGCCCAGCAGGGGCTGGTCCGCGCCGGCGAGCTTCCCTCGCCGCCCTGGCCGCTCACGGTCGCGCAGGCGGTGGCGCTCGCGCTGCGCTGGCCGCATCTGGGCACGGCGGCCGCGGTCCTGGCCGCCGCGTGGCCCAACGCCCGCGCCCGCACCCGCGTGGCGGCGCTGCTCGACCGGGTCGGCCTCTCCGCGGACGCGCGGCGGCGCCGCGACGGCCTGACCGCGGCGGCGATGGGACGGCTCGGGCTCGCCCAGGCCCTGGCCCAGCGCCCTCGCCTGCTGCTCCTGGACGAGCCGCTGGGCCGCCTGCCGGCGGACGACCGGCCGGCCGCGGCCCGCTTGATCGACGACATTCGCGCCCAGGGGGTGAGCGTCCTCCTCACCGAGCGCGAGCCCGCGGTGGCGAAGACGGTGGCCGACCGGGTGGCGAAGCTCGAGCGCGGGGCGGTGATCGGTTGAGCGCAAGCGAAGCTCGTGGGCTCGCCCACCTGATCGGCAGCGTGCCCCTGCCCACCACCGAGGAGGTGTTCCTCCGCCTCGGCACGACGCTCGGCCCGCTGCTCTCGCGCATGCCCGACGGCGAGACCGGCGAGCGGCGACGCTGGATCTACTGGCAGCGCACCATGCTCGAGCGTCACCCGGCCATGGAGGTGGACCCCGACGCCGGGCTCCTCGAGCTGCGCCAGTGGGACGGCTCGCTGCTGCGCCGCACCGATCTGCTGCGCTTCCGCCCGGGCATCGACCCGGAGGGAGTCGACTTCCCGACCGGCTACGCGGACGCGGCGCGGGAGTCGTGGACCCTCTTCGACCGGCTGCGCCGGGAGGGCGCGCTGCCCGCGGGCCTGCGCTTCCAGGTCTGCCTCCCCACGCCCATGTCGAGCGCGTTCATGTACGTGAGCCCGCGCGTCCACGACGACTACCAGCGCGCCTACGAGCGCTCGCTCCGCCGCGACCTGGACCGGATCGTGGCGAGCATCCCTCCCGCCGATCTCTCGATCCAGTGGGACATCTGCCAGGAGGTCCTCGTCTTCGAGGGCTACTTTCCCTCGCGGCCCGCCGACTACCAGGAACGGATCTTCGCCCTGCTCGCGCGCCTGGGCGACGCGGTGCCGTCCGGCGTGGAGCTGGGCTATCACCTCTGCTACGGCAGCCCGGCCGACCAGCACCTCGTGATGCCGAAGGACGCCGCGATCCTGGCCGAGCTGGCCCGCGCCATCGTCAGCGGGGTCAAGCGGCGCGTGGACTTCCTCCACCTGCCGGTGCCGCGCGAGCGCGACGACCCCGCCTACCTCGCGCCGCTGCGCGACCTCGAGCTGCCCGCGGACCTGCGCCTCTACCTGGGCCTGCTCCACCACGGCGACCGCGCGGGCGACCGCCGGCGCATCGACGTGGCGCGCGACGCGGTGCCCGTCTTCGGGGTGGCCACCGAGTGCGGCTGGGGCCGCGGCGAGCCCGCGCGCCTCGCCGGCCTGCTCGAGAGCCACCGCCACGCCGTCGACTACCTGGTGACCCGCCGATGACCGATCGGATGCCCGGCCCCGCCTCGCACACCTTCTTCTCGCAGCGCCTGCGGCTGCACTACGTGGACTGGGGCAACCCCGACAAGCCGCCGCTCCTCATGATCCACGGCGGGCGCGACCACTGCCGCAACTGGGACTGGGCCGCCGCCGCGCTCCGCGACGACTGGCACATCATCGCACCAGACCTGCGCGGCCACGGCGACAGCCAGTGGTCGGCCGATGGCAGCTACTCGATGACCGGGTACATCTACGACCTCGCCCAGCTCATCCACGGCCAGCGCCTGGGACCGGTCACCATCATCGCCCACTCGCTCGGCGGCAACGTGGCCCTGCGCTACGCGGGCCTCTACCCCGAGACGGTGGCCCGGCTCGTGGCCATCGAGGGCCTGGGGCCGTCGCCGCAGGCGTGGGCCGAGCGCTCCGCCAAGTCCATCGCCGAGCGCCTGGACGAGTGGATCCGCGAGCAGCGCGGGCTGGCCGGCCGGCTGCCGCGCCGCTACGCCTCCATCGAGGACGCGTTCCGTCGCATGCAGGACGAGAACCCGCACCTCACCGCGGATCAGGCGCGGCACCTCACCGTGCACGGGGTGAACCAGAACGAGGACGGCACCTACAGCTGGAAGTTCGACAACTACGTGCGGGTGTTCCCCCCCTACGATATGCGCGGGCAGGACATCAAGCACCTCTGGTCACGCATCGCGTGCCCGACCCTCCTCCTCTACGGCAAGGAGAGCCGCTCCGGCAACCCGGCCGACGACGGGCGGTCCGCGCCCTTCCGCGACGCCGCCGTCATCGGCATCGACCGCGCCGGGCACTGGCTGCATCACGACCGGCTCGACGAGTTCCTCGGCGTCGTCCGCGACTTCCTCCGCTAGCCCCCTCTCCCCTCAGGGGAGAGGGCAGGGTGAGGGGTGGTCTACCCTCCAAGCCGCCCCACGAACCGCGCCACCGCCTCGCCGATCTCCCGGGGCGAGTCTTCCTGGATGAAGTGGGTGCCCTTCACCGTGACCTCCTCCTGGTTGGGCCACCGCCGGCAGAACTCGCGCTGCGCCCCGGTGAGGATCGTTCCCGGGTCGGCGTTGATGAAGAGCTTGGGCAGCTCGCTCGTGGCCAGCCACCGGGCGTAGTCGTCCGCGATGGCGACGACGTCCGCGGGCTCGCCGCCGACCGGGATCTCCCGGGGCCAGGTCAGCGTGGGGCGGCGCGACTCGCCGGGCTCCAGGTACGGGCGGCGGTAGACGGCCATCTCCGCCTCGCCGAGCCCGCGGAGCACGCTCGCGGGCAGGATCCGCTCGACGAAGACGTTCCGGGTCAGCACCATCTCCTCGCCCGCGGGTGAGCGCATCGCCTGGAAGACCTTGCGCGCGACGTCGGGCCACTCCTCCCACGTCACGGGGCGGACGAGGGCCTCCATGTAGACGATCCCGCGCACCCGCTCGGGATGGCGCTGCGCCCAGTAGAAGCCGAGCGCCGAGCCCCAGTCGTGCACGACCAGCGTCACGCGCCGGAGGCCGAGCGCCTCGAGCCAGGCGTCGAGATAGCGCGCGTGGTCCACGAAGCGGTACGAGCCCGCGGGGGCCTTGCCCGAGTCGCCCATGCCGACGAGGTCGGGCGCGAGGCAGCGGCCGGCCGCCTCGACGTGCGGGATCACGTTGCGCCAGAGGTAGGACGACGTCGGGTTGCCGTGGAGGAAGACCACCGGATCGCCCGATCCCACGTCCACGTAGGCCATCTCGGTGTCGAGCACCGGCACGCGTCGGCGAGGATGGGGATCGGTCGCGGAAATGGTCACGCGTCGCTCCGTGCGCCCTACCGGGCGGCGTGGCCGCCGTTCTGCATCGCCCGCCACACCCGCTCCGGACGGAGCGGCATGTCGAGGTGGCGCACCCCGAAGGGCTTCAACGCGTCGACCACCGCGTTGACGAGCGCGGGGGTGGAGCCGATGGTGGCCGCCTCCCCGATCCCCTTGGCTCCGAGCGGGTTGAACGGGGAGACGGTCACCGTCTGGTCGGTCACGAAGAACGGCAGATCCTCGGCGCGCGGGATCGCGTAGTCCATCAGCGAGCCGGTGAGGAGCTGGCCGTCCCGGTCGTAGACGACTTCCTCGAGCATGGACTGGGCCACGCCCTGGGCGATGCCGCCGTGCACCTGCCCGTCCACCAGGGTCGGGCTGACTCGCGTGCCGCAGTCGTCCACCGAGACGTAGTCGCGCAGGCGGATCCGCCCGGTGTCCCGGTCCACCTCGACCACCGCCACGTGGGCTCCGAACGGGTAGACGAGCTGAGGCGGGCGGAAGTACTCGGTGGCCTCGAGGCCCGGCTCCATCCCGGCGGGCAGGCCCTCGCCGTAGGCCTTCTCCGCGATCTGGGCCAGGGCCAGGCTCTTGGCCGGCGCGCCCTTGACGTGGTACTTGCCGTCGGTCACCACGATGTCCTCGAAGGCGGCCTCCAGCATCGACGCAGCGATGCGGCGGGCGCGCTCCTGCACCTTCTCCGAGGCCTTCACGATGGCGGAGCCGCCCACCACGAGGCTGCGGCTGCCGCCGGTGCCGAAGCCCATGGGCGCGCTCGAGGTGTCGCCGTGGCGCACCACCACCTTGTCGTAGTCCACGCCCAGGTAGTCGGCGATGAGCTGGGCGAAGGTGGTCTCGTGGCCCTGCCCGTGGGCGGAGGCGCCGGTGAAGGCGGTCACGGTGCCGCTCGGCTCCACCCGGATCATCGCGCTCTCGTAGGGACCGAAGCCGCACATCTCCACGTAGCAGGCCATGCCGATGCCGAGCAGCGTCCGGTCGTTCTTCTCGATGCGCTGCCGCTGCTCGGCGCGAAGCGCGGTGTACTTCGAGACCTCGAGACTCTTGGCCAGCGCGCGCGCGTACTCGCCGCTGTCGTAGTTCTGGCCGGTGGGGGCCGCGTAGGGGAAGGCACTCGGGGGGATGAAGTTGACCCGCCGGATCTCCTCCGGCGGCTTGCCGAGCTCCATCGCGATGCAGTCCACCAGCCGCTCGAGGTAGTAGGCCGCCTCCGGGCGCCCCGCCCCGCGATAGGCCGCCACCGAGGTGGTGTTGGTGAACACGCAGGTGCTCCTGAGCTCCACGTCCCTCACGTGGTAGACGCCCACCCCCATCATCAGGGTGAGATCGGGGATGAACGTGAAGATCGGGTAGGCGCCGATGTCGGCCACCACGTGCATGCGCAGGCCGGTGATGCGGCCGTCGGCCCCCACCGCGGCCTCCAGGTCGGTCATCTGGGCGCGGCCGTGGGTGGTGCCGGTCATGTGCTCCACCCGGCTCTCGATCCAGCGCAGCGGCACCCGCCGCCGGCGCGCGAGCGCCGCCACCGTCACGTCCTCGGGATAGGTCCCGAACTTCACCCCGAAGCCGCCGCCGACCTCGGGGGCGATCACCCGGATCTGGTTCTGGGGCATCCGGAGCGCGTCGGCCAGTCCGCCGCGCAGCACGTGCGGGGCCTGATGCGTGGCCCACACCGTGAGCCCGCCGCTCGCGAAGTCGGGCGCGGCCATCACCGCGCGCGTCTCCATCGGGATGCCGGAGAGGCGCTGGCTGTTCATGCGCTGCTTGACGACCCGGTGGGCCTTCGCGAACGCGGCGTCTGGATCCCCCGCCTTGATGGTGGTGGAGTGCTCGATGTTCTTGGGCGCGTCGTCGAAGAGCTGCGGCGCCCCGTCCGCCATCGCCGCGAAGGGATCGGCCACCGCGGGCAGCGGCTCCCAGTCCACGTCGACCGCGCCGACGCCGTCCATCGCGGCCTCCGGCGACAGCCCGATGACCGCGGCCACCGGCTCGCCCACGTAGCGCACCCGGTCCACCGAGAGCGGGTAGTGCTGGCGGCCGACCTTGACCTCGCTCACCTCGCCGCCTTCCGCCGAGGCCTGCGCGACCGGGATCGGGCTGACGTGCGGCTTGAGGTCCTGGCCGGTGACCACCGCGACCACCCCCGGCACCTTGAGCGCGGCGCCGGCCTTGATCCCCCGAATCCGCGCATGGGCGTGCGGGCTCCGCACGAACGCGACGTGCTGCATGCCGGGCATCGCCACGTCGCCCACGTACTGCGAGGTGCCGGTGATGAGCCGCGGGTCTTCCTTGCGCTTGACGTGCGCGCCCAGGAGCTTGGATGCCATGATCGGATCTCCTCTAGATGAAGCGGCAGGCTTCGTCGAAGGGCTGTCGCGGGGGCCGGGGCGGAAGCTTGCTCGCGTCGCCGTAGCCGAGATTGCACAGGAAGTTGGACTTCACGCGCCCGTCCGGGAAGAACGCCGCGTCCACCGTGGCGTTGTCGAAGCCGGACATGCCGCCGCAGTCGAGCCCGAGCGCACGGGCGGCCAGCATCAGGTAGGCGCCCTGGAGGCTGCCGTTGCGGAACGCGGTGGCCGCGATCAGCTCCGGCTTGCCCACGAAGTACACCCGCATGTCGGCGGTCGGGAACAGGCGCGGGAGCTGCTCGTAGAACTCCAGATCGTGCCCGATGATCGCGGTGACCGGGGCCTGCATGGTCTTGTCCACGTTGCCCGGGGTGAGGGCCGGCCGCAGGCGCTCCTTGGCCTCGCGCGACTTCACGAAGAGCACGCGCATCGGGCTGCAGTTGGCGCTGGTCGGCCCCTCGGCGGCCAGCTCGTACACCCGGCGCAGGAGGTCGTCGGGCACCGGGCGGTCCAGCCAGGCCCGGTGCGTGCGGGCCTTGCGGAAGAGAACGTCGAGGGCGTCGGCGGCGAGCGTGGGGCGAGCGTCGGGATCGGGGCTCATGACCGTCGAGTATCGGGGCAGCCCGCGACCGCGTCAAGCGGACCTCGTGTGCGTGCCCCTTGTGAACGCGGGCGCCATCGCTTAGCCTGTCGTCCACTCTCGCGCGGGTGCGCGAGCCATCCCACTTCAGGAGAGTCGATGCGCCGGGGCTCGGGGCCCAAGAAGGCCCCCGGTAAGGCCAAGGGCAAGCCGCGGGCGGCGGCCGGAAAGGCGCGCCCGAGCGCGGCCACGGCACCCCGGCATCTCGAGGAGCGCCTGGCGGAGGCCCTCGCTCAGCAGACCGCGACCGGCGAGCTCCTGCGGGTCATCTCGAGCTCACCCGCCGACGTCCACCCGGTCTTCGACGCCATCGTGAAGAGCGCGGAGCGATTGTGCGACGCGGAGCTCAGCTTGGTGGCCCGCTTCGACGACGGCCAGCTCCACCTGGTCGCGGTCAACCACGTCTTGCCCGAGGAGGCGGAGGAGTACCGTCGACTGTTCCCCCGCCCTCCGGAGCGGGGCTTCGCGATGGGTCGCGCCTTCGTCGATGGTCGGGCCGTCCACATCGCGGACGTCCTGGCCGACCCCGACTACGACCGCCAGACCCATGGCGCCCTGCTCCGGGCGGCCGGCTATCGCACCTTCCTCTCGGTGCCCATCCTGCGAGGCGGCGTGCCGATCGGGGCGATCGGCTGCGCCCGGCGCGCGGTGAAGCCGTTCAGCGTGGCTCAGATCGACCTCGTCCGCACCTTCGCCGAGCAGGCGGTCATCGCGATCGAGAACGTGCGCCTGTTCCAGGAGCTAGAGGAGCGTAATCGCGATCTGGCCGACACCCTCACCCAGCAGACCGCGACGGCGCAGATCCTCCGCGTGATCTCGAGCTCGCCCACCGACATCCAGCCGGTGCTGGACACCATCGCGGCCAGCGCGGCCCGTCTCTGCGAGGCCGAGCGCTGCTTCGTCTTCCGCTTCGACGGACAGCAGCTGCACTTCTCGGCCCATCACGGGTTCACCCCGGAGGCCCTCGCCTCCATACGGAGCATCTGGCCGGCACCGCCCGGCCGGGGGACGGCCGCGGGCCGGGCGGTGCTCGACCGTCGCATCGCGCATATCCCGGACGTCAGAGAGGACCGCGAGTACGCGGTCGGGGCGGTGGCCGCCGCGGCCACGTTTCGCGGCATCATCGCGGTCCCGATGCTGCGGGAGGGTGTCCCGATCGGGGTGATCACGGTACTGCGCCCGAGGCCGGGTGCGTTCTCGCCCAGCCAAATCGCCCTGCTCGAGACCTTCGCGGACCAGGCGGTGATCGCGATCGAGAACGTCAACCTGTTCGGCGAGCTCGAGCGGCGCAATCAGGCGTTGACCGAGACTCTGGAGCAGCAGACCGCGACCGCCGAGATCCTCCGCGCGATCTCGAGCTCCCCCACCGACATCCGGCCGGTCCTGGAGACCGTGGTCCAGGCGGCGGCGCGTTTCTGCGGGGCGCCGGATGTAGCGATCCTCCGCCTCGACGGCGACGTGCTGCGCGGGGCGGCGGCGGTCGGGCCGTTCGGACGCGAGCTGGCGTCCCGATCGGGCGGCATCGAGGCGCTCGAGCTGCCGGTCACCACCGGTTCGGTGAGCGGGCGCGCCGTCCTGTGGCGTCGCACCGTCCACGTCGCCGATCTGGCCGCGGAACCCGAAGAAGAGCTGCCGGTCGGCCGCGACCTCCAGCGCCGCTTCGGGCACCACACCACGCTCGCCACCCCCCTCCTCCGCGAGGGCGCGCCGCTCGGAGCCATCGTCCTCTTCCGCACCACGCCTGAGCCCTTCTCCGACCGCCAGCTCGACCTCGTCAAGGTTTTCGCGGACCAGGCCGCCATCGCGATCGAGAACGTCCGGCTCTTCCAGGAGCTCGGGGCGCGCAACGCGGCGCTCAGCGAGGCCTTGGAGCAGCAGACCGCGACCAGCGAGATGCTGAAGGTCATCAGCCGCTCCACGGTCGATCTGCAGCCGGTCCTCGAGACGGTCGTCGAGAGCGCCACCCGTCTCTGCGGCGCGACCCGTGGTCACATCTTCCGGTTCGATGGAGACGTCCTGCGCTTCGCGGTCGCTTACGGGGCCTGGCCGGGTTTCCAGGAGTACCTCGAGCGGAATCCGACGCGCCCCGGGCCCGGCTCGGTGGCGGGCCGGGCGGCCGCCGAGCGTCGAGTGATCCACGTCGACGATGTGCTCGCGGTGCCGGACTACGAGTACGGACCGCTCGTGAACGAGCAGGACTATCGCACCGTGCTGGCCGTTCCCATGCTCCGGGAAGACGTCCTCCTCGGGGTGATCGTCATCTTGAAGGCCAGGGTCGAGCCGTTCAGCGAAAAGCAGATCGAGCTCGTCACCACCTTCGCCGATCAGGCCGTGATCGCCATCGAGAACGTCCGGCTCCTCAGCGAGCTGCAAGTCCGCAACCGCGACCTGACCGAGACCCTGGAGCAGCAGACCGCGACCGGGGAGATCCTGCGCGTCATCAGCAGCTCTCCGACCGATGTCCAGCCGGTCTTCGAGACGATCGTCAAGAACGCCCGGGCCCTGTGCGGATCGGACTCCGCGGGCGTGCTCATGTACGACGGAACGATGGTCCGGATCGAGGCGCTCGACAACGCGAACCCCGCCCAGGCCAGCGCCCTGCGGGACGCGTACCCGAGCCCGGCCACCGCGGGCACCGCGACCGGACGCGCGCTCCTGAGTGGCCGCCCCGCCCACATCCCGGACGTGCGCGAGGATCCCGCCTACGTGCTCGACGCCCTGCGGGACACCGTAGGCCTTCGCACCCTGGTCTCGGTCCCGATGGTCCGCGACGGGGTCGCGATCGGCGCGATCACCGTCCAGCGCTGGGGCATCCCGCGCGCGTTTTCCGACGCGCAGATCTCGCTCCTCGAGACCTTCGCGGACCAGGCAGTGATCGCGATCCAGAACGTCCGGCTCTTCCGGGAGCTGGAGGCCCGGAACCACGATCTCACCGAGACGCTGCAGCAGCAGACCGCGACGAGCGAGATCCTGCGTGTCATCTCTGGCTCGCCGACCGACGTCCAGCCCGTGTTCGACGCCGTCGTCAAGAGCGCGGCCCGCCTGTGCGAGTCGTTCGACTCCTCGATGTGCCGCCGCGACGGTGACCGGCTCCTGCTCGTGGCCCACCACGGTCCGATTCCGATGGGGACGGTGGGCGAATTCTTCCTTCCGGTAAGCCGGGGGAATGCCTGGGGCCGCGCGGTGCTCGACGCCGAGACCGTCCACGTGGCCGACATGCAGGCGGAGACCGCGGACTTCCCGGAAAGCAGCGCCAACGCGCGACGCATGGGCTTCCGCACCATCCTCTGCGTTCCCCTGCTCCGCGACGGGGTCGCGCTCGGCACCATCCAGCTCCGCCGCACCAGCAATCACCGCTTCACCGACCGGCAGGTCGTGCTCCTCCAGACCTTCGCCGACCAGGCGGTGATCGCCATCGAGAACGTCCGCCTGTTCAAGGAGCTCGAGGTGCGCAACCGGGCCCTCACCGAGACCCTCGAGCAGCAGACCGCCACCGGCGAGATCCTCCGGGTCATCTCCAGCTCGCCCACCGACGTGCAGCCGGTCTTCGCCACCATCGCGCGCAACGCACGCCGCCTCTGCGAGGCCGACTCCGCCGCGGTGTTCACCTACGACGGCGAGCTGATCCACCTCGAGTCGCTCGCCAACGTGGGCTTCGCCGGCGCGGACGCGCTCCGTCAAGCGTATCCCGCCCCGGTGAACGACGGCCACGCGACCGGGCGGGCGATCCTGCAGGGCCGCCCCATCCACATCGAGGACGCGCAGGCGGACCGCGACTTCAATCTCACCGGGGTGCTGGGGGCCGGGGTGCGCACCGTCCTGGCGGTGCCGATGCTCCGCGACGGGGCCGCGGTCGGCATCATCGTGCTCCACACCTGGACGACCGCGCGGCCCTTCTCGGACAGCCAGATCGAGCTGCTGAAGACCTTCGCGGACCAGGCGGTCATAGCGATCCACAATGTCCGGCTGTTCAGGGAGCTGGAGGCCCGCAACCGCGACCTCACCGAGACGCTGGAGCAGCAGACCGCCACCGGCGAGATCCTGCGCGTCATCTCCAGCTCGCCGACCGACATCCAGCCGATCTTCGACATCATCGCCGAGAGCTCGGTGCGGCTGTGCGGGGCGGAGGTGAGCACCGTGACCCGCTGGGACGGCGACTTGATCCACGTGGGCGCCATCTTCGGTTCCAACGCCGAAGGGGTCGCCGCCCTTCGCCGGACCTTCCCCATGCGGCCGGGCCCCGCGGGCGGCGCGGCCCGCGTCATCCAGGAGCGGGCGATCGTCCACATTCCGGACGTGCTGGCCGACTCCAGCTACCGGATCCAGGAGGCGGCGGTGGCCGCCGGCTTCCGCGCGCTGCTCGGCGTGCCGATGCTTCGCGACGGGCGCGCGATCGGCGCCATCACGGTCGGCCGGGCCGAGCCCGGCACCTTCAGCGACCCGCAGGTCCAGCTGCTCAGCACGTTCGCGGAGCAAGCAACGATCGCGATCGAGAACGTTCGGCTCTTCAAGGAGCTCGAGGCCCGCAACCGCGACCTCACCGAGACCCTGGAACAGCAGACCGCCACCGGCGAGATCCTGCGGGTCATCTCGAGCTCCCCGACCGACGCGCAGCCGGTTTTCGACACCATCGCGGAGAGCGCGCGACGCCTCTGCGAGGCCGAGCTCTGCCAGGTTTTCCGGTCCGATAGCGGAGTCCTGCATTTCGTGGCGTCCGAGGGGCAAACGCCCGAGGGCCTCGCCGCCGCGCAGCGCGCGTTCCCGAGACCCGTCGACCGGGGGACCGCCGCCGGACGCGCGATCCTGACCGGGGGCGTGTCCCAGATTCCCGACATCCGCACCGACCCCGAGTACGGGCTCCCCGAGGTGGGAACGGCGATGAACTTCCGCAGCCTGGCCGCGGTCCCGATGATGCGGGAGGGGCGGGCCATCGGCGCGATCGCCGTCGGGCGCGCCGAGCCGGGTCTGTTCCCGGACCGACAGGTCGAGCTCCTCCGGACGTTCGCGGACCAGGGGGTGATCGCGATCGAGAACGTCCGGCTCTTTACGGAGCTCGACGCCCGCAACCACGATCTCACCAGCGCGCTCGAGCAGCAGACCGCGACCGCCGACGTGCTGAGCGTCATGAGCGCCTCCGCCACCGAGACCCAACCGGTCTTCGACGCGATCGTGCGCAACGCGGTTCGCCTCTGCCACGCGCGGTTCGCGCTCGTCTACCAAGTGGACGGCGACGTGATCCGCTTCGTCACTCACCACAACCTGCCTCCCGCTGCAGTCGACCAGTTCCAGCGCACCTTTCCGCAGCGGCTCTCGGAGAGCGGCACGCTCGTCGCCCGTGCCATCCAGCGGCGCGAGGTCATCAATGTCGTCGACATCGCGGCGGAAAACGTATCGGAATCCGTGCGCGAGCTCGCTCGCTCGTCCGGCTACCGGAGCGTGCTCGCGGTGCCGATCATCCGGGAGGGACGCGCGCTCGGAGCCCTCGCGATCACCCGCAGCGGGCCCGCCGGCGAGCCCGAACCCTTCTCGAGCGACGAGATCCCGATCCTTCAGACGTTCACCGAGCAGGCGGGCATCGCGATCGAGAACGTGCGTCTCTTCAACGAGCTGGAGGCGCGCACCGCGCAGCTCACCCGCTCGGTCGGCGAGCTCCAGGCGCTCGGCGAGGTGAGCCAGGCGGTCAGCTCCACCCTCGACCTCGACGCGGTGCTCGAGACCATCGTCGGGCGCGCGGTCCAGCTTTCCGGCAGCGACCAGGGGGTGGCGTACGAGTTCAACGAAGCGACCCGGACGTTCCACCAGCGCGCCACCTACCGGATGACGCCCGAGTACGTCGAGACGATGCGGGTGGCGCCGATCGGGCTCGGCGAGGGCGCGATCGGCCGGGCCGGCGTGACCCGGGCTCCGGTCGAGGTCGCCGACATTCAGCACGACGCGGAGCTGGTCGCTCCCCAGGCGCGGCGGCGGCTCGTCGAGCAGGGCATGGGATCGCTGCTGGCCGTACCCCTCATCCGTGAGGACCGGCTGCTCGGCGGCCTAGTGATCATTCGGCGCGAGCGGGGTGCCTTCCCTCCCGAGGCGATCGCGATGCTCCAGACCTTCGCGACCCAGTCGGTGCTGGCCATCCACAACGCCCGCCTGTTCCAGGAGATCCAGCGCCAGAAGCAGTACGCGGACACGCTGCTGGAGACGAGCCCGGTGGCCATCGTCACCATGGATCTCAACGGCAGCGTGATCGGCTGGAACCCGGGGGCGGAGCGGCTCTTCGGCTACCCGCCGGTCGAGGCGCTCGGCCGCGCCATGGAGGAGCTGATCGCGACCCCCGAGCTGCGCGAGGAGGTCCGCGCCAACATCCGGGACACGCTCGCGGGCGAATGGATCCGCTCGATCGCACGGCGCACCCGGAAAGACGGCACCCTCGTCGATGTCGAGATCTCGTCGCTGCCGGTGATCGTCGATGGCGCCAAGGTGGGCATGATCGGGATCTACCACGACATCACCGAGCTGCTGCGCGCCCGGCGGGAGGCGGAGACCGCCAACGAGGCCAAGAGCGCGTTCCTGGCCACCATGAGCCACGAGATCCGCACCCCGATGAACGCGGTCATCGGCATGAGCGGCCTCCTGCTGAACACTCGGCTGTCCGAGGAGCAGCGCGACTACGCGGAGATCATCCGGGGCAGCGGCGACACCCTCCTCACCGTCATCAACGACATCCTCGACTTCTCCAAGATCGAGGCGGGCAAGCTCGAGCTGGAGGCCCAGCCCTTCGACCTGCGGGAATGCGTGGAGGGTGCGCTCGACCTGGTGGCCACCCGCGCCGCCGAGAAGGGGATTGACCTGGCCTACCTCCTGGGCGACGGGATACCCGCCGCGATCGTGGGCGACGTGACGCGCCTGCGCCAGGTGCTGCTGAACCTGCTCTCGAACGCGGTCAAGTTCACCGAGCGGGGCGAGGTCGTGCTCTCGGTGAGCGCCCGCCCGCCGGGGCGCGGCTCGGCACTGCACGAGCTGACCTTCTCGGTGCGCGACACCGGCATCGGCATCCCGGCGGATCGGCTCGGCCGCCTCTTCCAGTCGTTCAGCCAGGTCGACGCCTCGACCACCCGCCGCTACGGCGGCACCGGACTGGGCCTGGCCATCAGCCAGCGGCTCGCCGAGATGATGGGTGGCTGGATCGGCGTCACCAGCGAGGAAGGCGTGGGCAGCGACTTCCACTTCTCGATCCGGGCCGCCGCCACCGAGGCGCCGGTGCAGATCCACCGCGACCTGAGCGGGGTGCAGCCCACGCTGCGCGGCAAGCGGGTGCTCGTGGTCGACGACAACGCCACCAACCGCCGCATCGTGACCGCCCACCTCGAGATCTGGGGCCTGACGTCGCGGGCGTCCGAGTCGCCGCTCGAGTCTCTCGAGTGGGTCCGGGCCGGTGAGCGCTTCGACCTCGCAATCCTGGACATGCACATGCCGGAGATGGACGGCATCGCCCTCGCGCGGGCGATCCGGCAGGCACCGGCCGGGGCGACGCTCCCCCTGGTGCTCTTCACCTCGCTCGGCCGCCGCGAGGCGCGCGCCGAGGACGAGGGCTTCGCCGCGTACCTCCACAAACCGATCAAGCCCTCCCAGCTCTTCGACTCGCTGGTCTCGGTCCTGGCCGATCAGCCGATCCACGTGGCGACGGGACGGTCCGCGCGGAGCGAGCTCGATCCGGACATGGCCGGCCGCCACCCGCTCCGGATCCTCCTCGCCGAGGACAACGCGGTCAACCAGAAGGTGGCGCTCCGGCTCCTGGCCCAGATGGGCTACCGGGCCGACGTGGCGGCCAACGGCCTCGAGGCGATCGAGGCGGTCGAGCGCCAGACCTACGACGTGGTCCTCATGGACGTCCAGATGCCGGAGCTCGACGGCTTCGAGGCCTCGCGCGAGATCAACCGCCGCTGGCCGGGCGGTGGCCGGCCCCGCATCGTGGCCATGACCGCGAACGCGATGCAGGGCGACCGGGAGCTGTGCGCGGCCGCCGGCATGGACGACTACGTGGCCAAGCCGATCCGGGTCGAGGAGCTGGTCGCCGCGCTCGAGCGCTCCCCGGCCCACCGGAGCCCCGCCGCGGCGGCCGCTCCTACCGCGGGCTCGGAGGCGACCGTGATCGATCCCGCCACCTTCGAGCGCCTCGTGGTCACGACCGGCGGCCCCTTCGTGGCCGAGCTGATCGACACCTTCGGCGAGGACGCCCGCGAGCTGCTGGCCGCCCTGCGACAGGCCCTCGCTCGGACCGACCTGGACGGTTTCCGGCGGGCCGCGCACTCGCTCAAGTCCACCGCCGAGAGCCTCGGCGCCACCGGCCTGGCCGCGCTGGCGCGCGAGCTCGAGGCCGCCGCGCGGGCCGGGAGCCTCGACGGGGCGGCCGGCCGGCTCGACCGGCTGACCGAGCACTACGAGCGCGCCGCGAGCGCGCTGGGAGATCTGCGACGTGACCTCACCGCGTAACGGTCCCACCGGCGACCTCCTCGTCGTCGACGACAACCGGGTCAACCGCCTCCTGCTCGGCCGCGCCCTCGAACAGCTCGGGCACGCGGTGACCTTCGCCGAGAACGGGCGGGAGGCTCTCGCGGCGCTCGCCAAGCGCCGCGTGGACCTGGTCCTGCTCGACATCGAGATGCCGGAGATGGACGGCTACCAGGTGCTCGAGGCGCTCGCGGCCGACCCGCGCCTGCGCGACCTCCCGGTGGTGATGATGTCCTCGGTGGAGGAGGTGGACAGCGTGGCCCGGTGCATCGAGATGGGCGCGGAGGATTACCTCTTCAAGCCGGTGAACGCGGTGCTGCTGCGGGCCCGCGTCGGGGCGAGCCTGGAGAAGAAGCGCCTGCGCGACCAGCAGCGCGAGCTCTTCCGCAAGTTCGCCACCGCCGAGGTGGCGGAGGAGCTGCTGACGACCGGCGTGGCGCTCGGGGGCAAGCAGGTCGAGGCCAGCGTGATGTTCTCAGACATCCGCGGGTTCACGCGGATGACCGAGGCGCTCGCGCCGGCCGACACCATCGACCTGCTGAACAGCTACTACACGCTCACCTTCGACGCGATCGGGGGCCACGGCGGCATCGTCAACCAGATGCTCGGCGACGGCCTGATGGCGATCTTCGGCGCGCCCCTGCCCCGCGCGGACCATCGCGAGGGCGCGGTGCGCGCCGCGCTGGAGATGCTCGAGCTGATGGACGGGTTCAACCAGGACCAGGCCCGCCGCGGCGCGTTGGAGATCCGGATCGGCATCGGCATCGCGTCCGGCCCGATCGTGGCCGGCTTCACCGGCACCCAGCAGCGCATGACCTACACCGGGGTGGGCGACACCGTGAACCTGGCCGCCCACCTGGAGGCGCACACCAAGGTGCTCGGCCATCCCATCCTGATCGACGAGAACACGCGCGCCGGCCTCGCCGACGGGATCGCGGTCGCGTCGGTCGGCCCGGCCCAGTTCAAGACCCGCCGCCAGGCGGTGGAGGTCTTCTCGGTCACGCCGCCCGCGCGGCCCTGACCCCCTTGACGGGTTCGATCCGCGACCTGTAGTGTGGTGCCCGTTTTCCCATCAGTCCCACCGTCGCACGACCTGGAAGGAGGCCGCCACATGGCTCGGAAGCCCGCCGACATGACGACCAAGTACCTGCTCACCGAGAAGGAGCTCCCGACCCGCTGGTACAACATCCAGGCCGACTTCAAGAGCCCGCTGCCGCCGCCGCTCCATCCGGGCACCGGCCAGCCGATCGGGCCTCAAGATTTGGCCCCCCTCTTCCCGATGGAGCTGATCAAGCAGGAGGTCAGCCAGGAACGGTGGATCGAGATCCCGGACCAGGTGCGCGACGTGCTCCGTCTGTGGCGCCCGACCCCGCTCTACCGTGCGCGGCGGCTCGAGAAGGCCCTCGACACCCCCGCGCGCATCTACTACAAGAACGAGGGCGCGAGCCCGGCGGGCAGCCACAAGCTCAACACCGCGGCGGCCCAGGCCTACTACAACAAGATGGAGAAGGTCGCGCGCCTGTCCACCGAGACCGGCGCCGGCCAGTGGGGCTCCGCGCTCTCGCAGGCGTGCGCGTTCTTCGGCCTGCAGTGCAAGGTATACATGGTGAAGGTCTCCTACCAGCAGAAGCCCTACCGCCGCATCCTCATGGAGACCTTCGGGGCCCAGGTGGTGGCGAGCCCGAGCCCGGACACCCAGGCGGGCAAGAAGATCCTCGAGCAGGATCCGGACTCCCCGGGCAGCCTCGGCATCGCGATCAGCGAGGCGGTGGAGGACGCGGCCACTCGCGACGACACCAAGTACTCGCTGGGCAGCGTGCTCAACCACGTGCTCATGCACCAGACCGTGATCGGGCTCGAGACCAAGAAGCAGCTCGAGCGGGCCGACGACGACGCGGACGTGCTGGTGGGCTGCATCGGCGGCGGCTCGAACTTCGCCGGCTTCGCCTTCCCGTTCGCGGGCGACAAGCTCACCGGCAAGAACAAGAAGCGCCGGATCGTCGCGGTCGAGCCCGCCGCCTGCCCGAGCCTCACCAAGGGCAAGTACGCCTACGATTTCGGCGACACCGTCGGGCTCACCCCGCTGGTGAAGATGCACACCCTCGGCCACACCTTCATGCCCGCGCCGGTGCACGCGGGCGGGCTCCGCTACCACGGCATGGCGCCGCTGATCTGCAAGCTCTACGACGAGGGCGTCATCGAGGCGCGCGCGGTGCACCAGATCGCCACCTTCGAGGCCGCGGTGCAGTTCGGCCGCGCGGAGGGGATCCTGCCCGCTCCGGAGGCGGCCCACGCGGTGCGGGGCGCCATCGACGAGGCGCTCATGGCCAAGAAGGAAGGCAAGCGGAAGACCATCGTGTTCAACCTCTCCGGCCACGGGCTCCTCGACCTCTCGGCCTACGAGGCCTACCTGGCCGGCAAGCTCCAGGACTACGCGTACCCCGCCGAGAAGGTGGCGGAGGCCCTCAAGCACCTGCCCAAGGTGAAGGGCTAGCCGCCGTGCTCGGCCGCCGCGAGCTGCTGAAGCTGGCCGGCGCGGGCGCGGCCGCCGCGATGACCGGCGCGCCCGCCGTCCTGCGCGCCCAGGCCAAGGGCAAGGTCCGCCTGGCCTACCTCCAGCTCGGCTGGGCCGGCACCGAGATCATCCACAAGGAGGACCTGCTCGGCCGCCACGGCTGGAGCGCCGAATACTCCATCGTCCCCGGCGCGCCCGGCCCGCTGCTCAGCCAGCTGGCGGCCAAGAACGTCGACGCCATCGACATGAGCTTCGCGCTGGCCGCCAAGGCCTTCGAGGAGGGCGTCCCGCTCAAGGTGACCGGGGTGGCCACCGCGGTGCTCGGGGCCATCGTGGCGCGCAAGGACGCCGGGCTCACCAAGGTGGAGGACCTGAAGGGCCGCAAGATCGCCGCGGTGGTCGGCACCTCCACCTTCTTCGACATCCGGGCGCTCACCCTCAAGGGCTACGGCCTCGATCTGCAGAAGGACACCCAGCTCGTCACCGCCACCGCCCCGCCCGACATGGTCACCATGCTGGGGAAGAAGGACGTGGACGCGATCGTGGCGTGGCAACCCATCACCGACCAGGTGGTGTTCCGCGGCGAGGGCGTCTACCTGGCCAAGCAGATCGATCTCTGGCGGAAGGCCACCGGGCGCGCCACCGGCTTCCCGGTGCACGTCTGCTACCTGGCGAGCCCCGAGTTCATCCAGAAGAACCCCTCCTTCCCCAAGGACCTGAACGACGCGCAGAAGGACGCGGTGGATCTCTGGTACGGCAAGCCGGAGCGGGCCATCGACATCGTCACCGAGGTCACCCGGCTGCCGAAGGACGTGATCGCGGTGGCCTACAAGGAGACGGTGCGCATGCTATCCGGCCTGGCCGAGGAGCAGATCGAGACCCTCATCGTCCAGCTCAAGCTGAACAAGGAGTTCGGCTTCCTCAAGTCGGATCTCTGGGACAACCCCGACCGCATCCGTCGCGAGTTCTTCCATCGGGCGTGAGCGCACGCGACTGGGCCGGCCGCCTGCACCTGCCGACCCTCGCCGCCCTCGCCCTCGTCCTGGCCGGCTGGACGCTCCTCGCCCGCCGCTACGGGGCCTTCGTGCTCCCCGCCCCGTGGTCCATCGTGACCGGGCTCGTCGAGATCGTGCGGAGCGGCGAGATCTGGGGCCACGCGGGCGCGTCGCTCGGCCGCATCGCGGCCGGCTTCGGGAGCGCGGTGGCGGTCTCGCTCCTCATGGGCCTGGGCGCGTTCGTGTCGCGCACCGCGCGCGGGATCGTGCAGGACCTGCTCGCGGTCCTCAACTCCACCTCGGTCTTCGTATGGATCGTCGTCTCGCTCGTCTGGTTCGGGCTCAGTAACTGGGCCCCGATCTTCACCACCTTCATGATCACCCTGCCGGTGGTGGCCTCGACCCTGGTGGAAGGGGTGGCCTCGGTGGACCGCCGGCTCCTCGAGATGGGCGACGTCTACCGGCTCAGCGGGCCCCAGAAGTTCACCGCGATCGTCATCCCCTCGACCCTGCCCTACCTGGTGGCGGGCATGAAGGTGGGCTTCGGCCTGGCCCTCAAGGTCTCGGTGGTCGCGGAGATCTTCGGGGTCACCTCGGGGATCGGCTACGCGATGAACTACAGCCGCGAGATCCTCGCCACCCGCATGGTCTTCGTCTGGGCCCTGGTGATGATCCTCATCATGGTCGCCACCGACAAGCTGCTGTTCGACCCGGTCAACCGCCGCCTGACCCGATGGCGCTGAAGCTCGAGGTGCGCGGAATCGGGAAGGACTTCCTCATCCCGGTCATCGACTCGGTCTCGTTCCGGGTGGAGGCGGGCGAGTTCGTCTGCCTGCTCGGGCCGAACGGCTGCGGCAAGACCACGCTCCTGCGCATCGTGGGCGGCATCGAGCCGGCGAGCCGGGGCGCGGTGCTCCTCGACGGACTCCCGGTGCAGGCCGATCGGCGCCACCAGCGCCACGTGGGGATCGTCTTCCAGGAGGACCGCCTCCTGCCCTGGCTCTCGCTGCGCGACAACGTGACCCTCGTGCTGAAGCCGCTCGGGCTCGACGCCGCCGAGCGGGAGACGCGCGCGGCCCGCTACCTGAAGCTGTCCGGCCTCCAGGGCTTCGAGGACTACTACCCGGGCCGGGTCAGCGGGGGCATGCGCCAGCGGGCCGCCATCGCCCGGGCGCTCGCCATCGAGCCCGACGTGCTCCTGATGGACGAGCCCTTCGGGGCGCTCGACGCCCAGAACCGGCGCATCATGCAGCAGGAAGTCCGGCGCATCTGGAGCGAGACCCGGCGTACCATCCTCTTCGTCACCCACTCCATCGAGGAGGCGGTCGCGATCGGCACCACCCTGATCATGCTGTCGGCGCGGCCCGCGCGCATCCGGGAGCTGATCCGGAACGACGGCCGCCATGAGCGGGGGAAGCTGGTCGACGATCTCAACGCGATGATCATGGAAGAGGTGCAGCGCCAACAAGGAGACGCGTCATGATCAAGCCCTACACCGCGGTCGGTCTCATCCCCACCGTCCGCGGCATCCGCAAGCGCAAGGACATCCAGATCAACCTCGATCACCTCTCCCACCTGGTGAAGGCCGCCTCGTGGCTGTCGAGCCTCGACCTGCCGGTCCGGCTCATCGCCTTCCCGGAGGGCGCGCTGCAGGCCTTCAACGACGAGGTGCTCGATCTCGACCACGCGACCTTCGCGCGGGAGTGCGCGATCGACATCCCGGGCGAGGAGACCGAGGCGCTCGGCAAGATCGCGAAGGAGTACAACGCCTTCGTGATGGCCCAGGCCAAGGCCC
>WNFF01000656.1_pt1 | contig 28749 bp, 33 predicted proteins | sample 5400441 | NCBI WGS metagenome assembly WNFF01 (sample SAMN13153345, study PRJNA577476) | soil metagenome | isolation source: 120 cm saprolite under Douglas fir tree site 2 hole 3 replicate 1 | place: USA:California | collected 2015-04-18
TCACATCAAAGCTACTGTGGGAATCAAGCCGCCGAAGGATCTTTTTCAGTGTACAAGAGTCGATTTTCGCCAGACGTGGCATTTGCGCAACAAAGATAATATCGCTAGCATGCGTGCCGGTTGATTCGCGTGGGGGTGGCCTATGTTGCTTGGGGATAGTTTGGGTTTCAGCTTATGTCGAAGCGATTTGCTCGTTATGGTTGCGGGCGTAGCATTGGCGGTGCTGGGAGTACTTGCTTTTTAGCCGCGAAGATCCGCCCGGACTGAAAAATTATAAAAGGAAGATTGCTGCGAAAAGCGCGTCAAGCAGAATACCGCCGACGAGCACTAGCCAGTCCGCAGCCGAGCCCCCGAGCAGTCGCGCTCGTTCCATGACGGACACCCGCTTATTCATTACAGCATTGTCCATAGCGGAAATGGATTGAAGAGAGATGTGACCTCGGTCACACACACACATTACGTGGGAAAATGAAGCCTGCTGTTGTTGCACGAAGATCACGTCGGACTGCTGATCATGCAAAGCTGATCCCGCAGTTTCGGGTTTACTTTCCCGACATCGGCCAGCTAAATCGGGACGCTAAATCGGGACAACGATGATGCAATGGAACCCTTGCCTGGGGTACGTCGGCTCGAAGCTTCCATCTAGCTCGTGGGTAATGCTTCGCTCCATGAGGCGAGACCCGAAGCCGCGGCGCATGGGCGGTTTCACAAGTGGTCCTCCTCGCTCGCGCCAGTCGATACGAAGGCGGCCGATGCCTTGGTCGGCCGTGACCTTCCAGCTGATCGAAATTCGGCCGGTTGGCGCAGAGAGCGCACCATATTTGGCAGCATTCGTGGCAAGCTCGTGAAGCACGAGGCCCAAGCTGATCGTTTGCCGAGAGCTCAATTCGATCGGTGGACCAGTCGCTATCACGCGAGCATCATGCTCGCGGCCCACATAGGGTTCGAGTTCGACCGCGACCAGATCATGGAGAGGCGCCCGCTCCCATGCTCTGCGCGTGAGTAGGTTGTGCGTGGCAGAAAGAGCTCTCAAGCGAGCGGAGAACGCTTGGTTGAATGTCTTAGGGGAAGAGGTGTGTTTCATCGTCATCGCAGCGAGCGACTGGACGGCTGCGAGCGTGTTCTTAACGCGGTGGTTAAGCTCCTCGATCAGCAAATTTTTCTGCCCCTCGGCGCGCATCCGACTGGTCAGATCCACGACCACAGATAACAGGCCCTCGTGGCGCTCGGAAAGCGCCGTTACATTCACCTCGGTCCATACCGCCGTTCCATCGGGCCTTACATAACGCTTGCGGAAGGTATATGGGGCGCCGCTTTCTACGGCGAGGGAAAACAGTCGAGCGTTCTCTAGGATGTCATCGGGATGGGTGATCTTTTCAAAGTGCAGCCCGACAAGCTCCCCGCGTGACCGGCCCGTTAGCTCGCAAAAGTGTGAGTTGACGTACACATACCGACCGTCCAATCCAGTCTGCATGATCCCGACCGGCACTCTGTCGAGGATGAACGAGAGATAATTTTCCCGTTCGCTGGGTTGTCCAGATCTCTTGCGTGGCGTTTCTAGTTCGATACCAAAGAGTTTCACCGAATACGCCTCTGGTCCGTCTCAATATTTCCGGCCGGCTATCCGCGCGCCGTAGTCCCCGGTAGCAGCAGCACACCGGCCCCGAGCTTGACCGCGCCTGACGAGACCGCGCATCAGAAAAACCTGGAACGTCCCCAGGGGCGAGCGCGGGCCGGCCGTGATGGCGATTGAGTCAGCGATCTTGCGGGTCAGGTCGAGGGGCTTTCGGCGGGGCAAGAGGCGGCCCTTGAGTACCAGTGCACAATGCCAGTCCCTAAAACGCCCCACGGATGGCGTCAAATCGCACGGGAGTGTCCCCGCACGGGAGGCGCTGGCGGATGCACTGACAGCGTGCCCTCCAAAGGGCAGCGCCATGGCCACTCCAGGGCAGAGCCAATCGCTTCGTTCATCGATGTGGTCGGTGACTTTGCCATCGGCATGCTGGTCGGTGGAGGCGTGCCAACGATAAACCTCAGGATCGACTACCTCCGGCCCGCGATCGGCGAAACGATCACTGGCACCGGGCGCGTGCGCCGTCAGGGCCGCACCGTTGCTCTTGTCGACATTGAGATCACTGACCGGGAGGGCAAGCTGGTCGCCGTAGGCCGCGGCACCTGTGCGCCACAGGTCGGCTGATGGCAGTGCGCCCCAAAGGCGCGAATCACCAGTGGAGGAGGATTCCACCCGGATAGTTGTCGATTGATCCGGTAGCTGACGAGCGGCTCGGCCGGGCAACCGGAAGGGCTGGAGCCTCGTGACAAAGGTCGCCTTGGGCGGCTGAGCGATCCGGCGGGCCGTAACGCGAGTGAAGCCTGAGCAGGCCTCGAAAGTGACAATGCGGATGCCGACCCTCCTGCCATTTGGGGAAGGCGGCACGAGCGGGGAAGTAATCGACAAGCGCACCTGCTCGTGGCCTCAACGTCGCGAAAGGCGGCGGCCATGACGGGAATCGGACAGGGTCGTATGAGCATTGAGGCTGGGTAATGCCGGCGGAGCAAAGGGCCCTGACTTCTGGTGCGCTTTCGAAGATGGTGAGGTGAAGGTGATTGGCGATGAGCCTGGCAACACCGACTATGATCCGGACCCTTCAGAGAAAGCTGTATCGTAAGGCGAAGGAGGAGAGAACCGGCCGCGAAGACGACGCTTGCGGTCAGAGTTTTTCTCCGTGTGCCTCACGGTGAAGCCAGTCGGAGAGCCGGATGCCGGAGATCGGCACGTCCGGTTCGATGAGCGGGGATGGGAAACGGAGCGATGCCGCATGGCCCAAGCTACCGCGCCCATCCTCGACTCTACCATCTGCGACCTATGGCGACACCTAATTTGAGGGCTGCTTACGGCAGCTAAGCGGACGTGTCGCGACAGCGGCACGAGGGCCGGGTTTGACCCCAACCCGACATTCACCGATCGAGCGGCATCGCTCCACTAAGTCCTGGGAGCTCAAAATCGAACGATCTCAGCCCCGACCAATTGGCAATCTCCATTCGTTAATAATAACGAAGAACGGCTTCCAGCGTCTTTATAACGCGGTGCGTCCGCCCGCGATGTGAGCTTGTTCACATGATACGCCCGATCGGGATGAGGAGTGGACAGGCCTTGCCCACCCGTCATCCTCACCCATTGGCAAGGAACCCACGTCTCGGTCTACTCCTCGCCAAATTGTGGTAAAACAGCCCGCCATACGGACCCGCAGGGGCCTTACAAGCCATGACGACGCCGAGCCAACACGCCAAGGAAGCGACTGCGACCTTGCATCAAGTCCTGCGCATCTCCCCGCGCGATTTCGATGCCGAGGGCACCGCCGCGGTCATCGAACGGGCCATACGCAATGCCACGCGCGAGCGGGATACCCAAGCCCGTCGCCAGTTGAGGGAGGCGCAGGCCGCAGCGCAGGAGCGCTTGGCGCGATTGCTGAGCGCGTCGCCTGCGGTGATCTATAGCTTCAAGGCCACCGGCGATTTTGCGCCGACCTTCGTCAGCGACAATATCATCGGCGTGTTCGGCTACGCGCCCGCCGAATACCTGGAGAATCCGTCCTTCTGGCGCGACCGGGTCCACGCCGACGATCTGGCCCGTGTCGAGGAGGCAATCGCCAAATTCTTCGAGAACGGGGTCCACGCGGTGGAGTATCGGTTCCGACGCAAGGACGGCTCCTACTGCTGGGTGAATGACGAGCAGCGTCTGATCCGCGACGAGGACGGCAAGCCGCTGGAGATCGTGGGGTCGTGGAGCGACATCACCGCGCGCAAGGCGGCCGAGGAGGCGAAAGCTGCAGCGCATGCCCGGCTGTCACAGTTACTCACCAGCTCCCCCGCGGTGATCTACAGCTACCGGGCGACAGGAGACTTCGCACCGACGTTCGTCAGTCAAAACATCAGCGACTGGCTCGGTTACGAGCCCCGTGAGTACCTGGAGAACGCCGATTTCTGGCGACGCTGCGTGCACCCGGTCGACTTCGCCGCGGTGGAAGCCGAATCCGTACAGCTGTTCAGGAAAGGCCGCCACACGATCGAGTACCGATTTCTCAAGAAGGACGGCACCTACTGTTGGGTGAACGACGCGCAACGATTGATCCGGGACGAAAAGGGTCAACCGGCCGAGGTGGTCGGCTCGTGGAGCGACATCAGCGAGCGCAAGCGAGCCGAGGAAACAGCGGCGACGGCCCGGGATCGCGTTGAGCATCTGCTCGCGAGGTCCCCGGCTGTGATCTACAGCTTCAAGGCAACGGACGACTACGCGCCGACGTTCATCAGCCGGAACGTGAAGGACTTGCTCGGGTACGATCCCGAGGAATACCTCGAAAGTCCGGATTTCTGGCGAACTCGCGTGCATCCCAAGGACAGCGACCGCATCCTCGGTGAGTACTCGCGGCTATTTGTCGAGGGGCGCCTCAGCGTCGAGTACCGCTTCCGCAAGAAGGACGGCAGCTACTGCTGGATCAGCGACGAGCTGCAGTTGCTGCGCAACGCGGCGGGCGATCCGATCGAGGTGGTCGGCTCCTGGAACGACATCACGGCGCGCAAGCAGATCGGCGAAGCCCTGGTCGCCGCGCAAGACCGCATCGGGCGCCTATTGTCGTCAGCACCTGCGGTGATCTACAGCTACAAGGCGACCGGGGATTTCGCCCCGACCTTCGTCAGCCAGAACATCAGGGACCGTCTGGGTTACGAGCCGCACGAATACCTGGAGAACGCCGATTTCTGGCGGCGGTGCGTGCATTCCGACGACCTGGCCGCCGTGGAGGCCGAGGCGGTTCACCTGTTCAAAAAAGGTTCCCACACGGTCGAGTACCGATTTCTCAGGAAGGACGGCACCTACTGCTGGGTGAACGACGAGCAGCGGCTGGTGCGGGACGAGGAGGGCCAGGCGCTCGAGGTGGTCGGGTCGTGGAGCGACATCACCGAGCGCAAGCGAGCGGAAGAGGCAGCGGCGGCGGCCCGGGACCGCACCGAGCACCTAGTCGCCAGCTCGCCCGCCGTAATCTACAGTTTCAAGGCGACGGGCGACTACGCGCCGACGTTCATAAGCCGGAACGTGAAGGATTTGCTAGGGTATGACCGTGAGGAATATCTCAATAGCCCAGACTTTTGGCAAAGCCGCATCCATCCCGCGGACAGCCCGCGCATCCTCAGAGCTTATTCGCGTCTGTTCGAGGAGGAGCGTCTCAGCAACGAATATCGCTTCCGTAAGAAGGACGGCAGCTACTGCTGGGTCAGCGACGAGCTGCAAGTGCTCCGCAACCCGGCGGGCGATCCAATCGAGATAGTCGGCGCGTGGAGTGACGTCACGGCGCGCAAGCAACTCGGCGAGGCCCTTGTTGCGGCGCAGGAGCGTCTCGTCCACCTGCTGTCCTGCGCGCCTGCGGTGATCTACAGCTACAAGGCGACCGGGGATTTCGCGCCGACTTTCGTCAGCCAGAACCTTAAGGACTGGCTCGGCTACGAACCCGAGGAATATCTGGAAAATCCGGATTTCTGGCGCAGCCGCGTACACCCCGACGACCTCGCTGCGGTCGAGGCCAAGTCCGTCCAACTGTACAAGAAAGGCCGTCACACGGTCGAATACCGATTTCTCAAGAAGGACGGCACCTACTGCTGGGTGATCGACGAGCAGCACCTGATTCGGGACCGGGACGGCGAGCCCGTCGAGGTGGTCGGATCGTGGAGCGACGTCACTGCGCCCAAGGAGGCGGAGATCGCTTTTCGGCGCAGCGAACAGCGGCTCACCGACGCAATCGAATCGATCTCGGAGGGATTTTCCCTGTACGGCGCGGATGATCGGCTGATTGTCTGCAATACCGCGTACGGCGAGCTGCTCTACCCCGGACTGGGCACGCCGACGCCGGGCACGCCGTTCGAGACGTTGATCCGTAGCGCGGCGGAACGAGGTCTGGTCGAGGACGCCAAGGGACGGACCGACGAATGGGTTGCCGAGCGCTTGGCAAGACGCCGGCAACCTAGCGAGTCCCATATCCAGCGCCGCGGGGACGGGCGTTGGATTCAAATCAACGAACGCAAAACCACGGAGTGCGGCACCGTTTCCATCTACACGAACATTACCGAGATTAAACGCGCGGAAGAGGAGATTCGCGAAGCCAAGCGCAAGGCGGAGCAGGCGAACGAACTCGCGAGCGAACAGAAGCGGGAGCTGGAGATCCTGTCGACCAAGCTCTCGAAGTATCTATCACCCCAGGTCTATTCGTCGATTTTCACCGGCCAGCGTAGCGTCGAGATCGCCTCGAACCGCAAGAAGCTGACCGTGTTCTTCTCCGACATCGCAGATTTCACGGCGACGACGGATGATCTTGAATCCGAGGAGCTGACCAGCCTGCTCAACCACTACCTCACCGAGATGTCGAAGATCGCTCTCGATCATGGCGCCACCATCGACAAGTACATCGGCGATGCGATCCTGGCATTCTTCGGCGATCCGGAGACGAAGGGCGTCAGGGAGGACGCCATCGCTTGCGTCAACATGGCCGTCGCGATGCAGCGGCGGATGCGCGAGCTTCAGTTCGAGTGGCGCGATGCCGGCCTGGAAAAGCCGTTCCAGCTGCGGATCGGTATCAATACCGGCTATTGCACTGTCGGCAACTTCGGCAGCGAAGACCGGATGGACTACACCATCATCGGCAATGAAGTGAACTTGGCGTCTCGGCTGCAATCGCATGCTGAACTGGGCGGTATTCTCATGAGCCATGAAACTTATTCGCTCGTCAAAGACGTCGTCCTGGCCGAGGAGAAGGATCCCATACAGGCCAAGGGATTCGCCAAGCCGGTTCCCAACTACAAAGTTCTCGACCATTTCGACCAGCTGATAGGCAAAAGACGGGTCATCCGCGAGGAAAAAGACGGGCTGAGAGTCTTCCTAGATCTCCAGAAGCTGGATAAAGACAGTGCCGTCCAGACTCTAGAGAGCATTCTGTCGCGACTCCGGAGTTGACCAAAACATCGAAAACGCACTTTCTCGGCCCAGCAAAAACCAAATGTCCCGAAGCAGGGTCGCGAGATCAGTAATTTCCGGAAATGGCACTATTGCGACGTCGTACTGTGCCGCTAGGAGTTCCGCTTGCGGCGCCTAAGCGGACGTATAGCGGAAACACCCGGAAGACCGGGTTTGACCCAGACACGACATTCGTTGGTGCCCCTTGCCAGGTGCAATCGCCGGCGGAGTAGGACGCGGGCCGCAGCTTTCGCGGTATTCCGCGAGGCGCATTAAAGGAGCCCGATTACCGTCTCGAAAAAGCCAGACTAAGAACCGCCCAGCATACGGGTCCTTGACAGCGCAACGGTCGCATTTAGAAAGCGCGTATGTCGCACCCCGATCCGCACGGCCCACCGGACCGCACCCCGATCCAGGTGGGTGAGATCTGGGAGAACCCGAGCGGGCCACGATTCTTGAGCTTCCCTATAAGAACCAAGAGGGCCGCGTGACTGCCGAGCTGACAGCGCTCGTTGGAGCGATGATTCCGGCGATACCAGCTCCGCGATACGATCGAGGGTCTCACGTGGAATTCGCTCGGGGCTGCGTTGGCCGGATAAGTGTCACGCCAGACGGCCTTGTTTTTAGCAGTCACTTGCATCCCCTCTGATGGCAAAGCTTTCCGCAACCACCGCCGCCTCTATAAGTGCCTTTGGGTGCCTCGCCAGTCTTTATGCACCGGTCTACGCATCGAACAAACGAGCATCGCTCCTGTGTTCGATCAAGCGAGCCCAGAAGTGGCTAAAGAGTACATTATTAGGCCGCACAGCATACTGGCTCGTACAAATCGACGCATCGCAGAGTGCGCGGTCTTCCTCGCCTCCGGGTTTGCATTCCCTGTATCGTCCCCCGCGTTTCGCTGGCCTACGAAAATGCCCGCAGCCAGCATCAGCACCGGTGCGAGTAGCACGATCAGCATCAGCACCTTCGCATCCACGGAGCCCCCCGATTCCCAAAAGTTACGGCTTTATTCCGCCTTCCGCAGCGACAAGCTCGGCAAGACAACTGATTGCCGCGGCGTGTTCCGCCAGTCCGCTCCATGTGCGGGCCATATTGACCAGGGCGGCTCTGTCAGTAGGGTCGGGGGCGCTGCGCGCTAATCGAAGGCAATCAGTGGCGTTTTGCCGATAGTCGTCGCGAATGCTCAAGGCCATCCCCTCCCGTCCTTGTCCCTCGCGGAATCAGGTGCCACGAAAGTGCGGCGAAAAAGGGTCAGGATATTGAGGGCCAAAGGGGCATTGACTGCGCCAGTGCGCCCCGAAAGTTGGCGGTGGACCTAAAAGGCAGAAGCGCACACACCAGCGTGCCCAAGGCAGCCTTCATGCCGGCGCTCTTCGATGGCCCCATATGTGGCCCTCACCGGGCTGCACGGTTTTCAGAATCCGCATGCATAGGCTGGTCCTTCGCGCACATTGCGCGATGAACCTTTTGGATCGTGTTCATGGCCTTCTGCGAGACATCAATTTTCTCAGCGAGTTCGGCGACCTGCGCCTGAATGCCAGAGACTCCCTCCATGTCTCCTTCAATCGTATCGATCATTGATTTCAAGAGATCGGGCGCTTTAGCCATATCGGACAATGTTACATCTCGAAATGATTGCCGGACGCCACTGGCGCAGCTGACGCGAGCGTCATACTGAGCCTTCAGCGATTTGAATTTCGCACTGAAATCAGTTGCGCCCTCCAGGTCCGTCGCAAGAGCGTCCGATTGGATTCTGCAAACGCCTTCGAGGTTGCTCAGATCAGGATAATTCGCGTCGACAATTCTCTTGTAGTTTTCAAGAAGGGATCTTGCCTCCGTCAAAAGCGCGTTAAAACTGCAAACTAAATGGTCGCGTCCGCGATAGCAACGGTCGAGCTTAACCTCGCCTCTTGCGCCGGGCAGGGCGAGAGCTTCGAAACCCTCGGGGGCCTTATCACAGGAGGCAAGGGTGCTCCCCAGAGCCGAATTAGGGTCCGCAACGGGCATGGCGATGGGTACTACAGTAGGAGCTGATGGGTGAACAGGGGCAGGCTGGAGAACAAAAGCTTCAGGGTGCTTTGTCCCTCCTGTTCGAAATTTAGCAAGTGGGGCTGTTCGCGACTGGGCGAACTCTGAGCGGGTAAGATACTGACCCCATGCTCCGCCAGATGAAAATGGCGGGAAAAGAAAATAGAGCCCGGTTAGAGTAGCTGATCCCACAATCCGCAGCTTTGAGGAGATACTCATTACCGTCACCCCCCGCTCCCCCACACTGCGTAGTTAGAACTCCTACGATCCTCCTGCATTGATCTGCGTTAACGGCGTCAAAACAGGAAATGGCGACACCGCTTAACATGAAGCACGTGGTTAATAAATGGATATGGCTCTGCGGGTGAACGCGCGGCTTGGCTCTGCAAAGCGCTCGCGTTGACCGTAGGGCGCTGCACGGACTAGACCCGCCCTATGTGCGGCCGTTTCACCCAAAAATACACATTGGAGTCACCGGCTCTATCGACTCACCCAGCCGGCGCCCAATCTTCGGCCGCGCTACAACATCTGCCCGACCGATCCGGTCGACGTGGTCATTCGGGGTGATGCCGGGCTGCTCGTCGTGCCGATGCGCTGGCAGCTCATTCCGCCCTGGTGGAAGGAGTCCCTCAAGGATCTGCCGGCGACGTTCAATGCTAGGGCCGAGACGGTCGCCGACAAGCCGATGTTTCGGGATGCTTTCCGACGCACCCGCTGCCTAATCCCAGCGTCCGGCTACTACGAGCACGACTGGGGGTGCCGCATCGGCAGCACTAACCGCCCGGACACGAATCCAAGGGCAGCAGTAACCGCAATACCGAACAACAGTTTTTTCAATGATTAGGCCTCCCCGTAGAGCGGCGTATACATAAACCGACTTGCCCACGCTAGCTTGCTGTGACGTTTTTGCAACCAGTGAACAGAAAAACCGCCTCATGGACCGCTGCCATAAAAATACCTGATCACCGCACCGTGTCGCCACAAAGCTTAGCAAGGATGCCACGGTCGGGCATGAGTCTGTTAATCCCTAACAGCCCCATTCCCGACTCCGCGCGGAAGTGCGAGGACAGTGAGCCCCGGCTGGAAGATGGTGCCAACAGCCGGGGCCACGCCCCCACCTGGATCATCAAAGGTGGGTAGCGCGGTCACTGAGGGTGACCCAAAAGGTGTTCGTCCCCAGATCTTTGGGGGTACGGTGAAGCTGTTGCACTCTCTCGATGCCCTTAGTCGGTCTATATCGTCAGCTTCGAGAAAATGGGGGGGCCATGGCACGGGTCCAAGAACCTAGATCCGAAGGCAACGACCGCATCAGCGATATACTTCATCGCGCTGACGCACACTTGCGCAGGGAATCGGAGGCCAGTACCCAGCCCGATGCACCAGGCCATCTCACCTCCACCATCCAGCGAGTTTCCGGGGCTTCGCTGACCGAAATCGACAGGCTCATAGGCGAGCTACAGTCGCTTCGCGATTATCTGCTGAACGAAGGCCAGAGGATCGAGCGAGAGATCGCTGAGTACACCCGCCTAAATCAGGGCGCGATGGAATCGACCAGATTGATAACCGAGAGGCTGCTGAAATGGAGAACGGGATCTGATCGTGGTCCCCGGATGCAATAGGGCTGAGTGCGGCTTGCCAGCGTCACTGACACTGGTACGCTACTGACGCGTTCGCGGGTGCTCCTGCATCACTAATGCGCGGTTGCGCAGCCGAATGCGGGACTTTGGGTATTGCTCAACGGCGCCGTGATCTGACAGACTGGCTTGGCCAATCTGGGGCGCCTTTCGGGGCGCCCTTTTTCGTTGTATTCTACTGAGGCCGTTCGGGTAATTTCTCGGCAGCGTGCCCCGAACGGTGCGGCCCCGGTTGTTCCTCCTGGGGCTGCTCGCTCAGCCGCTCGGGTCACTCCGGGCGGCTTTTTTCATTTGGGCGGCGGCTTGCCAGCGCGAGCGATGGTGGTACCCTACTGGCACCGTCCGCGCGGCTTAGTTTAGCTCCCAAGCAGGCTCCGCGAGCGGTGCTCCCCCGGCGTGCCTGCATGCTCCGCCGGGGTTTGCTTATGGGGCCTAATCGACTGTTCCTCAATAATCGATAAATCCTATGGAGCCATCATCGTATGTATAGCCCCAAATAAAGCGTCCATTATCCCGCGCCAGAAATAACGCCCGAATCAAATTGGGATCGTCCGTGACACCAACCTGGTTTGCGTTCGCACCCGGAGCCTTGTAGGCAAAGACCAGCCCGGTTGAATGGTAAATGCGCAAGCGAGCGATGGAACCTGACCACGCGCCTCCAAGCGACGGAGGCGGAGTGTCTAAGAACTTCGGGTCTGAGATGCTGATGCCAGGTGTTCGGTTGGCAGCCCGGCCGATTTTGGTCCTCTTGGCCATCTCAGTCCTCCGCATGGTTAGTAGGTTTGCAGATCGCCAATGGGGCAGTATCAAACGCGAATTATACTGCGCCCCAGCCCTTCGGCAAATGCTCTTGCATCACTAGCGCACGGTTGCGCAGCCGAATGCGCGCCTTGGGATATTGCTCGATTGTGGCTCGAACTTTGACTTTATACCGCCGCAAAGTCGCACGATCATTGCCATGGTCGCAGATACTCGACGGGGGAGCTCCCGGGGGTCGAGCAGACAAAGTCACCGCGTGCTCGAATCGACGAGATTGACCCACTCCGCGGCGCGAATGTCGGCAGCTGCCGGCTTCGCGGACTGGGGAACCAAACCTGCGATCTCCGAATTAAGGGTTTTAATCGGAGATCAGCATGGACACCCCAGCGGAATTTCGTAAACACGCAGCCGACTGCGAAAAGATGGCCAAAGCGTCGAAAGACCGCGAAACCAAGGCAGTATGGAAACGCATGGCTGAGAGATGGGTCGTGTGCGCCAAGTTGGCGGAAGACCAGGACTCGTTTCAGCGTCGGCAGGTCGAGGAGAGCCGCTCGAAGCCGCATCGGCGCCCGCCGCAATCCCTGGAAGCAATCGCCCCGTAAATCGGGCCCACAGCGTCGACTCGCTGGACCCGGCACAGGACACGCTGGCCTCAGATCGACAAGCCGCGCCCCGTCCCGAGCCTACAGGTCACCGTGATGGCACCGTGGGGCAGAGCCGGTCAAATGCCGTAGGTGACAGCCGCTCGCCCGCGGAGCCGCGTGTGGAATGGAAGGGCCCAGGTGGTAACGGCGAGGCGCCGGGCCTTTTTTGTCCCAAACCTTGGTCGGCCAGATTTCCGAAGGTACTGGCAACCGAGAAAACGGGTCAGTTGTTAGGCTGAATGGACTCAAGCGATCCGCGGCTTAGACTCAGACCCCTACGTGATCGCTTCATGCATCGTGAACACGCCACACCCGTCCAGCGTCAAGATGTTAACGCCACTCTCATTTCAGAGACGTTTCCATGGGTTTGATTAAGCTGCTGGTCGCTCCGATACGACGCATCATAAACTTTCCGCTGTTTCAGCTTATGGCCGCGATCGCGGTCATTCTGTCGCTGCAGGCTGCCGATAACAGATCAGTGTTCGGCCAAATCTTCAGCGCCCTGGATTCTCTCGTAGGTCTAACAGTGAGGCTGTGCGGGTCGATTTTTGAAGTGAAGTCCTTCACCAAGTCATGGCTTACAACGGGATTCATGATCGCTTACGTCTATGTCGCTGGTGTGCTGATTGTGTTCCTTGTGAAGGTCGCCATCAATGCTGTGGTCGAACTCGTTGCGCGCACAAACGCGTTCGGACTCGCGAATGCAATCGCGCGCGAGCGCGGGATAGCAGCTTACCAGGCATGGCTGCCACTGGAGAGAATCAGGCCTCCGTTCGGGATTTTCCACCCAGTCGCTTCGCGGCGATTGGCCCGCATCGCCAGGACCAGGTCCCGGCGGCTTTTTGTGCCACATGTGGCTTAGGGGAAAATTATCGGGCTGGGGAATAGTCGCAGGAACCGTGACACGCTTTGTCGATTATCGAATGGGCTTGGCCTAATGCCCACGAACGAAAACGGGAGAAAATCAGGCGCTGGCGGGAGAGCGCCGAAGAGTGCCGCGCGGCGGCGACCGGAACCAAGACCTCCGAAGGCCGACCCAATCTCCTCGATTTGGCGCGCGCCTACGATGATATGGCGGATCGGGCTGAACGCAGCCTCAAAAATCCCCGCGAGTTCCGAAAGCCCCTAACCGCGCAACACAGAAGTACTCAATTGGGCGAAGGACACCTGAAGGGAGGATCACTCATGCTCGATTTGCCGGGCACAGCGAATCGCCCACCGGCCACGGCCGGGTGCCTTCGACGTGGCCCCCCGGCCAAAAATAGGTACGGTATTGAACATTGAGTCGAAGAGGCCGTCCGTGAACTGGGATATTCAACTAGCGTATCCGCTGAGGACGTTCCGGGGTCCTCTGCCGCCAATTATTCAGACGCTCGGAGACGCGATCGACATGATCGACGAGCATCTTCCGGAGACATTGCGGTTTCAAACCGGGTGGCGAGAAGCCAAGGACTTGTTGATCACGGCAGCTGAGATCAGGACGGGGCGAGCTGTTGAGGTTGCGACGGCACGTCTTGCGGATGCCTTGCAAGCCGAAGGATGGCTGTGCAATTCGAATTCTTGACGGCCTCCTCATCGAGACCCACAACGTGGAAAGAGTTCTTACCGATATCGATACCAATCACGGCGATCGTCGCGCTGAGTTGTTGAGACATGACGTGCTCCTTGACTTTGGCGCCCCGGCAAGGTTCGCTCGCCGGTGGGGCAGGAGCACGGCCGGACCATCCCATTAGCGGACAAGCGAACGAGGTATCGAGGGCTTTTGGTTGCTTGCCCCACCGGTTAATGACAACCTGTGTGTACCCGTACCGCTGTTGGTGCTGCCCGACGTCTAGCGTGGAGGCATTATAGTGATGGACGCTCACCTGCGACTGGTCGAGGAGCATGTGAAGCTGGAAAACCAGCACGATCTTGAAGGCATCATGCGGACCTTTGGGGCAGCGGCGCGCTACGACGACGAGCCGTTGGAGCTTCATTATGCGGGTCGCGACGAAGTTCGCGGATTCTACCAAGGACTCCTGGAGGCCATCCCCGATCTGCAGATCGACGTTCAGCACCGGCATGTCGGCGAAACCGCCGTCGTGCTGGAGGTGATCATCCGAGGACGGCACCTGGGCACGTGGCGCGGACTTCCGCCTACCGGCGCCCGACTCCAATTTCCGCTATGCGGCATCTTCACCTTCGACAAGGCCGACCATCTGGCGCGTGAGCGGATCTACTACGACCGCGCCATGGTGCTGCGGCAGCTCGGGCTGTTTCACGAGCCGGAGCGCGCGCTCGGCCGCATCACTACCGCTCTTACGCATCCCTACACCATGGCGCGCATCGCGCGGCGAGCCATTTTCCGGTGGTGAAGGGAAACGAACGTTGGCGCACGAAGAGCGGACTTAGTGTGGACGCTTGAGATCTTCTGCCCATGCGCACGCTATCACCGCCGCAGGCAATCTCGCGAGCACCGGCTTGCTTCTTCGGATTGCCACCTCATTCATTTGCAAGTCTCCCATTGTGTTGTAGGCCAATGTTCGGCGAGCTAAGCAGCGCCGTTGGTGGAAAATATCTGAAGGATGCGCTTTTCTTGCACCTAGCCGACGACCAAGACAAGCTAGAGCACGTCTGTCCCCGCCAAAGTCGCCAGGTCCGCCTAATCGCCAGGGACCCAACTCTCTCAGTCCCACCGGCTCGCCCGTCTATCGGTTGGGCACGCTTTGCGCTGCGCTTGGGGTCGTGAATGCGATCGTGGCGAGGGAGATAGACACAGAGACCCGCAAAGGCCGCAAAGCACCCAATTTTTTGCCCCACGGCCGCTCTCTTCCGGCCTTGCTCTAGTTCCATGATGAGGAACGTCGCCAGCCGAAGGGGGATGCCGATGAATTCCAAGCTGAGCCACTCACGATCTGACGCGTCCACAAGCTTGTGGGGCACCGAGCCGTTGATGGACGAGACTTCTCGCTGGGCCGACTCGAAAAACGACAACTTGCCGAGCATTCGGCCGTCACGCCGCAAGCGAGCCTCGCGCGCCCTCGCCCGTTTCCTGTTCACGTTTTGCATCGGTGTCGCTGCCACGTTGGCTTGGCAATCCTACGGCGATACGGCCAGAGAGATGATCGCGAACTCTTCTCCGCAACTTAGCTGGTTGGCACCGCAGTCGGCATCCGTGCAGACTCCACCAAATATGGTCGCGTCCGCCGCCCCTTCGCCCGATCAGCAGCAACTCAAGGCGATGTTGCTCGGTATCGGCGCGATGCGACAAAGCGTCGATCAGTTCGCCGCCGCCCAGGACCAGATGACAAACGAGATCACCAAGCTGCGGGCGGCGCAGCAAGAGCTCCTGGATAAAATCTCAGCCTCTCCGCCGCGGCCGGCCGCTGCCCCAACGCACAAACCCGTGCCGCTGACGCCGCCGTCGCAGCCGCCGGTCCGCTAACGGCCAGATCGGGTTGGCGAGAGCCGAGGTGCAGAGGCCAGGCGCGCGTGCAGCACCGATTATTTGCCGACTCTTGGCAGCTTCATTCCGATGAAGGACGCCACTGTGACCGCCAACGGCTCGCGGTCTGGCGGGTTGTTCGATCCTTTGCCACCCCGTTCCCCTGACTCAGGCAGGCCGTCGCCGGTCGTCTTCAAGATCCGACCGTCGGCGGCCGGCTGTGCCATTTGCGCAACGCATTTCGAGAATCGGCGTGCGAGGGCCAAAGGCTAAACAGACGCCAGCGCTGTGCAGGCCTGCGCGCTGAACCAGACGTGCCGCGCTACTGGCTCCTCGGAACCTTGTGCCGCGGCCGAGAGTGCCGGTGCCTGAGCCCCCATTCGCTCGCGATGCCCGGCCCGGCCGTGTAGCCGACTACCCCGCCGGCAACCAGACCGAAGGGGCCGGCAACGACGGCACCGGCCAGCGCACCCAAGGCCGCGTCCCCAGTTCGCTCCTGAGCGCCGGCGGCGCCCGGTGTAAGAGTGATGCTGTCGGCCAATAGGCCGAGCGCGACGAGAGATTTCATATTCCCTTCCCCCCTGTCCACCAGAATGGCAGATTACACGCCACCCGTGAACGGATGATTAGCTCGATTCCGGGTCGAATTAGGGCCGACGCTCCGCGGCCCGCTAGCCTTCTTTGGGCTTTTACATGCGAGCGCCGCAGCGGGGGCACTTGGCCCAATGCACCGTGATTGATTCCGTGTGACCGCAGCTCGGGCAGGCTGTTTTCTGGGCTGGCGTTCGGGTGATCGGTTTTGTCCAGCCCGCCACGGCCTTGTCGGCCATCTCCCGAAGCTCGGCTTTTGAAGATGGCGGTTGACGCTTCCGTGGTTTCCTCGGTGCGACACTATTCCAGGCCATGGCGTCTCGTTTCTGTTGGGTTCCATCCGCCGCGGTACGTTCGGTGGAGGACTCGTGTGGCCGTTTAGAAGCCGCGATAGAAGGGGGTGCTACTGCTCGGATCGGTCGGACTTGGCGATTGCTGCGGAGCGCGCCGAGCTTGCCGATCAGGTCTCCGAAGATGATCCCGCCGTCCCGAGGCATCATAAATGGTCGCGCAACCCGCCTACAGCAGCCCGCCCACTCCGAACAGAGGGAGCACTCGCTGGAGGATCGCCGCGAGACAGATCAGCACAACTAGGATCTTGAGCAGGTTCGCTAGCCGCCCGTCTCGAACGAACCTGTCGATGACCCAGAACAAGAGCGCGCCTACGACAACGATGATCAGTACGTTGATTAGGACTAAGAGCATGGTGTTCCCCCTTCTAGCGCGAGGAGCGCGAATTTACATTGTGGCAGCTTGCCGACCAGGTCCAGAAGATAATCGCGCGTGCGGCACCTCGCCAGAGAATTCGCGCGGTCGAGCCGATGAGAGAATTATTTGCCCGGTTGGCTATCGTCTGCAAACCCGCGAAATGCCCGGCCCGCGGCTACGCCAAAGGCAAACAGAGCAATTGGCGGCCCGAAAAGTACGACCGGCACTGCAAGTAAATCTCCGGGCGTTTTGAAACCGTCCTGAAGACCGGACATGATCAAATAAATGATCCAACCCATCATCCATGCGGCGGAAAACAGAAAGCCAGATGCGAAACATTCCTCGACGCCAATTTATGGGCCTGGGTTCGTCTCCTTGCGCACCGAATGAGCGGCGAGGAATGCTGTAGAGGGGCATGGCGGTTCGCTCGGTTGGAATTGGCCTGCGCTATAAACACACGCAGTCTCAAGACCCTGCAAGGGTCTAGACTCGTGGCAAGGCCAGTCTCAGTAAAGTCCCCTCGCTGAGACACTCTCACGCCGCAGATCCGGCCGGGAAATTTCCCAGGAAACCCAAATCCGCGCGATCGGCTGTCCACGCGGTTCGCCTCGTAGCCCAAATGCCGTTTTGCCATGGAGGAACAACCGATGGCCATCGGCATTCTGCACAACGTGACCGTGGCGCTGATCCTGCTCGACAGTCGTCATCTTCCTCGGCGCCCTGCCGCTCTGAGATCCGAGGCGCCCATAGGCCCACCGCCTTCCCACGCCTCGGTAAACTTGGCCCCGACGTCATCGCGCTGGGGCCTTTTTCTTGCGCTACCCAAGGCAGCCCGCTCGGCCCCGATCGCCGCCAGCGAGTTACCACTCGAAGACCGCGGGGCAAAGGACGGCCATAGCCGGGGTTGACTCCCAATCCGGCCAAACTGGCGTCATCTTCAGGAGGTACTCAAAAGCTGGATCACGCCCCCCAAACTCGCGTGATCTTTCTTCCAAGACCCTGCCCGAGGGGTCCGCTCAATCCGCGGACCCCTCCCTTTTTCGCGCCCTGTGACGCAGATCACCGACGAATCCTCATTAGTGCCCGTATTTTTACGCCACCACTCGGCGGTGATCCCGCGAAAATTGCAAGCCCGAGTGGGAGGGCCCCGGTTGTTCGACTCACCATCTTCCAGCCGGGGTCCGCTCAATTCCCGCATGTGGCCCGAAAAATTCCTCCGTGTGCGCGAAGAGGGTCTGGGTCGCGGCCATAAGGCCGTCCCCCTCGATCCGCATGAGTTCTTTTCCGGCGGGATCGAGGACAGTAACGCTCGACAGCGTCACCGGCTCACGATGCCATAGTTCGACAGCGCCCGTGCATCGTCCGGCTGCTTCTTGAGCGCCGTGCCGATCAGCTCCAGCGCGTCGGCGTGGCGACCCTGGTGGATCCGGATCACTCCCAGCACGAGACTCAGAGCGGAACTGCGATGAGCCGTTGTTAACCGGATTGAGGATCAAATCGGTGGGTTGGTCTAGGCAGCACGAGTTATGTGAATGCGCTCGGGGATCTGTCGCTGCTGAACCCTCGCGCCGGGAACGAACAAGGGGTCGTGGTTCTTAGGAATGCCGGATAGTCCCAGACGAGATGGCCGACAGCGAGCTTAGTGAATTGGGAGCCGCGTTAAGCGGCAGCCCTCTGGGCAGGGCATCGCAGTCGCGCGCGGGCATGATCATTGTTCAGAGGCGGTCGCTGGACTAGGTGGAATCATCAGCGACGGTCTATAAACGAACCAACCAGGCATCTCGGACTTAGTCGCGCATATGAAAGGCATGTCGGTCGCCCTTGGAGGACAAATGCGGATTCGCGCATTTCGATGTCTTCTTGCTGCGTGCCTGGCGTTGCCATGCGGGGCCCTCGCGGTCGAGCCGTCTCCCAACGGCAAGAGCGCGCCGTCGATCGCCATGCCGTCGAACCCGGATTCGGCGTTGATCGACTACGGGCGCAAGCTCGAGGAGTACACGCGAGCGCGTCAGCGATACGATGACGAAGCCGCCGCCTACTGGACGTCGGTCGCGGAGAAGCGGCGGCTGCGCAACAGTAAACGGCGCAGAAATCAAGAGATCGTGCTCGACGACTATGTGCTGACCCAGCCGCCAGTCTATGCCGGACCTGCCAAGCCGATCGATCCGTCCGCACCGGTACCGGAGATAGTGCCGCCGACTTCGAAATACGTGCCGGTCGTGGCCGATTTTCTGAAGTCGGCGGAGGAGCAGTTCAATTTTGTGCCTCAGCGGCCTCAAAGCGACATCGAATACAAGGGAGCCTATGCCAAAGTGGCGTCCGGAGCCGGGCTGACGAAGAAACAAGTCGTTCGAATCTACGCATTCGAGGCCGGTGGCAACGGCACCTACGACGTGCAGGCCGGATTGGAATCCCCCGCGCCGGGCGCGCGCCCGATCAGCTCGGCACTGGGCTACAACCAGCTTTTGAATACCAACAGCGTCGAGCTGATGGCGGAGCAGGGGGATCAATTCCTAAAGGCCCTGAGGGCGAAGGCCGCCAATTTGAGGGGCACGGCGCCTAAAAAGATACTGAAAAGCAAGATAGACACGCTCCAGCGTATGGTCGATTTCGGCCGGACCGTGCCGGCTGACTGGAGCGAGCATGAGAAACTCGCGAACACGCCCAAAGGTCTCGGTATTCATGCTACCAACCTGGACATAGACATCGGCCCGCTGCTGCAAACCCAAAAGCTCCTGAACTCGGTCATTTTCGCACGCCGAAACGGCATCAAGGCGACCTTGAGCGCGGCCGAGCTCGAGATGATGAATCTCACGGGCGACGGCAATGGATTCGATATGGTCACGATGGCGGTGGAACTTCGCTCCCAGGTGCCTACCGCGAATTTCTTCCAGCAAGAGGGCTACGAGCGCAATCCGGTCGCCAGCCATAACAACGTCGTCGGCAAGCTGTTGGCGGCGATGAACGCAAAGATGGACAAGGAAGTGAAATTGCAGGGCGCGAAGGATCTCGCGGCCGTGTTCCCATAGGGGTCCGGTCCCGCACCTCTTTTGTCCTTTCTCGTCCTTGCCTAGCGCCCTCTGGCCCCCGAGGGCGATCCAAAATGAAATGTCGTGGATAAAAGGGCTAGCCCCATTGCGCCAAGTTGAAATAGCGCTCAGTCTATGGTTGTATCCGGTGTCACACGCTGGATGCCCGACCAGTGGTTCTCACGCAACTCGATGATGGCTCTAGAAAACTTCGATGAGCAGAAAGATTATTCTGTTATCGGACGGAACCGGTAACTCGGCGGCAAAGGTTTGGCGCACCAATGTCTGGCGCGTCTTCGAGAGCCTCGACCTGTCGGGCTCCGATCAAGTTGCGTTCTATGACGACGGGGTGGGGACGTCGTCGTTCAAGCCTCTCGCCATTCTCGGCGGAGCCTTCGGCTGGGGGCTGAAGCGCAATGTTCTCGATCTCTACAAATTCCTCTGCCGGAACTACCGATCCGATGAGGACGAGATCTTCGGCTTCGGCTTCAGCCGTGGCGCCTTCACGATCCGGGTTGTGATCGGCCTTGTGATCGACCAGGGTCTCGTCAAATACGAGTCGGAGGAGGAACTCGATCGCAAGATCAGGGCAGCATACCGTGCGTATCGAGCGGAAAAATTCCGGTCGAAATTCCGAATTGAAGTCCCATTCCGTCGGCTTTGGCATCGTTTCGTCTCCGCCTCGCATGACAAGACCGAAAAGCCGGTGAAAAATATCCGGTTTCTTGGCTTGTGGGATACGGTCGCGGCTTACGGGTTGCCCATCGAAGAGATGACCCGCGGCATCAGCCGCTACCTATTTCCCCTGGAGCTACCCGATCGTCAGCTCGACCCGAAAGTGAAGCGGGCGTGCCATGCACTGTCGCTCGACGACGAGCGCACCACGTTTCATCCCGTGCTTTGGGACGAAAGCGGGGAACCCATCATCCCTCCGGACGTGGCAACGGGCGAGCGTCGCACCAAGGACGAGCGCATCAGCCAAGTCTGGTTCGCCGGTGTTCACTCGAATGTCGGCGGTGGTTATCCGGACGATTCGCTAGCCTGCGTTTCATTGAACTGGATGATGTCGGAAGCTGTTGCCTGTGGTCTCCGGTTCAAGCGCGCCCCAGACTCCGATCCGGACGCCATCGTCCATGCACGGTCTGCGCAGGACAAGGACGGACGGCTCTACGATTCACGCAGCGGGCTGGGCGGCTACTATCGCTATGGGCCGCGAAAGCTTGCCGATCTCTGCAACATGATCCTGTCCAACGACCCGCGGGACCGGGTCCGGATCGAGACGCCGAAAGTCCATGAGAGCGTACTCGAACGGATCCGGGTCCGGGCGCATCTCTATGCGCCGATCGGCCTGCCCGAACGCTACGAGGTGGTGACGAACGACGGCAGAATACTTCCGGCGGCTGGCCATCCCTACGAGACGGCTCAGGTCGTGGTGGCGCGGTGTAAGGGCCAAGAATTGGTCTGGAACTTAGTGTGGCGGCGCCGCGCGATCTATTTCCTGACGGTGTTCTCGTCGCTCTATCTGGCGTCCTATCCGCTTTATCACAGAATCAGCCCGACCGGAGAATTCGAGACGCCGCTGCGATATGTCTCAGATACGATTCGTCTTGCCGGCAGCTTTTTGCCAGGCGCTGCCAATCCGTGGCTGAATGCCTATGCGCAGGATCCCGGCTGGTTCCTGCTGATTGCAGCCATTGTCGGCTTTCTGATCTTGGTCGGCTCGCGTCTCGGCGGCGAGATCTCCGATCGCATGAACGTGATTTGGAAAGCCGCATTGGGTTCGGTCAATGGCCAAGTGCGGCCCAACCCGAAGGGGCCGAGCGGATCGAAGTCTCCGCTGCGAATTCTCGTCTTTGCACTGGCTCTCTACGTCGTCCTTTATCCCCTGTTGCCCAGCATCCCATATCTTAAACCCTATCCATGGCTCGCGGCGTTCAATCGTGCAATCGACTATTACGGCGCATTCCCGGTGTCGGGCATCGCCGCCGTGCTTCTGGTCGTCATGCTGCTCCCTGAACATTGGATCTTCAGCCTACGAAGCAGCTGGGGCTACAAGAAAGCGCTGAGCGAACTCAAGCTGCGCATCGCTCCGGCGTTCTTCGCGCTGCTTTTCGTCTATCTCGGTTTGGCGTTCGCCAGCCATCTCCTGTTCACGGCGGAGGACGCGTTCGGTTTGGCCTGTAGTGAAAGTCCGCGCCTAGCGGAGATGCGGTATTGCAGCCCGCCGACCATTGCGATGTGCGACGGTCACCATCAGCTGGTCTGCCAGGACAGCCGCGTCAACGCGACCTGCCAGGAGGGCACGCCGGTTTGCGGCAGCGGCAATGTGGGGATGTGCAATAACGTCCCGGCGGTTTGTCCGAAGTCCTGCACCGACGACGTGGTGACGCTGTCGATCCCCTTCGACACCAGCGATGTCTGCTTCGCCACCAAGATCAAGGTCGAGCGGTGGGGAACGTATCGGTTGACGGTGACCCCGCGCGAGGACCGTTGGTATGCGCTCAACGGCCGGATCGGGACAAATGCGGGCGGCTTTCGGATCACCGAGTTGACAAGTCCCGCCAAGAAGGCGGTCATGCTGGTTCTGTGGCCCTTGAAGCGGTCGTTCATCAGGCCTTGGTTCGCGGTGGTCGCGCGGGTCGGTTCGACCGGGAACGACGAGGATTTCGTTGATCCGGACGAGGATTCAGGCTCAGCCAAGAAGGTCTCCCTTCAGGAGAAATTCAAGCCCCGAAGGGACGGCGAGCTGTTCCTATATGTGAATAACGCGGTGTTTGCCGGCGCAATTTTCAAGAATTACTTCCGCTCTTTCGATTATTTCTATCGTCAGAACAGCGGGACGGCAGACATCAAGATCGAGAGAATCCCAAACTAAAATGCACGCTTCACTTCCGCCGAACGAACCACTGGGAACTCCGCTTGCGGCGCCTAAGCGGACGTGGAGCGGAAACACCGCATTCGGTGCTTCCTTCCCGGAGCGGGCGGCTGAGAAAAGTTCCTCAGGCGCTCATGGCGCCCAACACAGCCCTGCAACGTTTCCTCGCTCCGTAGAGCTCGGCGTAGAGTTGCCCGAAACCTTGCGTCCGCAGCTTCGATCCGGCGACGATGTTCGATAATCTCCGTGGGGAGGGGGTCATCGGGATTTTGCATGGGGGCCTCCTGGGGGCGGCGAAATCTGCCGGCCCGCCAAACGCCGAAACCCCTCGGACCCTCTCGGGTTCCGCGTCACGTTCCATAGCCGAAATAATCAGGACCGCCGATGGTCACAATTCTGCCGGATTGCCGCCCAACCTTTAAATTGCCGGGCTTGATCCACGGGGGTTGGGCTCATGCTGCTTCGTCATCGTTTGGGTTTCGAGTTGCGTCGAAGCGACTTGGTAATTATGGCAGCCAGCATAGCTCTGGTAGCGCTAACGGTATTTTCTTTCTAGTTGTTCCGACGCTCGCTGGAAGACGAATGCTGCTGCGACGACCGCCGTAAGCGCGACGCCGCCGGCGAGAAACAGCCAATCCGCAACCTCGAACCCGAACAACAATCGAACTCGTTTACTCGCTGCACGAAAAATAAGTCCGCTCGCTCTGGTTTAGTGACACGGTTCCAAGGTCGGGGAGCGATCTGTTCGTGCAGCCTACTCCCCGGCCGGGCGGTCCCGGTCATGGGTTGCCCCCCGGGATCGGGACCGTTCTGTGCGGATGTGAGTTCCCGGCTCATCGTGCGCTAGCTCTTGACTCTCCGAGAATTTGAGTAGCCGAACACCCACGGCCCGGTCATGAACGCAACCTTGCTCAGAGGACTGGTCGCACTGATGCCGGCGTGCGTGCTTCTGTCTGGTTCGATTATCCTGTTCAGCAAAGGACTGTGGGCTCTTTCCTACAACTACTCGGTGCAGGAAGCCTTATCGTAGTCGTACTCTGTCATATCTGCGAAGGACTTTACTTGTTTCCTTGGATGAACTGGGGGCTTGAGCAAAGCGTTGGCCACTACATCGCTCTCTCAAGTGCCGTTCTTGGTCTCACACTTTTCCCTGTAGGATACTTGTTTCACGCGCTTACAAGATAGAACGCCTAGCGTTTCAGCCTTAGGGTTCACGAGAATCCCCCGCGACGGCGCTATCATCTTCGGCCATCTGATCGGCAAGCTCGGCGCGCTTCACGTCGAATGCGCCAAGTGCGAGCGCGTACCGGCTGGCCAAGCTGACTGCGCGATACGGCCGCGACGAAAGGCTGCTCACCTTCGTGTGACGAGAGCACCGCGCTGACTGCCTGGGTAAGAGCCGGCAAAGTCAACCATCCGTGCGGCGCGTGCGTGCAGATGGCGAAAGGCTGCGGCCGTCAACTCAACGCGCCTTCAGGATCGCGTCACGGTCATGAACCCGTCGGGGTAGACTTTGATGACGAAGGCGCCGCCGTTGGTGCAACTTGCGCGCCATGTGTCAGCGCTCACCTGCTCCGCCTTCTCGACTTCGCACAACCCGCGCAGCCGATTCTGAAACACAACCATACGCAGCTCTTCGCCCACCAGCTTCAAACCCAGGGCGGCGCGGTTGGTCGCGGCGGCCTTCACCGTTTTCACTCGTTTCGCTGCTTTCACCGCTCTGCGGTGAATCGCGGCGCGTTTCACCTGTTTCAGCCGTTTCGCTGTTTTCGCATGGTCCACCTGGGCGAGAGCTCCGACATAGGAGCCCGACCAATTGTAGAGGGCGAGCACGACTGGGGGTGCCGTCTTGACGGGTACGTTGGCAGCACTAACCGGTCCGGCTACGAATCCTGAGCTGGTAGTAAGCAGCACCGTTAAAAGGAGGATGGTGAGCTGCCACACGAAAAAGGACATCTTCAGCATTTTTGCCGTTCCTGTGCTTGGGAAAGGGATAATCCTCAAGCGCCATCGGTTAATCTTTGATTTGAAAACGTAAGTGCTACCGGCATACCGTATCCGAGTCGGGTCGCGATATCCGGCCTGACACGGCTCACTCATTGCTGCCCCGCTGCGGGCATTGGGCGAAACCGAAATGCTCGGCTAGAGCCGCACGCTCGCTACGCGCTCCATACGGCCCGACGTGGGTTCGCAGTGGCTGACTAGCACCCTTTGCAGATGCGAAGCTTTGAACTGAGTTGCCTGTCCATCGCAGCCAATACCTGGTCCAGCCGCTCGAGTTTCTCCTTCTCCTCGCTCGAAAGTTCCCTCGGCTGGGCATGACCACCACTGGATGCGAAAGCGTAAGGCGAGCTTGCGCCGGAAAGCGGACTCAATCCCGGTCCCGCCGGAGTGCCTGCACCCGGTCCTGAAGCCGCCGCACCATTATTAAGCGTGCCGCTTGCCGTGCCGGGCGGAGCAACGACCACAGGACCGATCGTACCTCCGCCACCCAACGCTCCGCCACCGCCACCAGGCCCTCCGACACCTCCGCCGATACCCCCTCGCAATGCTGGGGGGCCCAGTCCGTTTGCGGCGCCAAGTGGACCGCCAAACCCAAATCGACCTCCGGCATTCTGGCCAAGCGTTTCCCCGGTCAAAGCGACGCTGACCACCGCCGACGATAAAGTCGAAACGAAACATAACCAGAAGCTCAGCCTCATCTGATCTCCTTTCGATTACTGCGTTGCTGCTCGGCCTTGAAATAGCACCTCTGCGGATTGGTGTCATCGCAAAGCGGCTAGATGATCCTTACGACCGCTTCCGGAAACCTCAACCCCGCCTATTGAGTGCCGCGCATCCTGTTGGACATTGAAGATAGTTTATCCGCCGTGCGTCGGCGGTTTATATAGCGGCATCGCGATCAGCACACGCGGGCGCCGCTATTTTTGGGGAGCATACAACACCGGCGAGTTGGTCTTTGTGGGCCGGCTGCTGCTGGACAGTGGCCGTCGCCTCCGGATGGAAGTCAGGCCGCGTCAGCGTGCCACTCGCCCAGGAGGCGCACTGACCCCCGTGCGATGCGAAAATCCCCCTGTGCAGCGGCCTCCTCCGCCACCGGGGATCGCCGTCACCTCGCAAGGTTCAAGTACCGCGTCGTTGACCTCCTGGAAGGGGCTTCCGTTGGCCGTCCCGCGGCAACTACTGGAAACAGTGGGAAGGTTGCCGTTCTGTATTTGGAGGGCACAGGTCGCCGACTCGAAGTAGTTGGCTGTGCAGCCGTCGTATGTGTAATGGAAGATAATCGTGAAAGTAGCGTTGTCCATGCAGATTGAGCCGGTTGCAGCGCCCCCCAGACCTCCACTCTCGAAGAGCGCCAACGTTTCGCACGTATTGGTCGCGGGAAGCTTGGCCCCCCTTGCGACGAGAGTTCCGCCGCCACTCTTCTTGTAACTGAAGCACATATCAGCTCTGGCAACTGGCGAACTTACGATGACGAGCCCCAGAGCGGTGACGAGCAGCAGACCTTTGCGAAGCATGGGTTACTCCTGCCGAATTAGTGACCTCCATCCCCTAAAGTTGCCCCTCCCCATGGTGGCTCTCTTCATCGTCTGCGGCAAGCCCCGAAGGCGCGCATAGCATCGGCGCTCCGGCCGGCCATGACGCGGAATCCTGGACACGAGGCCGATCCCTTCCCAAAGGGCTCGCAGGACTCGTAGGCGAGTCGTACAGCGCCTCTGGGCTCCTAGAGGGGTTCTGGTACCCCAGCGAGGGAAACGCTGCCTACAGAGTCGCCAGAGCCATTGGCACCCCTCGCGCCGCCGGCCAAGACGCTCGGCCTCACGGCGCCTAAGCGGACGTGGAGCGGAAACACCCGCAGGACCGGATTTGACTACTACTACTACACTAGCCGACCAAGGTCGCGCGTGGCTCTTACAAAAGCATTCGTGTGATTACTGCCGGTATTACAGTGTAAATGTTGGCACAAAGATGCGACGCCCCAATCACTTTTTTGCAATGGCGCTTACTAGCGCGGGGAGGAATTATGGTCTGCTTTGCGAGGCCAAATTGAACAGCAGAGGAGGGCGCTGCTCATAATCAAACGGGGCAGCAAGCGACGCATGGGTTTCCATGCTGTGCGAGCCGTCTCGAGTGATCAGCGATCCAAAATACACGTTGCGCGCTCTGGAACGGCCTCGGCCATCGCTCTCGAGCGTGTTTGCCCCACCCCGGCAAGTCCCGCCGAGGGCGGTTAGCACCGTGCCGAACGCGGGGCGATTACGCCAGGTGTGCGGCCGATTACTCGATCTGTTGAATCAGCATGAGCGATTGCCGTAGCAAGGCCCGCAGGTGCCGGCGTTCTTCGAAGGCCTCGCGTGTGTACCGCCCATGCTTCAGCGCGTTTTTGTTGCCGCGTGGGGCGCCCGATCCCGGCGCACCACCATGCATCCGACAACGTCTTTTTCCGCTCACCGCCGGAGACATGCAGGATTTACCCGAGCGCGTCTTAGCCCCGCAGCGCCGGCTCGAGAGCATCGAACCAGTATTACGCAGATGATCGCCCATCATCTTTTTGTCTGCGCCGAGACGGAACCAGCGCACGCGCCGGTTCGCCAATCATCGTCATTGCAGGTTTCTGCCCATCGGTGAGAGCCGGCGATGCATTGGCAGGCTTTTCCGGCGCGGTCTCGCGTCCGGCCTGGGTCACGTTGCCGACAATCGCTTGCCCGCCCTCCCTCACGGAGACGTGCTGCACCGTAACCTTCTGTTCGCCACCGGTCCGGTAACGCTTGAGCGCCTCCATCTGGGTTGCATAAGTCCGCGCCAGCTTGTTGAGTGCCCGCTCGGCGCTGTCCTGCTTCGGTAGCGTTTCGATGTGCGCGAGTCGCCGCGCGAAGCTTAGGGTCAATATTTCCCCCACGAATTGTTGCCGGACGCGCTTCAATGTGGCGATGCAGTCAGATCCCCTTAATGTCGTCGATTGCGCAGTTGGCAAACCCAACCAAACGATAGGGATTTTTCGCCTTGTTTTTGCATCCGATGCGAAAATGTGACAAGGCGCAAATCTGGATTTTCATAGGCCAGCAGCCGATCAGCTTTTCGCCCGAACCCGGCATCAAAGCGCTTGAGTTGGATTTTGACTGTCGATAGCACTCGGACTTGACCGGTTTCGGTAGCACATCATTTGTCCGCTTCGGTTTGTTTCTGCTGTTGGCCTTGTGGAGCTTGTGGGCAGGCGCGCAGCGGCTGTCCACAAATCCACAAGGCTCGAGGTCGCGGCGTCGAAGCGGTTCACGCGGCGGTCTTCAGGCGCTCTCGTTCTCCTTCGATGATTTGACCTGTGGCGCTGTATCGCGCCAGCAGCCGCGGCCCGTGGAACACGGCGAGCGTGCCATCGGGTTGTTATTCGGCGTGCAATTTTTGGACGCCGATTGGAGTGCACCCCACCGGGTGGAGAGGTGGGGTGCACTCCAGATCAGGGGTCAAATTTGGGCGCCGATTGACAATCGGGGTACGCGCGGACTTTGACGCGGGCCTTGACGTAGTGGGCCCGCGCGCGTCTTTCGGGCAGCTGCAGGCTGCGGCCGTCGTATGTGACGGTGTTGTCGCGGGCCACGATGCGCTCCTGCTCGATGCACAGGATCTCGGCGAGGCTTGCCGCATCGGTCACGGCTACGAATGCGCTGTCCTCGAGCTGCGGCGGCTTGGCGAAGCGAGCGTTGTGGTCGGGCAAATAGACTTCCCGGATCGACCGGTTGGCGGCGGCGATCTCGGTACGCCGGCTCTCGCCAGCTCCTTGATGAGCCGGTCCTGCAGGGTCCCGAACATGCGCTCCGATCGGCCCCGCGCCTCGGGTGAATAGGCTGCAATGTGCTCGATCCCCAGCCGTGCCAGCGCCCGGCCCACTTGGGTCGGCCGCGCCTTGTCCACCGCTTCCCCCGGCCTTCGGCGTGAAGAAATAATGGCTGCCGCGGTCGGTGTAGAGGCTCGATGGCAGACCCCGCGCCGTGAACACCTCCCGGCACGCCCGAAACGTCGACACCGTGCCCTCTTCCTCGACCAGGAAGGCCGAGTAGA
>WNFF01001941.1_pt1 | contig 28731 bp, 26 predicted proteins | sample 5400441 | NCBI WGS metagenome assembly WNFF01 (sample SAMN13153345, study PRJNA577476) | soil metagenome | isolation source: 120 cm saprolite under Douglas fir tree site 2 hole 3 replicate 1 | place: USA:California | collected 2015-04-18
CGCATCGACGCGCTTACGGCGGAGTTGGCTAATCTGAATACTGAATTGGCAGCAGCGGGCGACCGAGAGCCGGCCGCTCCAGCGGCGGAGGTGCCACAAGACCAAAGCAGTTCGCCGCCAGCGACTCCGGCGCCGGCAGCAGCGCCCGCGGCGGCTGCGCCTGCGCCGGCACCGTTGCCTAGTCCGTCAATGGCAGGGCCGCTAGCAACGGCGGTTCCTCATGAGCTTGGAGAGGGCCCGTTTGGAAAAGTGGAGGTTACAGGCATTCTGAGCGGTATGGGTCTCACACAATCAAATTGGGGGGCGGCCGGTACCGCCGATACACCGACACACTGGGACCTCAGCAATGCGCAGATCTTTATTCAAAAGACCACCGGCTGGTGGCAATTCTACCTGCAAGGTGGCGCTTACAACCTGCCCGCTGTGGGAGTGTCCTTCCTTGGGACACCCGACACGGTGAAAAATATCTACGGACCGTTCCCGCAAGGCTATCTAAAGCTGGTTAAGGGCAACTTCTCCGCAGAGATCGGTGCCTTGCCTACGCTGATTGGGGCTGAGTATACGTTCAGCTTCGAAAACATGAACATCGAGCGCGGCATTCTCTGGAATCAGGAGAACGCCGTCAATCGTGGCATCCAACTCAGTGACACGTACAAAAAGCTTAGCGTCTCGTTCAGCTGGAACGATGGTTTTTACTCGGATCGCTACACATGGCTGTGGGGTTCCATGAGTTACGCCTTCAATGCTTCAAATACGTTGGCCTTTGTGGCCGGCGGAAATGCCGGGGCGTACGCGAAGAACACCCTCGCGACACCGCTACTTCTAAACAACGAGGAGATCTACAACGTCCTCTACACTTACAGCCACGGGAGTTGGGTGATCAACCCATACTTTCAATACACCAACGTGCCGAAGAATGCGAGCATAGGAATTCTTCAGGGCGCGCACACGAATGGAGGCGCGCTGCTGGTCACGAAAAATTTCAAACACGGATTTTCGCTGGCCGTCCGGCCGGAATACATTAAGTCGAGTGGAACCGTCTTAGACCCCAACGCCATCAACTTGCTGTACGGTCCGGGTAGCGGCGCGTTCGCAATCACCATCACCCCGACTTACGTCAAGGATGGCTTTTTCCTTCGCGGAGACTTCTCGCTCGTTGATGCTACCAAGTCCACGCCGGGCTTCGTGTTCGGCACCGCCGGGACGAAGGTCAACCAACCACGCGGCGTTATCGAGGCCGGCTTCATGTTCTGAGGTCCCACCGGAAAAGACGGAAGAGATTCTGGAGGACATCGGAGATTCCAACTTGGCGGCTGTAAATGACCACGGCGCCGCCAGGGGTCACTCATAGATTGCCGCGCGGTGAAGCGTGCACTTGGCGCTCCGCCGCGCGGCAATTTAGTTGCATTCCACGAATAAGATTTAATCACGTGAACGGTTTCCCCCGGAGAAAGAAGAATCTGATTTCCCTCGTGGCCCTTCGGGGGGACAGGTGGCGAAGCCTGTTCTGCCTGGGCCGCTGAAACCCGCGTTTCAGAGAGTGGAAATACTGAGCGGAATGGCCCTATAGTGGAGGACGCTGCCAAGACGCAGCAAGGAATTGAATCCGTGCTACAGCCTGAGGACAAGAACATGATGACGAAGCTCGAAGCGATTGTTCAGCCGTCCAGGTTCGAGGCGGTTAAAGATGTACTCACCGAATTGGGCATTGGGGGCATGACCATATCTGACGTGCGAGGGCATGGCCGGCAAAAGGGACATACGGAAGTCTACCGCGGCCGCGAATATACGGTGGATCTTCTTCCGAAGATCAAGATCGAGCTGGTCATCCCTGACAATCTGGTGGATGCGGCGGTGGACGCGATTCTCCAGAGCGCCTCGACGGGAAAAATCGGCGACGGGAAAATTTTCTTGAGCAGAGTGGACCAAGCGATCCGGATTCGCAACCAGGAACGCGGCGTTTCGGCTCTCTAGTTCGCGCAATGCAAGAAGTTCTCAACACAGAGGTCACAAAGAGCGCAGAGGAAAGCGAGAACGACGCAAGGTAAACGGGGAATTGGGTTGATCTGAAATGAGGCTCGAAAGCCGCACCTCCACACTGCAAGAATTGTATGCGGAGGAATCCGCCAAAATTCGGGAACACTTCGAAGCCTCGGGCGATGGAAAGGCGGCTATCCGGGACCGCTCTTCCCTGATCGATTCGGTCGTCATCGAACTGTGGAACGAAGTTACGGCGGCCGGAAATCCTCTCGAGGGATTTTGCATTGCCGCGATGGGAGGATACGGGCGGCGCGCGCTGTTTCCGTATTCCGACATCGACCTGCTTTTTCTTTACGAGCGGGAGATCCAGGCGGAATATCTCGGCAAGAAAGTAATCGCCCCGCTGAGCCAGTCTCTTTGGGACTTGCATCTTCGCGTCAGCCCCACGACCCGCACTCTCGCGGAATGCGGCAAGCTTCACCGAGGCAACATCGAATTCAATATCTCCCTCCTCGATAGCCGGTATATTTGCGGGGACGAAAAGCTTTTTGAAAAGCTCCGGAGCCGTGTCCTGCCGGGCATGATCACGCGGGAATCCCAGAACCTGGCGCAGGAGCTCACGGGCCTCGCGCGCTCGCGCCACGAAAAATACGGCCAGACAATTTTTCACCTCGAGCCGAATATCAAGGACGGTCCCGGTGGCTTGCGGGACTATCAAGTGGCGTGCTGGATGGCGCAGATTGAGGAAATGGGACGTTCCCGCGAATGGAAGGATCCCGAAGAGCTGTTGCCTGTCCCACTGCGGCCGGACGCGGTGAAAGCAATCGACTTCCTCGACGCGGTCCGTTGCTTTTTACACTACCGTCAAGGACGCGACTTGAACGGATTGACCTACGAATTGCAATCGGAGGCGGCATCCGCCGGAATCGGACTCCATGGCGGCCCCACGACTTCCCCCAGTGACTGGATGCGCGTTTATTTCCGTCACGCACGGGCCATTCACAGACTGGCGGTTCTGCTCGATGAAGTTCCGCTGGTAAAATCGTTGTGGGCGCGCATGTTTGGCGAACGTAAATCGCGTTTGTCGAATGCGGAATTCACAGTTGTGGACGGGCGCGTCTCCTTGCGCCAAGCCGCCTCGATCGAAGACCCCGCGCTCCTGTTCAGGCTGTTTGAACTCGTTGCGCGGCACAATCTTAGGTTGACCGCCGAGACGGAAAATGCGGTGGAAGCGGCGCTTCCCAACATCCAAAAATGGGTGGCGACGACTTCAAATCTTTGGGAGGGTGGCGACGACTTCAAATCTTTGGGACTACGTCCGTCAGATTGTGGTGTTGCCCCACGCCGCAACGTCGTTGCGCGCGATGCACCGCCTCGGATTCCTCGTGTTGCTATTTAAAGAGTTTCAGGCCATTGATTCGCTGGTCATTCGCGATTATTACCACAGATATACGGTCGACGAACACTCTTTGGTCACCATCGAGAATCTGCACAAGCTTGCCGCCGAGACTGGCGAAGCGGGCCGCAAATTCCGGGACATTCTCTGCAGCGTCGAACACCCGGAACTCCTTTACCTTTCGCTCCTGTTCCATGATGTGGGCAAGGGCATGGCGAACGAAAGCCATGTGGAGGGAAGTCTGGAGGCTGTGAAGGGTGTCTTTGAACGGTTGCGCCTCGATTCCGTTCAGCGCGATACAGTGCAATTCCTGATCGCAAGCCATTTGCGGATGTCCGCCACGGTGCTGCGGCGCGACATTTTCGATCCTGAAGCGGTGCATGATTTTGCGCAGACCGTCGGCACGATTGAACGCCTGAAGATGCTCACGTTGTTTACCTATGCGGATATCAAGGCGGTGAATCCCGAGGCCCTGACGCCGTGGAAGGCCGAGATGCTCTGGCAATTGTATGCCGCCACGGAGAATTACCTGAACCGTTCCGTCGACGACCAGCGCCTGTACGTTGCGGGAGAGGATGCCAAACAGCTGGAGCGTCTCGTCCCGTCCGGAGAAGAGGCGGGTGAACCCGAGCGATTCCGGAATTTTCTGGATGGCTTCCCGAAACGATATCTGCTCACGCATTCTCCGGCGGAAATCGCGGCACACTACCGGATGTACAAACGCTTGGGGCACTCTTCGGCGGAAATCAGCGTTACCAGGCGCGACGATTACTACGAGCTTGTTCTTGTGACCATGGACCGCCCGTTCCTTTTTGCGAAAGTTGCCGGAACGATTTCGTCCTGGGGAATGAATATCTTGAAGGCGGATGCCTGCGCGAACAAGGCCGGAACCGTGCTGGATATCCTGCGCTTTTCGGACCGTTTCCACACTCTCGACCACAATCCGTCCGAGACCGTTCGCTTGAAACAGAATCTCGTCGCCGCCATTTCCGGAGACCTCGACGTAGCCGACTTGATGAAGAGAAAATTCCAGCCCGAGAAGCGCCCGCCGAAAGTTCAGGTGGAAACGCGAATCCACCTCGATAACGAATGTTCCTCGCACAGCACGGTTGTGGAAATTATCGCCCTCGATCGCCCCGGACTTCTTTATGATATGAGTTCCACGTTTGCCGAACTCGGATGCAACATTGAGGTGGGCCTGATTGACACGGAGGGGGGAAGCGCCAGCGACGTGTTTTACGTCACCAAACGGGGCGTCAAACTTAATCTCGAACAACAGCATGCGTTGCACGAAGCGCTCGTACAGCGCGTTTGAGCCGCTGCCGCCCTGGACGGAATAGCACCTTCCCGAAAACCGGGGGTTCCCCTCTGTGGCATCCAGACAACTTGGTTTGAAGTTGACGCGAAAGGGGCGTGGCTATAAGGTCTTGCGCCAGGATCGAAAGTTGAGTCGGAGATTGCGGCAGGAGGCCCAGCGATGTAGTTGCAGGATGGGTGAAACGCGTGAAAAGGTCTCATCGGCGTTGCGAGGTCATCTTAGGTACACTCATTATTCTTACTGCGGGTGATGCTGCGGCGCAGTCAACCTATCATGTGATCAGGGTGACGAATGGCGGCACCATTAGCGGGACTGTGAAGTGGGCCGGGGCACCGGTGAAGCCGGAGCTGCTGCCTATCACCAAGAATTCCGGCGTCTGCGACCCCGGCGGAGGAAAGACACGTGACCTGGAACGGTTGATCATTGGTCCCGGCGGAGGTGTCGAGAACACGGTCGTGTACCTGAAGAACGTGACCATGGGAAAGGCGATGGACCTGCCCGTGATGCGCGCGTCGCTGAATCAGAAGAATTGCCGCTACGAACCCCATATCCTACTGGTTCCGCAGAGTGCGGAATTGAAAATGAAGAGCAGCGATCCGATTCTCCACAATATCCACATGACGGGCGCCGCCCTCTACAATCTACCGTTTCCCCTTCAGGACCAGGAGGTCAAGCGCACGATGCGCAAGTCTGGGGTGGCGGACCTGAAGTGCGACGCCGGTCACGTGTGGATGAATGCGGAAGTGCTGGTTGTGGAACATCCTTACTATGCGGTGACCGGGGATCAGGGCGACTTCAAGATTAGCGGCGTTCCGCCGGGCGATTACGAAATTGTAGCCTGGCATGAAGGCTGGACGATCGTCCGCGAAGAGTCTGTGATGGACGTTGACGCGCACCAAGAAGTCCGCCGACCTATCTTCTCCGAACCGAAGACGTGGGAGAAGCGAGTCACTGTGGCAACAGATGGCGCGGTCAAGGTAACCTTCGAAATTTCCGAGAGATGAAGAGAGTTGCGGACGCCGAATAACCGCCATCAAGTGACTTCAGGCCGGGATGGTTCCGTGACTCCCGTTCCCTGTTTGAGTCACTCGCCAACGCGGTCGAAATGCTCGAAAGCCGCGATGCTGATGTGGGATCCTGGTGGTGGAAAAACGGCCGGCACAGAAAATGGATGAAAAAGCACAACAAAACCGGCTACGGCCGGGCGAACTGATCTCAAGTGTCGGGGCGGTTTCCTGGGTCCTGTTAGGGCTGCTAGCGGTGGCCTGCTATTCGGTCTATTTTACGCGGATGAATTTCTGGCGTGTGAAGATGGAGGCCAACGAAACGGAAATCATTCGCCTCATAGTTGAGAGAGTTAGCGCCGGTTTTGAGCCTGCGGTGGCTGATCTGCTCATTCTTTCCGAAAACCCCCAACTCTCGGCCTATCTGGCGCATCCGAGCCAGGCCGAACGCACTGCCATGGAACTCGAGCTGCTTCGGTGGTGCCGGAGGAAGACCGACTACTTTGAGATTCAGATGTTGAACGACAAAGGGGTAGAGATAGCTCGGGTGAACTACAACCACGGCGCACCGGTTGTGGTCCCTATGGATGAACTTCGGGACGTCTCGGAGCGGACATACTTTGTTCGGACACTTACTCTGGATCGCCAAGAAGTCTTTGTCTCGCCGTTCGAGTTGAATGTGAACGAAGGAAGGGTCGAGCAGCCGCCCCATCCCATGGTCCTGTTTTCCACGCCCGTGTTTGACCAGGAGGGATACAAGCGCGGCGTCCTGATCTTCAGTTATGAAGGGCAAAAAATCCTCGACAAGATCAAGGCGGAAACCGGCGGATCGGTCGGGGAAATCATGCTTCTTAATGCCAACGGATATTGGTTGAAAGGCCCGAACCCCCAAGACGAGTGGGGGTTCATGGATGAACAGAAGAAAAACCGAACATTCGCACGATCCTCTCCCGGCGCTTGGAAGAAGATAGTTGCTGCGGAAGCCGGGAAATTCTACGACGAGAATGGATTCTACGCCTTCGGTACGCTTTCCCCAATTGCAGCCGCGGACCGGTTTGTCTACGACAAGGTGATGAACGAGATGTCCTCACAATCGCCGGTTCCATCCTATGCGTGGAAGGTCGTGTCCTCCGTTCCGAACAGGATCATACGAATGCAGGCATGGAGTACCCTGTTACAAGCGGGACTCCTAGGAGCATTTGGCCTTTCGATTCTCGCGATCTTTACCACACTACAGGCGCGGGGCCAAGCGTATCGCCGGCGAGAGGAGGAACGAGTTGCGGTTCAGGAACTTCTGGAGAAACAACTCCGCCAAGCGCAGAAGATGGAAGCCATTGGCCAACTCTCGGGTGGAATCGCTCATGACTTCAATAATCTGCTTGGAGTCATCATCGGTTACACCGAGGATTTGGAGGAACGCCTAGCTCAGGGCGACCCTTTGCGCAAGAACGCAAGGGAAATCAGGAAGGCCGGTGAAAGAGCGGCCTCCCTGACTCGCCAACTCTTGGCCTTCAGCCGCCAGCAAGTGCTCGCGCCCAGAGTTTTGGACCTCAATTCTGTTGTATGCGAAGTGGAGACGATGCTTCGCCGCCTGATTGGCGAGCATATCGATTTGGCCACAGCGTTAGACCCGGCATTGGAACGCGTCAAGGCGGATCAAGGCCAAATCGAGCAGGTCATTATCAACTTGGCCGTGAACGCCCGGGATGCGATGCCGCACGGTGGAAAGCTGACGATCGAAACGGCCAACGTCGATTTGGACGAGGACTACGCTAGCCGGCATCGCCCGCAGCCGCCAGGCCCATACGTACTGCTGGCAGTCTCTGATACGGGCGAAGGGATGGATGCTAAGACCAAGGCCCGCATTTTCGAGCCGTTCTTTACGACCAAGGAACTTGGCAAGGGTACCGGGTTGGGTCTGTCCACCGTCTATGGAGTTGTCAGGCAGAGCGGTGGCCATATCTGGGTCTATAGCGAACCTGGGCAAGGCTCGACCTTCAAGATTTACTTGCCACAGACCAGGGACACGGTCCGCGCAGCGAAACCAGCCGCCGGGCTACCTGCATCCTTGAGCGGCACGGAAACCATATTGCTCGTCGAAGACGAGAAGGCACTCCGAGAGTTGACGCGTACTTTGTTGGCAGACGCCGGCTACACGGTACTCGTAGCGGAACACCCTGACCGGGCCATGGAAATTGCTCTTCAGCGAAGCGGTCCTATCCACCTTCTGCTGACAGATGTGGTGATGCCAGGAATGAAAGGGCGCGCGTTGGCCCAGTATTTGGTTCGAAAGAGGCCGGAGCTGAGGGTCCTCTACATGTCCGGTTACACAGGCTTTACTCATCCCGGGCTTCTTGATTCCGAAGCGTTGGTACTCCAGAAGCCATTCACGCGGGAGGCGCTACTTCGCAAACTGCATGAGATACTAGATTTGCAAAAAGAATCGAAGCCAACCTCGTAGACCGCGGCTCCCAGGGGTAGAAGAGTCGAGATCTTGCGTTTCACGACAGTTCACGGATCGCTGCCGAATTCATTAGGCGCAAGCGCGAATTCATGATAAGGTGCAGATGCGTTTGTTGCTCTTGTAACACCTTTAGATTCGATTAAAGGGGCTGCAAGTAACACTTGCTGCCCTTTTTTTGTTGTACGGCTGGAGGCGGTCGAGAAGCACCAAATAGCTTAAAAAGTGAAAAGGAAATACCGTGAAAGAACAAGGAACAGTAAAGTGGTTCAATGCCAGCAAGGGATTCGGGTTCATCCAGCGCCAGTCCGGCGAGGACATTTTTGTCCATTTCTCCGCGATTCAAGCTGAGGGATACAAGTCGCTGAACGAAGGCCAAGCGGTTGAGTTCGAAGTGACCTCCGGCCCCAAGGGTCTGCAGGCAGCGAACGTCACCAGCCTGTAAGGAATCGGGGCGAGACGGCGACCGCCGTGTCGCCCCATTTTTCTCTGTGCTTGACAGTCAGAAGGAGGCAATATTTTGAAAGCCCTCGCGGAAGGTCTCTACATCAAGCACTTTCAATACGGCCTGGGAGTCGTCACCGACTCGGATGCCGAGCGTACCTCGATTGATTTTGACCTGCACGGCCCAAAAAAGTTCGTCACCAGCATCATGGTTGTCGAGCCCGCCGAAGGCACTCCTCCCAAGCGTTCGCGCTCCAAGCGCAAGAAGAAGGTCACGGTCGCCATTCTCGCACCCGTTCTCGCCGCCGCCGAACCTAAAACTGTAGCCGCTCGATGAGCGATAGCCTCATCGTTCAGTTTGTGGGCTATGAAGTCAGTCCTCTCGTTCGCGAGTACCGATTTAGCGTGCGCGAGTCCAAGAGCGAAGCCCGCGAGTTTACGCTGACGATTGCCAATGCGGCGTTCAATTGCCGGCGCGCGCGGTTCCAGGACGCGCCCGACATCTGTTCCCTTCGGCTTCGCCGGGAACTCGCCGCGGACGCCAATCATCCCGCGAATACTCATTTCCAGATCACCGACGAAGAGTTGGACGACTACCGCGGCCGTCACTCGCCCAAATCCTCCCAAAGTCCGTACAAGAAAAAAGTCACGGAAGAATACTGAACCCGAATATCTTTGCGACTGGACTCCGATGTGGTTTCTTCATTATGATGAGCCCACTCGATTCGGATCGCATGAGGGGCATTCGGTGTACGGAGGTGCGCTTATGAGTGCACTGGGAGTGATTTCGACCCACGACGTTCGGCCAGGCGAGAAACTCGGGCTTTGGCAAGACAGTTTGTGGCAATTGTGCGGAAGGCTTCGCTCCGAGACCCAGACGGACGCTTCGTTCTGGGGAAAAATTGAATATGCCACGATCGGTGACGTCAGGATCGCGAAGCTCACGGGAAGCCGTCATCGTGTTGTGCGGACGCCGAATTATGCCAGGCGGGATAACGATGGATTCTTGAAAGTTGCTCTGCAGCTGCGAGGATCGAGCTGCTTCGAACAGAAAGGCCGCAAAGTCGTCCTGTCGCCGGACGAATGGAGCATCTACGACACGACGCAGCCCTATACCGTCACGGTCCCGCAAGACACCGAGATGCTGATTTTGTTGGTTCCTCGCGACAATATTTCCACGCAGCGGCTTCACCTCGAGGACCTTATGGTTCGGAAGTTTGCCGGGCGAGTCGGGATGGGAAGGCTGGCGTACCAGTTCATGATTTCTGCCTTCGACGAAATCCCGATCATTACTCCCGAGGCGGAATGGGAGATCGCCGGAGCCATTTCCCATCTGATCCGGTTGACCATGCTCGATGCGTCCGAAGTGCAGAATCAGGTATCGCTCCGGGAGGTCTGGCGGGACCGGATTAAGGCTTACATAGGAACCCACCTGCGTGACCCCGAGCTCTCCATCGATCGAATCGCGGGGGCCATGAATTGCACCAAGCGGTACGTGCACAAGGTTTTTCAGCCCGAAGCCACATCTGTTTCCGAGTCGATTCTGCGAATGAGGCTTAACCGGTGCCGGGAAGATCTTCGCAATCCTGCTCGTTCGCAAAGCTCGATCACCGATATTGCGTATTCCTGGGGATTCAACAATCCCGCGCACTTTAGCAAGGCTTTCAAGGACGAATTCAATGTTTCCCCGCGTTTTTTCCGGATGGAGACGCAGTTGGGCTGCGTTTCTCCGCAAGGGCCTGCAACAAAGAAGCTGGGTGCGGCAACGCGGTTCTTGAAATTGCGGGCAGGCCAGATTTCATCGTACTCCTGATCGCCCGGCGCGCCTTGCCCACGCCGTTCGCAATCTGCTAGATCATCGCTGCCAACTCCATCTTAGCGAAGGTGAAGGGCTTGCCAGCTCTCGCCTGTTAGTTCCCTGCAGAATAAGCGTTGCGTTCGCTGTGGGAAAAGAAAGACGGCCGGGCTGCGACATAATCCGACCACTACACATCGCGGTTACGCGAGCAGGGTGAGATTTAACTGCCTGTGCCTATAAATTGTCAGAATAATTACAAGGGAATGCGAGGAGTTCTCGCGAAGGCCGTCTAGCAGGCACTCAATGCGTCGAATTCCAGGTGTTTACAAACACGGAGGTTCGCCATGTTCCTAGGTCTGAACGCCAGCCCAATTTCCGAAGGGTTCCCCCGGCGGGTTCTCAAGTGTCTCTTCCTATTTCTTGCCTACTGGATGGTGTTGGGTCCGGCCCGGACAGCGCGAGCCCAGGTCGGCAGCACTCTGGCTCAGCTGAACGGTACTGTCCGGGACGAGAGTGGCGGCTCCGTGGGCAAAGCCACCATAACCTTGCGCGATGTGAACACGAATCAGGCCTACACGGCTACATCCACCGATAGCGGATTCTATCTGGTGCCCAACATCACCCCCGGCCAATTCGAACTGACCATTGAATATTCGGGCTTCGCGAAATACACGCAGACCGGAATCGCTTTGAGGGTCGGCCAAACCGCGACGATCGACGTCACCCTGAAAGTGGCGTCGGTTGGGTCCAGCGTCGTCGTGAGCAACGAAGCGCCAGTCATCGAACCCACTCGGACCGAAGTCAGCCAGGTGATTGACACGAACCAGATTCAATCACTGCCCATCAGCGGCCGGCTTTTCACGGATTTTGCGCTCTTGACTCCCGGAGTTGCTACGGGGCGGACCAGTCTGCAATCCACGTTTACAGAGTTTGAAACGACGCGAATCTCCTTTGGCGGGATGCGGGATTTGAGCAACGCCGTCACCGTGGACGGCGCGGACACCGTCAATACGGCGACCGGATCGCAGCGGGCCACTCCTTCACAGGAAGCCGTCAGTGAATTCCGCGTGGTGAACAATAGTTTCGGATCGGAATACGGCCGGGCGCTCGGCGGGATCGTCAACATCATCACGAAGTCCGGGACCAATAATCTCCACGGATCCGTTTACGACTACCTGCAAAACAATGCCGTCAACGCCCGGTCTCTCCTGCTGCCGGCGCCGCAACCAAATACGCTGCGGCAAAACCAGTTCGGCGGAACTCTGGGCGGCCCAATCAAGAAAGACCGCACGTTCTTCTTCATGAATTATGAAGGCCAGCGGCGCGGCGAGTCCCCCACGTACCCCAGCGTTCTGGTGCAAAACATCGATGCATTCGATGCCGCGAAGGCGTATGTGGGAATTGCGCCGGAAGGCGGCATATTGGGCATCGCAGGTCTCAATTCCGTCCTGAAGACCCGGGATACCGACAACGGGATCGTCAAATTGGATCATGAAATCAACAAGAACAATCGCTTGTCGGTTCGCTACAACATTTTTGATGCGCGCGAGTTGAATCTGCTGGTGGGCGACACGTTGGATGGAGGCGGCCTTGGCGCACCCAGCAGCGGGCACAACGCCTTCATTCGCGACCAGTCCGCCGTCGCCAGTCTCACCACGCAGTTGGGTTCTACTCTCGTAAACTCCGCCCTCGTTCAATACGCGCGGCGGCACAATACCTTCCCTGGGACTTCAACTACATCGACAATTTCGTGATCTGGCCGGGCTTCAACCCCGCGCGAATCATCCTGCCATTTCCCAACTGCATGATCGACTTTGCAAACTTTGTCAATATCAATTCCGGGGCGGCCCTGCCGGACTCCCTCGGCCCCCCGTGCCCGCTTCCACCTTCCTTCAATGGTGTGCCGATTGTGTTCTGGGGCGCTCCGATCGGGACTGCACCCGCTTCAAGCCTCCCACTGCCTCCGGTTCTCTGTCCATCAACTGGTTGCATTCCAGACGTTTGGAAGAACGTTTACTACGACTCGACTTTCCCTGACTTGGCGAAGGATTTCTTTGTGCAATTCAACCACAGCTACTACGGATTCTTTGCGCAGGATCAGTGGAGGGTCACTCCTAAGCTGACGCTGAACTATGGCCTGCGGTATGACTTCGAGAAGGGCTTATCGCGCCAAATCAATCCCGACTACCGAGGTTTTCAACCTAGACTCGGACTCGCCTATTCCATAAACAAGAAAACTGTGGTCCGTGCAGGCTTTGGGATGTTCGACGATCGTTTCAATCTCACTTTCGCGTTCGTAACCTTCCCGCAGCGTCCGACGCCTCTTCCTGGAGCAAATGTTCCGCCCGGCCGCATTGGCTCCGACACCGCTACTTGGGCTCTGAACCAATTGCCGTTCGGCTTTCCTGGCCATCCTGATCCTTCCGTCGTAGCCAAGAACTTGCTGACAAAGGGCACGTATGAGCCAAACAGTCTCGCGCTACCGAGTACTGTGGGCGGCACCGGCCTGGACCATAACAGCCGCATCCCCTACTCGGAGCAGGCCAGCCTGGAAATTGACCGTGAGATCGGAAAGGGGCTCGCGGTCAATGTCGGATATCTCTTCGTGGCCGCGCACAAACAGGTCCGGCCAGAGAACCTGAACGTTTGCCCCTCCGCTGGCATCAGCAGCGGTCCCTATCAATGCCCTTCCGCATATGATGCTTTTCTTGCGAAGAAAAACGCTGGCGTCCTTCCGGTTGCTCCCGATAACACCATTGCACTCCCGGGCTTACAAGGCGTTAAGCCCGCATTCAGTGGGCCCCTCTATCCCGCTGGCCTGCTCTACTATTTGGACGACAGTGGCAACAGCGTCTATCACGGCGTGACTCTCTCGGTTACGGAGCGTGCAGGGAACTACCTCCGGCTGAACGCGAATTACACATTTTCGAAGACGCTCGATGACGGCACCTTCACCACCTTTGTCAGCACTCCTCAGAATCTCTACGATCGTGCTGGCGAACGCGCCAACTCAAACCAGGACATTCGGCACCGGTTGGTAGCCAATTTTGTCGCGGACGGCCCCAAGAAGACGTTTTTCAGAAACTCGGAATTCAGCAGCATCATTACGGTTCAGTCCGCGCGCCCTTTCACGATGTTCTTTGGCGCCGATGGCAATGGGGATACGAACCCGGTGACAGATCGCGTAGGGCTCTCCACACGAAATGCGTTTTGGGGCGACAAATTGGCAACGTGGGATCTCAGGGTGACCCAATTCATCAAAGTGCATGAACACCAAAAAATTGAGGTTGCCTTCGATATCTTCAATGCGCTCAATCGGGCGAACGTGAACGAGGTAACCTCCGTCTATGGCGCCCCCGTCTTCATCGGCTCGGCTCCTAACCACTACAAGGATGGCGTTGCGGATCCCGCAAATCCAGGTTTCGGCTCCCCGCGGACGATGTTCAACCCGCGGCAATTGCAGCTTTCGCTCAAGTATTCATTTTGAAGGGCGTAATCCCCAAGGGATGAAAACCGTGGCTATCGTGAGCGGCGGCCCGTCAGGCGGTTGAGCAGGGAAGACTCAACACAACGCCGGTCCTATGCAACGAGGTGGGCTTCAGACGTACAAGCTTCTTTGGGGCTGCTTAACCACCTTGCCAGCAGCGTTACTTCGCCAGTGATTGGTGAAATGTGGATATAAAAGCTGTGGCCGCCATTTTCAAGCTCATAAAAATTCGCGCGGCGCGGATCGCTTTGAGCAAATCCACCCACGGTTAGGAAGCTGCGAAGGTCGTTCACGACATCAGCGCCGTACTTACGAGGGTCCTCGATCCTCGTTCGTTCATTCATTTGGAGCACCATAGGTCCCATTCCTCGCTTTCACCACTTGACCATCCCCTCATTCATTCCGTTACTAGTACTACGTTGCCGAGCATCAATAAGTTTCGATCGTCGGCCATTTCACCATCCATTGCAGTCCCTTGCCTGTCTGCATTCCCAAGTGATGCTGCCCCTCTATAAGCCATTAGATGTTGGCGTATCGAGAATATGAAATCCATTATATGGATGGTTTCCATTCGCAAAACGTTGGGTCCCACCTTCGGACCTGTCCTAGAACTGGCCCTTCGATGAGTAGGCATGACTCTGGCGTCGGAATAGCCTTGATTCATGATTGCGGCAGGCAAAACGGGCCTCTTCAAACGGTTGCGAGTGTTTGCCTGGACATTGGCCACGATGGGGGCTTGTTCATCTTCTGTGCCTGCCCAGAGTCTGATACCTTCGCAAATCGTCAGGTTTTCGCCTTCTGTTTCGATGCCGGCAAGACCTGTGCCCGCGGCGGTGATGCCAGTTGCAAGACCGGTCGCAACGATTGGGGTGGCACCTGTTTCAGTTCGGAACACCATGGTTTGGAGACCTTCCGGCGGCTATCATCATGACCAACACAATTCTACGATTGAAAACGCGGTCGAATTTTCGGAGACGGCCTTCGGTCAGCAATATCGAATGACGATTGGTTCGTTGTTTGGTGGCCGTATCCGTCTTGGGGGCTTTGGCAATGTGACCCCCATGGAAAATATTTTGCGGGGGCTGCCGGGCAGCGGAAGTCTTCTCGCTTTGTCTTCCACGCCGATGGGGCACGCCGGTCTGAATACACCCAAAGACGACAACAGTTACGGATTGAGTTTGACGCTGCACCGCGCTGGGAACGCACAGGGCGCGCAGAGTGTGAACCTGGTCCGGTGTCTAGGCCGGCTGGTGGGGCGAGGCTGCCGGTAGCCTTGTGGGGATCTCCTGCCTTGCGGAAGTGACTTCTTGCGGGTTTCCCTTTCCTTGAAAAGTATTGCTCGAAACGGTACTTGTGCGGGCCCATTTCAACTGAGATAGTATGGCCCGGGGAAACACATTGAAAAAAAGAAAACGCACCAAGCTTGGGAAGGATAGACGGCGCAAGCATAAACACTGGCAGGTTACGGTTTTTTACAAGGACGGAGAGAGGTTTGCCCGTGTTTATACTGACCGCGTCAAAGCTACCAAATTTGCTGAACGGCAGAGGAAGTCGCCCGTCGTTAAGACAGCGCGCGTGCTTCAAGTCAGCTAAACCACACAGCGCAGGGCTTCATGGGATACAGAGTGAGGAACCCAATGGTCCTGTTTCTGAATGCGGGTTGCGTGCTATTCTTTTCTACGTCGATACAATCTTGTCGCCGCAAGGATGACGTGATAAAGTTTTCCTGTTCCGGGGCGGTCGTAGTATAGGGGTAGTACGGGACCTTGCCAAGGTCCAGGCGTGGGTTCGAGTCCCATCGACCGCTCCATTCCTTCATGTAACGGTCCTTACTGATCCTCATGCTGGCATATTTGTGCGGTCCGATTGAGTTCGCGGCGGACGGCGGCAAAATGTGGCGCCGCAAGCTTACGCCGTTTCTTCACAATGAACTCGGACACCGCGTCTACGATCCCGCCGAAGATGAGAAGAAAAGCCTGACCAACGAAGAGGCCGCGCATTTCCGCGAATGGAAACGGACCGATGTCGAGCGCTTTCGCCGCGTCGTGCGCAAGATCATCCATTACGACCTCGACATCATCGAAAACAAGGCTGACTACGTCATTTGTTATTTGACCGGGGATGGCGCCGCGGCGGCTGGTGGAGGAACTTCCTCCGAGCTTACATTTGCCTACCGCCAGGGCATTCCCGTGTACCTGACGACGGATGCCGGCATCGAGCAAGTCAGCGGATGGATGCTGGCATGCGCCGACCGCGTCTTTTCCAACGTCGATGAACTGAAGAAATTCCTGCTCGAACGCTATGGCAAGGAAAAACAGGCGCCGCTGTGGCGGGTGCAAGACTCTTGAAACCCCAGATGAACACAGATGGACACTGATGCATACGACCTCAGATCACTTGCATTCCTGCTCGTGGACTACGGCTACCGGGATTTCCCCTCGGAAATATTAAATAAATTAAAGCTTCCCTTTGTGCTTTTCTGAGGTCTCGTATACTTTCCTCAGGTGAAGATGATTCACATCGCGGTGGGGAGTCTGCGCGCCCCGAAGCTCGACGGCGTGAGGGAAGCGATCGCTGCCGTCGGCTCTTTGCTCGATTCGGCTGCGGTGTTTGAGGTCGTGGGAGTAGAGGTGCAGAGTGGTGTGGGGCACACGCCCGTTTCGCGCGCCGAATCCATGGCCGGGGCGCGCAACCGCGCTGAAGCTCTGCGTGAGCTTGGGCACGAGCGCAACGAGCCGTGGAGTTACTTCGTGGGCCTGGAGGGAGGTCTCGACGTCGTCCCTGAAAATGGACGTCTCGCCAGGAATCCTCGCCGTGAACAGCGAATCGTATTTCTCGAAAGCTGGGCGTACGTCCTCGACGGTTCAGGTGTAGGGGCGTTCGGCCGTTCAGGAGGAGTCGAAATGCCGGATGCCCTCGCCGCCGAAGTGCTGGAGGGCGGCATGGAACTGAGCGCGGCCGTGGATGCCCTGACCGGAGAACACGGGGTTCGGAACGCGCAAGGAGCTTGGGGCGTCCTGACAAGGAACAAGATGACGCGGCAGGATGCATTTCGGACCGCTGCAATCGCCGCCTTCGCGAGATTTTTCAATGCTCCGGTTTATTCTAGTGAGTAGCGCGCCGGTATTTTCACAATGATGTGTGCTACTCTGCGACGTGAGGGGAGAGAACGTGGACATTGTGAAGGGAAACATGGGCTGGATCGAAGTCATTGTGGGTCCCATGTTTTCAGGGAAGAGCGAAGAACTGATTCGGCGGCTGAAGCGCGCCGAAATCGCGCGCCAGCGCGTGCAAATTTTCAAGCCCGTCATCGACCAGCGCTACGCGCACAGCGACATCGTCTCGCACTCCGGATTCGAGCTTGCCTCTGAGGTCGCGAAAAACGCGGCGGACGTGTTCGAGAAAGTGCAAGCGCGCACCGAAGTCGTGGGCATCGATGAAGGACAATTCCTCGGCGAGGGGTTGGTCGACATTTGCATGCGCATGGCCGACGCCGGCAAGCGCGTGATCGTCACCGGGCTCGACACCGATTACCTCGGCCGCCCGTTCGATCCCATGCCGCGCCTTCTGGCTGTCGCGGAAGAAATTACAAAGCTGCTTGCCATCTGCGTGCAATGCGGCAACCCGGCCGTGCACACGCAGCGCCTGGTGGCTTCTGACGACCTGATCGTTGTCGGCGCAGCGGGAATGTACGAGCCGCGCTGCCGCCGGTGCTTCGAACCTCAGCTTGCGCATGAAAAAGTCGAAGCCGAGAAAAAGTCCGCACCCGCGCCTGCCGGGCTAGCACGCAAAGCCGCGAATTAATTCTTCCTCTGTGATTTTTGTGACCACTGTGTTAAATCTTTTCGGAAAAATCCTTAACACAGAGAGCACAGAGGACACGGAGAAACTACGTCAAACGCGCACGGATTGCTGCTGCCAGCGCGCGAAACTCGTCGCACGCCAGGATCTCAAGAGTCGGCTGAGGCGCCGGCAATTCCGCCAGGGCGCAGGCGCGTTCGATACGTTCGGAGGATGCGCGCCATTCAGCCGCATCAAGTCGCCCAGCTTCGTGAGCCTGCCTGACCGCGGCAACGGCCGGCGCTACGGATGGCCAGTCATGGCACAACATGGCGATGTCCGTGCCAGCACGAATCGTCTCAACAGCTGCTTCAGCTGGACCATACCGCCGCGCAATCGCGCCCATGCCAAGGTCGTCGGCGAGAATCACGCCGCTGAATCCCATTCGGCGGCGCAACACGCCGTCGAGCATCTTCCGCGAAAGTGAAGCGGGCCGGTCCGGATCAATCTGCGGCAACAGAATGTGCGCGGTCATGACCAGCGGCACGCCAGCCGCAACGGCTGCGGCAAAAGGAACCAATTCGGCGGACTCAAGCCGCTCCATTGTCCCTGCAAATACGGGCAAGTCGTGATGCGGGTCAACTAGCGTGTCGCCGTGGCCGGGGAAATGCTTCGCGCATGAGAGTACACGGCCCGCGCGCAGTCCTCGATGGAACGCAACGCCCATCTTCGCAACGAGCTGCGGATCGGCTCCAAAGCTTCTGTCCTTCGTGACGGGGCTTTCCGGATTTACATTCAGATCCAGCATCGGCGCAAAATTGAGGTTGCATCCGGCGGCGCGCAGTTCCACCGCCATCGCCCGCGCCACTTGCTCCACCAATCCGAGATCACCTGCCTGGCCGAGTTCTGCCGCCGACGGCCACGCAGTGAATGGTTCCTGTAGCGCAAAACGCGTGCCGCCTTCCTGATCGATGCCGATCAGCACGGGGCGTCCGGCGGCGCGGCGGATCTCCGCGGTGAGTTCGCGGAGGCGCTCCACGGTGCGGAAATTGCGCTTGTAGAGGACTACGCCTGCGAGGCCGCGTTCGAGATAGCCAGCGAGTTCCGCGGACAGAGTGTCGCCATCGAAGCCCAGCATGAATCGTGCAAGTACGGAATCACGGCTCCGCGTTTCGCGTCGAGGATGCGGCGTCATCTGATATCATTCGCGCGGTGTCCGGCACCCGGAGTCAGGCGTGGGGTGTTGAATCCGCGAGAAGTAGAAGGCTAGCGGGAGAAAGGGAGCAAGTCAAAGTGAGAATCGAGTCGAGGGCCCCTACGCGAATCGATCTGGCTGGAGGAACGCTGGACATCTGGCCGCTGTACCTGTTTCACGAGGGGGCGGTAACCGTAAACTGCGCGATCACTCGGTACGCGTCCTGCGTCATCGAGAGTACGTCAGAAAAATCAAAGCGCATTGTTCTGGCCTCTCGCGATACGAAGCGCAGAGAATCGTTTCCTTCGCTCGAAGCGTTATCCCGCGCGCGGCGCTATAGGCTGCCTTTGCTGGCACACCTCGTCCGCGTGTTTCGCCCATCGGGCGGTTTCACACTCACTACCGATTCCGAAGCTCCCGCTGGTGCGGGGATCGGCGGCTCGTCCGCCATGGCCGTGGCGATTTGCGCGGCGCTCGATCGTCTGACAGGAGCGGGCCTCCGCCGCGAAGACTGGATTCACATCAGCCGGGACGTCGAGGCGATCGTCATCCGCGTGCCGACGGGCACGCAGGACCATTACCCTCCGGCATTTGGAGGCGCCGCCACCATCGTCCTCGCACCGGGGGGCGAACGGCGCGAGGCGCTTGGCTGCGATCTCGACGAGCTGGAACGCCGCCTGGTGCTTTGTTATACGGGCAAGCCGCGGCAATCCGGAATCAACAACTGGGAAGTCTTCATGCGGCACATTAATGGCGACCGCCGCGTCGCCCAAAACCTCGAAAAAATCGCGGTAGTCGCGCGGCAAGTACGTGCCGCACTCGAACGCAACCAGTGGACCGAAGTTGGACGCTTGGTCCGCGAGGAGTGGGAATTCCGCCGGCGGAATCTCCGAACGATTTCCACGCCGGTGATTGACCGCATCATTTCCTCCGCCCGGCGGCACGGAGCGCTCGGCGGCAAAGTCTGCGGCGCTGGCGGCGGCGGTTGCCTCACATTGGTGATAGAACCAGAAGCGCGTGCAGACGTTGAAGCTGCCGTTACGGCAGCCGGCGGAACTCTGCTGCCGCTGCGGATCGACCGCGAAGGCGTTCAGGTTCAATCTGACGAGCGGGACTAAATCCCTCACCCATATCATGCCGAGCACCCGCCAATAATCTTGTTACTTGATAGCGCTGTGGTATAAGTCTCTCACATGGCAAGCCTTCGCCAAGGATCGTTTCGTCTGTTCCGTCTTGCCGGGGTTGACTTGCTCTTGCATTGGTCCTGGTTCCTAGTGGCGGCGTTTGAAATCAGTGACCGAGCAAAGAGCTATTCCTCTCTAAGTTGGAACGTGCTGGAGTATCTCGCGCTTTTTGTCATAGTGCTGCTTCATGAGTATGGCCACGCGCTGGCCTGCCGACAGGTCGGAGGAACAGCGAATCAGATTGTGCTCTGGCCTCTCGGAGGAGTGGCGTATGTGAACCCGCCGCCACGGCCAGGCGCCATGCTTTGGAGCATCGCGGCGGGGCCGCTGGTGAACGTCGCGCTCCTAATAGTCTTGTCGGTGCTTAGCACGCTGAACCGTTCGCTGGGGTGGGCGGAGACGATGCCCAATGCCCACGCGTTGCTACGTTCGGTCTGGCTCATTAACCTAGTCTTGCTGATTTTCAATCTGCTGCCGATCTATCCACTGGACGGCGGTCAGATTCTTCGGTCCCTGCTCTGGTTTGCGGTGGGACGGGCCCGCAGTTTGATGGTGACCACGATCATCGGTTTTGTCGGCGTGGCTGGGTTTATTATTCTCGCTTTGCGAATGCAATCCGTCTGGTTTGGAGTCTTGTCGGTGTTCGTCCTGACGAGTTGCTGGAGAGGACTGCGACAGGCGCAAGCGTTGTCGCGTATTCTGGAATCTCCTCGACGCGACGGATTTATCTGTCCATCGTGCACTGCAGCGCCACCTGTCGGGAACTTTTGGATGTGCGGGCAGTGCAGGAAACGATTCGATACGTTCCAAACGCAAGCGATCTGTCCAAACTGCGCAACCCAATTCGCTGTGACAGCATGCTTGGACTGTGGAAGACAGCGTCCCATGAGTGAGTGGATTGTATCTGCCCCGCCGCAGCCCTTGATGTCGTAGCCCTTGTGAAAGCCGGCCGTAGGACGAGACGCAAAACATCCGCAGATTCCTTACCAGATCCGCACGCGCTCCGCCGGGGAAAGGTAGAGTTTCTCTCCGGGTTGGACTTCGAAGGCCGAGTACCAGGAGTCGATGTTCCGGACGGTATCCGCACGGAATTGCGAAGGGGAATGCGGGTCCGTCATCACCTGCTGGCGAAGAGCCGCCTCGCGCGACTTCGATCCATAGTTCTGACCGAAAGCAATGAAGAACTGCTGGTCGCCGGAGAAGCCATCCTGCGTAGGCGCGGTTTTGCCCGCGAGTGAGGCTCGGTAGCCGTCGTAAGCCGCGGAGATGCCTGCGACGTCGGCGATGTTTTCTCCGAGCGTCTGCTTGCCGTTTACGGAAAGGTCAGGGAAGGCCTTGTAGGTATCATATTGCGCGGCGAGTTTCGCGGTGGAAGCGTCAAAATGCGCGAGGTCCGCAGTTGTCCACCAATTGCGCACGCGCCCTTTGGAGTCAAACGCGCTGCCTTCCGTGTCAAATGTATGGCTGATTTCGTGTCCGATGACGGAGCCAATCGCGCCATAATTGGCCGCCGCCGGTGCCAACGGATCAAAGAACGGTGGTTGAAGGATGGCAGCAGGGAAGTTGAGCGCATTTTGCAGCGGAAGATTGACGGCGTTCACCGTTTGCGGCGTCATGGACCATTCCTTGCGATCGACCGGCAGGCCAAGACGTGCGACATCGTGCTGGTACTCAAACAAGCTGCCGCGCCAGATGTTTCCAAAGATGTCGTCCGGCTTGACTTCGTAGGCGGAGTAGTCGTGCCAGGTCTCCGGGTAACCAATCCCCACATAAAGGGTGGTGAGCTTGGCTTGGGCTTCGGCTTTGGTCTTGGGATCCATCCAGGTGAGCGCCTCAATCCGCTTCCGGAATGCGGAGACAATGTTCGCAACCATCGCCTGTGCCTCAGTCTTTGCTTCCGGCGGGAAGTACCGCTGAGCGTAGATTTGGCCGACAGCGTCGCCGAGCAGGCCGTTGACCAGGTCGACGCCGCGTTGCCAGCGCGGACGCTGTTCTGGGGTGCCGGAGAGTACCTTGCCAAAGAAGGCGAAACGCTCGTCATTGAACGCCTTGGGCAGCACTCCGGCATAGGCCTCAATCAGGTGGAACGCCAACCAGTCCTTCCACGTGTCCAACGTGGTAGACGCGACGAGAGCCGACTCCCCAGTGAAGGCAGTTGGCTGCCAGACGATGAAGCTGGCCTGCTTACTGAGGCCTGCGCCGCGGAAGTACTCTGCCCAGTCGAGGCCGGGCGCCTTAGCGGAAAAGTCGGCCTGCTTCCAAGTATTGTTGGCTTTATGGACGTCCTCGTTATCCGCCAAGCTTATGTGTATTTCCGCGATCGCGTGCTCCAACTCAACGATGTGTCCGGCGCGGGCGTCCGTGTCAGTGAACCCCGCGAGCTTGAGCATGGCGGAAACGTGGGCCTGATATTTTGTGCGGATGTCGCGCATACGGTCGCTGTCGCCTAGGTAATACTCGCGGTCAGGCAGTTGCAAGCCGCCTTGCAGCAAGTAGGGGGCATAGTGCTCGGAGTCGTTAAAGCCGGGTGCCACCCACAACCCGAAAAGGTTGGCGGTGTGAAAATTGGTGTTATTCAGCGCGTCGACGTCAGATCGGAGGCTCTCACCCAAAGCTCGGGCCAGCTCGCGCTTGTCGTGGATGGCGGCGATGGCATCAAGGTGCGGGCGAAGCGGGGCCAGGCCTTTTGCTTCGATGGCGGCTTCGTCCATGTACGAGCTGTATAGGCCGGCAATTTTGCGGACATTGGAACCCGCGGGCGCATTGGCCTTGGCTGCTTCCTCGAGCAGGCCGGCGGTACGCTTGTTGCTCAAGTCGGCGAGGGTGTTGAAGACGCCCACTCTGCCACGGTCGGGCGGAATTTCGGTGCGCTCCACCCATGCGCCGTTGGCGTATCGGTAAAAATCGTCACCGGGCTTGACTGAGGCGCCCATGTTGGCTACGGCAATGCCGTGCTTATCTTGTTTGGGCGCGTCAATTGAGGCGTTCTGCGCATGAGCAGGGAGCAAAGGCAAGGCGATTACGGCGCAAATCGCGGCGTGCGCGAGGGAAAATTTCGAAAACTTACGTAGGAATCTCATGGGAGGCACTCCAAATGGCCGCTGCGGCATGGAAGAGTTGCAAACATAAATTAGACGGCAGCCGACCGAAGAGGGTAGCACGGTTGCGACGTTTGTTGGCAGAATCCAAGCAACATCTTCAAACACATATCGATGAGAGACACCCCACATTTCGCCCTTCCTCCGCGGGGGAGCGCATCGCTGCCCTAAATATAGAGTGGTGGAAGGCCATTGCGGATTGGTGGTAAAATGCAGCCAGAAGGTTTCGAATGCTCCGGTTTGGATCCATGGTGGCTACGGTCGCGCTCTTGTTGAGCGCAGATGTGTCCGGGGTACTTCGCCTGCGCCCGCCCGCCGAAGAACGCGTTGAGTTCCCTTCCAGCGAGAATTTACCTGTGTTGCCTGATATGTCGCCGGCAAGCGATCAGGACCAAGCCGCACAGCAGAACACCCCTGGCGCTAAGCCCGGAAAAAGCAAGGACGGGCCCTTGCAGCCGGAATCGCGTTTGGCGTTGGTGCGGTTCGTGTCCGGGGAATTCGCGCGCGTGGTGCAACCCATTCCGGCGGGGAAGAAGGGTTTTCACATGAAGGCGGGCGCCCCGCTCGACGAGAAGGGACTGCGGCAGGCACTCGGAAGCTCGGGCTCGGCGATAAATCCTGGCGACAAGGCGCAGATTACCAGCCTGGAATTCAAGGATCGCCAGATCGTCGTGGATATCAATGGCGGTGGACGCGGGAAGACGCGCCTGCGCGACCGCATTCATTTGGAGGTGGGAGGGATGCCAACGATGAGGACGTCCACTCCGGATACTCCGGTGAATACGAACGCAGGTGCAACAGTGTTCCTGGAGTTCGGCAAACCCTTGCCGGACATGACTCCCGATGAATTGAAGCAATACCTGTCGAGCATACTCGATTTTTCAAAGCAACATTCCGCGGCCGTACAGTGGGTTGAGACTCTGCCTCCCGACATCCAGAACGCCATCAAGGACAAGCGGCCCGCGGTCGGAATGGACCGCGAAATGGTCGTCGCGGCGCTCGGACGTCCGGACCGCAAAGTCCGCGAGAAAACGCCCGACGGGACCGAAACCGAGGACTGGATATATGGCAAGCCACCCGCGAAAACCGTTTTTGTGAAGTTCGATGGTGACAAAGTTGTGCAGGTGCAGCAGTTCCCTCAGTAGTTCTGTGACCAGATCATTTCACTGAATTTTATTGTTCCTTTCTTCGCTCGCGTTCCAAGTGTGTTCTAGATACATTCTGATAGGGCTGGGAATCGGGGCACGCATCCCGAATCTAAGCAAGAGGACGTGGCTCGGTTTCCCGGTCTGCGGAGGGCCCATGAATCGATTTCCTGGCCGAATTCGAACGCGCGCATGCACTTTGGCGCTCGTCCTGATTCTCGCGGCGGTTGCCTGCGCCGCGCAGTCCCTCTCGCCGGTTATCGAAGTTTCGAACCCGCCGAACGCGGCGGCGCAGCAATCGAAACCTTATGTGGTGCTGGTGTCGCTCGACGGATTCCGGTACGACTACGCGGAGCGATACGGTGCGAAGAACCTGCTGGCTCTGGCGCGGCGGGGTGCGAGCGCGCCCAAGGGCATGATTCCCTCGTACCCTTCGGTTACCTTCCCCAATCACTACACGATTGTTACAGGGCTCTATCCCGAGCATCACGGCATTGTTGCCAACACTTTTTACGACCCCGCGCGCAAAGAAAGATATTCATACGCGGACCCAAAAACAAACGGGGACGGCAGCTGGTACGGCGGCACGCCGCTGTGGGTCCTCGCGGAACAGCAGGGAATGCGCTCAGCGAGCTTCTTCTGGCCGGGTTCTGAAGCGGAGATTCAAGGGAAACGCCCCAGCTACTACCTTCATTATGATGACAAATTTCCGGACGAGAAGCGCGTGGAACAAGTCCTGGCCTGGTTGCACTTGCCGCCTGAGCAAAGGCCGCATTTCATCACTCTATATTATTCCAACGTGGATCATGCGGGGCACACGTTTGGGCCCGACGCTCCTGAAACTGGTGAGGCCGTCAGGCATGTGGACGATATGATCGGAAAGCTGTCCGAGGGGATCTCGGCGCTTGGTTTGCCCGTCGACCTGATCGTGGTCGCCGATCACGGAATGGAAGCGACGCGGGGCGGGTGGATTTTGCTCGACAAATGGGTTGACCTGTCACAATTTGAGACTTCAGGGCCCCTGCTGTACGCGAAATCTGAAGCCGACGCGGAAGGGGCCTACAAATCCTTGCTTGGCGCGAGCGACACGTTCAAGGTTTATCGGCGGGCGAACATGCCGAAGAACCTGCATTTCGATTCGAATCCACGCGAGGGTGACCCGGTCGTGGTGCCGACCGGGCCGTTCAATATCGTTGGGCATGTGCCCGTTTCGAACGGCAATCCGACGCCACCCAATCGCGGCGCACACGGATACGATCCGGGCACGATGCCGTCGATGAAAGCGATCTTCTATGCCGCCGGTCCGGACATCCGCGCCGGGGAGGCCATTGCATCGTTCGAAAGTATTCATCTTTATCCACTGATCGCGGAGATTCTGGGCCTCAAGATTGGTCCGATCGACGGCCAGCTGAGCGTCCTGCAGCAAGTGTTGAAAAAACCTAAACCTCACTGAAGCTGCCGGGCATAGGGTGTGCCAGTTTGGCAGTGGCACAGCCACTCTTGAATGTGCGCCGTGTTGCATGCTCTGCATGGACTGCACGGGCAAGACTGCCTCTGCTATCGAAACCCGCATTCAAAATCCAAATAGCACACAAGGGGGTGGCGAATCGGTTTGACATTTGCGCCCCTCCAACCTAGCATTTTGAGTTCTCATGCCTGGCTATTCATTCTTCCGGAGGAATCATGCCGATTAAAGTGGGGATCAACGGCTTCGGCCGCATCGGGCGGAATATTGTGCGCGCGTCGCTGGGAAATGCGGCGATCGAATTCGTCGCGGTGAATGACATTACCGACTCGCAAACGCTGGCGCATCTGCTGAAGTACGACTCCGTATTGGGGAACTTGCACCAAAAGGTGACTCACACGGACGATTCGATCGCGGTGGATGGGAAAAGTTTCCGCGTGTTCAAGATAAAGGATCCGGGGGAGATTGATTGGGCGTCGGTTGGAGCGGAAATCGTCATTGAATCTACGGGCCTATTCACCAAGGCCGCCGATGCGGCGAGACACAAACGCGGTCCGGTGAAAAAAGTGATTATTTCGGCGCCGGCCACAGGCGAGGACCTGACGGTCGTACTGGGAGTGAATGACAAGGCGTACGACCCGGCGAAACACCACATCATTTCGAATGCGTCGTGCACGACCAACTGCCTGGCTCCCGTTGCGAAAGTGATCCAGGACACGTTCGTGATCTCCTGCGGCACGATGACGACGATCCACTCGTACACGAACGACCAGAGGCTGCTCGACCTGCCGCACAAGGACCTGCGGCGCGCGCGGGCGGCGGCGCTTTCAATGATTCCGACTTCGACCGGCGCGGCGAAGGCGCTGCACCTGGTTATCCCGGAGCTGAAAGGGAAACTCGACGGCTACTCCATTCGCGTACCCACGCCAAACGTAAGCGTGGTGGATCTTACCGTCATGACGGAAAAGCCCGTAACGGTTGAGACCGTAAATGCGGCGTTGCGCCGCGCGGCTGAGGGACCGATGAAGAACGTCCTCGAATACACGGAAGAGGAGTTGGTTTCTGCCGATTTCAAGGGCAATCCGCATTCGTCCATCGTCGATTCCGGCTACACACGCGTTGTCGGCACGAACTGCGCGAAAGTATTGGCGTGGTACGACAACGAGTGGGGATATTCGAGCCGCTGCCGGGACTTGATTCAGCTTTTGGCGTCGAAGCTGTAGGGCAGACTGGTGACGAGTGACTGGTGACCAGTGACTAGTGATTCGCTTGCCCTGAGCGTATGCGAAGGGTGAGTTGTGGCTTATAAATCGTGATTCGTGCCGCCGGTGACTGCCTGGGACCCGATGTGTGGGTAATGTTTGTGGGTCGCGGCTTTACAGGATGCGCAAAAAGTCGAGTAGCACAGCCACTCTTGGCTGTGCATCGACGATAAGTGCAGCAAAACCAGCCCAGGCAAGAGTGCCCGTGCTACTAAAAGCGGCTTCGAATTGACTTTTTCCGCAACCTGTTTAGCCGTGACACTACAACCACAGCAGGACGCAGGCTTTAGCCACTGAATTCCTATGAACAAACTTTCGATCCGTGATCTTGAACTTGGCGGGAAACGCGTGTTTGTGCGCGTCGACTTCAATGTTCCGCTGGATCGAGGACGTGTCACTGACGATACGCGCATCCGGGAAACGTTGCCGACGCTTGCGTTCGCGCGCGAGCGCGGCGCCCGGCTGGTGCTGGCTTCGCATCTGGGCCGGCCCAAAGGCAAGCCCAATCCGAATTACAGTTTGCGGCCGGTAGCGGCGAAGCTCGCGGAATTGCTCGGCGCGCCGGTGGAGTTCGCGGCGGATTGCGTGGGCTCGGATGCGGAAGGCAAGAGCCGCGCGCTCGCGAATGGCGGCGTGCTCTTGCTCGAAAACGTGCGCTACCACGCCGAGGAAGAAGCCAACGACGAGGGCTTCTCCCGCCAACTGGCGGCGCTCTGCGACGGCCTGTTTGTATGCGACGCGTTCGGTTCGGCGCACCGCGCGCACGCATCGGTCGTGGGAATTACGCGCTTCGTGAAACAGGCTGCGGCCGGATTGCTGATGGAGCGCGAGCTGGCATATCTTGGCAAGGCGCTCTCAAACCCCGAGCGGCCATTCGTGGCCGTGCTGGGCGGTGCGAAGGTCTCGGACAAAATCGAAGTGGTCGAGAACCTGATGCGCGTCGCCGATTCGATGCTCATCGGTGGCGGAATGGCCTACACTTTCTTGAAATCGCGGGGGCTGCCAATCGGGAATTCGCTGGTGGAAACCGATAAGCTGGACCTTGCGCGAAAGCTGATCGAGGAGGCGAAGCAGCGCAACTTCCGGCTGCTGGTGCCTAGCGATCACGTATTGGGCGCGGAATTCAAGGCGGATACGGAAACGCAAACGACGAGCGTCAGCGCGACGCCCGACGGATGGATGGGACTCGACATCGGTCCGGAGACGATTGCGAAATTCAGCGCGGAGCTGGCACGCGCGAAAACAATCGTGTGGAACGGCCCTATGGGCGTGTTTGAGATGCCGGCGTTTGCGAAAGGGACGCTCGAAATTGCTCGCGCGGTGGCCGCAGCGACAGCTAAGGGCGCAACTTCAATTGTCGGCGGCGGAGACTCCGTGGCTGCGATCCACCAGGCAGGTCTGGCGGACAAGATTTCGCATATTTCCACTGGCGGCGGCGCATCGCTTGAATTTCTGGGCGGGCGCAAGCTGCCGGGTGTCGAGGCGCTGACAAATAAAAGTTGATTGCATTGAAGAAAAAGAATCAACACAGAGGGCACGGAGGGCGCAGAGGGGGAACAGGAATAAGAGTCGGGTGCGGTCCCGCACCCGGGATTTGAGACCGCTGGAAATCGAAGGAAGAAGGTCGATTTCTCTGTGGCCTCTGTGTTGTGTTTTTCGGAATTTGACCCGAGGGCGGATCATTAACTAGTTAGTGAATTAAAACGGATTATCG
>WNFF01002372.1_pt1 | contig 28689 bp, 31 predicted proteins | sample 5400441 | NCBI WGS metagenome assembly WNFF01 (sample SAMN13153345, study PRJNA577476) | soil metagenome | isolation source: 120 cm saprolite under Douglas fir tree site 2 hole 3 replicate 1 | place: USA:California | collected 2015-04-18
CTGGAAGGAGGCGTCCATCGTCACCTGCTCAGGCTCACATCCGAGGCGTTCGACCACGATGTTCTTGAAGTCTTCGAAGCTCAGTTTCTGGGTTTCCAAATCTCGCCTCCAATGCGAATCACATAGGGGGTGTTTCGGAGACCTACTCTACCAGTCCCGCCGCGGGCGGGGCCCGGACTCCCGCGGCCCGGACCCCGCATGGCTGACGCTATGCGGTCGACTTGGCCCCAGCCGGCGCCATCCCCAACTGGGTCATGACCTCGACCTGGTCGTACATCAGGTGATTGCGCTTCACCAGGCCGCGGTCGATCTCGAAGACCTGCACGAACTCGCCGGTCAGCTTGCGGCCGGTCGGCGCTACCTCACCCATCGGGGTCTGCAATGGCCCTGCGTGAGTCCCGGTGAACACGCCTTCGACCACCCCGGTATTGCCCTGGATGATTATCTTCTTGGCCTCGACTCGCGCATCGGGAAAGGCCTTGATCCAGCCCTGGTTGTACTCCTTGGCGGCCTGCGCCCCCTGCAGCCTGATGCCGCCAGGCGCCGTCAGTACGATGTCCGGCGCGGCATCGCGCGCCAGCGCTTCGAGGTCGTGTGCATTGAAGGCCTTGAAGCCACGCTCGACCACGGCCCGCGTCTCGAGCTGGGTGGAGGCTGCGATCTCGAACATTTCTCGCTTCGGGTCGCCGGGGTCAGCGCGGTACTTCTTGAACGACTCCAGCAGCTTCTCGGCCTTGGGTGCGAACGCCTTGGCCGAGGCCTCGTCTTCGTAGATGCCGATCGAGATTGAGTCGCCGGTCTCGCGATCGACGAGCAGCATTCCCGAGCGATTGCCCTGGTGCGTGGCCAGGGCTGGAAGTGCGGACTCCTTGAAGTCCTTTACCGCCTGGTTCAGCTCTGCTTTCTTGAACTTGGATCGAATCACGCCTGCGTACATTTCTCACCTCCATGAGAGGAAATGTGCTTGGAATGGCGGGGGTCAGAAGGAGGTCCCCTTGCGGGACCAGGTTCTAGCGGCATCTCCACTCCTAAGACACGAGAGGCCGGCTACGAGGGCAGTCTGCGCGCCGTCTAGGGGGTGTCAAGGCACGGGAAGGCGGGTAGGCAACGAATGACCGCCGCGCGGTTGCGTGCCTAGACGGTTAGGGAAAGCTCTTGAACGGCGGCTGGGGTCCCCACCGCCTGCGCAGTCTTCCCGGGGGCGAGCTCGCGCATCATGCCGGTCAGCGCGCGCTTCGGTCCCACCTCGAGGAACGTGTCGCAGCCCATCTCCACCAGCGAGGCGATGCAGGCGGACCAGCGGACCGGCGAGCGCAGCTGCATCTCCATCAGGTGCGGGATGCGATCACCGCCCTGGTGCTGCCTCCCGGTCAGGTTGGCCATGACCGGCACCCGCGGCGAGCGCCACTCGATGCGGTCCAGCGCCGCTCGCAATCGCTCGGCGGCGGGGGCCATCAGCGGGGTGTGAAATGCAGCACTCACGTTGAGAGGGATCACGCGCTTGGCGCCGGCCGCTTGCAGACGCCGCGTGGCCACCTCGAGCCCGGCGGTAGTGCCCGCGATCACCGTTTGCGTGGGTGTGTTGTAGTTGGCCGGCCAAGCGTCATTCAGCCCGGCCAGGGCGACCTCGACGGCATGCGCGTCGAGGCCGAGCACGGCGGCCATCGAGCTGGTGCCGGCCGGAAAAGCCTCGGCCATCGCCTTGCCCCGCTCCACCACTGCCTTGATCACCTGCGGCGCGCCAACAGCACCCCCGGCGGCGAGCGCTGCATACTCGCCGACGGAATGGCCGGCGGCTGCGGCGGGCTCGATGCCGCGGCGCCTGAGCAACATGGTCAGCGCCACGCCCATGAAGCAGAGGGCGGGCTGCGCATTCTCGGTGAGCCTCAGCTCGTCGTCGCCGGCGGAGATCAACAGGTGGCGGAGGTCCACGTCCGCGTAGCGCGAGCAGCGATCGCACAGCTCGGCGACTTCTGGATCCGTGAGCAGCTCCACGCCCATGCCGACGTGCTGCGAGCCCTGGCCGGGGAACAGGAAGGCAACTTTCGGCATGTGTCTGCTCTAAGCCCCTCTCCCTAACCCTCTCCCGGGCGGGGAGAGGGAATAACAGCTACTCCTTCGCTTTGATCACCTCGCGGCCCGCGTAGTGGCCGCAGTTGGGGCAGATGGCGTGGGGCCGCATCAGCTTCTTGCAGTTCGGGCAGGGCTGAAGCTGCACGTGCACCAGCGCGAGGTGCGAGCGCCGGCGACCTTTCTTCGACTTGGAGAGCTTGACCTTCGGCAGAGCCATGGCTGCCGAATTTTACCGGAGTTGCGGTATCCGCTACTTGGAGGCCGCTTCGCCGCCCTCGTCTGACTCCGGTTGGCTCGACTGCAGCGCCTCGACGCCACGGCGAACAGTCGCGAGCGTGCGTCCCAAATGCGCTTCCAGCTGCTTCAGCTGCTCCATGGCATACGCCTCGGCCTGGCGGATGATCTCGTCGGACTTCGCCTGCGCATCCTTGACGACCTGCGTCCCGTGACGCTCGGCACGCCTCAGGATCTCGTGGTCCGAGGCGGTCTCCTCCGCGCGCTCGTTGGCGCGCGACATGATGCGAGCGGCCTCCGCGTGCGCCTCGGTGACGCCTGCTTGATCTCGTCGGGTAGGTTGAAGCGGAGCTGGTCGATGAGCTCCATGATCTCGTCCTCGTTGACCATCACCTGCGTCGAGAGCGGAACGTGACGGGCGTTCTGAATCAGGTACTCGAAGCGGTCAAGCAGCTCGTCGACCTTTATCTGAACTTCTCCTTCAGCGCTTTGGCGACGGCGGGCGGCACCAGGTCCGACACGTTCCCGCCATAGCTCGCTATGTCCTTCAAGATACTTGACGAAACGAAGATGTGGGCGAAGCCCGACATAAGAAAGACCGTGTGGATGTCGGGCGCGAGCTTCCTGTTCATGAGCGCCTGCTGGAGCTCCGCGTCGAAGTCGGAGTAAGCGCGCAGCCCCTTCACCAGCGTGTTCGCTTTCCGTGAGCGGGCATACTCGACCGTCAGGCCGGTGTAGGTCGCGACCTCCACCCGGTCGTGGCCCTTGAGCGCGTCCTTGATGAGGTGCACCCGTTCCTCGACGCTGAAAAGCGGCTGGCGTTTTTCCGGGTTCGCCGCCACCGCGACGATGAGGCGGTCGAAGATCCCGAGCGCTCGCTCGACGACGTCGAGGTGTCCGTTCGTGAAGGGGTCGAAGCTGCCCGGGTAGACGGCGGTCTTGTCGCTCAACTTGCGGCCGGCGCCCGGAGCACCGTGACCACCGTGTCGCCATATCGACGCTCCCGATCAAGCAGCAGTCGCGACAGCGGCGGCAGGGCCTGGCGTCGCGAGTGCTCGGCCACCACCATCGCGTCGGTCAGCGTACGGTCGAGCACCGCGAGGGCGCGATCGAGGACGTCGTCTTCATACGGCGGGTCGAGGAACACCAGTCCGGCACGCTCGACCTCGCCCGGCATGGTCTCGAGCCAGCGGACGACATCGCCACGGACGACGTGCGCTCTCTGCTTCAGCTCGAGGACGTCCAAGTTCTGGCGCAGGATAGCAAGACCACGCGGCTCCCGGTCCACGAAGGTGACCTCCGCAGCGCCTCGCGAAAGCGCCTCGATGCCGATGGCGCCCGAGCCCGCGAACAGGTCCAGGACGTGCGCGCCTTCGATTCCGGGGCCGACGAGGTTGAAGATCGCGGCCTTGACCAGGCCCTGCGTCGGCCTGATGCCCTTCGGCGCCTTCAGCCGGCGCCCCCGCGCATCCCCGCCTCCGACACGCAGCCTGGACATCTCAGTTGAATCGGGGGCGGCGGCCGCTCCACGGCCTCGCCTGCTCGAGCTGCGCGGCCAGGCCGAGGATGAGCGCCTCGCCCCGCGGCGGTCCCACCAGCTGGACCCCGATCGGCAGCCCGGCCGAATCGACGCCTAGAGGCAGCGAGATCGCGGGCTGGCCCGTGCAGTTGTAAGGAAACGTGAAGCTCACGAAATCCATGTAGTCGTCGCCGGCGGTCGCGAGCTCGACGCCCAGCGTGTTGAGCTGAGGCGCGGTGCGAGGCAACGTCGGAGTCACGAGCACGTCGTGTGTGTCCCAGAAACCGACCACGACGCGGCTGTGCATGCGAATCGCATCCACGGCACGAACGTAGTCGACGGCCGGCAGCTGCTTGGCGAGGGCGAGGCCCAATGCGTTGAACGGGTCGAGCACGCTCTCGTCGGCGATCGGCAGCGAGCCGATGCCGGCGACCACGATGAGCTGCATCGGGACCCGGAACGGCTCCGTGTCGGGGCCGCCTTCGGTCACGCGGTGACCCAGGCCCTCGAGCAGCCTGGCGACCTCGCGCACGCAGCCGGCCACCTCGTCTTCGACCGTGCTGCCGGCCCGGACCGTGAAACCGATGCGCAGCTTGCGGTCGGTCGCAGTCGCGGAATCGGCGAACCGGCCGTCGATGTCGGCCCAGTAGGCGTCGCCGGTCAGGTGGCCGGCCATGGCGTCCAGGCCGGCCGCGGCGTCCGCGACCGTGCGTGCGATCACGCCATCGGTGGAGAGGCCGGCCCAGTGCTCGCCCAGCAGGGGACCCGCGGAAATGCGACCGCGCGAGGGCTTGAGCCCGACCGTGCCGCAGCAGCTCGACGGGATGCGGACCGAACCGCCGCCGTCGCTGCCATGCGCGAACGCACATAGCCCCGCCGCCACCGCGGCGGCCGCGCCTCCGCTCGATCCGCCGGCGGAATGGTCGAGGTTCCACGGGTTGTGGGTTGCGCCGAACAGGCCATGCTCGGTGGTCGGTCGGGTGCCGAACTCGGAGAGATTCGTCTTGCCCAGGATCGGGCAGCCTTCTTCTTTTAAGCGGGCCACCGGGAAGAAATCGATGGGCAGCGTGTAGTCCTCGAATGCCCTGGATCCAAACGTCAGCGGATAGCCCGCAAGAGACACAAGATCTTTGACCGAGGTCGGCACCCCACGCAGCGGATAGCCGATGTTCGCCTCGTCCGCCGACTTCGCCTGCTCGAGCGCGAGCTCCGGCGTGGTCAGGACGTACGCGTTGAGCGTGGGGTTGAGCCGTTCGATACGCTCGAGGTAGGCGCGAGTGAGCTCCGTCGACGAGATTTCGCGACGGCGAACCGCCGCGGCCTGGTCAAGCGCGGACGCGAATGGATCCATGCCCGTTAATGGTGCCGATTCTGGCCGCCGGGTAGCGTGCGCCGGCCATCGCCTTGTCGAAGGTGGCGGCATTCTCAGGTGGAATGGCGGCGAGGAGGCCACCGCTGGTCTGCGCGTCGCAGAGCATCAGCTGGTCGAGCTCGGAGGCGCCACCCCAATCGACCTGATCGCGATACGCCTCGTAGTTGCGGCGGCTCCCAGAGGGAAAGAGGTCGCGCTCCGCCAGCTCGCGAACCCCATCGAGGAATGGGACCGCGCGCAGATCGATGTCGGCACCCCCGGCGAGATTGGCCAGGTGTCCGATGAGCCCGTAGCCCGTGACGTCGGTGGCAGCGGTCGCGCCCGCGGCGACCATCGCCTCCGACGCGCGGCGGTTGAGGGTCGACATGACTTCGATCGCCTGGCGCTCCAGCGCCGGTGGGCAGAGCCCTCGCTTGATCGCTGTGGCCACGAGCCCTGAGCAGAGAGGCTTGGTCAGGAAGAGGACGTCGCCGGGCCGAGCGCCGGCGTGGCCCACGACGCGATCGGGATGGACCTCGCCGATCACCGCGTATCCGAACTTCGGCTCGGCATCGTCGACCGAGTGGCCGCCGACGACCGCGATCCCGGCCTCGGCCATCTTGGCCGCGCCGCCCGCGACGATCTTCTCCAGCAGGCCCGTGCTCAACTTCTCCCGCGGGAATGCCGTGATGCCGAGCGCGAACAGCGGTCGTGCTCCGACGGCGTAGACATCGCTGATCGAGTTGGCCGCCGCGATGGCGCCGAAGTCTGCCGGGTCGTCGACGATAGGCGTGAAGAAGTCCACCGTCGCGACCAGGGCGCGATCGGGCGCGATGCGATAGACAGCCGCATCATCGCGAGATGACGCCGCGGTCAGCACGTTGGGATCGACGATCGGGGGCAGAGCCCCGAGAACCTGCCCTAGCTCCACCGGGCTGAGCTTGCAGGCTCAACCGGCCCCGTGGCTGTACTCCGTCAACCGCATCGGTGAGTCCATTGGTGCTAAGTATCAGCACAGTGGGAATCGTGTTCGCGGCGATCGCTCCGCATGGGGGGCTGGCCATCGCCGAGGCGTGCATGCCGGACGAGGTGCAGCTCGCGCGTGCGACGCGTGATGGAATGGAAGAGCTCGGCCGCGCATTCGCCGCTACGCGGCCGGATGTGGTCGTCGTCGCCACGCCGCACAACGTCCATATCGCCGGCGCCTTCGCCGTGCTCGTCGCGGGTCGCGTCGCGGGCAACCTGGATGGCACGCCGCAGCCGGTGGCGCTCGATGTCCCCAGTGATACGGCCCTGGCCTGGCTCTTGCTCGAGACGCTGATTGCCGAAGGCCTCCCGGCGGTCGGGGTGAGCTTTGGCTCCAACGACCCGCCGGCGGCGATTGCGCCGATGGACTGGGGGGTCCTCATCCCGCTGTGGTTCATGGGCGGCCGCAACAATCCGCCGCTGCCGGTGGTGGTGATCACTCCGGCGCGCGATCTCTCCGCCGGAGCGCACGTCCGCGCGGGCGCGGCGATTGCGTCCGCGGCGGCTGTTTATGGCCGGCGCGTCGCGTTGGTCGCCAGCGCCGACCACGGTCATGCCCACCGCGCAGACGGCCCATTCGGGTACCACGCGGACGCCCGCGTTTACGACGACGTGGTCTGCGAGCTGGTGCGAGAAGACAGGCTGGGCGGGTTGGTCGACATTCCGTTGACGATGGTCGAGCAGGCGAAGGCAGACAGCTGGTGGCAGATGCTCATGCTCCACGGAGCTATCGGTGAGGGTTGGCGGGGCCGGTTGATCAGCTACGAGGCGCCGACATATTTCGGGATGCTGACGGCCGCCTATGAACCCCTACCTAAAATCAACCGCGATATCTCATCGCGGCCTCGTAGACGCACTCGGCCCCGAACTCGATCGCGCTGACCGGAACCCGTTCATCGGCGGCATGGATCGTCGGCGAGGAGTTGAAGTCGGGCGGAATGTTGAGCGGGAGGAACCCGTAGGTGCGGATGCCGAGCCGCGCGAAGTGGCGCGCATCGGTTCCGCCCGTGACGAGCGAGGGCACCGGCACGCAGCCCCGATCGGCCTCCTCGAGCACCGAGGCGAAGTGGGCGAACGCGGAGAGGTCGACCTCCGGCTGGGCGGGTCCGACGAGCGTCACATCGATCTCGGGCTCTGGCCCGACCACGGCCCGCAGCTCCTGAAGCATGTCCTCAGGCCCGAAGCCGGGAAGCAGGCGGCCGTCGAGCTGGACGGTGACCTCGCTCGGGATGACATTGACCTTCAAGCCGCCGTTCACGATGGTGGCGTTGACGGTGTTATGCAGCGAGGCATCGAGCCCGCGGCTGAGCGCGCCAAGCTCGGCGAGCGCGGCATCGGTACGCGCAGGGTCGAGAAGGGCCCCGATGCGGCTCTTCAACGGCTCGTCCAGAGCATCGCGCATGGCCTCGAGCTGGTGCCGGACCGGCGTCGTGACATGGACCGGCAGGCGGGCGGCATCGAGCTTGACCAACAGCTCTCCCAGCTTCGCCATCGCGCCGCCCCGCGCGGGGATCGACCCGTGCCCGCCGGGTCCCCGAAGTGTGACCAGCATCTGGCAGCCCCGTTTCTCCGAGACCATGATCGGGTAGAAGCGGCGGCCGCCGAGGTGAAGGGCCACGCCCCCGGATTCGCCGATGGCATGGCGAACGCCGGTGAACAGCTCGGGATGAGCGTCGACCAGCCATTTCGCGCCGCAGATGCCACCGGCCTCCTCGTCCGCGAGCACGGCGAGGACAAGATCGCCCGCCGCCCCTCCTCGAGCCTTCGCCCGAATCAAGGCGGCGACCATCATCGCCACCCCGCTCTTCATGTCCAGGGCCCCGCGTCCCCAGAGGTAACCGTCGATGATGTCGCCGCCGAACGGCCCGTGATGCCAGTCCTGGTTGACGGTCGTGACGACATCGACGTGGCCCTGCATCAAAAGGGGCGGCCCTTCGCCCCGACCCTTCACACGCGCAACGAGGTTGGGTCGGCCCGGTTCGCTTGCGTATCGCGCGCATTCGATGTGCGCGTCCACGAGCAGGCGCTCGATGAGCTCCACCGCGATGCGCTCTTCGCCCGGAGGATTCGTCGTGTCGAGCTGGATCAGGTCTCGTGCGAGCTCGACCACGAACGGCAGCGCCGTCACGAACGAGAGGCTAGCTGATCGACGTCAGCTCGAGGCGCCGATTGATTGCGGCCAGCAGGAGCGGATGGCGGTCGAATCCAGGGTCCGTCTCGCGCACGAGCTCCACCTCGGCCCGGATCTCATCGATGAGCGAAGGTCGCTCGAGCGCCTGCATCGCCTCGTCGGACATTCCGTGCTGTCGCGCGCCCAGCAGCTCCCCCATCCCCCGTATCCGCATGTCCTCCTCGGCGAGCTTGAACCCGTCGTGGATGCTCCTCACCAGCTCGAGCCGCCTGACACTCGCCTCCGACGGGTCGTCGGCGAGCAGGAGGCAGTGGCTCTCGGCGGCGCCGCGCCCGACGCGGCCTCGGAACTGATGCAGCTGGGCGAGACCGAAACGGTCCGCCCCTTCGACCATCATCACGGTGGCGTTTGGAACGTCGACGCCGACCTCGACGACTGCCGTGGCCACCAGGACCTGGATCTCGCCCGCCACGAAGCGCCTCATCACGTCGTCCTTTTCCTTCAGGCGCCCGTGGATCAGCGCCATGGTGAGGTCGGGGAAGACGTCTTTGCTCAACCGCTCGAACTCTGCCGTCGCGGAACGCGCCACGACTTTCTCCGACTCCTCGATGAGCGGACAGATCACGAAGGACTGGCGCCCCAACCGCACCTGCGACCTGACCAGCTCGTAGGCGCGCGGCCGCTGGTCGGGCGGCACCACCTCGGTCTCGACCGGCGTGCGCCCTGGCGGCAGCTCGTCGATCACCGACACGGCCATCTCGCCGAACCGAGCGAGCGCGAGCGTACGTGGGATCGGCGTGGCGGTCATGGCGAGGAAATGCGGCCGGCCACGACCCTTTGCGCGTAGGAGCTCGCGCTGGCGCGTGCCAAAGCGGTGCTGCTCGTCCACGACGGCAAGCCCGAGGTTGGCGAACTCCACATCCTCCTCGATCAGCGCATGCGTGCCGACGACCAGCGCGCAGTGCCCGCTCGCCGCCGATGCGCGGACGCGCCGCCTCTCCGCCGCGCCCTGGCTGCTGACGAGAAGCTCGACGGTCAGCCCCGGAAAGCTCTGTTCTAGATAAGCCCGGAACTTGTGCAGGTGCTGCCGAGCGAGGATCTCGGTCGGAGCCATCACCACCGACTGGAGCCCCGCCGCATGCGCCATCGCGGCGCACGCAGCGGCGACAGCGGTCTTGCCGGACCCGACGTCGCCGTTCAACAGCCGGTTCATCGGGGTGGGCCTCGCCATGTCCTGGAAGGCTTCCCACATCGACCGGCGCTGGGCCGTGGTGAGCTCGAAACCGAGCCCCGCCTTGAACGCGTCGATGACCTCCTGCCGGTAAGCGATCGGCTCTGCCGGCTCGGCGGCGATGCTTGCCCTCATCAGGGCGAAGGCCGCCTGCAGCTCGAACAGCTCGGCAAACCCCATCCTCCGCCGCGCCTCCGACCAATCGCGTTCGGTTTCGGGCTTGTGGCCGAGCCGCACCGCCTCCGACAGGGACAGGAGCCGATGGCGCCGGCGCACATCGTCGGGAAGCTCGTCCTCCAGGCGATCCGCCAACGGCAGCGACGCGTCGACCCATGCCGCGAGCTTTTTGGAGGTGAGCCCCTTCACCAGGTGGTATCTGGGCATGAGGCCGCCGATGTATTTCGGGGCGACGGCATCGGCGCCAACCAGCACTTCGTGGTGCGGGTTGCGCATTTCGAAGCGGCCGAAGCGGCCTGCCTTGACGGTCCCCGCCACCGCCACCCGATCGCCCTTGTGCAACTGATTGGCCACCCAGGGCTGGTTGAACCAAACGAGGTTGAGCTGATCGTCGCCGTCGTCGACGAGAGTCGCCGAGGTGAGCTTCAAGTGCTTGTACCTGCTGATCCGAGGCGCGATCGTCAGCACGGTGCCCAGGACGGTGGCCAGGGCTCCATCGGTCAGCTCGGCGACCGCCTTCGGGTCGCCGAATTGGTCCCAGTCGAAAGGAAGGTGCATGAGCAGGTCACGGACGGTGCTGATACCCAGCGCCGCCAGCCGCCTCTGATCGAGGGGCTTTACTTTCGGCAGCTCGTTGACCGGCGAGTTCAGGGCGAGCCGAGGATTGAGCACGACCACATAGGCAAAATAGGGCCAACCGGGCCCGCCGCGCTAGGGACCTAACCGTGTGAAATTTAAGGACTGACATCGCGCCCGAGAGGCGTTACAGTGCAGCATCGTGAACGAAGGACCGACCGGCCCACAATCTGAAGAGACCCCAGGGACCCCGCCTGCCGAGACTCCCGCGCCCGGACCCGCTTCCTGGGAGATCCCAGGCCAGCAACACGCTGCGCCCACGCCGGCAGCGGCCGAAGTGCCGCCGCCCGACTATGGGGCGCCGCCAGGTTACGCAGCCCCTCCAGCCGCCGCCCCGCCCCGTCCTCGCAACCTGCTCCCGGTCATTGCGGTCGGCGTCATCGTCGTGCTGATCGCCGCATATGCGGTCGCCGGTTACGCGGTCGCGGGAAGCCGGCTCGACAGCGCCAGGAGCACGTACAACACCGTCGTGTCGCACCAGAACGCGATCACGGACGAGTTCAACTCATTCGACAGCAAGGTGACCTCGGTGAACATTTCGACCGCCACCGCGGCTGACCTGAAGACGAACCAGACCGCATACGCGACCCTGGTCAGCCAGTCCGAGGCCGCTGGGCCGACGATCACCGCGGACGACGCGTCGCTCGCCTCAGCCCAGTCCAGCCTGGGCGACACCTCGTGGCTCACCATCATCAGAAAGGGAGACCTGGACACGGTTTCGGCGAAGATCGGATACGAGCGCAGCGCCCTGGCCAGCGCGAAGACGATCACCTCCGACCTGGTTCAGCTGGGCACCTTCTACCAGTCCTTCTACGACTCGCTCATCGATCTCGACACCCTTGGCACCAAGCTCCAGGCCACCGACTTCACGGGAGCCGCAGCCGCGACGACGAAGCTCAAGACCGACGTCGGCAAGGCCATCGGGCTTGCGAACGCGCCCGGGCTGCCGCCGGAGATGAAGGCGTTCCTGAACGACTTCCAGTCCTTCGCGGTGGATTTCGAGAAGTTCCTGAACGCGGTCGTCAACGGTGACTCGAACGGCGCGCAGGCTGCCTTGAACGCGGTCAGCGCCGATGGAACCAAGATGGACGGCTACGACTTCGACAAGATGGCCACGGCGATCAAGAACTTCTACCAGCCGTTGATCGACGCATTCAACGCCGAGGTCACCAAGGCCAACAACGCCTGAGGCTTCGGGGGCGCCCACGTCAGGGGAGTAGATTCTCACTGACGTGAGCGACCCTGGGTACCCGCCTCCGCCTCCATATCCGCCCCCGCCGGACGAGCCCCCAGCGGGGTATCAGCCGACGCCACCGGTGCCTCCAGCACCGATAGCACCGGCGGCCCCGCCAGCACAGGTAGCACCGGTAGCACTGGTAGCACCGGTGGCGCAGGCCATGCCAATCCCTCCCGCCGCCTACCCCCCTGCGCCGGGCTATGCAGCGCCCCCGTACTACGGGTACCCGCCGCCGCCCGGCCAGCACCGGGTTTCGAGGAACGTCCGCCTGGCCATAGCCGCCGGCATCGTCATCGGCGTCCTCCTGGTCGGGGTGCTCGGATACGTGGTCGCCGGATTCGCATTCGCGTCGAGCCGCATCTCCGATGCCACAAGCGCGATCAACGCCTCGCAGGGGCACCGGAGCTATGTCGATTCGACATTCGACCTGCTTGACCAGCAGGTGATCGCGCTCGACTCCATGAGGGACCCCAACGCGGCCAAGATCACCTATGGCCTGTTGATCACCGAGTCGCAGCGTGTGAGCTCTACGGTCGCAGTCGACGACAAGGCGCTGCTCGCTGCTCGCTCCCACTTGAATGACCAGCAGTGGCTCACGCTGTTCAGCCAGGGGCGCCTCGCCACTGAGGCCGGCCGTATCGACCACGCACGAAACGCGGTGACCAACGTCAAGCTCGCCGCCCACGACTACGTGCTGCTGGGGCAGTTCCTTCAGGCCTTTTACCAGGCGCAGATCGATTGGGTCGACCTCCTGGCCGCCGTCGACACGAAAGACATCGTGGCTGCCATCGCTGCGGACAATGCGTTCCAGGCCGACACGTCGAAGGCGCTGCAGGTGTCGAATGCACCCGGGCTGCCGGTGGAGTACCACGATTTCCTGGTCGCCATGCAGGCATACGCTGCTGACGTCGCGAAGCTATTCAACGCACGCGACCAGGCGACGAGCGATGCCGCCGCCAAGTCGATCAAGGCAGACATCGCGAACATGAACGCCGTCACATTCACGGGGACGACGGCCAAGATCAGGGCTTACTACACCCGCTATCGAGACACGTTCCACGCGGAGATGGACCAGGCCACGGCCTGACCTCATGGCCGACGGCCTCTACTCCGAAGACTCGATAACCCGGCGCGTCAACCGCGAGAACATCCTCCTGCTTGGCGGCGGGCGCGCGCTGCTGATGCAGCTGGCACACCCCAAAGTCGCGGCGGGCGTCGACGACCATTCGGACTTTCGCACGCAGCCGGTCCGGCGCCTGCGCCGCACCGTGCTGATGACGATGGCCATCGTCTTTGGTGAGCGTGAGACGGCGCTCGCCGCCGCCCGCGCCGTCAACCAAACGCACGCTCGCGTCCGAGGCGACGGCTATCGAGCCCTCGATCCCGAGCTCCTGCTGTGGGTGCACGCAACGCTGGTGGACTCGGCGCTGGTGACCTATCAGACGTTCGTCGGGCGCCTGACCGCTCCACAGCGCGAGGAGTTCTACCAGGAGTCCAAGCTGATAGGCGAGCTGCTCGGCATCCCGCGGAGCCGCTTCCCCGATGGGTTGCGGGACTTCGACCAATACGTGCACGGCATGATCGCCGGCGGCGGGGTGCATGTCACTGCGAGGGCCAGGGAGCTGGGCCGGCTGGTGGTGCGGCCGCCCCTGCGCCTGGTGCCCGGACCGGTGATGGTCCCATTCGAGGTGGTCACCGCCGGGCTGCTGCCGGCCGCGCTGCGAGTCGCCTACGGATTGGCCTGGGGACGCGCCCAGCAGCGGGCGTTCAAGCTCGCGGTCGCCGCCGTGCCGCGGATCGTGGCCCTCACGCCGCCCTTGCTGCGGGTGTGGCCGCTGCCGGGCAAATCCGTGACGCTGAAAGCTACTTCTTGATGTAGACCACGCCCAGGGCCTTAGGCCCTGTATGCGTGCCGAGGACGCAGCCGATCTTGCCGATGACGATCTCCTGGCCGGGCAAGTCTTTGCGCAAACGCGACGCCAGCGTCTCGGCCTCCTCCGGCGCCTGCGCGTGCATCACGGCGACGTGCTCCACCGGCTGCTCGCGCTGGAAGTATTCAACCATCCGAGAGATCGCCCGCGACCGCGTGCGCACGCGATCCACGGCGCGCGCCATCTCGCCATCGGCAACCAGCAGCAAGGGCTTGAGGTCGAGCATGGTTCCGATCATCGCCTGCGCGCGGCTGAGGCGGCCGCCCATCTCCAGGTAGCGCAGCGTGTCGAGCAGTGCCAGGACGCGGCACTTCGGGACCCGCGCCGCCACGGCGGCGGTGGCCGCCTCGAGGGTTTCGCTCTCCGCGGCCACCTGGCAGAGGAAGGCGATCGGCATGGTCACGGTCTGGCTGTCGATGACCTTGACCTCGAAGCCCTCTACCGCCTGCGCTCCCAGCCGCGCGGCGCCGACCGTGGCCGAGAGCTGTCCGCCGAGGTGGATGGAGATGCACCCGTCATGGTTCTCGGCGAGTCGCCTGTACACCTCCGCAAACTCACCCGGCGACGGCGCCGACGTGGTCGGCAGGTTTGAGGCGGCGGCGAGCCGCCGGAAGAACTCGTCGTCCGACATGTCGACGCGATCGCGAAACGTCTGGTCGCCGAAGATGACCTTCAGCGGAACCACCTCTATGCCGTAGCGCGCGCGCCAGTCGTCGGGAAGGTCGGCGGTGGAGTCCGTGACCACCGCGAAGGAACGCTTCGAAGTCACGAGGGCGGATTTACTCGACCGAGAGGATGAACGGGTAGTGCTGCTGTCCGCCTTGCTGGACCTCGACCTCCAGGCCAGGGAAGCTGGAGCGGATGGCGGACTCGAGGGTGGCCAGCTCATCATCGCTCGCGCCCTGGCCGCGGTAGACGGTGACGAGCTCATACGCGTCGGGACCCAGCTTGCCCAGCGCCTTGTTGACCACCTCGGCGTAGTCGGAGCCGGCGAACTCCAGGCGGTCGTTGATGAGCCCGATCACGTCCCCCTTCTTGACCTTGAGCCCGTTGGAGCGCGTGTCGCGCACCGCGTGCGTCACCTCGATCGTCTGCACGCGCGCAGCCTCAGCTTTCATCGCCGCGATATTGTCCGCACCGCTCCGCTCTGGGCGAAAAGCGACCACGGCGGCGACGCCCTGGGGCACGCTGTGGGTCTCGATCACGTGGACCTTCTTCTTCGTCAGGCCGGGAACCTGGCTCGCCGCGAGGACGACGTTGCCGTTGTTGGGCAGCAGCACGACCTCCTCGTAGGGGACGGAGTCGACCGCGGTGAGCATGTCCTGCGTGCTCGGGTTCATGGTCTGCCCGCCCTCGACGATGGCGTCGACGCCGAGGCCGCGGAAGATGTCGACCAGGCCGGTACCGGCGACGACAGCGACGAGGCCGACTCCATTGGCCCGTGGGGGCCGGCTCGCGGCAGCCTCGCTGTCGAGGATGCGCTTGTGCTGCGTGTCCATGTCGCCGACGTTGAGCTTCAACAGCTTCCCGTAACCACCGGCCCTGGTGATGACCGCCGTCGGATCGTCGGTGTGGACGTGCACCTTGACCAGCTCGGGTTCTCCGACCACGAGGACCGAGTTGCCCATGGCTTCGATGTCGCGCCGGATGACCTCGATGTCGAGGTTGTCGCCCTCGATCAGGAACTCGGTGCAGTAGCCCCACCCGCCCTCGGGCAGGTCCAGAGCGACCTGCGGGGCCTTCGGCCTGCCGGCAGTCGCATCGACGTGAAAAGGCTCCGCCTCCTCGACCGTCTTGAGCATGCCCTCGAGGATGATCTGGAGGCCAAAACCACCGGCATCGACGACGCCCGCTTCGCGAAGAATCTGCAGCTGGCTCGGCGTCTTCAGAACCGCCGCCCTGGCGCCGGCGGCCGCGGCCGCGATCACGCTTGGGACCGATGCCTCGGAGTCGCCTGCGGCGGCAGCGGCTGCGCGGCCGGCCTCGCGTGCGACGGTGAGGATCGTCCCTTCGGTGGGTTTGTTGACCGCCCGATAGGCGGCATTGGCGGCCTCTTCGAAAGCGGCCGCGAGCTCTCGTGGCGTGAGCGAGCTCTTGCCTTCGACCGCGCGCGCGAAGCCCCGGAAGATCTGCGACAGGATGACGCCCGAGTTCCCGCGAGCCCCCATCAGGCTGCCGTGCGATGCCAGCTTTGCGATCTTGCTCACCTCCGCCGCGTTGGACTCCTTGATGTCCTCGACCGCGGACTGCAGCGTGAGCAGCATGTTGGTGCCCGTGTCCCCATCCGGAACTGGGAACACGTTGAGGCGGTTGACCTCTTCGTGGTTTGCCGCCAGCCAGCTCAGGCTGCCGAGCAAAGCCTGTTTGAAGAGGGGCCCGTCCACCCCGACCGGCCTACGCGAGGCCATGGATCAGCGCCGCTCTTCCTTGACGCCCTGGACGTTCACGTTGACCTCCACCACGGGCACGTTCACCGCCCGTTCGATTTCGAACTTGACCGTCTCCTGCAGGTTGTGGGCAAGCTCGGAGATCCGCAACCCGTACTGCACGATCACGAAAAGGTCGATCACCAGTCCGCCCTCGACCTCGAGCACCTCGACGCCGCGGTCCACGCTCTCCCGCCGGAGGAGCTCGGCGACGCCGTCACGGAGGCCTCGGGCGGCCATGCCGCTGACCCCGTAACAGCGCACGGCGGCATGCCCGGCGATCGCGGCCACCGCGGACGGGAAGACCTCGATCCGGCCCCATCGCTGTGCCTGTCCAAGCGCGGTGGGGGTTTTCGAAGCCATGGAGAGCCCATGGTACAATTCAGTCGCGCTCAAGTGAGGTCGGCTCGTGAGCGTCCTCGTTCGATCAATTCCCCATCTGAAGGTGACTCATGGCCAAGCGTTGCGCGATTTGCGGCAAGGAGCCGCAGTACGGACACCACGTCAGTCATGCCAAGAACCGGGTCAACCGGAGATTTGAGCCCAACCTGCAGATGGGTCGCGTGACCGTGGCCGGTCGTGCGTTCCGCGCCCGCGTCTGCACCCGCTGCCTGCGCACCTACGCCGCCTGAGCGACAGCGCGTTTTTCAGCTTCGGCGTAGTCGTCTTTCTCGCCAGTCTCGCCATCCAGTACGGCCTGTATCACGTCCTGCTGCGGAGTCCCCTGCGCACCCACGACGTGGCCCTGATGCGACCCGCGCTCGGGCGCTGGCTGAAGGTGGTCCTGCCGTGGCAGCTGGCGGTGGTCGTTGCGTCCACCGGCTACGTGGCGGTGCTCGCGTCCATGCATGTACGCGGCTTCGCCTGGGTCGCGCCGGCGATTGGAGCCGTGTTCGGCACCGCGATGCCGCTGCAGGTGGTGGTGATCGCAATCCTTCGGGCGAGCCGGCCTTCTTAACAGGCGGGGTTGCCGGGTTGGCGAATCAACGCCTAGCGTGAGCCACCACACAAGGAACCCCCAAGGGAGGGTGGGGGCTAGTGGATGGGTGTTTTTTGGGCTGCGCGCTGCGATGGGTCAGGTGAAGTCGAGGCCGTGGACGTCGCCCAGCGTGCGCAGGTCCTTCCGCAACGACTCCCACACGCGCTCCTGGGCCTCCGCGCCTGGGACCACGCTCGATGCATCGTTGAGGTCCTCGGCCAGGTCCGGCCGCTCGACCATCTCGGCGAAGAACAGCGTCCAGGCTCTCGGCACGACCTCGTAGATCGCGTATCCCCCGCCCCCCAACGCCAACCACCTGCCTTCGCAAAGCTCATGCGCCAGCTCGTGGAACATCCTTCCCACCCGTGGCCAGATGCGCGTGGTGCACGCGATGTGTGCGAGCGGGTCCAGTTGGTGCGTGTCGCAGCCGTCCTGGGTCACCAGCACCGTCGGCTTGAACCGCCGCAGCATGGCCGGCACCACCTTTTCGAACCCTTCGAGCCAGGGTTCGTCCCATGCGAACGGCTCAAACGGTAGGTTGGCCGCGGCGCCCTTGCCCTCTCCCGAGCCGGAGTCCCGAGGAAATCCGGTGCCCGGAAACAGGTACCGTCCGCTCTCGTGCAGGCTGATCGTGAGGACGTCGGGGTCGGAATAAAAGATGTCCTCGACTCCATCGCCGTGGTGAACGTCGACGTCGACATAGGCGACGCGATGCCCGTGGTCCTTGAGCCACCGGCATGCAATCGCCGGGTCGTCATACGTGCAGAAGCCCGAAGCGCGGTCGCGATGGGCGTGGTGCAGGCCGCCCGATGGGCTGAAGACGTGGAGCGCAGCCCCGCTGTCCAGGGCCTCGGCGCCGACCAGCGTTGCGCCGACCACGAGCGAGGTGCCTTCGTGCAGCTCGTCCGAGATGGGGTTGTGGCGCGAGCAGGTGAGCGAGCTCGATGAGGCCGGTCGAGCGGATGAGCTCGAAAGCCAGCTTGACTCGAATGGGCTGCAGCGGGTGCTGGTCGGACAGACGGTGCTTCATCAGCTGGTCGCCGTACACGAGCGCGACCGGTCCGGGCATGGGCACGTAGGCTAACAGGCGCATGCGCCGACAACCCCTTTATGAATCCGTTCCCAACTTCTCTGAAGGAACCCGCACGGATGTCATCGCGGAGCTCGCGGGCGCGGCGGCCAAGGCACGCGTCCTCGACGTCGATGCGGACCCCGATCACAATCGAGTCGTCATCTCACTGGCGGGTGACGGTGCCGATGTCGTGGACGCGCTCTTCGCGTCCGCACAGGTGGCGATGGAGCACATCGACCTGCGCGAGCATCGCGGTGTCCACCCGCGAGTGGGAGCGGCGGACGTCTTGCCCATCGTGCCGCTAGGCGGCAGTTCCCTGGCGTCCGCCCACGAACTCGCCCGAGAGCTTGGCGAGCGGATCTGGGCGGAGCTGCACGTCCCTGTTTACTTCTACGGCCACGGCGAAGCGCATACCCTCGCCGACGTCCGCGCCGGCCGGGCGCATCCAGACCTTGGCGGTCCCGACCTGCATCTTGCTGGCGTTCAACGTCCTCTTGCCCGGCATGGATTTCAACGCCGCTCGCGTCCTGGCTCGCTCGGTGCGAGAGTCGGCAGGCGGCCTGCGCGGGGTGCAGGCCCTGGCATTCCCGTTGCCGGGCGATCGCGTCCAGCTGTCCATGAACCTCTTCCGCCTGGACGAGACGCCCCCATCAGCGGTGATCGAGGAGCTGGAGCGGCGCGGCGTGGCCATCGGGTCCCAGCACGTGATCGGACTGTGCCCGGCTGCCGTGGCGAACCCGGCTGCGCATGGACGCTTGCTCGAGGCACGCCTCGCCGCCGCCGCGGCCCGTCACGGCGCGGAGCTGTGCGCCGCGCAAGGCGACGACGAGCACACAAGGCTCGCCGGCCGGCTTGAGCGCGAGGCCGGCGAGATCGCGCGCATGGGCGTCGACCAGGGCGAGCTGCTCGCGGGCGCCGAGCGGGCGGCGGCACTTGTGCAGGTGCTGCGGGCGGCCGGGGTTCTCGGCCACGAGCTGGAGACCATGCTCGACGTCGCAGCACGAGGCCTTCGCTCCGCGCTGGCTGCCGAAACATCGTCGCGGCACTCGGCCAGAGTGGACGCCCTCGACCGAAGGCTCGGATCCGCTTCGGGAAATCCCTAGTCCGACGCCGCGGACGCGTCCACTGTGACGTTCGAGGCGCCGCCGCTGACCTCGATCTGATAGCGATCCGAGGCGCCGCCGTAGTCGCTTGTCTGCCGCGTGACGGAGCCGACCGCATGGCTCTGCAGGCCGTCGAATGTCAGGCTGACCGCCCCGCCTGAGACCGCCGCCGACGCCGCCACGCCTTTGGGGCGGTGCACCTTCACTGTGAGTGCTCCACCGTCCAGCGTGATGGGAACTGTGCCCGACGGAGCGCCCAAAGTGATGTCCTCGCGACCGGCACCGGTGTTCAGCTCGATGCCGGTGACGTGAACGCTCGACAGGTTGAGGGTGTCGGTCGCATCCCCACTGTCCACTGTGATCTTCCACCGAACCCTCGAGTTGAGCTGCAGGTTGAGGACGAAACGGTGACTCTGGAAGAAGAAGCTCGAGCCGCTGCCCTGCGAGATCTGGAGGTCACCGCTCGAGCCATCAAGGCTCACATCGGGCTTGCGCCCCGTGTACTCAATATGGGCGCGGTACAGGTCGCTGCCCAGGGTGCTGCTTCCCTGCATGGTGATGTTCGCGGCGCCAGCGTCGACCTGCACGCCCGCGTGGTCGAGATTGCCGACCTTGCCGGACGCGTCGAGCGTCTGGGTTCCCGTCGCCGTGGATCCAAGCGCCACATAGGCTGCCGCGCCGGCGATCGCCAGCACCACGATGAGGGCGGCGGCAACCTCGGCGGCGGGCCCCTGCAGGGCGCGGCGGACGAGAAGCTCCAGCCCGATCACGACCAGGATCAGCGGCCATAGGTCCACCAGCCGGTCGAGGCGCTCGGCCGGGACGAGCCCCGAGTTGACCAGCAGCGCTAACACGCCGACGACGATCAGAATCCCGGGCCAGAAGAAGCTTCGGTACTGGTACCGCGTCGCCATCGCTCAGCTGCGAACCCGGCGGAGGATGAGCCACAAGCCCAGGGCGATCAAGAGCACCGGCCACACGATATCCGCGTGCAGCCAGCTCAGGAGGTTGAGGTTGCTGAGGAGGAGATAGGCCCCGATCACGATCAACACCGCCGGCCAGAAATACTCGCGACGCCACAGGTTCATGGCGAGGATTCTGACATGGGCGCGTTTCAGACTGGCGCGACCACCTCGAACAGGCCAGGCCTCTCCTTGATCGCGGCCTCGACCAGCTCGGGCCCAGCGACCGTCGTCTGGACGTGGTGACCCCGCAGCAGGTAGGTGCCGGCGATCCGCCGCAGGTCTGCAGCGCTGACCGCCAGGAGGCGCTGCTTGAACCGCTCTCTCTCCGGTCGCGTGAAACCGGTAAGTCGGTTGGTCGCCTCGCGGCGACCTTTGATGTCGGGAGACTCCAGGGGGTCGACATCGCCGCAGGCGCCCAGGATCGCCTCTTTGAGCGCCTCGCCGTCCACCTCGCCTTCGATCAGCCAGGTGATCGCCCGGTCAAACGTGTCGTATGTGCGGGTGATGTTCGGATCGCGATAGGACGCCATGTAGAACGTTCCGCCGCCGATGCTCGCCTGCGCGACCGCGCCGTAGGCGCCGCCCTTTTCGCGAAGCTCGCGATGCAGGAACGTGTCGCGAAGATAGTTCGCCAGCACCAACAAACCGGGCGCGTCGGGATGCGTGTAGCGAACGGTCTTGAAACCGCGAACGTTGAACGCCACCGGGAGCGCGGCTGTTCGCGCTTCCGGCGCCGTGGCCAGTGGAGCCGGTTTCTCGACGTGGCCATCGCTGCTGCCGCTCGGCAGCGCGGCGACCAGGCCCCTGAGCTCATTTGTGATGGTGTCGACCATCGACTCCTCGCAGGTCACGATGATGTGAATCGAGTCCTGCCGGAAAAGACTCGTGCGAATTGCTCCCAGCCTGGCGATGAGTTCGCCGAGCTCTGTTTCACCGAGCCGTGCCAGGCGCCGAACCTCATGGAGCATCCCGATCCCCTGCAGGCTGTCGTTGACGGCGCCTTCGGAGCTGAGCTTGGAGGTTGCCCTGAGGATGGCGAACTGAAAGCCGAGACCGGCGATCGAGCTCTCGAGCCGCGTTGAGCTCTCATCGATGACCTCTTTCAACCGGTGTGGCTCGATCTCGAGCCGGGCTGTGAGGTCGGTGAGCAGGTCTATGAAGGGACCGATATTGCGATCGAGCGCGCGCCCGGAGACGAGGAAGGACTGGAGGTAGTCGTCGCGGGCGGCGAGCGGCTGGACCGCGGGTCCGGCGCCGATGCCCCCTGTGTACGCGGCGATGCGGTTGGCGATCTGTACGTAGTCCTGGCCCGCCGCACCCATCTGCGTGAAGAGCCGGCTGAAGAGCGGCAGCAGGTCCTTGAGATCCTGGCTTAGGGCCGCGAAATCGGACCGGATGTCGAGATAGGTGATCCCGTTGGTGGGCAGTGGAAAGAACTCCAGGGTCGCCGGTCCGAGGTCGACCTTTCGGCTGGCGACCTCATCGAATCGCATCGGGATGTCGCTCAACTCGAGCGATGGCAGCACCGTGAGGTCCTGCTTCGCCTCCTGGTCAGCCTTCAGGCGCAAAGCATCGGCGACGATGCGCGCACGATCCTCCTCTGTGAGAGTGGCCTCGATCGCAGCCAGGCGTTCCAGCTCCTTGCGACGCTTGCGCTCCTCGAGGTCGGGATCGGGCTCGAGGATGAGCAGGCCGCGGTGCTGGTTGTCCAGCATCTCGGCCGCGATCAGGTTCTCGAAGAACCGGCCCTCCTTCCGCGCCCGCTCGAGGTGCTCGAGGTCGGCGTCGAGGTTGAGCGGGGTATAGGGATCGCCACCGTAGTGGTAGGGGCCCTGGAATGTGAACAGGACCTTGAGCGCGTACGGGAATCCGGCGTTTGAGCGTTCGCGTTTCTCGAACTCGAGCCTGTGGATGGCGGCGTCGACCTGGGCTGCATCCAGACCCTCCGCCACCAGCCGCTCGAGCGTTTCGATAACGACCCTTTCGACTCGTTGCGCGTCCTCGATGGCGATGCCCTTCAACCCTGCCCCAAACACGGATTCCTTGTAGTCGTCCTGGAACCCGCTGCCGTCCGCAAGAGCGCTGCCGATCTTCGAGTCGATGAGCGCTTTGCGAAGAGGCGAGCCGGGATTGCCGATCAGCACCTCCGACAGCACCCTCATTGCGAGCAGGCGGAAAGAATCCGCGGCCGGCACGGTGACCCACGCCACCAGCGCTTGGCCTCGGCGTGAGTTGTCTTCGCCAGGAGCGGCCGCAAACGGCTCGACGGATTCCACGGGCTTCGAGAATCGCTTCACGTTGGGGATCGAGGTGTCGACCGCGATGCGCTCGAACCGCGTCAGCGCGTTCTCTTCGATAGCAGCGAGCGTGCGGTCGAGCGGCTGATCGCCGTACGTGTAGAAGTGGGCGTTGCTGGGGTGGTAATGCTCCTTGTGGAAAGCTCGAAGCTGCTCCCAGGTGAGCTCGGGGATGTGCTCGGGGTCGCCACCGGAATTGTTCGCGTAGGTCAGACCCGGAAAAAGGGTCCGGCCGAGGTTGGTCTGCATGGCCGCCTGCGGCGTTGCCAGCGCTCCTTTCATCTCGTTGAAGACGACGCCCTTGTAGCGGAGCCCACTTCTCGGGTCGGCTGGATCCTCGAACTCGAAACGGATCCCTTCCTGCTTGAAGGAGTCTTCGGTGAGCAGCGGGAAAAAGGTCGCGTCGAGGTACACGCGCAGCAGGTTCATGTAGTCCTTGGGGTTGCGCGTGCTGAACGGGTAGGTCGTCGCATCCGATCCCGTCAGCGCGTTCATGAACGTCGCCAGCGAGCGGCGCGTCATGGAGAAGAACGGGTCCCGTACCGGGAAGCGCTGGGATCCCGCCAGGACGACGTGCTCCAGGATGTGGGCCACGCCCGTCGAGTCCTGCGGGACGGTCGGGAAAGAGACGGCGAAGGCGTTGTTGTCGTCGGTGCACTCGATGTGGATGTGCCTGGCGCCGGTGTGCTCGTGGACGAGCTCGACGAATGCGCCTTCGAGCCGCTCGAGTGACTCGCGGCGCACGATCGTGTAGCCGCCGATCGCTTCCAGGCCGCGCGTGCTGATGCTTCCCATCCGAGCCTTGCAGTCTACGAGCGGGACGCCCGGCCCTGCGGAGATACGATTGGGGCGCAATGGTTTTGACTTTCACCGAGGCCGAGCTCGAGTTCCTGCGCTCGCAGCGCATCGCCCGCCTCGCCACCGTCGGGCCGAGCGGCTGGCCCCACGTGGTGCCGGTGATGCACGCGCTCACCGATGCCGGCGACTTCGAGTTCGATGTCGACGGGGTGAAGCTTCGCAACCTGACCGCGGAACCGCGCGCGGCCTTGGTGGTTGACGCGATGGGGCCAAAGCGAGGCGTCACGGTGCAGGGACGGGTCACGCTGATCGGGCCTGAGCGGGCACGCCTGGTTGGGGTGCGCAAGTTCAGCTGGGGGCTGTAATCACCCGCGTTCTGAAGGGCTGGGCCGGGCTCCTGCTGCTCGTGGTCACCGTGGCATGTGGAGGGGGCTCCGGCGCCGCCGTCACACCGCAGCCTTCTTCATCCGTCATCACATCGGCTGGCGCCTCACCTTCGCCGCGGCTTGGTTTCGACTGGCCTGAGTATCACCAGGGCCCGGCTCGAACTGGCGTGGGACCAGGCACACCCTCGTTGGGAACGCCGCGGGAGGCCTGGCGCGCCGCCGTGGACGGTGACGTTTACGCCTCGCCCTTGATCGTTTCCGGGCACGTGCTGGTCGCGACTGAAAACAACACCGTCTACTCGTTCGATCTCTTCAGTGGTGCGGTGGTCTGGAAGCGACACCTTGGCGAGCCGGTCGATGCTTCGACTCTTCCGTGCGGCAACATCGCCCCGGTGACAGGCATCACCGGCACGCCTGCCGTCGACACGTTCTCCGGGCGGCTTTACGTGGTGGGGTTCATGCGCGGATACCACCACACGCTTTTCACGCTGAGCCTCATCGACGGCACGGTAGTCGGGCAGCAGGTCGTCGACCCCGCCGGATCGGATCCGACGGTGCAGCAGGAGCGCGGCGCGCTAGCCCTGGGATCGGGGCGGGTCTACGTCCCCTTTGGCGGGCTTTATGGGGACTGCGGCAACTACCACGGTTATGTGGTCGCCGTGCCAGTGGTGCCCGTCGCCGGCGGGCCGATGCTCGTCTACCGAACGCGAGTGGCTCGAGAGGCGGGTATCTGGAGTCCAGCCGGCCCCACGATCGCGGCGAACGGCGATGTGTACGTCGTCACGGGCAACGGGTCTGCAACGGGGTCGTTTGCGGACAGCAACTCCGTGATTCGGTTGACGCCTGACCTTCAAGTTCGTTCTTTCTTCGCGCCCGCCGACTGGCGATCGCTCGATGCGAGTGACGCGGACCTGGGTTCTGTGGGCGCGACCCTGCTGCCTTCGCTGGGCGTGGTCGTCGCGGTCGGCAAGCAGGGCGTCGCCTACCTGATCAGTGCCGACGTCTTGGGCGGCATAGGAGGGCAGCTCGCGAGCCGAGGGGTTTGCGCAGGCGCGTGGGGCGGTACCGCCTGGTCGGGGCCGATGGTGTGGATTCCGTGCTCCGACGGCCTGGTCGCGCTGTCGGTGACCTCAAGTTCCATCACTGTCGTGTGGAAGGCGGCGCGACCTCGGCTGGGTTCTCCGATCGTGGCCGCCGGGGCGTTGTGGGCGATCGAGCCGGACACGGGCCGGCTCTATGCGCTCGACCTCACGACGGGGGCGGTCCTGTACAGCGCCAACCTCGGGGCTGCCCGCCACTTCAGCACGCCGGCCGCGACCGAGGGGTTTGTCGTGGCGCCGGCCGGCCCCGAGGTGGTGGCCTACTCGACGGCCGGCTAGCCTCCAAGGGCCCGCCCTTCCGAAAAAAGCCCGCCCTTCGGGCCCTCCCACTCCCGGTGCCGTTCCCTCCCCCAACCGACGCACCGTGGTGCGAGATTATCCGCAGCGAAATCGCCCGGCAACCCAGGTTGTTAAGAAGACCTAGCCCTGGATGCTCCGCAGCAGGTTGGCCATCTCGATCGCTGCGTCCGCCGCTTCGGCGCCCTTGTTGTTCTTCGGGCCAGAGCGCGCCAGCGCCTGGTCCTTGTCCTCTGTCGTCAGGACCCCGAAAGCGACCGGCACTCCTGTGTCAAGCTGAACCTGCATGATGCCGGCCGCGGCCTGGCCGGCCACCACCTCGAAGTGGAACGTCTCCCCACGGATGACGCAGCCGAGGCAGACGATGGCGTCATGCTGGCCCTTCTCCGCGAGCGTCAGCGCGGTCACCGGCAGCTCGAGCGCACCCGGAACCCAGTACACGTCCGGCTCGGCCACTCCCCGCTCCTGCAGCGCAGCCATGGCTCCGCGCAGCAGCCGCTTGGTGACGTCTTCGTTGTAGCGAGCAACGACCACCGCGATATGCAGATCAGCCCCGCTCAGGTCTGGCTGGCTGCCTTTCTCTCCCAATCAGCGCGCCTACAGAAGGTGACCGAGCTTGTCTTTCTTGGTTTTCAGATATCGCTCGTTGTGCGGATTGGCCGGGATCTTGATCGGCACGCGCTCGATAACCTCCAACCCGAACCCCTCGAGGCCGTAGATCTTCTTGGGATTGTTGGTCAGCAGCCGGATCTTGCGCACTCCGAGGTCGTAGAGGATCTGGCTGCCGATGCCGTAGTCACGTTTGTCCGCGGGGTGGCCGAGCGCTTCGTTCGCCTCCACTGTGTCCATTCCGCGATCCTGCAGGTTGTAGGCGTGCAGCTTGTCGAGGAGGCCGATCCCGCGCCCCTCCTGGTGCCTGATGTAGAGGATCACGCCGATCCCGTCGGCGGCGATCGTCTCCATCGCGGCATGCAGCTGCGCGCCGCAGTCGCACCGAAGACTGCCAAAGATGTCGCCCGTCAGGCATTCGGAGTGGGCTCGGAGGAGCACCGCGCGCTGCGGATCGATCTCGCCGAGGACCAGGGCAAGGTGGTTTTCGTGGCGCAGGATGTCTTCGTACGCATATAGCTTCCAAAGCCGGGGCGTCTCGTCTCCGATTGGGATCATCGCTTCCACGCGGCGGGCGACGAGCTTCTCTTTGCGCCGCCGGTAAGCGATCAGCTGCTCGACTGTGATGACCTTGAGGCCGTGCTCGTTCGCGAACGCTTCGAGGTCGGGCATGCGCGCCATCGTGCCGTCTGCCTTCATGAGCTCGGTGATCACTCCGGCCGGATACAGCCCGGCGAGGATTGCCAGGTCGACCGCGGCCTCGGTCTGGCCGGCGCGCGTCAGCACGCCTCCCTCCGCCGCCCGTAGAGGAAAAGTGTGGCCCGGCATGGAGAAATCAACTGCCTTCGCCGCGGGATCCAGAACTTTTCGGATCGTGGCCGCTCGGTCGTAAGCGGAGGCGCCGGTCGTGACGTTGTCTTTCGCGTCGATGCTCACGCTGAACGCGGTCCCCAGGCGGCTGGTGTTCCGCTCCACCATCGGCGAAATGCCGAGCTCATCGAGCCGACGGGCAACTATCGGCATGCAGACCAACCCCGATCCGTGGCGCGTCATGAAGCTGATGTGCTCCGGTGTGACGAGCTGTGCGGCGACAACGAGGTCGCCCTCGTTCTCGCGATCCTCGTCGTCGACGATGATCACGAACCTGCCGGCCTCGAAGTCGGCAATCGCCTCCGGAACGGTGGCCAGGCCCATATCGCCAGTGAATACTACCGGCGCAGGTTTCGGGCCACGTAGCGGGCGATCACGTCCGCCTCCAGGTTGACCAGGGTGCCGACTGCATAGCCTGCCGCGATCGTGCCGGCGATCGTGTGCGGAATCAGAGCGACCTTGAACGTGCCCACCGGCTCATCCACGCCGGCCACCGTCAGGCTCACGCCGTCGACCGCAATCGAGCCTTTCTGGGCGACGAGTTTGCGCAGTGAAGCAGGCAGGCCGATGACGACCTCGGACCCCCTTGTCGTCTTCCGGAGTGCCTCGATCCGGGCCGTGGCGTCCACGTGTCCCTGCACGAGGTGACCATCGAGAGTGGCGTTTCCAGTCAGCGGCAGCTCGAGGTTGACGGAGTCCCCTCGCGCCAGCCGGCCCAGGTTGGTCCTCCGCAACGTCTCCGGTACGACATCCGCGACAAATGCAGCGCCGTGCGTTTTCACGACCGTCAAACAGCATCCGTTGACCGCCACGCTGCCGCCAAGCCGGAGGCGTCTGGTCGTCGTTGCGTGCCGGACTTCGAGGCGGCCAGAACCGGCCTTGACCACCTCGCCGACGGCACTAACTATCCCGGTGAACATCTACATAGCCTGTGATCAGCAAATCATCCCCAATCCGGGTCGCGTCGACCTCGCGCAGCCGTATCGCCTCGCGCAAGGTGTGGACGCCGTCTCCCGCAACCGGGCCGGGCGCCTCGCGCCCTCCGACGACGATTGGGGCGATGTATGCGTACACCTTGTCCACGAGTCCTGCGGCGAAGAACGACGCATGAACCTCGGCCCCGCCTTCGACGAGAACGCTCAGGATGCCGCGCCGGCCCAGCTCGTCCAGAAGGGATGGGATCTCAACACGGCCTTCAGAAGAGCTGGGAAGAATTAGCGTCTCGGCCTCCCCAACCTGGCCGGCATGGGTGCCTGCGATCAGCGTGTTCGGCCCAATCACTTTCGCGGTTGGCGGAGTGCGTAGGTTCGAATCGAGGACGATCCGAAGGGGCTGGCGGGGGTCCAAGCCTTCCACGCGCGCGGACAGCTCGGGGTTGTCGGCCAGGACCGTGCCGATGCCAACCAGGATGGCGTCATGGGTATGGCGAAGGCGATGGCCGTGGGAGCGGGACTCGGCGCCGCTGATCCACCTCGACTCGCCGGTCCTGGTGGCGATCTTGCCGTCAAGGCTCATTGCGAACTTCGCAGTCACAAATGGCCGGCCGGTCAGGCGGTGTTTTACGTAGAACTCATTGAGACGCTGCGCTCGATCCTCATGTAGTCCGACGACAGTGTCGATCCCGGCCGCCCGGAGCATTGCAATCCCGGCTCCGCGCATGCGCTGGTCGGGATCGACCATCGAGACCACCACGCGGCGAATGCCCGATTCGAGCACCGCCTGGGCGCACGAAGGCTGCCTGTGCATATGCGTGCAGGGCTCGAGGTTGACGTACAGGGTGCCGCCCCGCGCGCGCTCGCCGGCGGCCGCCAGGGCCTCCTGTTCGGCGTGCGGTCGTCCCGGCCCATGGTGGTATCCCTCACCGGCCGGCTCACCCGCTACGTCCAGGACCACGGCGCCCACCATCGGATTCGGGCTGGTTCGGTAGTCGGCGACGCGCGCGAGGTCGATGGCGCGAGCGGCCCAGTGCAGGTCTGCGGATGGCTCGGGGTCGGTGGCCGGCAAGTCCCTGGCAATATACGGGCGCGTCGCGAGTGCGCGCGGTCGCCACCCAGGGGGATCGACAACCGAATTAGGTCTATGAGATTCTCCAGCTGCCTTCAGCGCTGGATCACGTGACGTTTGCGACTCCTCAGAAATTGAAGAGTGAGTTATAGGTGAACAAGCCCTCGGGCTATTAGTACCGCTCAGCTCAAAGGATTGCTCCTCTTACACCTGCGGCCTATCAACCTGGTTGTCTAC
>WNFF01003166.1_pt1 | contig 28689 bp, 23 predicted proteins | sample 5400441 | NCBI WGS metagenome assembly WNFF01 (sample SAMN13153345, study PRJNA577476) | soil metagenome | isolation source: 120 cm saprolite under Douglas fir tree site 2 hole 3 replicate 1 | place: USA:California | collected 2015-04-18
CTCCCGGCTCGCAATTGCTGCACAAATATCTGGCGATGGCGTCCGGCGCCGCCGGCGGCACCTTCGGGCTCGCCACCTTGCCGCTCGAGCTCCCGGTATCGACCATCATCATGCTGCGCTCGATCGCCGAGATCGCGCGGAGCGAGGGCGAGAATCTCTCCGATCCGGAAGCCGCGCTGTCCTGCGTGCAGGTGTTTGCGCTCGGCGGGCGCACCGGTACGGGGGAGCTCGAAGGCGGCTATTTCGCCGTGCGCGGCATGCTGGCGAAATCGGTGACCGAGGCCGCCCGCTACATCGCCGAGCGCGGCATCGTCGAGGAAGGCGCGCCGGTGCTGGTGCGCTTTCTGGGCCAGGTAGCGTCGCGGTTCGGCGTCGTGGTGACGCAGAAGCTCGCCGCCCAGGCCATCCCGGTGATCGGCGCGCTCGGCGGCGCCGCGGTCAATTACGCATTCATCGAGCATTTCCAGGATGTCGCGCGCGGGCATTTCATCGTGCGCCGGCTCGAGCGCAGCTACGGCAAGGATTTGGTGCGGGCGGAATACGAGCGCCTGCGCGCCGAGCAGCTATGAGGAAGTGCGTGTCAACTGTTTGATAGTTCTCAACTTCCTTCAGTTGTAATTCTGCTAATGCATTATTTGAGCCGGTACTAGCGCGGCTATTAGTCTCCATAGTGGCTCCGCTATCGGAACAGCAATGAGAGCAAATACTATCGCAAGAATAAAATCGGCAACTCGCCCCCGGCCGATAGATGGCAAAAAATCGTGGGGAACCCTGTCGGCGGGCCAAAGCTTACGCTCGTTCACTTTGATACCCGGCAACACCGAACTACACAACAATGAGAGGAACCCATACGCCAACAAAACTTTACCGCCAGCCAGCACATAGAAGATTGTGGTCAAATTTAACTCTGGTTTCAAAAATGTACCAAGATCGCGAGCCAAAAGTGCTGGGAGTTGTGGAAGTGCGTAGAGTATCGCTACTAAAACGAACAAGTTGCCGAGGCGACTCCATCGTACGAAAAACACCCAGCCAAGAAGAACCAAAGCTATATTGGCCAGCACCACATCAGGAGCTAGCATTAATGCGCTCGCGACGAAGTTTTGCCGATGATCGACGATCATCTCCCAGAAAATCCCCCAGAGAAACAATAAAAGGACATATCCGGGGATGCGTCTTATCGCCCTCCGTAGATCAAATTCCAGCCCTTGGCCGTAACTAACTGCTGCCAGCAACAGACTAATGTTGCTCAGATTGCTCAAAACACTTTGAATTAGATGAAGGACCGGATGAAAATAATCCAAACCTGATACTGGGTTCAACAGATAAACTAGCAGGAGACACGCAAAAGCAGCGAAAAAAAACCAAAAAGATGCCGCAGTTGAAGCGTGGTTTTCCCCCAACAGAGCGCTGTCATTTTGCGGTGCAGAGTCTCCAGTTTGGGAAGGGGACGAGCGATGGGTTTTTATTGACGACCCGATCGTGATGCTGTCATGTAGGTACAATAAAATCATGCACGTGAGGATTGCGACGAGCACAATCGCGTTGATGTATGCGGCACCGGTCATGGTAAATCGGCGGACCCCGCCAACATTCGAGGCGTGCGGCGACTTTCTTCGTACTTTAGCGCACAATAACGGCACCCTGCAACCGGGGGCCGATCAGACTCGTTCATGGCACTCTGCGTTCATCGACATTCCAGCATGCGACCCGCGGGCATTTCATCGTGCGCCGGCTCGAGCGCGGCTACGGCAAGGATTTGGTGCGGGCGGAATACGAGCGCCTGCGCGCGGAAACGGCGGCTTCGTCATCCCCGGGCCGCCGCGAAGGAGCGCGTCCCGGGGATCCATGAGCTGACTTGAATCCGGCAATACGTGGATGGCCGGGACAAGCCCGGCCAAGACGGCGTAAGATTGCCCTCCCGCCGCCCGGCCTCCTCGGGCCGGATATTCCCGAAAGCGCCTCCATGGATCTCCATCTCGACGGCAAGAACGTGCTGATCACCGGCGGCTCGAAGGGCATCGGCCGCGCCGCCGCCGAAGTTTTGGCCGGCGAAGGCTGCAATCTCGTCCTGGTCGCGCGCACGCAGAAGGATCTCGACACCGCGAGAGCCGCGCTGCTGGCGAAATTCAACACAAGGGTCGAGACCGTCACGGCGGATCTTTCCGAGAGCCGCAATGTCGATCGGCTCGCCAGAGAATTTCCCGACGTCGACATCCTGGTGAACAACGCCGGCGCCATTCCGGGCGGCAACCTCATCGAGATCGACGAGGCGAAATGGCGCGCCGCCTGGGACCTCAAAGTGTTCGGCTATGTCAACATGTGCCGCGCCTATTACGCGCTGATGCGGGCGAGGAAATCCGGCGTCATCGTCAACGTGATCGGCGCCGCGGCGCAGACCCGCGATCCCGGCTATATCTGCGGCGTCGCCGGCAATGCGGCGCTTGCGGCGTTCTCGCAATCGCTCGGGCACGCGAGCGTCCAGGACGGCGTGCGCGTCGTGGCGATCCATCCGGGACCCGTGGCGACCGATCGCCTGGTCACGCTGCTGCGCAAGCGCGCGCAGGATCGCACCGGCGATCCCGAGACCTGGCGCGAGCTGACGAAATCCATGCCGTTCGGGCGCCCCGCCAAGCCCGAGGAGATCGGCGCGATGATCGCCTTTCTGGCTTCCGACCGCTCCGGCTACACCAGCGGGTCGGTGGTCACCATCGACGCCGGCATCTCGGCGCGCGCCGCTTCGTAAGGGAAACCATCATGCCGCATCTGACGACGGACGATAAGGTCAAGCTGTACTATGAGGAGACCGGGACGGGCACGCCGGTCGTCTTCGTGCACGAATTTGCCGGCGACGTGCGCGCCTGGGAGCCGCAGCTCCGCGAGCTCGGCCGCACCTATCGGTGCATCGCGTACAATGCCCGCGGCTATCCGCCCTCGGACGTGCCGGGCGAGGTCAAATTCTATTCGCAGGACCGGGCGCGCGACGACATCCGCGCCGTGCTCGATGCGCTCAAGATCGACAAGGCGCACGTCGTCGGCCTCTCCATGGGCGGCTTCGCCAGCCTGCATTTCGGGCTCGGCTATCCCGAGCGCGGAAGCCGAGGCTTCCGCCAAGCGCATCGAGCAGCAAAGCATGACAAAGGCCGCCGAGGGCTATGCGCTGGGGCCGACGCGCGTGCAATTCCAGAACAAGGACCCGCGCGGCTGGCGTGAGTTCGCGAACCAGCTCGCGGAACACTCGACGCAAGGCGCGGCGCTCACCTTGCGGGGCGTGCAGAAGGCGCGGCCCTCGCTCTACGATCTGACCGACAAGATGCGGGCGATGCGCGTGCCCACCCTGGTCATGACCGGGGACGAGGATTGGCCCTGCCTCGAGCCCGGCCTGCTGATGAAGCGCAATATTGCGACCGCGGCGCTCGTCGTGATGCCGAACGCCGGCCATGCCATCAATTTGGAGGATCCCGCCGCGTTCAACCGGCACCTGACGGATTTCTTCCAGACCCTGGAGGCCGGCCGCTGGCCCACCCGCGACCCGCGCGCCATGACCGGCGCGATTCTGGGAAGGTGAAACGAAGAGTTCCCTTGGCGCCGGCCACGAAATGGCATGACGCGAAGAACTATCAGCCGCGGCTATATCGACTCGAAGGGGAAGTTGGTGTAACAATACAATCGCTACTTTTCGCTGTATGCGGCCTGGGAGGGGGCGATGCTTTTCCTTCGCAAGCAATCATTTCAGACATTGCCCGACCTTTATCGCGCGCTCCAGCGCGCGATCCAGCTCGAGCATGCAACCATCCCCCCGTATTTGACCGCACACTGGTCGCTCACCAATGCGAATTCGAAAATCCGAGGACTGCTCAACAACATTTTCCTTCAAGAGATGGCGCATATGGCGTTGGCCGCGAACATTCTCAACGCGATTGGCTGGCACCCGGCCATCAATGATCCCAAGTTGATCCCTACCTATCCGGGAGGGCTGCCTTTCCACATCGGCGACAAGAACGGAAATAAATTTGAAGTGGGCTTGGCACCGTTCTCGCTCAAGCTGGTTGAACACGTTTTCCTAACCATCGAGGAGCCGGAGCACCCGATGGATTTTCCCAAAGCCAAGCTGGCAATGTTCGCCGAGGACGCGGAAGAATTCATGACGATCGGAGAGTTCTACGACGCGGTAGCGGAAGCGCTCACGAGGCTACACCCTAAGTTCGGGAATCCCGAGTTGCAGGTTCAGAACGGGTTTCCACCGGTCACGCCCGTGCGGAACCTCCAGGATGCGCTGAATGCGGTCGAGATGATCAAATCGCAGGGCGAAGGTACTACGAGCGGTCCGCTCCAATCGGCGGGAGGAAAGCCAGCGCATTACTATGCGTTCATGGGCATACTTAAGGGCGCGGAATTGAAAGAAGACCACACGGTAAAGGAGGGCTTCTCGTACTCCGGTAGTGAGATCAAGTTCGATCCCAAGGGGGTGCTTCCGCTCGCGATCAATCCAACTTCGGCTCTCTACCGTCCCGGCTCGCCCGAACGGAAAGCTTCCGACGCATTCAATCAAACATACAAGCAATTGCTGGACCGGCTTCAAATCGCGTTCAATGGTTCTCCCGATGATTTGGGGAACCTTGCTGTCCCCACGATGGGAGCCTTGGACGCCAACGCGGAGAATTTGATCGGGATCACGCTTGCCGACGGGCAGAGGGCGGCACCTACATTCGAGTATATGTAGCGGATCAGCGGCAACCGTCGGCTTGCCCGATCAGCCGCACCTCCTCTTTGTTTCGCCGCCCGACGGCCAGCTTCGAATTCGTAATCGCCTCTTCCCGCGGACGCTTCTGAATCCGCAGCTCGGGATCGCCGCCGACGAGGAAGCGAAGGCTGACCCGGCCTCCTTGTCGGCAATCGCTTTATTTCACGCGCTGAAAGGCGTTAGCGAATACGTGGTCCGCTACCCTGTGGCCCTGGAGGATTCCCTCATCCGCATCGAACTGCCAATGGATGCCAAGATAGATCCGGCTCTGCGCGTTCTCATATTCCGCGTCCTTGAACGACGCGAATGACATAGGCAGACGCGGTCTCGGTTGAGTCTGCCCGGGTGCATAGTTCTCGCCGTTGAACTCGTCAGAGACGAAGGTGAAGGAGCTGTCGGTGCCGTCCGGCAGCTTGAAATAGTTACGTAGGATCTGGAAGACCGCGCCGCCGAACGTGGCATGGCCTGACGGATAGGCGGGGAACGGCGGCGTGAAATTCGTCGCCACGCCATTGCTCACCGGCGCTCCCAAGGGAGTCCATTTGGGATCGGTCGAGCGGATCGCGGTGATGGGACGCTGAATGCGGTAGTGGTACTTTGCCTCCCACGCCGAGATGCCGGCGTCCGCCATGGCGACGTTCACGAGAGCGAGCAGCTGAGCCATGTCGTCGACATCGGCTACGCCTCGCGCCAGAGCGATCTGCACGACCACCTCGTTGTAAAGCCGCGGCGGGGCGCAGAGTCCCGGGGTCCCGTCGTAGCCCCAAAAGATTCCCGTGAAGGTTTCGCCATCCATCCGATCAGTCTTGGTCGGAAACCGCATTGGGCCTTGAGCATTGGGATCTCCACCGAGCCGCTTAGCTTGGTCAAGGTATTTGGGATCGCTCCAGTTGGGTGGTGGGGGAGCGCGGAAGGCATCGGCCTTCGGGATGACGAAGGGCGTGACCTGATCCCAGTATCCGCCCAAGGCGACGGTGGGCTCGTTGAGGGGGTCCTTCTGCCACTCGCCGACCTTTAGGGGCGGCTATATGTTTGTTACCGTGGGTTCTGTTATGTCCACGTGATCGTGGCCTCGCATCGCGATGATGCTCGCGGCAGCTTTGGCACCAAGTTCTTTGCCAGCCTTGATCGCCTGGGGATCGCCCACCACCTTGTCTTGATTGATGAGTTCGTCCAGCCGGATCCGATGACTTGGGTAGAGCCAGGCGAGAGTCTCGTAGGCAGCTTGCGCTACAGCGGCGTCCGGCGATACCGGGCCCGATGGGGCAGCCGTATTGGTGTACGGCTTGAATTTGTGTGAGATAGCGTTGAGCGCCTCGAACATGGCGATATGGACGATTGCCATAGCCCGACTAGATTTATGCGGTCCCAGCTGTTCGCCGAAACGGCGCGGGTCTACGCCGGGCTGGTCGCTCAAAGGCGTATGGTCGAGTGCCGTCGTGTCCAGCGCAATGTCATGCCATTTCAGTAAGCGATCAAGGGTGCTCTTGGGTGGCGGATGCCTCGCATCAAGGACCATGAGATCGTTCAGCGTGAACGTCGGCGTCCGTTCAATAACCGCCTTCTTGGTTGTCTGAAGCCGGAGCAGGCGTTGGAGCTCTTGGCTGTTCGTATCCGAGAGCGTGGACTGGGCATACGAAGGTCCCGAAGCGATGCTGAAAATCGCCGCGATGCATCCAGCGATGAAAGCGGGTCTAAACATGGAGTCTCCTGAATGGCGAGCGAACAAGCGGTTGCAATAAACATCATTTCACAATTCGACGCCTACAGGTAGCACTTTGTGCGGTCCATCAGTCAGCACGATTCTAGGTTGAAGCTGCAGTGGTGCACCATTGCGACCGCGGCGCTCGTCGTGATGCCGAACGCCGGCCATGCCATCAATTTGGAGGATCCCGCCGCCTTCAACCGGCATCTGGCGGATTTCTTCCTGACCGTGGAGGCCGGCCGCTGGCCCACCCGCGACCCGCGCGCCATGACCGGCGCGATTCTGGGAAGGTAAGGAAATCGATGCGTTCCCCGGACGCGGCGCAGCGCTCAAGCGGTGCGCCGCAGATCCGGGGTCCAGCAATGCGCGAGATGAGAAAGGTTTCTGAGCGCGGCCGCGAAGGTCTAGGATGAGATCGCCGTTTCGGAGCGCTTTTTCGTGGAACGCCGCCTGGCTGCAATCCTGGCTGCCGACGTCGCCGGCTACAGCCGGCTGATGAGTTTTGATGAATCCGGCACGCTCGCCAGCCTGCAGGCCCATCGTTCCGAGCTGATCGTCCCGGCCATCGGCAGGCATCATGGCCGAATCGTCAAGCTCATGGGCGACGGCATCCTGGCCGAGTTCGGCAGCGTCGTCGAAGCGGTCGAATGCGCGGCGGAAATCCAGCGCGAGATGGCGGCGCGCAACGCCGGCGTCTCCGACGACCGCCGCATGGGGCTTCGCATCGGCGTGCATCTGGGCGACGTCATTGTCGAGGGCGACGACATCTACGGCGACGGCGTGAATATCGCCGCGCGCCTGGAATCGCTGGCGGAGACGGGCGGCATCTGCATTTCCCGCCAGGCCTACGACCAGGTCGACGGCAAGCTCCCGCTCGAATTCCGGGAGCTAGGCCCGCAGCATCTCAAGAACATCCCGAAGCCGGTCGAGGTTTTCGCGATCGGAGCACTGAGCGGCACGCCGCGGCGGGCGCCCACGAACCTGAAGCAGGAGATCCATTACTGTCGCGCGCCCGACGGCGTTCGCCTTGCTTATACGAGCGTCGGCAACGGTCCGCCTTTGGTCAAAACGGCGAACTGGTTCAATCACCTCGAGTACGATTGGACGAGTCCGGTTTGGCGCTACATCCTAAGTGGGCTTGCCAGCCAGCATACCCTGATCCGCTACGATACGCGTGGCAGCGGCCTGTCCGACTGGGAGGTCGACGAACTTTCTCTGGATGCATGGGTCAGAGACCTCGAAACGATCGTCGACACCGTCGGAATACAACGCTTCCCACTTCTTGGCATCTCGCAGGGTTGCGCGATCTCGATCGCGTATGCCGTCCGGCACCCGCAACGCGTTTCCCATCTCGTTCTGTACGGCGGCTTCGCGCTCGGCGGCGGCCGGCGGTCCGAGGCGGCGCGGGAGAAGCAAACGGCGATGGCGACGTTGATGCGGCTCGAATGGGGCTCCGACAATCCGGCGATTCGCCAGATGTTCACCACGCAATTTTTCCCCGACTGCTCCAAGGAATTCGCCGATACGCTCAACGAATATCAGCGGCTGGTCACATCGAGCGAGTGCGCGGCGCGCTACCTGGAGGTGACCGGCGACATCGACGTGACCCATTTGCTTGGCAAGGTGGCGGTGCCCACCTTGGTGATGCACCGGCGCGGCGATCTCAGGCAGCCGGTCGAGGAAGGCCGCCGGATGGCTGCCGGAATTCCCGGCGCGCGCTTCGTTGCGCTGGAAGGCCGCAATCACATCCCGTTCGAAGGCGAGCCCGCTGCCGAGCGGTTTTTCGAGGAGATTCGGCTGTTTCTGGGCGAGTGATCCGGCGCGTGGGCGCCGCTCGATGCGCTCGCTGCGCACAACCCATCCCAACTACGTACTAACCGACCCTCCTGGCCGCGCGGTCCTCTTGCCGGAATTTCTTGTGGCGGCCGACCAGGTTGCGCCCGGGGATGCGCACCTTCTTCTCCGGGTCGGGGACGGTGCGGCCGATCGGCCGGGCGTCGCGACCGTGCTTTTGCAGGATCGCGAGGGTCGCGTCGACATCGGCGGGAGCGACCACGTAGCAAAAGCCGGTCCCCATGTTGAACACTTCGAACATCTCCGCGTCGCTCACGCCGCCGTATTGTTGAATCAGTCCGAAGATCGGCTGCGGCTCGAACGGCCCCTCGATCTCGTAGCCGACCGGCGCGGCGGCGCGGGAAAGATTGAGCAAACCGTCGCCCGTGATGTTGAACAGCGCCTTCACGCCCCGCACGTTTGCCAAGATCTCCATCGCGTCGCGCACGTAGATGGCAGTCGGGCGCAGCAACTCCTCGCCCAGCGTCGTCCCCAGTTCGTCGAACTTGTGGTCGACGCCGAAGCGCCCGGCCTCGAACAAGGCCCGTCGCGCCAGCGAATATCCATTGCTGTGGAGGCCGGTGCTTTTCACGCCGATCACGACGTCGCCGGGCGCGATGTCCTTGCCGTCGATCACCTTGTCGAGATCGACCCGGCCGAGCGCCATCGCCACGAGATCGAAGCCGTTGATCACGTCGCGGAGCTGGGCGATCTCCCCGCCCGAGATGGAGATTTGCGCCATCTCGGCGCCCCGGCACAGGCCGGCCCCGATGGCATCGAGCATGGCGGCGTCGGTTTTTTCGACGGCGATGTAATCGACCAGCGACAGCGGTTTCGCGCCGACGCAGATCAGGTCGTTGACGTTCATGGCGACGCAATCGATGCCGATCGTGTCGTATTTGCGCATCATGTCGGCGATGATCGTCTTCGATCCGACGCCGTCGGTGCACAGCGCCATGCCGATTCCGTCGACCTCGACGACATTGGCGAAATAGCCGATCGGCAATACCACCCGGCCCATGCCGTGCTTCGGCCAGGTCTTTTGCACGCGCGCGATGATGCGGTTGAGCCCGGAGTCGGCTTCAGCCGAGTCGACGCCGGTCGCTTTGTAGGCTTCTTCGCGCGCGCCATCCGACCGATTGTCCGCCACCCGGGTTTCCTTTCGAAAGACCGCAACAGCGGCACGTTCGGCCGGCGCGCTGGTGCCGCGGAAGGGATTCGAACCCCCGACCCACGCATTACGAATTTGATGGTCTTGCTTTTCCGCAGCTATACCGTAGTTTCCTAGCGTGTACTTTTCCTTGATTCAAGCCACAACTTCGATCCGGTCGATTTCCGGAGACACCCAGTATTTCCAGTTTCGGTGGCGACACGGTGGCGACAGAACCCATTGGGACGTTGACGGGGGATAATCCGATGTCCGTTGCAAAGCTTTCGAAGCGAACGGTAGACTCGCTGCAGCCTGCCGCCAAGTCGTTCATCGCGTACGATACGAGCCTCAAGGGCTTCGGTGTGCGCGTGCTCCCTTCCGGGGCAAAGTCCTGGGTGATTGAGTACCGGCCGGGTGGTGGCGGCCGCAAGGTCGGCAAGCGTCGGTTCAAGCTCGGCAATGTCGGCGATCTGACCCCCGATGAAGCCCGCAAGGCTGCGCGAACCGTGCTCTCCAAGGTACGGCTTGGCGGTGACCCTGCGCACGACCGCTCGGCTGCCCGTCGACAAATGACCGTTGCGGCGTTGGCCGAAGAGTTCATCAAGGACCACGCCGAAGCGAAGCGGAAGGCCTCGACGGCTGGGAATTATGCCCAGGTATTGCGCCGGATCGTGGTGCCGGAGATCGGCAGCCGAAAGGTGGACGCCGTGACCCGAGCGACCATTTCCCGGCTTCACTTGAAGCTGAAGGGCACACCGTACCACGCGAACAAAATGCTAGCGGTGGTCGGGTCCATGTACTCCTTCGCCGCGGCGAAGCAGATCGTGACCGAGGGCTTCAAGCCGGTCCACGGCATTGTCCGATTCCCCGAGTCCCACCGGGAGCGCTTTCTCACCACCGCGGAACTCGATCGGCTTGGTGCCGCGCTCCGCGAGGGTGAAACCACCGGGCTGCCCTGGCACGTTGATCCACGGAAACGGGGCGTCAAGCATGCGCCCAAAGAGGACAAGCGGCTCGCCAAGATCTCGCCGCATGCAGTGGCAGCAATCCGGCTCCTGCTGTTCACCGGCTGCCGCCTGGGTGAGATCCTGCGATTGCGCTGGCCGGAAGTGGATCTCGAGCGAGGCCTCCTGTTCCTCCCGGACAGCAAGACCGGTCGCAAGACCGTGGTGCTGAACGCGCCAGCTATGGCGATCCTCACCGACCTTCCTCGCCTCGGTGTTTACGTCATCGCCGGTGATGATGCCGGTGACGAGGATGAGAAGCCGCGCGCGGATCTAAAGCGGCCTTGGAAGGCAGTGCGCAAGCGGGCAAAACTCGATGGTGTGCGGCTGCACGATCTGCGACACACGCACGCGTCGTTCGGCGCTGCCGGCGGCCTCGGGCTGCCGATCATTGGCAAGCTTCTCGGTCACAAGCAGGCCGCCACGACCGCCCGTTATGCGCATCTTGACGTGGATCCCCTGCGCCGAGCTTCCGAGCACATCGGGGGCCGCATCGCTGCGGCCATGGGCGAGCTAGCGCCCGAGGCAAAGGCGACGGTGGTGCCCATCGACAAGGAGCGGCGAGCCGAGCGCCAGGCGCGGTAACGCCTGGTAGAGCCCAACCTTGCCCATGAATGAGCGCTTGAAGCCCGGAGAGGTCTGCCCTCCGAAGGCAGAGGTCACAGGTTCGAATCCTGTCGGGCGCGCCAATTTTTCAATGAGTTATCAAGAACAGTTCCCATCAGAGATCGATGCTAGCTAGCACATAGCTAGCAATTCGAACGGATCAGGAGGGCAGCGGACTGTTGTGCGGCAGGCTCGCGCTCGCACGCGCATACGGGGCGGCCCGCGCTCTCGACGACCGCTTGCAATGACATTCCTCACCCTTGCCGGCGTGCAGCATCGCCCTCTCACGGCGAAAACAGGGGTTCGAGTCCCCTAGGGAGCGCCACGACTGACATGCGCTTTTGATGTTGTTGGGCTTTTTCTTCTAAAAGTCCCACTGCCGAAAAAGTGGGACATTGAACGTTCGTTATTTGAGCTTCGCGATCGCAGCGTCCGCCAACTTGCTTTTGCGCGCAGCACGCGTGTACCGCTCGACCTCCTCAAGGCTTGTGTGGCCAGTAACAGCGGCAATCTCGTGCGCTGTCCAATGCCGCCGCCGTCGCTTTACGCAGGCTTGATCGCACTGATCGCGGAACCAATTACCAAAACCGGCCGGCGTGAATGGCCGGTTGAATGCCGTGACCAAGAAGCTCAGGTGTCCGGACAGGATCACGGCCGTTCTCAGCTAGTAGCCCGCGGTATTCCTCCTCAAGGGCATCAATCGAATAATCGGAAAACGGCTGCATTCGATATCCCGGCTTTAGTCGATCGAAGGCAGTTTTAACGAAAAAACGGCGTATCTCGGCACGGGCCTTGCGTGCAGCGCCACTCTGTTTACCCGCCGCGCTTTTCTCCGCTTCTAGCTGCTCCCCATAGAGGGGTGGCGTCCAGCCAGCCTGCCTCGCCGCCTCTTGCACCGCGCAATGGAGCGGCGATGGCGGGATGCCATATGGTAAGAATAAGTCGACGAGCGATGAGCTCATGTTTACAAATACCCTCGATCTCCGGGCCGTTCGCTCTCTTAGGTGCCGGCGAATGGTTAAGCGAGTATTAATGGAGCTCATAGCGCAGCACGCGAGGATGCGCGCTGATGCCCCTACGTTCTTACCTGGCCCATAGTGGCCTTCCACTTCTGCGCTCGGGTCGGGTCGCAGCGAGGCGGGCCGAAACGCGATCGGCAGGCCCAAACCATGCGGCCGTCTGCCACATGCGCATAGCGCGTCGTCACACGGGGACCTAGTGGCCGGGCTACCTGATAATTTGGTGGTGGGACACTCGTGGCAAAAACGCTAATGATCCCGTGGGAATGCTTGATGTCCCACTTTTTCGTAAGCCATTGAAATTTCGAAGTTGGTTAGGTCCCCTGGAAGCGCAAACGAATTCATGCTCTAATTCTATTCTGAATTTTCACTGGCCGCGGACATTCCAATCCCGCGGCTTTGCAGGTTGTGTTGAACCCAAATTCCGGTGGTTGGATTGGCATTGCGCCAGGCGCCGAGTGCTCGCCTGACCGTCCAGTCGGTAGCGCGCCTTTCCAGCTTCGACCGCACCTGATCGGCTCGCCACGTATCCTGAGCCAGTCTGTGCGCCCCCCCTGGGGTTTTTCGTAGGCTTCGGCTTCGAGTCGAACAGGGCCCACGCCGCCTTGACCCGGTCCGAGGCGGTGGTTCGCGAGGTTTGCAATTTGCTCGGCATCAGCGAGCCGACCCTCCTCAGACATCGCCTCGATGGGACGGGACTTAAACTCATTCGGCTTAGCGCGAGACGCATAGCTTACCCTCGCAGCGCGGTCGAGGAATAGCCGACGGAACGCGTGCAAAACGCTGAGTTCGACACTCCACACCGAGACCGGACCGGCCTAAAACAGTTGCCACCAGCAGGAGACAGCCCGCGGATCTGGAACAAGTGGCGCGGCCACGGCCTGTGGCGCCGTTGCGGCATTGCTGCCATTATGGGTATTCCGAGTCGCCTCGTGACCGAGGACCGAATCTTCAGAGGTTTTCGTGGTGGGGCACTCGTGGCAAAAAGCCTAAGGATTCAGTGAGAAAGCTTGGTATTGTGTCGCTAGAGTAAGGCACTCGATTTTGCTCTGCTGTTTCGCTTCACCTGCTGTTAAGGACAAGGAGGCCTAAATGTCTGACGTGGCATTCTTGTACTATCTGTTGCACAGCGAAATCACAAACACGTCGTTATTCGACAAATATCGTTCTCTCCTCGCAGCTGAGGAGCGGCAAAGAATTGATTCACTAGTCTTTCAACGGCATCGAAGGGAAAGACTAATGGCACGTGCGATGTTGCGAAAAGCGCTTTCTGATTTAACTGGATTAAATCCATTGATTTGGCAATTCCGTACAAACATGTATGGACGGCCAGAGATTGAAGCACCAAGCGAGTATCGTAATCTCAAGTTCAGTGTATCACATGCGGGCGGGCTAATCGCCTGCTTATTAGGTTGGCACCGTGAGGTCGGTTTAGATATAGAGCCGATCCGAAGAATTGAGGGAATGCTGAACATTGCTGATCAGCATTTCGCGATTTCCGAAACCGACTCTCTCCGGACCTTACTTGGCGACCAGCGATGCAGACGATTTCTGGAATTGTGGACCCTAAAAGAATCATATCTGAAAGCGCGGGGCTCTGGCCTCTTGACCCCGCTGAGGGAGGTTGCATTCCTGATCAAGGAAAGTCCAAACGATCAGATCTCCGCGGCTTTTGGCGCTGGGGTAGCAGATGATCCGGCACGGTGGCAATTTAATCTTGAGCGACTTTATGACCATGTAATCGCGATCACGGTCGAGCAGCGATGTCGTTTACGCGCAAAGATACTTCGACGCAACGCTCTGAAGCTAATGAACTGCCCGTAGGTCGCTTGGATGTAACACAGTCCATTCCGGAGAAAATTTTTGACTTCGGTTGCGCTGGTACCATGCGAGCGCAAGCGCCCATCCGCGGGCTCCCTTCGCTGCTCAGAGGTTGCCACGGCGGTAGATCGGAAGTGTAGCTGACCCGCGGTTCAGCTCAAACACGGTCGTCGCCTCGGTGATCAGCGCGCCGAAAGCAACCCGCGCCGCCAGGGCAGGAGAGGAGTTGGTCAACCATCCCGGTCGGTCTTCGAGCTGAGACAATCGCTGGCCGTGGAAACGCAGACGTCAGTTGCTAACGGTCTCGCGCGGCGTGTCCGAAGCTTGCTGCGATAAGAACACTCGCCGTCGTCACGTCCTTGACGAAATGAGTCAAACCAGCCGTCCGGTGGTGGTTGGGCTAAACGGGCATGGGGAACCAGGTTAGCGCCGGGCAGGGCTAATCAGCCTCCGGCGGGCGGCTGCTTCGCAGTTTTCCTAGATTTACGCTTCTTCGCAAGCGCCTTAAGGCTTGTTTCGGCCAAGTTTATAGCCTCTTGAAGAGCTTTCTTTTGTTTCTGGAGCATTTTCTTAAGCTCCCTTTTATCCTTGGCGCTCAACTGGTCGAGGTCAATGTACCTGACAATGCCCATGGTCTGCCCCTTTCAACCGCATGCAGCATAACCTGCTGATTACGGGGGGAATGTTGCTCATATCGATAAGATAATCAAGTCGATTTTCTCGAATCGCAATCGACTGACAACAGGCATTTCGCAGCTTCTTGGACTTGCGCATGGGCCGGCACAGCCCGTAATCGCACATACCCCTTTGATGTCCTGCGTGATCGCACATCCCAACTTTATTCGCTCGACCCTTCCACTAAGCGGCCGAGCGGCGTCTGGGGGTTTGTGGCCGCTTTGGCCAAGATAGTCTTGTAATCCGCCATCAAATGCCGGACTCTACCCGGCTCGAACAAATTGTTCTTGTAGCTGCATGAGCCGATGATGTCGGACGATCTTTCTTTTAGCATCACCGTAAGCCAGGTGTGATCGATCGGCAGCACTGGCTGCCCTTCTCGGTAGACGTTTCCGAAGGATCGGACCGTAACATCGGGCAGCTTGAGTGGCCGGCGAAACGGGTTTTGGAGGACGAAAAATACCTGAATTAGCGATGCTGGATCCAGACCGTCTTCTTCCGCTAATCGGGCGGCAAGGATATCGAAGGGGAGTTCCTGCCTGGCGTGGGCCTCCAGGACCGAGTGGCGCACGCGACGGAGCGCTTCCTGAAACGATAGATCCGAATCCATTCGGGTGCGAATGAGCGTGGTGTTCTCCAAAGGCCCAATAACGCACCCCATCCTTTGTTGAGAGCGATTCGCCATCGCGGTGGCGATGCAAATGTCGTTGCGTCCGCTCCGAGCCAGCAGCATAGCCTTGAAACCTGCCAGCAACGTCATGAACAGCGTCCCGCCTTGGGCACGGCTAAGCGCGCTCAAGCGCGCGACCAAGTCATTCGGCAGATGAACTGGTTCGTGGGCAATGTGCAAGCGCAGCAATGCGCCTCCAAGTTCACGCTCCGCAGGAAAGATAGATGAGGCGTCGCGCAATTGCTCCTTCCAATAAGCCAACTGCCGAGCGGCTGAACCGGTAGTGCACCACCGGCGCTGCCAACGCGCCAGATCCGAAAACTGAAGCGCTGGCTCAGCCAACTGCGCTTCTCGGCCGGCCGTAAAAGCGAAATACAGCTTCGAGAGCTCCTCAAGGAAGACTCCGATCGACCAACCGTCCACAATGATATGATGCAGGATCAGAAGCAAAACGTGGTCATCAGCGCCGAGCCGCAAGAGGCGCGTCCGGAACAAAGGCGCACGCGCCATGTCGAATGCTGTCCAGGCTTCTTGCTCCGCTCTCAGCTCCGCCTTCTTCAGCAGCAGTGCCTTGGCACGGTCGTTTTCAATAGCTCTCTGGGGTGCAATATCTTCGACGACGAGCGATGAATCGATTTCGGGGAACGGCGCGATAATAGCGACGGGCCGGCCGTTCACCCAGGCAAATCCCGTGCGTAACGAGTCGTGCCGGCGTACGACCTCGGCCAAGCTCCGCTGGAGCGCGGGGACATTCAGCGGCCCCTGCAGCCGATAGGCGAAGGGCAGATTGAACTGGGGCAGTCCAGGGAGTTCACGCTCGATCCTCAGCACGTGCTCCTGCACAAAGGACACCGGCTGCGGGGCGTCTCCTTCCACGCGCGCGATCCGGAGCGCTCGCTCGTTCGACTGCGTCTCGCCCGCCTCGTGGATGCGCCGGGCCAGCGTCTCGACCGTGGGCGCTTCAAAGAGTGCGCTGATTGGCAACGAGACTCCGAAGGCATTCGCGACGCGAGCTAGCACCTGACCCGCCAAAAGCGAATGACCACCCAGGTCGAAGAAGTTGTCAAAGACATTGATGTCCTCGATTTTGAGCAAATCCACCCAGATGTCGGCCAGGACTTTCTCAGCGGAGTCGCGTGGCGCCACGAACTCGCTGGCGGAACGATCAACCTTGCCATGGGCCGTCAGTGGCATTCGCTTGAGGAAAATGAAGCCCGCAGGGACCATGTAGCTTTGAACCCTGGTCTTGAGGAAAGCGCGAAGGTCATTGGCGTTCGGCTGCCGGCCGGCCGCAGCGACGATATGCGCGACCAGCCGCGCGTCGCTTCCGATGTCGTCCCGCGCCAGCACGATAGCGGTTTGAACATCTGGGTGCTTCATTAGAACGTGCTCGATCTCCTCGAGCTCGATTCTGTAGCCGCGGATCTTCACTTGATGGTCGATGCGGCCGAGACACTCAAGCGTCCCATCGGGGCGCCAGCGGGCCAGGTCCCCGGTCCTGTACAGGCGCGCCCCCCGACGGCTTGAGAACGGGTCACGAAGGAAGCTTCGCCGGGTCTGTTCCGGGTCGTTGAGGTAACCGCGGCCTACGCCGATGCCGCCGACACAAAGCTCCCCCGCTACCCCGATTGGCACCGGCTGCAAGTGAGGATCCAGCACATACAGGCGCGTATTGGCTATAGGGCGGCCTATCGGCACGGTGACGAGCGACACGGGCGGCGCTGTGAGGCTATGCGTTGCCACGTCGTCGGAACACTCCGACGAGCCGTAGGCGTTGATAAGGGGCACGTCTGGAAAGTGCCGGAACCAATCACGACAGAGATCCGGTGCGAGGGGTTCACCGGTGGAAATCAGCCAGCGAAGCCGGCTCAGTGCGCGAAAGGCGGGCTCTTTGGACGTCCGCTCAAGGATCCCGCTTAGAAGCGCCGGCACGATCTGCAGTATCGTCACGCCCTCGCGGGCTATCTCCTGCACGAGCAGCGCTGGGTCCCGCACTTCCTCGTCGGCACAGATGTGGACGCGCGCCCCGACCATCAGCGCAGTGAGGAACTGCCACACCGAGATAACGAAGCTTTGGGGCGCCGTCTGAGCGATCACGTCGGAGGCCGACAATTCTAGTTCGGAGATCTGGAAAAGGAGGTGATTTAACAGGCCCCTCTGCTCGATCATGGCGCCTTTCGGAACGCCGGTGGAGCCCGAGGTGTAAATTACGTAGGCCAAGCTCGAAGGTGTCGGCCGGACCAGAGTCGCGGGGTCCTGGGGCATGGCCCGAACCAGTTCCTCGAGGCTCAGAACCTGAGGGCGCTCCCGGGCCGGCATCCCAGATAGCGCCTCTTCCAGCGCCGCGGCGCAGCATTGCCCGGCAAGCACCAGCGGTGTGCGGCTGTATTGGACGATCTGGGCAAGCCTGGCCGCGGGTAGGGTCGGGTCCAGAGGGAGAAACGCCCCACCGGCTTGCTGTACGGCGATCATTGCCGCCAGTAAGTTGACGTCACGTTCGGCCACCAGAACGACGACCACATCAAGGCCCACGCCCTCATAGGCGAGCCGGTGAGCAATGGCCGAGCTCCGAAGCGCGAGTTCCCGGTAACTTAGCCGAGCCCGCCTGGCGGACACCGCCGTGACGTTCGTTGCGCGCTCGACCTGCTTGGTGAACCGTTCGGAGAAGGTGCCGAGGCGGCCGTAACCGGTCCGGGTGTGATCGCAATCGGGTAGGATCCGCCTGCGTTCCCACGTCGGCAGCACAGAGAGTCGAGATATTCGCTCCTCGGGATTAGCGACGATGGCCTCCAGCAGCGTCCGCAAATGCGTCGCCATTCGCCCAACTGTGGCAGCTTCAAAGAGATCGGTGCTGTACTCGAGCCAGCCACTCAGACGCTCGTCGGCGTCGGTGAGCTCGAGGGTCAGGTCGAACCGGGCGATTTCGGGGTCCACGTCCACAAAGTGCACGGAAAGTCCCCGAATCGCCGGGGCTCTCGGCGACGCGTTTTGCAGAATGAACATTACCTGAAACAAGGCGTTTCGATCCAAGCTACGTGGCACTTGGAGGACTTGCAGGATCTTCTCAATCGGCAGGTTCTGGTTTCGATAGGCATCTAACGTGACTTTCCGGACGCGCTGCAGGACCTCGCTAAACTTAGGATCGCCCGACAGGTCGGTCCGTAGCACGATCGTATTTGCGAACATTCCGATGAGGTGCTCGAGCTGGATCTGATTGCGGTTGGCGATCAGCGATCCGACCGCGACGTCGTCGTGCTCCGTGTACCGGTGCAGAAGGCACTGAAATGCCGCGAGCAGCGTCATGAACAGGGTGACCCCTTGGCCTCGGCTCAGGGATTTGATGCCGTCGGACAGGGCCCGCGAGAGCCTCAACGGATACCTGGCGCCGCGACCGGTCCACATTTCCGGCCGGAGCCGGTCCGTTCGCAGTGGTAGCTCGGTCAACCCTTCGAGCTGCGCACGCCAATAGCTCAGCTGCTCCTCGGCGGCCCGCGTACGCAGCCAGGCTCGCTGCCATTCAGCGAAATTCACGTACTGAATGGGAAGATCGGGCAGTCCGGAGGACGCCCCATTTACTCTGGCGGCATAGAGCACCTCGAGTTCTTTCCATAACAGCCGTTGCGACCATCCGTCCGTGATCAGGTGATGAACCTTGATCACCAGCGCATGGTCATCCTCGTCAAGCCGCAGCAGATGGGCTCGTAGCGGTGGCTCCCTCTCGATATCGAAAGGTTGCCGCAGCAATTCCCGTGCCTGCCGTCGAATCGCGGCCACTCTCCTGCTCTTGGCGCACCGTCCGAGGTTCAGGCGTTCGAGTCGCGGCAAAGCTGTTCCCACCGTTTGCACCGGCTCGCCTAGGCGTTCGAGGAAAGTCGATCTCAGCACCTCGTGGCGCTCGCAGATCATCGCGATGCTCGCCTCCAAGGCGTCGAGATCAAGCGGCCCGGACAGACGCGCCACTTCGACTATGTGGTAACTGTACCTGGTCGGATCGAGGCTGCTCAGGACGTAGATTCTTTGTTGTTGGAATGACAGGCGGACGTCGCGGGCATCAGCCGGCGTGCAGCCCACGCTCAGTAATACGGCAGCGGGATTTTCCGATGATTCGAGACGGGCTGCGAGGACCGCAATGGTCGGCGCATCGAAGATATCCTTGAATGAGAGATCGACGCCAAAGCGCTCCCGCAGACGCGAAAGCATCTGTGTCACCGTGAGGGAATCCGCGCCGAGCGCGAAGACGTCCTGGTCAACACCGATCTGATTCAGCTCCAGGAGGTCCGCCCAGATCTTGGCCAGTTGCCACTCCAAGTCCGAACGGGGCGGAACCGTTTTGCCGCCGTGTTCCAATCGCGACCCTGGCAGCATTATTGATAGCGCGGCGGTGAGTTCGCCGCGTTTAGTCTTTCCCCCGGAGCTTTTCGGGATCTCCGCTACAATCCGGATCAGGTTAGGGACCTTGAACCCGGCTAGGCGTTCGCGGGCGAATTTGCGGAGCTTCTGTGCGGTGACCTTTGCGTCTGGTCGCAATACGACAGCAGCGGCAACGTCCTCGCCAAGTCGTCCATGGGAGATAGAGAAAGCGGCGGCTTCGAGCACGTCGGGATGGCAAAGCAACACCTCTTCGACTTCAGCGGGCGCGACCTGTTGCCCTCCCCGGTTGATGACGTCCTTGATTCGGCCAACAATGAACAGATATCCATCACGGTCCAGGTACCCAAGGTCGCCGGTTCGGAACCAGCCGTCCCGAAATGCGGATTCCGTAGCGGCCATATCATTGTCATATCCCCTCGTGATCGTGGGGCCTCGTAGCACGATCTCTCCACGTTCGCCGGCTGCTAGCCGTCGGCCCTCGCTGTCCATGATTTCGATCTCGGCCCCGGCGGGCTGGCCGACCGAACCAAGCTTGCGTCGTCCCAGAGGATTTGCAGCAATCTGGGAGGCGGCTTCTGTCATTCCGTAGGTCTCGATCACAGGGACGCCAAACAGGGATTCCAGCTTCCCGAGCACGTCCGCAGGCAGAGGAGCAGACGCCGAACGAATTAGCCGCAAGGAGCACCGGCGGACGCCATGCTTGTGGCTATCTGCCGCCGATAACAGCGCCCGATGGATTGCGGGGACGGCCGTGTACCAAGTTGGTCGAAACTCCGTCAGCCAGCCGAAGAAGCGCGCGGGATCAAACCCGGGTGTGCAGACCACAGTTGACCCGGCCGCCAACGCGGCCAGTAGCCCGGAGATCAGGCCATGCGCATGGGACAGCGGCAGCACGTTCAGCAAACGGTCACGAGATCCGAGTGCCAAAGCCGCGCCCGCATTGTAGGCCGATAGGCAGACGCTCTCGTGGGTCAGCGGGACCATCTTCGGCCGTGACGTGGTGCCCGAAGTCAACAGGATAAAGGCGTCGTTGTCGGCGCTGGGCGCCGGTTCGCGGCTAACGGGGCGGCGCGTTCCCGAGCCGAGAAGACTGAACGCGCCGGGCCCCTGGCTGGGCCGCGGCGACAGGTCGATTACAGGTATACCGAGGGTATGCGCGACGCCTCGGCTCGCCAAGTCCATATCCGCGCGCGTCAACAACGCCGTTACCTGCAACTCGCCGAAATAGCGCTGCCATTCGTCAGCGGTGAAGCTCGGGTTTAACGGCACACAGACCGCTGCGATTGCGACCGCGATGGTCGCGACCGCCGTCTCTGGTCCGTCCGGCAATACAACCGCTACTCGATCACTTGGGCCTACATCGAGGCTTCGCAACCCCCGAACCGCATCGTTTGCCTGGATCCAGAGCGCGCCATATGTCACCGGGACGCGCCCGGGCGCCAGGATGGCAGTGCGGCCGGGCGCCATTTGCCCATAATAGGCAAGAAGTCCATGCGGCAATCGCTTGATAGTGTTCGACAAGCCTGCCTCGTTTTGTTAATATTACGTCATTATCCCGGGACTTTGTAGATGTGTCTGCTTCGACGGTAGCCCTGCGAACCATGGCTCAACGACCGCGCTATTCCTAATTCTGGCCGTGAGATGCAGTCTGACAGATAGACCTATGCCAAAGGAAGAAACGAGAGCGGGGGGAATTAGCGGGGCGAAACACTGGCTCGAAAATATCGGCCTTGGCCGGTACGCGGACATTTTCGCTCGGAACCGGGTTGATCTCGATGTCCTGTCCGATCTGACTGAGGTAGATCTAGCGGAACTCGGCGTACCGCTAGGTGATCGCAAAAGGCTTCTGCGTGCGAGGGCTTCCCTTGTTCACGCAACGGCGGAGAGCGGCTCGGCCGGTACCAGCCAGACATCCATTGGTCAACCCAGGGGGGCCGCCGGCGCTGAACGGCGGCAGCTCACCGTCATGTTCTGCGACATGGTGGGCTCGACTGCGCTGTCGGAGAGGGTCGATCCCGAGGATTTGCGGGACATGATCGCGGCCTATCGGGAGACCTGCGCACGCGTGACGGAGCGTTACGACGGATTTGTCGCGCGCTATGTCGGCGACGGCATTATGTTTTATTTCGGGTACCCCAATGCGCACGAAGACGACGCCGAGCGCGCCGTGCGGACCGGGCTCGAGATCGTCCGGACCATTTCGGCGCAATCCAGGGAGTCACCCGGGTCACTCGGAGATGCCCTCGCGGTCCGCATCGGCATCGCAACCGGGCTCGTGGTTGTCGGCGATGTGATCGGGGAGAGCACGGAAGAGCATGATTCCGCGGTGGGTGAAACGCCCAACCTGGCCAACCGACTCCAGGCGCTGGCGCCCCCAAACTGCGTCGTTATCGCATCGTCGACCCAAGCTTTATTGAGAGCAAAGTTTGAGTACGAGGATCTTGGCAGCCACGCACTCAAGGGAGTGTCCGCACCAGTCCAAGCTTGGCGCGTGGTTCGGCCCTGCCGCGTCGAAACTCGCTTTGCCGCCAACCTCCACTCTAAATTAACTCGGTTAGTCAACCGGCAAGAGGAAATCGCACTGCTCCTTATGCGTTGGCAGCAAGCCAAGGAATCTGACGGTCAGGTAGTGCTCTTGTCGGGAGAACCCGGAATCGGCAAGTCGCGGATTGTCCAGGAATTTCGGGAACGAATTGCGAGCGAGCCCCACGGGCAGATGTTTTTTCAGTGCTCCCCCTATTACACGAGCACGGCGTTCTATCCATTTGTCGAGCAATTAAAGTCGATTATGGGCTTTGATTACGAGGCTTCCCCAGAACAGTTGTTGAAAATTCTTGAGTCAACTCTCGCAGCCACCACTGACCGCATCGAGCTGGTGACGCCTTTATTTGCGACGTTGTTATCGGTTGCCACCGGCGATCGGTACAGGCCGTTGGGCCTGTCACCGCAACGGCAGAAGGATGATACGGTGGCGGCGCTGGTGGATCACTTCATCGGACTGGCGCGCAAGCAGCCTGCGTTGATGATTTTCGAGGATGCGCACTGGATGGATCCTACGTCGCGTGAGGTACTCGATCTGCTGCTGGACCGCGTTCAGAATGCTTCAGTCCTGATGGTCATCACTTGCCGTCCAGAGTTCCAGCCCGGCTGGAACGCACACTCCCACATTACGACGTTGACGCTAAACCGGCTCAGCCGGCAATTGCGGGCAGCGATGGTGGATGGCGTCACCGGCGCCAAGGCCCTTCCCGACGAACTGGTTGAAGAGATTATCGTCAAGACCGACGGCGTGCCGCTCTTTGTAGAGGAGCTGACGAAGGCGGTGCTCGAGTCGAATCTTCTTAGCGAGAAGGACGGCCGGTACGTATTCTCCGGTCCACTACGCCAACTTGCGATCCCGGCGACGCTCACCGATTCGTTGATGGCCCGCCTCGATCGCATGGCCTCCTTTAAGAAAGTCGCGCAGATCGGGGCCACAATTGGCCGGGAATTCTCTTACGAGTTGCTGCGCGCGGTCGCGGGTACATCCGTGGGCCAGCTTGATCTGGCGTTGAGTCATCTTGAAGACGCTGGCTTGATCACACGCCGCGGCCACCCGCCTCAGGCCGCATACACTTTCAAACACGCGCTGATGCAGGACGCGGCTCATTCCAGTTTGCTGAACAGCGATAGGAAAAAGCTACATGCTAGGATAGCAGTGGTGCTTGCGGAATTGTATCCTGACAGGGCTGAGCGTGAGCCAGAACTCTTTGCCTATCACTTTACTGAGGCTAACCAAAGGGAATCGGCAGTCGACTTCTGGCTGAAAGCTGGCAAGCGCGCCGCGAAAAGTGGAGCGAACCTCGAGGCGATGGGCCACCTTCGGCGAGGCCTTGAGGTTCTTGAAGGCGATTCCGACATACCGGACCGCGATAATATAGAGCTGGCGCTGCGCATCGAGTTGGGAATCGCCTTGATCGCCGCCAAGGGCTATGCGGTACAAGAAGTAGAAGAAAACTATATGCGGGCCCTGGAACTGGGCCAGCAACTCGAAGATCAACAAAAAATCTTCGCGGCAACACGGGGACTTTGGGTGTGCTATTTCATCCGGGCGGACCTGGTTAATGCCCACGATCTGGGGGTCCAACTGTTGAAACTCGCGGAGCGCACGCATCCCACTGAAACGGCAGGCCAGCGCCAGAGGACAGGCTACCTCATTGAGGCACATAGAGCGATGGGGATGACCATGCTCTATCGTGGTCGGTTCGTCGCCTCGCGGAATCACTTGCAGCGCGGGATCGGCTTCTATGATCCGAACCTGCATGGCTCTCTAATAGAGACGCACGGAATCGATCCCGGGATCGTCTGCCTGTCGTATTTAGGCTTTCTCTTATGGTTCCTGGGCTATCCGGATCAGGCACGGCGATACAGTGAGCAGGCGCTCTCCAAAGCGGAAAGAATACGACACCCCTTTACGCTCGCCTTCGCTTTGGCATTCAGGACCTATCTTTGTCAGCATCTTCGAGACGTCGAGGGGACTCGGGATCATGCCAATAGGACCATGGCCGTTTGCTCCGAACATGGGTTCCTGTTTTATAAGCAACAGGCGACGATGCTGCGCGGATGGGCGTTGGCCGAGCTCGGCCAAATTGAAGACGGATTGAACCAGATCCGAGCGGGACTGGACGGGTATGAGGCTATGGACTCATGGCTCGCCAGCACCTGGTTCAGAAGTCTGTTTGCGAACGCCTATTTGAGGTCAGGCCAGCCTGACGCCGCATTGCGGGCGCTGGATGATGCACTTGCCATCGCGGAAAGAACCGGAGAGCGATTTTTCATGGCGGAAATATACCGCCTTCAAGGCGAGGTCACACTCATGCAGGGGGGCCCGGGAGCGGCAGGTGAAGCGGAGGATTGTTATAGGCGTTCGCTTGAGGTCTCCCGCAAGCAGAAAGCTCTATCATGGGAGCTCCGAACCGGCGTCAGTTTGGCGCGTCTATGGCGAGACATTGGTAAGCGCCAGGATGCGGCGGACTTGCTTGCGCCAATCCGGGGTAGGTTCAAGGAAGGTTTTGATACGCTGGACGCCAAGGAGGCGACCCAAATTATGAGCGAGCCGGTAGGGCGCTAATGCTAAAACACGTCACCTGGAGATCGAGCTGGATGAGCAACACAGCGGCGGCTCGCCGACATTACGCGGAAGAGATCAAGTACCGTGAACACATTTCATCCCCTCGGCTCCTGCGGGCCTTTGCCGCTATCCCGCGCGAGCACTTTCTGTATGAAGGACCTTGGCGCATACGGAGTGAAATCGCACACGATTATTGGAGCACTGAGGACGCGGACCCGATTCATTTGTATCATGACGTGCTCGTAGCGATCGATGAATATCGCAAGCTCGACAACGGTTTGCCCAGTCTATGGGCGCATTTGTTCGATGTCCTCGATATCAGGGAGAAGGAGCGCGTCGTGCAGATCGGCTGTGGTCTCGGATATTATTCCGCCATCTTATCGGAATTGGTGGGCCCGGCGGGGACGGTCGTCGCCATCGATTGCGAGGAGGCGTTCGTCGAGCGGGCCCGATGGAATCTTCGAGAACATGCAAATGTCGAGGTAATGCACTGCGACGGATGCCGAAACGTTGCCGGCTTAGCTGATGTGATCGTCGTGCATGCCGGTTTCACCTACCCGCATCCATTGTGGGTCGACTCCCTACGCCCCAATGGTCGACTAATGGTGCCGCTTACCAAGCAAGATAGGCAAGGAACACTGTTCAAGATCACGCGTCTGGACGGCGGGTACAACGCCGAAGCCGTCAGGCGGATAGAGATCTTTCCCTGCCAGGGTCGAGGCAATACCGCCATTGACGAGCGCTTGACGGGCTGGTGGGAGGAAATGTCCGCTCTTGCCCCATTCCGGTTTCGTAGCATCAACCGAGGGCTCCCCTCGGACAGAAAGCCGCGCCGGCTCGATACGAATAAGCGGACCGTCGGCATTTAGCTGGCGATCCAAGTAGCGTTCCCAAGGGTTTTAGGCGCATAGACGCCGTAGACCCCGCGGCAACTCGCTCCAGTGGCCCGTGCCCTCCGTGTTGGGAAAAAGCCGTGGCCGGCCCTACACGCGGGCTGCGCGGCCACGTGCTGCGCGGCGGTAGCTCCGATCAGCTAGAGCGGTCCAGCCGAACTGGGCGCAGGCCACCGGGAGCGGTGGGACACTCGTGGCAAAAACGCTAATGATCCTGTGGGAATGCTTGGTGTCCTACTTTTCCGTAAGCCATTGACATTTCTAAGGTAGTGAAGTCCCCTAGGGAGCGCCAATCTTTTCAATCATATAGTCAGATCGCCCAAAGCTCAACGGCTCACTTCTCCAATTTTTCTCCAATTGGACGGAGTCACCCGCAACTTGCGGCACCTCCGGCGCCTCGGACAACGGATCGCGTAATTCGGTCACCGCCATCCCGATGTGTTTTGTCCGATCCCGGCTAGTGTTGAATCACCACAAGAATTAGGATCAGAACCCTGTCTTGGCATCGGTCTAGAGCGGCGAAAGATCAAGGACTCGCAAGGTCCCTGTTGATTGACGTCCCCGGGATCGACGCCATAACCAAGCACTTGTTTAATATCGTCAAGCGATTCTTGATGGTCTTATTCGTAACTCCCTCTCTAACTTGCAGCGCTTTATATTGCTCTATGTGATGTGCCGCAATCTTCCCGACGGGCAGTTTCCCGAAGAAAGGAATGAGAGTAGAGGTTAAAATGTATTTTTTGCTCCTTTGTTCTATAAACTTATTGTTGGGCAAAACATACTCATCGAACCACTGCCACGCGAGCTCCTCAAAGGTCTGCGGTCGCTCGGCGTCGGGCACTTTCTCTATCGACTCACCACGCGCCAATTTCTGCTGGATTTTTCGTACTGCCATAGTGTTATTGGTCGAGTGGCTTCACTCGCTGGTTCTCCAAGTAGGCAGTGAGGTCGCTTATAGAGAAGCGCACAGCGCCGCCCACCTTGATGAACGGGATACGTCGTTTGTGCTGCAACCGACGCATGCTCGTAATGGAGATTTTGAGAATCTCCGCCACTTCGGCGATTGTCAGTATCTCAATCGGTGAGTGAGAATCGCTCGACTGGTTGTCAAAGAGCAGTACAGGTTCGCCTTTCATATTAACTCAATAGACCCCTCCTAGGGGTATTGCGGATCCTCATGCGGTCCAGTATCGGCGCGCGGGCTGGTTTGCTCATAGGCGTGAGATTATGCCGTCCGGCTCCGACGGTGGGCCACATCGGGACAGACCTCGAACTTTTATAATGCGGATTGCTGATGTGCTGGTGGAGCATTGCAAGAGCGGAGACAATGAGGCCGGGAACCATGTCGACCTCCCCGAGGGCTGCTCGTAATGGGGCACGATTCCAAACCTCAATGCCTGCGCCCATACATTCTCCTCTGCAACCCGGTAGGCTGCATGACGCGAAAATATGTCCTTATGGCAATCTCTCATGTCACCGCTTCGAGACCACGCCCCAGCTTGAGCCGAAGGTGGTGAGTTCCATCGCCTAGGGTGCCGGGCAACTCCGAATGTAGTTCGCAATGGTGCCCAGAAGTCCAAGACCCCGTCGGTCAGATGCGCCCTATACAGGGACTCAAGTTCAGGCCAACTGAGTAATTGCTTTTTTCAGCTCAACCCACGACCTTACTCTTATCACATTCTCCGGAATTCGTCCGATTACCGCTTCATCGGTATGCTGTGTTGGGTACAATCTCCTAGGTTGGTTGTATGGATGATCGATGAGGAAGACTACGTCGCAGATGTATGCCAGTTTGCTCGCCTTTATCCAGTCGTCCTCGACAAAGAACCTGATCTGCTTCTTCTTCGTATAGTTGAATCTATTCTTAAACCGTCCTCGCGAGTACATAATGTTCTCGTTGCCGCGCTCAACTAGCAAGCTGTCATACGGTAAAGCACCCTTGATGCGCCTGCTGAAGCTGCGGGAAGCGGCCGAATTTCTTGGCTTGGGAGAATCCACTCTGGCAAAGCTTCGGATTAGCGGTGGGGGGCCCGGATTCAAAAAATTTGGCCGGAGCGTGAGGTATTCGCTCGACGATCTTCGTCGCTGGGTCGACGAACGTTCGCATCGATCTACATCAGAAAAGGGGATTGCCCCATGATTAGCCATTTCGGCAATCCGTTTACCCTAGCTGCGCATCAACTCACCGATGATGAGCCCGACCGACTTCGTCGTTCAAGGTTGCGAAAATATTTGACGCGTCCCGCATTCCAACGACCTGCGGGAGGAATGAAGTGTTAACCGCCGCTGCGAGACCCGAGCTCACCAGCATCGACAAGAGTAAAGCACGGAAAGTCATTGGCGCACACCCTAAACTGACCCGCGCCACGAAGACAGTCGGCATTCTCCTTGTCGAGCACTACAACATCCAGACTCACCGTTGTGACCCCGGCCTTGGGAAACTTGCCCGTTTGGCAGCAATCCACGAGCGAACGGTCCGGCGTGCCGTCGGTGCTCTTCGGCAGGTTGGGATCCGTTCAGTTCGGCACGGCGGACGGAATTTGACCAACTCGTACAGCTTTGACTGGCACTTGATCCGGTTTCTGACAGCACAATTCGAATCCAGGGTTCAGAACTGGTGGTGTGGCAACAAGCTGGACAATTCTGTCACTCAGGATCGGACAGCCCCGTCAGCACCCACGGACAGGAGTGTCCGCCAAAACCTTCAGAGAAACCCTGAAAGAGAAACCTTCCCGACTAAGCCGGGACCGCACTCAAGCGCGGCTGGCTCGGAACCTAAGCTTGTCAGGAAAACGATCCTATCGGCGATGTCGACCGAGCAAGGGGCTACACTACCGAATTCCAGAAACGTAGCCGCAAGCAGGGCGGAGGCCCGATGGAACGACGATCTCTTAGCGGTGTATGTGGGAGACTGGAGAGCTTACGCGCGGTTTATAGAATTCATCACTCCAACTGACAGTGCCGACGCGACCGCAGCCGAGATGAAATGCACGGGCGGCGGATTGCGGCTCTTGAAGGATCTGGCTCTGCGACGCGGATATCGGTGATTTGCCGGCCCGCTGATCGTGCAAGCAATTGCTGGCCGACGGCT
>WNFF01001247.1_pt1 | contig 28627 bp, 25 predicted proteins | sample 5400441 | NCBI WGS metagenome assembly WNFF01 (sample SAMN13153345, study PRJNA577476) | soil metagenome | isolation source: 120 cm saprolite under Douglas fir tree site 2 hole 3 replicate 1 | place: USA:California | collected 2015-04-18
AACGGGGACGAGCGAAGGTAGGTCTGCAGAAAGCCGATCTGACGCGTGCCGCGTTGATCTTCGGCGTGCCGCAGTCCGAGATATTGTTCAACGTTTACTCGTCCCAGCGCCAGGCCGGGAAGATCAATCTGACGGCGGACCCCGGAGTGGGCGACTCCGGCGCCCGGCACAGACCGGTCGCCGGGCAAGGCGTGGACTTCAAGCCGGGCATGATCACCGCCTTCGACATCAATAAGGCGATGCTCGCTACGCCCGCCCGTGCGCAAGGCGCCTTGTTTCACGAAGTCTCGCATCTCAAGGACTTCGAACTGGCGCAGCGATGGGTCGACGTCTACCAGAAGGAGACCGGACGCATGTTCGTCGGCGGGCCTGGCGTGGCGATTTTCAAGGACTGGATAAACGCTCAGGCGCGCAAAAAGCCCCCGCGGCTCTCGGCCGCGGAGGCCGAACTCGTCGTGGACGAGGCGGCAGACGTCTCGGCCACCACGGAAGCCCGCGCCAACATCCGCACGTTCCTGGAATTCTTCCGGGCCGGCATTTTCGACGAGGCGACCAGGGAGCTGACCAACTATGCGAGCGCGTTACCACCGGGCCGCATATACGCAGCGCCGCCACCCGGATCACCAGTCGTGGCCGAGCTGACCAATGAACTGAAGGCTGCCTTCAACAAGGCGAGCAAGAGTCAGAGATCGCAGTTCGAAGCCGCGATGGATCTACGATTTCCGATATTGCAGCGCCAAGGCCCTGGCCGGGACGTCAAGGTGCGCCGAGCATGCGGAGCGGGCCTTCAGCCTGCGGTCCGGGCGCTAACCCGAAGACGACGCTACTCGGCATTAAATACAGCGGCGAAACTGCGAACATGCCGTCCGCATGGGGTACGCACCTCGGTAGGGCCTTAGACACAAATCGACGCCACCCGTTTGAACGCCCGTGGCGCCGGAACTGATTGCCAAGAAGGCGACCACCGACACGCCCGCAGCTGATGCGGAAAAGCCGAAATAGTGCGAAAGCCGTCAGGAGCAAAATCTTTTGTGCCCTTTCGCTCGTTGTGATGCCTCGCATGGAGCCAAGCCGTGAATCCGACATTCCGCTGCGCTGGCGATTACAACACTCTTCGAGAATTGGGTCGGCTACATCAAGAAAACGGGCGGCGACCCCGGCGGCAGGAACAGCTTCAGCGACAGGCTCGTCGCGTCAATTGATTTCACAACCCCGGACGCGCGTATCAAACCCGGAAAATGCTCTCAATGTGATTCACCTCACACTTCGATCTTGAATCAGATGTTATTATTTGAAGAGCGCACGCAGGTCTCATACAAACCCTCTAATTTCGGACCAAGCACGATAGCAGGCCACTCGCAGCAACGGATTTTGAGACGTGTTCGACGATATCAATCGTTCAGTGGAGGCGTTGCTCAAGTCCGACTTGCCGTCGGACATCTCGAGTCAGGTCTCGATCAGCTTTGCGACGCCGGACGAATCGTTCCCGCCCACCGGGCTGGCACTGCCGGCGATCAATCTGTTCCTGTTCGAGATCCACGAGAACACCCAACTCCGGGACTTCGAGCCGTCGCTCACGCGGCGGTCGGATGGCTCGCAGGTGCGGGTCCCTCCTCCCGCGCACGTCGACTGTCACTACTTGATCACCGCGGTCGCCGAGTCGACGCTCGGCTCGGAGCAAGACGAGCTCCGCATCCTGGGCGCGGTGCTCCGGGTGCTGCTGCGCTATCGCGTGCTGCCGGAGGCAGTGTTGCGCGGCGCGCTGGTGGGCCAGTCACCGCCGATTCGCGCAGCTGCGGTGCGTCAGGGCATGCATCCGTCCGGTGTCGAGCTCTGGCAGAGCCTGAAGGGCAAGCCGCGCGCGACGTTGCACTACACGCTCACCGTCCCGGTCGACACGACCGCCCCCGACGCCATCGGCCCGCCGGTGCTCACGCTCAATGTGGGGGGCATATGACCCGGCCCGGGTTTCAGCCGATCGACAAGATCACCCACCGCGCGGCGCTGGTCGGCCGCACGACCGACAAGCGCGCGCTGACGCCACTCGCGGCTGTCGTGGTGACCATCACCAGCGGCCCGCCGGCATGGCTCGCGCGGATGGCGGCCCTGCAGCAGGGCCAGCCGGCGGCGCGTCCCGATCAAAAGATCACCGATGCCGGCGGATTCTTCCGCTGGCTCGACTTGCCAGCCGGTGCTTACACGCTGAGCGCGTCGCTGCCGGGGACCCGCTACGCGGCGGCGGCGGGATCGCTCACCCTGGTGTCCACCGCGGTCGGGACGCTCGAGCTGCAGCTCGCCCCGACCGCAGTCTCCGGCATCGTCAAGGCCAGTTCCCCGGCCATTCCGCTGGCGATGGCGCGCGTCCGGTTCGCGGACAGCGACGATGTCGGCTACACGGCGGCCGACGGCAGCTACACGCTGTCGCCGATCGAGGCCGGCACCAACCGCGCGCTCGAGGTCAGCGCGCAGAACTTCATCACCACGACTCAGGCGGTGACTCTGTCACAGGGACAGACCACCACCGCTGCAATCATCACATTGACTCACAGCTAGTATGCCGCAGTAAGCGCGCACTGGAAGCCCGCCGCAACGAAGAGGAATTCACTTCATGCCAACTTACACTGCACCGGGCGTTTTCGTCGAAGAAGTCCCGGCCGTCGCACCGATCGTTGGTGTCGGCACCAGCACCCCCGTGTTCATCGGCGTATGGGCCGATGGCGCGAGCGAGCCGACTCCGGCGGGTACGGTGGTCCCGATCCTCAACATCACCAAGTTCAAGGCTGCATTCGGCAACTTCACAGCGCCTCCGGGTACGGGGCAGACGCTGAATGCCGGACTGAACACGCTCGGCCACGCGGTGAAGGGCTTCTTCGAGAACGGCGGGACGTTCTGTTACGTCGTGCGCGCCAAGCTCGAGACCGACATCGGCGGCGTCGTGCTTCCGAAGCTCGAGGCGTTCGACGACATCTCAATGGTCGTGGCGCCGGGGGTGCCGGCGGCCACGGCCAGCATGACCGCGGTCAACGACATCGTCACGCACTGCAAGAACATGGGCGATCGGATCGCGATCCTCGATGCGCCAGCGAACGCGACTGATCCGACGCAGCTCGCCCCGCTGCTGCCGACCGGCGGCTCCGCGGCCTATCAGGCCACCGACTTCGCCGCGCTGTACACGCCTTGGCTGGTCGTGTTCGACGACGCGACCCAGGGCGAGAAGCCCGTGCCGCCGAGCGGCCACATCGCCGGAATCTATTCGCGGGTCGACGCCACGCGCGGCGTGCACAAGGCCCCTGCCAACGAGCAGCTGTTCGGCGTGATCCGCCCGTCGGTCCAGATCGGCAAGACGGCGCAGGGCACGATCAACCCGCAGGGCGGCAACTGCATCCGGATGCTGAACGGGGCGATCAAGGTGTGGGGTGCCCGGACGCTCGCCGGTGACACGTCGCTGCACAAGTACGTACCGATCCGCCGTCTGTTGAGCTTCCTCTACAAGTCGATCGATCACGGCACCCAGTGGGCGGTGTTCGAGCCCAATGGCCCCGATCTGTGGGCGCGGATCATCCGCAACGTCGGCTCGTTCCTGACCAACGTGTGGAGCCAGGGCGCGCTCGCCGGCGCGGTGCCGCAGGAGGCGTTCTACATCAAGTGCGACGCCGAGAATAACCCACCGGATCAGCGGGCCAGCGGCCTTTTGATCGTCGAGGTCGGTGTGGCCACCGTGTTCCCGGCCGAGTTCGTCGTGTTCCGTATCCAGCAGTTCACCGGTCCGATCAAGTAGTCGCCATGGCGTCGTCGTTCAATCGTCCGGGCGTGGTGGTGGAGTCGTTTCCACCACCTGTGGACGCCGCGTTTCGCACCGGCGTCGCCGGGTTCGTCGGTCCCGCGGTTGCCGGGCTGCCGCCCGTGCCTCCGGGCCCGGCGCTGCCGCAGACCCTGCTGTTCACCAGCTGGCCCGACTTCGCCGACACCTTCCGCGACGGCAACGGTTGGCTCCCCGGCATCTGGCTCCCCGGCGAGCTGCTGTGGGCGGCCGTCCAGGGCTTCTTCGTCAACGGCGGAACCCGGTGCTGGGTCGTGCTGTACGACAAGAATGCGAGCGCTGATCCGCTCGCCGCCGTTGATATCGGCGTGACCGCACTGGCTGCGATCGATGACGTGGACCTGGTGTGTGCGCCATCGCTGCTCGACTCGGATTCGCTCACCGCGCAGCAGCAGCTCCGGCTGCAGCAACAGCTGGTCTGGAGCGCCGAGAACCGCGGTCGCGACGACTGGTTTCTGATCCTCGATGCGCCGCGGCCGCCGGCCGGCACGCTGACCGTGGAAGCCCGGCTCGCCGCGCAGCTCCCCGGTTTGCGCGACGACCCGACGTTCACCACGCTCGGCGGCACCGCGTATCATATGCAGCGGCCGAACAATGCCGCGGTCTACTACCCGTGGCTGGTCCCGGGAGGCGACGTCGAGCCCGCGCCGGGTGCGGTCGCCACATCGATCCCGGCGAGCGGCCACGTCGCAGGGACCTTCGCGCGCACCGACCTCCAGGTCGGCGTGCACAAGGCGCCGGCCAACGAACCGATCGACGGCATCGTCAACGTGCTGGCCGACGTCGATGACGTCGCCACCGCCAATCCGATCCGCGCATATCCAGGGCGCGGTATCCGGGTGTGGGGCGCGCGCACACTCGCGGTCGTGGCCTCACCCGGGGATCTCGACGCCTACGTCGGCGTTCGCCGGCTGATGGTCACGCTCCACCGCTGGCTGGTTCGCGCGTTCGAACCGATGGTGTTCGAGGCCAACGAGGTTCGCACCTGGGTGCGGATCCACCGCGAGCTGAACCGGCGGCTCACCGCCATGTTCGAGCAGGGCGCGTTCCAGGGCAGCACGCCCGACGAGGCGTTCTACGTCAAGTGCGACGACGAAAACAATCCAGTCGAGGCGCGCGCGGCCGGGCGGCTCCAGGTCGATATCGGCGTCGCGCCCGCCGTCCCGAGGGAGTTCATCACGATCCGCCTGGTCCGTAGCGCGGAGGGCATCACCGTTGCGTGACCGTCACACAGAGGAGCTAGGGCACGATGGCTACGACACGCACTGATCCGTATTTTGGTTACAACTTCGCCGTCGAGCTCGACGGCATCACCAGCATGGGCTTCAAGACCTGCGCCGGGCTGGATACCAGCACGACGTCGACGAAGTACCGCGAAGGCACCGATGTCTCGCTCGCGCAACGCGAGCTGCCGGCGCTGCTTCACCACACCGCGATCACGCTGACCCGCGGGATCTCCGCGGACCGCGCGCTGTTCGACTGGCGCAACGACATCGCGAGCGGCCGGCCGAATCGCCGCGACATCTCAATCGTCCTACGCGACGACCTCGGGGTCGAGCGGGTCCGGTGGACGGTCAAGAACGCGTGGCCGTCCAAGTGGAGCGGGCCAAGCTTCGACGCCACGTCGGATGCGATCGCGATCGAGACGCTCGAGCTGACGCACGAAGGCGTCATGGTGCAGAAATGGTAGAGCTGGCAAACGGCGAGGTCCCGTTCGTGTTGCCGCGGGGCTATCGCGACGCGGAAGGCGTCAATCATCGCGAGGGGGTCATGCGCCTCGCGACCGCGTACGACGAGATTGCGCCGCTCAAGGACCCGCGCGTCCAGTCGAACCCGGGCTACCTCGTCCTCATCCTGCTGTCGCGCGTGGTCACGCGGCTGGGCACCCTCGAACACATCAATCCCAAGTTGATGGAGGGTCTGCCGTCGGGCGATCTGATGTTCCTGCAGGACCTGTATCGCCGGGTCAACGAGACCGGCCACAGCCGGCTCGCCGTGACGTGTCCGCACTGCCAGGGCGACTTCGAGGTGGAGACCAGCCCGGTGGGGGAATCATGAGCTACCCCTCGGACCGGATCTTCGAGGAGGTAGCCTATGTCGCGCGCTATCTGCACTGGTCCTACGACCAGGTGATGGCGCTCGACCATCGCGAGCGTCAGTGCTGGGTCGCTGAGATCGCACGTACCAATGAAGCGCTGAACGAGGCGTCGCGCAGCGCGCGGTGACCGGACCGAGCACCAACGGAGAGACGACGTGGCTACAGTATTCGGCCTGAACGCGGCGGCGCTGACGCTCGGCGCGCGCCTCGATCCCTACCTCGGCGTCAACTTTCTCGTCGAGATCGAGGGGCTGATCGTCGGCGGGTTCTCGAAGGTCGATGGTCTGGAGTCGACGATCGATACGCAGGACTACAGCGAGGGCGGCCGCAATGACTATGTCCACAAGATCTTGAAGGGGACGATGTACGGGCCACTGGTCCTGTCGCACGGGCTGACCGACAACGACACGCTGTGGCAGTGGCACGATCGGACGCGGCGCGGCGTGGTCCAGCGCAAGAACGGCACGATCATGCTGCTCGACGCGCGGCGGATCCCGGTCACCTGGTGGAACTTCGCTGAGGCGCTGCCGATCAAGTGGACGGGTCCGGCGTTCGACGCGGGCGGTGAGGCCCAGGTCGCGATCGAGCGGATCGAGCTCGTGCACCGCGGGATCGCCAAGCCGCCGAAGTCCGAGGTTGGCAGGCTGATCACCGCCGCGCGGAATGCGGGCGGGCTGGGGGGAGGTCGCACGTGAGCTGGCAAGCAGGCATCGATGCGCGGCTGGTCGCGCGGCTGTTGCGCACGCGGCAGCCCGGGCTGATCGGCACGCGGGTGGCGCGTCGGATCGTCGGAGCCGTCGAGCAGATGGCCGGGCGCCTGCCGCTGCTCGCGCGGTTTCCGCGCCTGACCGAGCGCAGCCGCGCCGGCGAGACGGCGATCGTGCATGCGCTGCCGCTGGCCGCGCCGGCAGCGAAGCCGGTGCTCGCGGCGGGTGCGGCGAAGCCCGAGCGCAACGCGGCGCCGGAGCGCGCGATGCAGGTGGTCGCGGCGCGCGTGATCGAGCGCGAGCGGCGGATCGAGCGCACGATCGTCGAGCTCGTCGCGCCGTCGTCGTCGCCGCCACCTCCGCCGCGGGTGTCGAACGAGCGCGCGGCGGTCGAGCCGGGTTCGCGCGCGGAGGCGATGCGGCCCACGCCGGAGCCGCCGAGCCGCCGCTCGCGGATGGGCGCACCGCTCGTCAAGGCGCCGCTGCCTCACGTCGCGCCCGTGGTCGCGCGCACGACGCACACGTTCGCTAACCAGCCGGTCCCGCCGCACGCGCCGGGGCAGATCCCGCGTGCACCGTCGATCCGAGCCGCGGGCTCGAGCCAGGCAAGCGCCTCGCCGATCGTCACGCCGCGCCGCGCGACGCCGAGCGAGCCCGCAGGTCCGGCGGCGCCCGGGCGCGCCCTGGTGCTGCTGCGGCCCACCGAGGTCGCCGCGCCGCGCGAGCCAATCGTGTCGCCGCACCGCGCGCCGGTCCAGCGCGCCGGCGCCGCGCTGGCTCACATCGCGCCGGCACCTGTCGTCGCAGTCGGCGCGGCCGCCACGCCCGAGGTGGCACCGCCGGCGATCGCGCAGCGCGCGCTGGCATCGCCCGTCTCGCCGTCGCCGCGCACCAGTGCGGCCGCGAGCCCGATCAGCCAGCCACTACAGCGCGCCGATCTCCCCGAGATCGCCGGGCAGGTCCAGCGCATCATGGAGCGCCAGGCGCTGCACGACCGCGCACGCCGGGGGCTTCGCCGATGAGCATCCTCGACGTTGCCGTCGGCGCATTCGGCGCGCTCACCAAGCTGCGGATCTCGCACGAGACCAAGCTCCGCGGCGTGTTCGACGGTGAGGTTCTCGCGCTGTTCAACCCGAACCAGCTGCGCTACGAGAACCGCGCCGAATGGCGGACCACCGCCGCCGCCGCGCAATCGATCGCCGCCGGGTTCCAGCGCATGGAGTTCCAGGCAGCGCCGCCCCGCACGCTGACCGTCGATCTGTTCTTCGATACCTACGAGGGCTCGGTGCAATCGGCCGCCGCCAGCGTGTTCGATCTGACGCTGCCGGACAATCCGCTGCTGCCGGGCGAGATCAATGCGCTCGACGTCACCGCGATCACGTCGCGCGTCGAGGCGCTGACCCGGGTCGCCTCCGAGCTGCATCGCCCACCGGTGTGCCGGCTCGAGTGGGGACTGAGCATGCTGTTTCAGGGCGTGCTCACCCAGCTCAACCAGGACCTCACGTTCTTCATGGCGGACGGGACGCCGGTGCGCGCGACGCTCGGCTGCACGTTCATGGCCTACCAGACGTTCGACGAGGCCAAGGCCTGACCAGTATGGCGATGCAACGCGCTGGCGGGCGATCGCAACGGGCAACGACATCGACGATCCGCGGGCGATCAAGCCCGGCGACGTCCTGGTCATTCCCAAGCTGGTGACGTGATGGCCAATCCACTGTCGCTCGTCACCAGCCTCCCGTCTATCGCGGACACTGTCGATCTGCTGGTCAAGATCGCCGGCCGACCGCTCGATGCCGCGATCGCAGCTTCGGTGCTCGACGTCTCGGTCCAGCAGACGCTCGGCCAGCCCTCGCACCTGACGCTGCGGCTGGCCGCATGGGATCCCGATACCGATCAGTTCACGCTGGTCGACGATCCGAGGCTCCAGCCGGGCAGCTCGGTCGAGGTCGAGCTCGGGTTCCTCAGCCAGCGCAAGCCGGTGTTCTGGGGCGAGATCGTCGGCCTCGATTTCGACGCCAACGCGAGCGACCGCGCGGTCGTCACGATCAATGCCTACGACATCCTGCATCGGCTCGGCCGCGGGGAGCGCCAGGCCAAGTACGAGAAGACCACCTATGCGGGCATCGTCCGCACGATCGCACAGACCATCTACAAGATCGCGGTCGACGCCCGGGATGACCTCGACAACGACCCCGAGAATCCGGTCGTGTTTCAGGAGAACAAGTCGGACTTTGCGTTCCTGACCAAGCTGGCCATGGAGATCCAGTACGAGCTGTTCGTCGACGCCGGCGACAAGAAGCTAGTGTTTCGCAAGTCGCAGCTCACCGCGCCGGTCTCGCTCACGCTCGACGCGCGCCAGGACCTCGTCCAGTTCTCGGCCCGGCTCGACGCCGCCGGCCAGCTCGGCGGCGTCGAGGTCCGCTCGTTCGACAGCGACAACAAGAAGCGGATCCAGGTCGTCCTCGACAACCCGGACTCGCTCGATCGCCGGTACGGCTCGGCGCCTTCGCGCTCGCTGATCACCGATCTGCCGCTGCTGACGCAGGAGGAAGCGCAGGCCCATGCCGAGGCCGAGCTGCTGCGGATCCGCGCCAACTACCTGACGGCGACCGCCACGTGCTTCGGGCGCACCGAGCTGCGGCCCGGCCTGATGATCCACATCGCCGAGCTCGGCGATCGGTTCGGCGGCGACTTCCATGTCACCGCTGCGACTCACTCGCTGTCCCCGTCCGGCGGGTTTCGCACCAGCTTCAAGCTGGAAGGAGTGACGAGATGACGGCAACACCAGAAGCTCCGATCTCGATCAACTACAGCGTGGTCCCCGCCATGGTGACGCGCAACGACGACACGCAGGGCCGCGTCAAGGTGCGGTTTCCGTGGATGGACGACCAGGACGAGAGCGACTGGATCGCGGTGGCGGGCCCGGGCGCCGGCAACGATCGCGGCCTGTTCTGCATCCCCGCGGCCAACGACCAGGTGCTGGTCGCGTTCTCGTTCGGCCAGATCGACAAGACCTACGTGATCGGCTCGCTGTGGAGCACGGCGGACAAGCCGCCGAGCGCCGGTGCTCCCGACAAGCGGACCTGGAAGTCGAGGAGCGGTCACGTGATCATGCTCGACGACACCGGCGGCTCCGAGCGGATCTCGATCGTCGACAAGTCGGGCGGCAGCAAGATCACGATCGATACCGCGAGCAAGACGATCACGATCGAATCGGCCGGCGACCTGACGATCAAGGCGGCGGGCAACCTCGCGCTGCAGAGCGACAAGGATGTCACGGTCAACGGCAGCAACGTCACGCTCACGGCGACCGGAAAGCTCGCGGCCAAGGGCACCTCGATGGCGCTCAACGGCCCGGCCGGCGTGAAGGTCAACGACGGTGCACTCGAGGTGGTGTGATGGCGTTCCTCCTCCACGACAAGGCGACAGGCAAGTGCTCGCACGGCGGTAGTGCCAAGCCGCTGATCGGCAATCCGCGGGTCAAGCTCGGTGGCCAGCCGGTGTTGGTGGTCGCGTCGCCATTCGTGATCAGTAACTGTCCCAACGTGGTGGGCACGGTGAAGTTCCCGTGCATCCTCGGCGTGTTCGCGAAGGGCGCGACCCGCGTCAAGGTCATGGGCCTGCCGGTGCTGCTCGATACCAGCAAGCCGACCAACCTGCCGACCGGCGCATCGACCACGATCACGAGCACGCAGGCGCGGGTGAAGGGGATCTGATGGCGCACGAATTCGAAGGCCGCGGCTGGCGGTTCCCGATCAGCCTCGACGACGCCGGCGCGATCGCCGAAGCCCGCGAGGAGGACAAGGTCCGCCAGTCGATCGAGATCATCCTGCGCACGGCTCCCGGCGAGCGCGTGATGCGCCCCGACTTCGGCTGCGGGATCCACGATCTGGTGTTCGACACGGTCAGCGGCGCCATGGTCGGCCGGGTCGCCACGGTGGTCGCGAGCGCGCTCGCGACCTGGGAGCCGCGGATCGACGTGTTGAATATCAATCCGCAACAGGACACCGAGGATCCGACGCGGCTGCTGATCGAGATCAACTATCGCCTGCGCAGCAGCAACAGCCGATTCAACCTCGTATTCCCGTTTTACGTGCAATAGCCATGGATGACACTGCCCCCAAGCTCGACTCTCGATCGCACGACGACGTCATCGAGCAGACCGAAGCGCTCGCGATCGCCTACACGACGGGGCTGACCCCCGGCCCGTGGCGGCCGCGCAGCGGCGGTACGCTCGACTTCGGCGGGGTGCTGGTGCGGCTGTTCGGCGGCATGGTCGACCACCTGATCGCGCAGCTCAACCGGGCGCCGGACAAGCACCGCGCGGCGTTCACCGCGCTGTTCGGCGCGCGCCGCACGCCGCCGCGCCCGGCCCGCGTGCCGGTGACATTCACCCGCGCAGACCGCAGCGGCGTTGCCGAGGTGCCGGCGGGCGCGCACGTCGCGGCCACCGGGCCCGATGGCCCCGTGGTGTTCGAGACCGAGCTCGCGCTGGCGCTCACGCAGGCGCGGTTCGCCGCGGCGGTGGTGCGCGACGTGTCGGACCCCGGCGGCTACGCGATCCAGACCGACATCGCGACCGGCAGGGCCGCGGGGTCGTTCGCGGCGCTCGGCGGCGGACATCCGATCGAGCACTTCCTGTACGTCACCGCCGACGAACTGGCCGCGGTCGCCGGCGCCGGCACCGTGACGCTCACGCTCGATGGCCAGGGCGCCGCGTTGCCGTCGACGCCGATCGTGTGGGCGAGCGCGGCGCCGGGCGGTGGCTGGATCCAGCTCCCGCCGGTGACCGTGGCCGGCAGCAAGTGGATCCAGACCGCAGCCGCCTCGGCGCTCGGCACGATCACGGTCAGCGGCGTGAAGGCGCGCTGGCTGCGCGCGATCGTGCCGGTCGGTTCGCCGTCGGTCGCGATCACCGGCGCGGTCGGCTTCAACGTGGCCACCGCGACCCAGGTCGATGCCGCCTCCGTCAACGGCCAGCAGGCGGACTTCACGCGCGACGTGCAGCCGTTCGGTAACCGCCCGCAGTTCAACGACACGTTCTTCATCGCCAGCGACGCCGCGTTCGCGGTCGCCGGCACCACGGTGACGATCGCGTTCGCGTTCACGACGCCGCCGGGAGGCGTGAACATCTCTACCGACCCCAAGCTCCAGTGGGAAGCCTGGGACGGCGTGCACGCGACCTCGCTGGGGACGACGACGGGGTCGGGCGCGGTCACCGGCGGGCTGACCGACTCGACTAAGGCATTCAGCCAGGCGAGCGGCACCGTCGTGTTCACGCTGCCGGCCGCGATCCCGCGCTCGACGATCGGCACGGTGACCAGCCGGTGGCTCCGCGTGCGTCTGATCGCCGGCGACTACGGCAAGGACCTCCAGGTCGACGCGGGCGGCGTGGTGACCCAGGCGACCTTCCGTCCACCGTCGATCTCGTCGATGAGCCTGACCTGGACGGGCACCACGCCGGCGCAACCCACGTCGCTCGTCGTGTGCCAGACCGCGCAGACCTACAAGTTCTTCCGCGGCGCCGACGCCGCGGGCTCACTTCCGATCTTTCTCGCCGCCCCCGAGCTGTCATTCCAGAGCGCGGTCGAGACCCGATCGTCGCTCCTGCTCGGATTCGACCGCGCGTTCGAGCCGGTGCTGACCACGCTGTACCTCCAGGTGTTTCCGCCGGCGTCGCCGGATCCCGCGCTGTTCGGCACCGCGCCGACCCCGCGCAATCCGCCGGTCGTCGTGTGGGAGTACTGGAACGGCAACGCGTGGCTGGCGCTCGTCGTCGAGGACGGCACGCTGAACCTGTCGCGCAGCGGCCTGGTACGGTTCGAGCCGCCGGTCGACGCGGCCCGGCTCACCCAGTTCGGCCGCAAGCTGTTCTGGCTGCGCGCGCGCGCGGTCGACCTGACGTTCTCCCCGATGCCGCAGGTTGGGCGCGTGCTGGTCAATACCGTGTGGGCGTCGAACGCGCACACCAGCACGCTCGAGGTGATCGGGTCGTCGAACGGCGCGCGCGATCAGCGGTTCACGCTCGCGCAGAGGCCGGTGCTCGACGGGCAGCGCATCGAGGTCGGCGAGCCCGAGCCGCCGCCCGCCGCCGAGCTCGCGGCCTCGCAGGCCGAGGAAGGCAACGATGTGCTCACGCCGGACCCGGTTGCCGGCGTCACCTGGGTGCGCTGGCACGAGGTCCCCGACTTCTTCGCCTCGGCTCCGCGCGATCGCCACTACACGTTCGACGCCGCGACCGGCGAGGTCGCGTTCGGCGACGGCGCGGCGGGGATGATCCCGCCCACCGGCGTGCAGAACATCCGCGCCACGAGCTACCGCGCCGGCGGTGGCACGGCCGGCAACGTCGCCGCCGGTGCGCTCAACCAGCTGCAGACCACGGTGGCGCTGGTCGACAGCGTCACCAACACCGAGCCTGCGGTCGGCGGCGCGGCGACCGAGCCCGAGGCTGCGCTGCTCGATCGCGCGGCGCGCACGGTGCGCCACGGCGGGCGCGTGGTGGCCGCGCAGGACTTCTCGGATCTCGCGCTCGAGTCGTCGCGGGCGGTCGCGCGCGCGGTCGCGCTGACGCCATCGTTCTCGCCGATCAGCCAGGCCAATGGCCCGCTCACCGGGCCCGCCGACCTCGGCCGCGACGGCCAGGTGATCGTCGTGATCGTGCCGTCGCAGGTCCAGGCCGGCACGTCGCCGAGCAGCGACCTGTGCGCCGAGGTCGAGGACTACCTGCGCGCGCGATGCGCCCCCGACGCGCGGGTGATGGTGATCGGCCCGAGCTGGGTCGCGACCGACCTGGCGATCCATGTTGCGGCGATCAGCCTCGAACGCACCGACGACGTGATCGCCGCGGTGCGCGAGGCCGTGATCCGGCTGCTCGATCCGCTGACCGGCGGCGACCGCGGCGCCGGCTGGGACTTCGGTCGCTGCCCGCGCGCGTCGGACTTCGTGGCGCGCCTCGCTGCGATCCCCGACATCGACCACGTGTCGTCGATCACCGTGACCTGCGATCCGGCGTTCAAGGACGCGGATCCTGCGACCGAGCTCCTGGTCGACGAGCTCAGCCTGTATCCCCGTCTTCTCGCGTACGCGCGGACGATCACCGTCACAGCGTCGCCCCAGGGTGTGCCGTGATAGAGCTTCCCGTCCTCGACGATCGTACGTACGCCGACTTCGCCGGCGATGCGCGCGCGCTGATCCCCAGCCTTGCGCCCGACTGGACCGACCACAATCCATCGGATCCGGGGATCGTGCTGGTCGAGCTGTTGGCGTGGCTCGCCGAGATCGTGCTGTACCGGATCGACCGCGTCCCCGCGCGCAGCTATCGCACGTTCCTCGACGTACTGCGCGGGCCGTCGGCGCCCTCGCTCGACGCCAGCCCGCTCGACGTCGCGATCCGCGAGACCATCGCCGACCTGCGCGGCCGCCACCGCGCGATCACGCCCGACGACTTCGAATTCCTCGCGCTCCACCGCTGGCCCACGCTGCCCAACGCGCAGGGGCTCGGCGCGCTGGGGACGGTGCGGCGCGCGCTGTGCATCCCCGAGCACAGCCCGGCCACGCTCGCCAAGAAGTGGAAGGCCAACCCCGAGCTCGCCCCGGGCCACGTCACGGTGATCTTGGTGCCGGATGCGCTCGCCGCCGGGCGCGCCGATCTGCCGTCGTTCGATCCGGGCCGCAAGTTCGCACTCGAGCTCGACGGCACGGCCGCGTACGTCGACTGCGGCAGCGATGCGAGCCTCAAGCTGACCGGGGCGCTCACCCTGTCGGCCTGGATCTTCCCGCGCAACCTGGCGCGCGGCCGCCAGGGCATCATCAGCAAGTCGGCGTCCGGCGAGTACGAGCTCGTGCTCGAGCCCAACGGAGCGCTCACCTTCGCCCAGGCCAATGGTCACGACGGTGGCTCGTCGCCGCCGAACGTGGTGACCGCCGGGCGCTGGAACCACGTCGCCGCGGTCCGCGCCTCGGGCGGCGGCTCGGTGACGCTGCTGGTCGACGGTCGCGCGGTGCAGACCCTGTTGCTCAGCGTCGCGCCCGGCCAGATCCCGACCACGACCAGCCCGGTGCTGATCGGTCGCCTGGCCGCCGGCGCCGGATTCTTCGACGGATTCATGCGCGACGTCGCGATCTGGAGCCAGCAGCGCACGGCGACGGATCTGGGCGGCGACCTCCGGCGCGTGCCGCTTGGCATCGACGACGTCCCGGCCGGCGATCCCACGCCCAGGCCGGTCGCGTGCTGGCGGCTCGACACCCAGCTCGCTCAGACCGCCGCGGTCCCCGACTGCGAGACTCCCGCCGTGGCCACCGGCGCGCAGCGCAAGCGCGACGGCACCCAGCACGGCAGCGGGTTCCGCGACGTCGTGCATCCGATGCCGGCGGTCGCCGGGCTGACCGACGGGCTGCACGCGTTCTACGACGAGTGGCGCCTGCTCACGACGCGCGTCCACGTGATCGGCTCGACCCAGCTCCACGTCGCGGTCACCGCCAACCTCTATCTCAGTCCCGACGCCGACGTCCCCGGGATCCGCGCGGCAGCGGCGGCGGCGCTCAATCGCTTCCTCGATCCGCTGGCCGGGCTGCACGGCGACGGCTGGCCCCTGGGGCGCGCGATCTACAACTTCGATCTCCAGGGCGTGCTCGATGCAGTCCCCGGCGTCGACTTCGTGACCGGCGTCCAGGTCGCGATGACCGATCCGGCGATGAACGCTGCGGTCGCGGCAGGCAACCGCCCGCCGCCTCCGCACGACGAGAACGGCACACCGATTGGCGTCTCGCTCCAGCCCGACGAGCTGCCGACCTTCGATGGCGCGACGTTCACCTTGTTCCAGCGCGTGGGGGGAACCCGATGGCAACAACAGCTGTAAGCCGCTACCTCGCGCACCTCCCGGGGGTGTTCCAGGACGATCCGTTCCTCGGACGGTTCATGCTCGCGTTCGAGCGCGTGCTCACCGGGGTCGGCGATCTGGCGGGCGCGGAGCTCGCGAATCCGCCCGCCGTGGCCGCCGGGATCGAGGAGATCCTCGACAAGATACATACCTACTTCGATCCGGGGGGCGCCCCGGCCGAGTTCCTGCCGTGGCTCGCGACCTGGGTCGCGACCAGCCTGCGCGAGGACTGGGACGAAGCGACCCGCCGGAGCTTCCTCGCCCGGGTGGTTCCGCTCTACCAGCGGCGCGGGACCAAGCTCGCGCTGCAGCAGCTGCTCCAGATCTACCTCGACCCGACCACCGATCCATCGACCCCGGGCGGCGATCAGATCGTGCAGATCATCGACGACGATCCGAGCTTCCCGCCGCGCTACTTCCAGGTCCGGTTCACGGTCAGCGAGCGCGATCCCCACCTGCTGGCGCGCCGGGCGGCGATCGCGACCGCAATCATCGATCGCGAGAAGCCGGCGCACACGTTCTACGGACTGCATATCAACTATCCGTCACTCCAGATCGCGGATCCGCCGATCTACGTCAATAACCAGCCGACGAATGGCGTGTTCGTCGGCCTGAACACCGTGCTCGGCGGCAATGTCGTCACTGCGACCGCCTGAGCGAAGAGGACTGCCATGGCCGACTACACGATTCCGACATCTCCGTTGAAGCGGCTCCGCTACTACAACAATCAGTTTCTGGCCGAGAAGGACTTCATCGACGATCAGGCTGCGCACCTCGCGCACGAGCGGGCGTACCTCCGCGCGCTGTGCACGCCGGGCGTGTGGGAGGGCCTGATCGTGAACTATGGCACGCTGCCGACCACGTCGGCTCCTGCGGTGGGCATCGGGATCGCGGTCGATAACCAGGGGCGGCTGATCGTGCTCGACCCGACGGCGAGCGGCCCTGCGCCAGCGACGCTCGGCACCGGCACGTTCGTGCTCAGCATCCGGTACAACGAAGTTGCGACCGACATGTCGACCAACACCGGCGGCGCTGCTGGAACCGCGGACAACACGCGGTTCACGTCGCAGCCGGTGCTCGCGGCGACCGCGCCCAATGCAGTACCCGCCGGCGCGGTCGTGCTGGGGACGTTCACTGTGTCGGGCGGACAGATCACGGCGCGGTCGGACGCCGGGCGCCAGTACGCCGGTCTGCGGCTTCCGGGGCCCGTGCTGGCCGGAAGCCCGCCGCCGGCCACGCTGGCCAGCCGCAACGACGGCGTGGCCGACAGCGTCCAGCTCAACGGCGCGCTCTTCATCCAGCGGCCGAACGGCGGGGTTCTGGGCTTGATGCTCCCGGGTACGTCCCCGGGCACGTCCGGCACCGGCTGCTCGATCAGCTTCGATCCCTTCGACGCCGGGATCAACTCTAACGCCATCACCATCCGGTCGGTCGCCGATGGGAACTTCTCGAGCCATCTCACGGTGTCCACCAAGGTCCCGGGCGCGATCAACAACGGCCAGGTCGAGCGGATGCGGATCACCAGCGGCGGTGCCGCACAGTTCTCCGGCGCACTCAGCGCACAGTCGCTCGCCGCGGCGACGTACGGCGGCGCGGTCAACTTCACCGGCGCGGTCACGACGAGCAATCAGGTCGTGAGCGGCAACACGGCGGAGACCAACGTGGCCCCGCTCGTGCTGAACCGCGACTACCTGGGCAACAACCGCAGCCTGATCGACCACAACGGCTACCGGATGGGCGAGGTCAGCGAGATCGACGAGAACTGGAAGCTCGGCAATGTGCGTTCCGTGCTGTTCCAGGCCGTCCCGGTCGACTTCGGCGGCGGCGCGCTCCCCGCCGGGGGGACGGGCACGTTCGGATCGGGCTACCGGATCGCGACCGCGGCCGCGCAAGCCGACAGCCCGATCGGACCGCTTCCCGCCGGCGCCACGATCGTGTCCGCGGTGGTGCAGTACGAGCGCATCGATGGAACCGCCGACTACGCGATCAACGATCACGCATCCAATGTATCGACCACGGTGGTCCGCAAGTCGATCTCGACGGGGACGGGGGTCACCACGACGGATCTCGCGGCGACACCGACCGCGGGCGGGCTTCCGTACACCGTTGGCCCGCTGTCCAACCTGACGCTCAATGTCCAGGGCGGCCCGTTCACGGGCGGCCACCGGGTCTTCGGTGTCCAGATCTCGTACATCGTCGATCCACCAGGCTGGACCTGGAGCGGGGCGATCTCGTTTGGCGTCGCCCAGTTCACCCGAAGCCCGAGCCGCAAGTATCAGGACCCAGCCGCGGCGCTCGGCCTGGGCCAGCGGTCGATCAACATCGCGTCGCCGTTCGGCGGGGCAGGTCCCGGCGACGAGGGCACGCTCACCACCGAGGGCCACGAGGCCTTTATGGACGCCAACACCTGCTACGTCATGGAGTGGATCTGCCGCACCGGCACGATCTCCGACGCAGTCAATGTGCGGTCGTTCAAGCTCGGCGTCCAGAATGCCAACGGCGGCGCCAACAATCGATTCATCTACTTCTTCAACCAGAACACGACCGCGAACTGGCAGCTGCGGATCGTGGGCTCGTCGACCGCCGATACCGACACCGGCGTGGCGATCGCCGCCAACACGATCTACCGCATGCGGCTCGAGATCCTGGGCTCGAACATGTCGAGCTCGGGGGCGAACGCGTTCCGGATCCGCGGGTTCATCAACGGGTCCAAGGTCGCGGACGTCGTGTCGGCGACGCTGCCAACCGCCGACATGTGCCGCCCATTCTTTGCGGCCGGCGTGACCGCGACCGGCAGCGTCGCCTACGACTTCTCGCTCGGCCGGGTGCGCCGGGTGTGGAACCACCGCGCATCGTCCGACAGCCTGTGATTCACTGAGGCTCACACTCCGACGGCATGTAAGGCGCATGGCAACCCGGCTGGTAGCTAAGCTCGACAGCGACACGCCCTACGGCTCGTCGCTGGACCACCTGCGCGACGAGCTCGCGCGGATCGATCTGCTGATCCGCGGCCAGGTGGCGCGGGTGCGGCGCGATGACGGCAACGACCGCGACGACGCGTGGCGCGGGCTGTCGATCACCGACGCCGAGGTCGATGCGCTGCTCGCGCGTACGCTGGGTGCTCGGCCGTGGGACGCAGGCGACGGCGCGGTGCTCGGCGATGTCCACGCGCTGGTGGACCAGCTCAGCGCGGCGATCGACCGGCGGTGTGCATGCACGGTGGTGCCGCTCGCGCTGGCCGAGCTCGCCGCGCGGTTCGCGCTGACCCGATTCGATGTCGATGTCCTGCTCGTCGCGCTCGCGCCGGAGATCGACCTCCGCTACGAGCGGCTCTATGCATATCTCCACGACGACGTGACGCGGAAGCGGCCGTCGATCGATCTCGCGCTTCACCTGCTGTGCCACTCGCTCGACGAGCGGTTCACCGCGCGCGCCCGGTTCGGCGCCACCGCGCCGCTGGTGCACCACGGCCTGGTGCAGCTGATCGCCGACGCGCCCGGGGCGTCGCGCCTGACCCAGTGCCTGAAGGTCGACGATCGCATCGTCGACTGGTTGCATGGCTCCGACGATCTGGAGCCGCGGCTCGCCCGCGCGGCTCGCCGCGTCCCCTGGGGTCGCACGGGCGCCACGCTCGACCAGCTCGAGCTGGCCGGGCCGGTGCGCGATCGGCTCGCGCGCCTGACCGCCGAGATCGCCGATCCGCGCAGCGCCCCCGACGCGCCGATCGTGTACCTGCGCGGCCCCGCGGGGGTCGGCAAGCGCACCACCGCCGAGGCATTCGCGCGCGCTCTCGGTTGCGACCTGCTCGTGCTCGACTGCGCGGCGCTCGACGCCGCCGACGACGCGGCGAGCGCCGTCGTCGAGGCCGCGGAGCGCGAGGCCTGGCTCACCGGCGATGTCCTGCTGTGCGAGTCCGCCGACCTGGTGCTCACCGGCGAACGCCGCGACACCCGCCGCGCACTGCTCGACCTGCTCGCCACCGCCCCCGGACCGTGCGTGCTGACCGGCGCCGCGCCGTGGGAGCCGAGCGATGCGCTGCGCGGCCGGTCGTTCGTGCAGATCGATCTCGCGCCGCCGGATGCCGACGCGCAGCTCCGGCTGTGGCGCGCGGCGCTCGCCGGCGCAGCGCTCGCCGGCGACATCGCGCTGCCGGCGGTTGCAGCGCGGTTGCGACTCACCGGCGGTCAGATCCACGACGCCGCGGCCACCGCGCGCAGCATCGCGCGCCTGCGGGCCGGCGCCGGTGCGGCCATCGCCGCGGCCGACATCCACGAAGCCTGCCGCCGGCATAGCGGCCACCGGTTCGGCGGGCTCGCGCGCAAGGTCACCGCGCGCCCCGGCTGGGACGACCTCGTCCTGCCGCCCGATCGCCTGCTGCGGCTGCACGAGCTGTGCGACCACGCGCGCCACCGCTCGACGGTGTTCGAGCGCTGGGGCTTCGATCGCAAGCTGCCCAACGGCAAGGGCCTCGGCATGCTGTTCGCCGGCGCGCCGGGCACCGGCAAGACGCTCGCCGCGTCGGTGATCGCCGCCGAGCTCGGGCTCGAGCTCTACCAGATCGACCTCGCGTCGGTGGTCAGCAAGTGGCTGGGCGAGACCGAGAAGCACCTCGGCCAGATCTTCGACGAGGCCGAGCGCGGGCAGGGCGTGCTGCTGTTCGACGAAGCCGACGCGCTGTTCGGCAAGCGCAGCGAGGTCCATGACGCCCATGATCGCTACGCCAACCTCGAGACCAGCTACCTCTTGCAGCGCATCGAGGCCTACGAGGGCATCGTGATCCTGGCGTCGAACTTCCGCCGCAACATGGACGAGGCGTTCGTCCGGCGGCTGCGGTTCATCATCGAGTTCCCGCTGCCCGACGAGCGCGAGCGGCTCGCGATCTGGCAGCGGATCTGGCCGGCCGAGACCCCGCTGGGCGGCGATCTCGATCTCGCGTACCTCGCGCGCCGCTTCGACCTCGCCGGCGCTCACCTGCGCAACATCGCGCTCGCCGCGGCATTCCTCGCTGCCGCCGAGCGCTGCCCGGTGGGCCAGCGCCACGCGCTGCACGCCGCGCGCCGCGAGTACCAGAAGCTCGGCAAGATGATCGACGAGTCGGCATTTGGAGGCAGGGCATGAAGGCGAGTAGGACGACCGCGAAGCAGGCTGCTGTGGCTGGACCCGCAAAGACCGCAACGCGCGCTCCGGCTCCCGAGCTCGCCACCGATCCGACCGGTCTGCTCGACTTGCAGCGCCACGCCGGCAACCGCGCGGTGCGGGCGCTGCTCGACGGCGCATCCAGCGGTGACAATCGCGTCGCGCACCTACACGAGCGCGCGCCGATAGCAGCGCGGATTCGGCTGCGCACACCCCCGAGGTCGCAGGCCAAGCTCGCGATCGGTCCCGTCGACGACGAATTCGAGCGGGAAGCCGACCGTGTGGCCGATGCGGTCATGCGGATGGCGACTCCGCCGGCGGCAGACGACGGCCCGGCGATCCGGTCGGCCGGCCCACGGATCCAGCGCAAGTGCGCAGCCTGCGGCGCCGACGGCGACGAGCCGTGCACCTGCGTGCAGCGCAAGGCCGAGTCGTCGCCGCCGGCGCCGCTGGCGGCGATCAGCGACCACGCCCCGTCCGTGCTGCGCACCGGCGGCCAGCCGTCGGCGCCGACGGCGGCACCGCGCGACGCGCCGCGCAGTGTCGCGGCGGCGCTCGCCGGCCCGGCCCGACAGCTCGACTCGCCGGCGCGCGCGTTCTTCGAGTCGCGGCTGGGCGTCGACCTGGGCACCGTGCGCGTTCACGACCACCCGCGCGCGGCCGCCTCCGCGCAGGAGCTTGCCGCCCGGGCATACACCGTCGGCTCCGACATCGTCTTCGCAGCCGGGCGCTACCAGCCCGCGACCACTGCGGGCCGCGAGCTGCTCGCCCACGAGCTAGCACACGTGTTCCAGCAGGAGCACCGCCCGCACGCGGTCCAGCGCAAGGCCGAGCCAGCCACCGACCCCAGAATCGTCGTCACGCCCACCAAGGAGGGGGTGAACATCACGATCACCGCGGACACGAAGCTCGAGGGCAGCGAGGTCTACGTGCTGACGGTGATGTACGGCAAGCGCGTGAGCCGCGAGCGCGCGATCAAGCTGATCGAGAGCGGCGAGGTCGGCTGCGTTGCCCCGGTCTGCAAGACCGGGATGCAGCCGGGGGAGACAATCGACCTCTTCTTCGGGCCTGACCAGCGCCGTCAGCAGGAGCACGTCCAGGCGCCGAAGCGCAAGCTGCCGCCCGAGGTCCAGAACGCGCTCGAGAGCGGATACATGCGGATCTTCATGCTCGACCGGCAGACCCAGAAGCATCTCGAGCTGCCGGCACAGCCCGACTTCAGTGAGGACCGCGCGGTGATCATGGCGCGCAACGCGCTGCTGGTGTTCAGCCATGACGACATCGGCTGCTTCTGGCGCTGGCTGGCCGGTGAGAAGATCGAGGGCTGGTGGAACCTGGCCTATCGCCTCGGCCAGTTCCTCGAGGTCCGGCCGAACGTCTGCGCGCCCGTCGACCTCACGCCGCTCGGGCGCCTGTTGGGCCACGAGGACATCTACGCCCTCATCAAGGAGACCGAGAACCTCGAGCAGCAGACCTACACCCAGGCCGGGAGGTACGACCAGGAACTGCACGAGAAGCTGGACGCGGCGAGAGCGGCGCGGGACAAGGCTTTGCGCGACGCGGACTTCCCCGACGTCGGGGCGTTCGACACGGCCGCCAACGAGTTCCGCGTCTACTTCCGCACCGTCGCCGTCGCGGTGCTCGAGCACTCGCTCGACCAGACCGAGCACGTGCTGCGCGACGCCGTCGGTCGCTACCAGGTGGGCAGCAACCCGAACATCAAGCCGGGGAACCAGATCAACCCCGTGGCCCAGCAGCTGTACGACGAGCTGTACCGCTTGCCGAACAGCCAGGCGCGGTCGCGGGACCAGCTGCTGATCGACCACCCGATCCTCCAGGGCGTCACGGTCTGGGACACGATCAGCCGCGCCGAGAACGTCCTGGACTTCAGCAACCGGCTCACCCGGTACGCGCTCGAGCGCCTGAACATCGACCTGCACATGGTGCGCAACGCCCTGGGCCGCAGCCAGGACGTGGTGTTCAAGTTCGGCCCGATCGTGGAGGCCACCATGGAGCGGGTCGGGGTGGCCCCGGGGTCGATCTTCGCGTCGGTCATCCAGGACCAGCGGGGGAAGCCGGGCGAACCGTGGTGGCAAAAGGTGCTGGACGTGGGGCTGCTGCTGCTGAGCTTCGTTCCCGGCCCGATCGGCTTCGCGGCGCGTGCGGTGAGCGCGATCCGGGACATCGGCGGTGCGGGGATCGAGTACAGCGAGCAGTACAGCGCGTACGAGGTCGGCTACCAGGACAAGCCGAGCGTCGCCCCGATTGCCATCTCGGTGGGCGCCAACGTGGTGCCGGGTGTCGCGGTCGCCGGCGCCGGCAAGGTCTACCGCACGGTGAAGGCGCTGCGTGCTGCCAGCTCGCTCGAGACGGCCGCCGCGCGCACGGCGGCCACGGACATTGTCAAGACCGAGGCGGGCGACGTCGCCCGGACGGAGGGCGACGTGCTGGCGACCGACCTCGCCAGGACCGAGGGCGAGGCTGCCAAGGACATCGCGAAGGCTGAGGGCGAGGCCGTCAAGGACGTTGGGAAGACCGAGGGAGAGGCTGCCAAGGACGTTGCTAAGACCGAGGGCGAGGCTGCCAAGGACATCGCGAAGACCGAGGCCGCTCCGCGCCGGGAAACGCCGCCCGAGCAACCGCACCAGGAGCCGCCAACCGAGCCGAAGCGAGAACCCGAGGCACCGCCGGTCGGCGAGCATGGCGGGCCCGTTCCGGGCGGGAGCCCCTTCACTGCGCCGCAGCTGCACGTGCAGGCCGAAAACCTGCGAAAGGGCCTCAACAAGGCGGAACTCGAACTGGGCGAGGCGCAGCAAACATACCACGACATCGAGGAAAAGCTCGAGGAGCTGGGCAACCGTCCAAAGCCACCGTCTGCGGAACGGATGAAGGCGCTCGAAGACGAGCTGGAAAAGGCCAGGATTGCAAAGGCGGAGAAGCAGCAGGTACGCGACAAGATCAAGGGAGCTCTGGCGGAGGTCGAAAGCGAGATCGACAAGATCACGCGTCCTTCATGGCGCCAGTCGGAAATCGATGTCGGCCGCGACCTTGGCTCTGGCTATGACCCGCAGAAAGCCTATCTCGATCGCAATGAGGTGCACCCCTCAACGGAGGGAAGCGTCCGACCGGACTGGGTTGCGAAGGACGGATCGGTGGCCGTCGAGGTCAAGAACTATGATATCGCGAACAATTCCGAGAAGCTGATCGATGTTGTCGCAGAGCAGGCAAAGGAACGGGCGAGGCACCTGCCGCTAACAATGCGGCAAGAGGTTGTGATCGATATTCGTGGACAGGTCGTGTCGATGGAGCAGCGAAATGGAATCATCAAGGCGATCGTGAACAAGTCCGGGGGCGCGATCGGTCCGGACAGCATCACATTCAATACATAGGGCGGCGCGAATGAAGAACATCGGATTGTTTGGGGGTCCGACGGTTGCAGAATTGGGTCCCGCGGCGGACGTCCAGCTGTTTTTCGATTGCATCGCCTCCTTCGTCGTGCCCGCCGTGGCGGACCGCGATTGGCCGCTGGTCACGGACCGCCTCTATCGCCGCTATGTGCGCAGGGAAGACCTTGAGCCGACGCAGGAACTGATCAACGAGGTTCAGAAGCGGTTCGGCGCCGTCGCGAGCTCCGCAGTGGACTGGACCGAGATCGCTGCGCCAAACGCGGTCACGCGCCTCGATCCCGCGAAGCCGACTTTGGCGGCTGTTTTCGCAGCCTATTTCGAGCGCTTCGCGGACTGTCGGGGATCGGCTCAGATCTATTTTCAGACCTGGCAGCAATATCGGCCCGTCAAGATCGGGATCACCGACCTTCCCGACGCGATCACGGAGAAGAACCGCCCGCCCGCGGAATACGACTCGCTGGAGGGTGAGCCGTTCTGGAAGCGCACTTGAGGGCTGCGCAGCGGGTGATCACGCCGCGCGCGGTGCCGGACGCGGCTGGCGGAGAGGGAGGACATCGAGAATGCCGACGCACGTCGGTCCCGAGTATTTTCGGTGACAGTGCACTTAACTCGGCGCGCAAATTGAATGCACTGTCACCGAAAGCCAGAAGGCAGATCACGAATGAGCACCAATACTGCAATTCTCGACACCGAGCCGACGAGCTACTGGCCGTTGACCGACGACAGCGGCACGACATGCCATGATGAGATGGAGCTCCATGATGCCGTTCTGAACGGTAGCGGGGGCAACCTGGCAGTGATTCCGTTCGGGGATGCGAGCGCTCCCTTTTTCGACGGCGAATCTGGAAGCGTTCTCACAGTGGCCAACGATCCGCAGTATTCTCAACCCTACGCCAACGCACTCTCGGTGGCCGCCTGGATATGCCCACTCGCGCTCAATAACGTACGCACAGCAGGCTCCGTCGACCGCTACGTGCATTTTCTAGAAAAGGCTGTCGACGCTTCGACAGAAACCGAGTGGGCAATGCGTCTCTACAATCAGACAAATCCAAATCGCCACTCGCGGCTATCATTTTACACATTCAATCTAGTTTCTCCTCCTGGCCAGGAAAATCTAGGCAATGGGGCCTATATGGAGTACGGCGTCTCGGCAAATGACACCACGCCCGTCGCGTTGGGCGGCTGGCTGTTCCTTGTGGGACAAGCGGAACCTTGGATCTCGGAGACCGACAAGAAAACCGGATGTATGTTGTGGAAGCAGGGCTTGAAGGCCGCACGTACGTCGGCTGACAAATACGAGCACTACCGTGTTCATCCACAGCACGGCGCAGGGCCAATCACCATTGGTGGCAATAGTTCGTCTGGTTTCAAAGGATCGATTGCGCATGTCGCAATCTGGAACCGATTGCTCTCATCGGCTGAAATAACGTCAATCTGGACGGCAGGTGAGCTCGAGCTTCGCGGTACGGCAATGTATCACAGCTACGCCTGAGCGACGAGCTTGCCCTTTCACACGTGAATGACTGTTGCACTGTTGCAAGTATCGATATTGCGGATTCGTCTCATTGCGAGAATGTGGATTGCAGACCGTCGGATATGGTGCAATTCATGTTTGGTTGCCCCCAAGATATGGCGCGAACTGCGTGACCATAGTCGCGCATCACCAGCACGAGGAAATGCACCAGCCGGAAGGGGAATTGCGTAGTTTCCATTTCCATAGGGACGCAAAGTCCGAAATTGCGCCCCGTCCGGGGGCGGAAGATCGGAGCCTGGCGGGCCTTTGTCGGGAGACTCCTGCGAGAACGCTCCGTCAGGCGGCGGCTCGGGCGGTACCTCCGGGCGCGCCATTCGGGCTGCGCACTGAGAAAACGGTCGACGATGATATCGAGAAGGCGCGGATCGACGTCGTACGGCTCTTGCATAGATTTCCCGTGAGGCGAACCCGGTAGGTCCGCCGCCCCCGACAATAACGAATGGAACGCAAACTCGAAGGCTACGCAGAACCGGCGACGGAGCCGGCACTCATCATATCGTTGAAGTCGCGGCCGGGGTCTGCCCAGGCAACATTGACGACGCAGTCGGCTCGCAGATGGCGCAGACGCTCGATAGCGCGGTAGACGGCGCACCTGGTCGCCTGCGGATCGATCTGGCGTATGCCGCCGAGCCACTCCACGGCTCCCTTGAAATCGAGCCCCAGCGCCTTCTCGACCAGCCTGATCACGTCGCCGCCATCGCTGCACGCGGCGCACACCCAACCGTCAAAGCTTTGGTTTGCCAACGGGTGGCGGTTCTGCTGTCATGGTCGGTCGAGCAAATGGGCAAGCGCCGGTCCACTCGCGACCGTGGGGGCGCAGGTGGACGCCGAGTCGCCTCGCGACCTCGGCACAGCTGTTCTCCGGCCGGTTTTTCAGCTCGTCGAGCCTGAGTCGCGAAGCAGGAGATATGGTGGGTACACAGCACGGGGCCGGCAGCAACCCGGGCGATGAGGGCGTTTCGTTGCCCATATCGTTGCCCGTAGGCGATTGCCCACAGTCGGAAAGTGCTGATTTTGCTGGTCGGAGTGGCAGGATTTGAACCTGCGACCCCTCGTCCCGAACGAGGTTCTACGCCGGACGATCCTTGAAAATTCAGCGATTTTCGTTGCGTTCGCGAACGTTTGTTCGCATTCGGTTCGCGCGAAGCTGTGGCCGAACCTGTGGCCGGAGAACGATCGGGGCGGGGTTCAAAACGGAGGTCCGCTACCACCGATCCCCCCGACCGGATTGGCCGTTGTTCACGTTACAGCTGCGGGCGGCCGCATGAGCCTCGACGCCCTGTATGGGGTGGCGCGCTGCGCGGGCGGTTTCGCTGCGCGCAGCGAGGTGAAAGTCCGGCCTCAAAATACGCGATAGTGCCCTCGACCCGGGGGGAGGGGATGCTCGCGCCGTGGAACCAGATGATCGTGCCGCCGCGACCCCTGAATTTTGGAAATGTCCGCTGTCGGCACCTGGCCTTTGCCGCGATACTGCGCGTCACAATTGGCGCGTCCGAGATATCTGGTGGGTTCTCAAACCAATCGGATCGGGCGCGACGTCGACAGGGTCCAGGCCTCGCCCCGCAGATAGGCCACGAACGTTCGGGAGAGACATCATGCGCTCCCGGTAGTCGGATTGGTGGCAGGGTCGGGCACAGCAACGGACATCACGCTCCCCTTCCAACCGCTCACGGAAGGTATAGCTTGATGAGCGGGCTTTGGCGAAGCGCCATCAAAATGGGAGGAGAGCATGAGCTTGCAGCGGCGGGATTTCCTTCTGGTCGTAACACTGGTCGCAGCGGCTGCGACTACAATTGCACGAGCGGACAGCAACACGGATTTCTCCGGCACGTGGGTCCACGGCTCGATTCCGGGCTTTGAGCCGCTGGCGTCAGGTCCCACTTCGCTGGTCAACCGCTCGCGGCGCCCCCTCCCACGGCTGCTCCAGGATCTTGCCACCGACTGGCAAGGCCCCGGGGAGCCGCCATCGGAAAACGTCAGCAACCTCCTCGAGCTCGTCGGCGACTACACCAATCCGATCCTGCAGCCCTGGGCCGCAGAGGTCGTCAAGAAGCTCGGCGAAATGTCATTAGCGGGCGTGGGTGTTCCGAACCCGCGCAACCAATGTTGGCCCAGCGGTGTGCCTTTTGTCTTTACGGGCGGTGCAATCCAGATCCTGCAACAGCCGGACAAAATCGTGATCCTTTATACCTATGATCATCAAGTCCGCCATGTCCGCTTGGACCAATCGCATCCCGCCCACGTGACACCGACCTGGTTTGGCGATTCCATCGGCCATTTCGAAGGCGACGCGCTGGTCGTAGACACGGTGGGGATCAAGGTCGGCCTCTTTGCCGCGGTGGACTGGTACGGGACGCCGCACACCGAGGCTTTGCATGTCGTCGAACGATATCGGCTCATCGATTACGAAGCCGCAAAAGAAGGCTGGGCACGGGATGCAAAGGAGAATTGGCGCGCGCAGCCGGCGCCAAACTACAGGGGCAAGTACCTGCAGCTTCAATTCACGGTCGACGATGCAGGTGCCTTCACGATCCCCTGGACAGCGACCATGACTTATGGGCGCTCCCGCGGCGATTGGGCGGAAGCGGTCTGTGCGGAGAACATTATGTGGTACTCAGGGCAAGAGGCCGCAGTGCCGCGGGCGAACAAGCCAGATTTCTGAGCGGCGACAATCTTCGCAAACGATGCCGTGCCACGGCCGATTCCGCAGGAAATGGTGTACTCGTTCAACGTGGCCTGAAGTTCTGGACCTGATACACAGATTGCGGACACGAAAGCGCGTGAACGCGCTCCTCACCGGAGATGGAGCATCGCCAGCTCCCTCGACCTTTGCCCTCCCAAGGCAAAGGTCAGAGGTTCGAATCCCCTCGGGCGCGCCAATCAAATCAATGACTTGCGCCAATTATTGGTAAGAGGGGCAAAACTGGTGGCGCCGGTATGATTTTACGATTCACGGGAGGGCGCGAGTCAGATTCATTGTGGGGATGGTCCCGCCCGCAGAGCTCGATGGTTTAACGCACGCCGATCTGAAAAGCTTGGTGCTGAA
>WNFF01000529.1_pt1 | contig 28614 bp, 29 predicted proteins | sample 5400441 | NCBI WGS metagenome assembly WNFF01 (sample SAMN13153345, study PRJNA577476) | soil metagenome | isolation source: 120 cm saprolite under Douglas fir tree site 2 hole 3 replicate 1 | place: USA:California | collected 2015-04-18
GAGCTTCTCCATGAGGCGCCGCAAAAATGCCTGCGCCTCCGGAATTGCCTGCTCGAGCTCGCGACCGATCCTTGCCGCCTGCTTTGGCGTGATGATCTTCCCTTCCTCGCAATCGAACAAAACTCCGCCCGCCGCCTTGGCGTATGCCGCCGCGGCCATGTAGGCGGCCGGCCCGGCATAAAGATCAGCACCCCAGCGCAACGCCAGAACGTGCACCCATGGATGGCCAAAGTCGACATCGGCCATTTCCGCCATCACCTCGGGCCCGCGCCAGTGCACGCATTCGAAGTCGGTCAGCTGGCCGCCCAGTTGCACCGGAAATATCCCATTCAATTCCTCAAGTGGGACGCCGGTGGTCAGACTGACGGGAAATCCTTCCGCAGAAATAGCAGCTTGCCAGTCGGCGATGGATTTTAGCCGTCGATCAGAGAGCACGTAGAGCTCCATCGACATTTCAAACACCGCTGACGTTGATTTGCGGCAACAGCCACGCCTGCCGAGTGCCAAGACTGGGACCGATTTGTTCACGGGTCAATCGCACTCCATGCAGGACATGCAATTCGATCACAGGGACGCTTGGTGATACCTGAGCATTGGCGCGAAGTTCATTCACTCGCCCCGGCCTCAATCCTTGGTTTCCGGTCTTGACGTCGTAGATGGCGATGATGTCTCCGACTTCGTTGCGCAAGACCACATCCGTTCTGATGCTGTCCTTCGAGCCGTAGTGCGCCCCCGGCTCCAGGCTGAAAGTCGTCTCGACATCCCAGAATCCTATTCCCGGCAGTCGTTGGAAGCGCACCATGTTTGCAAACGCCAGATGAACCAACGTTCCATACAGTCGCGGGGTGAGCGTCGGCAAATATTCGACCGTGTCCACGGCTCGAGCGAGCGTCTCGGCGAGTGCCTTCGTGATCTCGTCGATGCGCGCAATTCCGGTCAGGGCGCGCGGATCGATGACGACCTGCGTCGTGTTTTGCGCGTACTGCGCACCCGGCCTTACGGGATCTGGCTGCTCATCGGTGACCGAACCCAACGAGGATGCGATCTGTCGTGTGCTTGAAGCTGCAACGGGTCTTTCGTAACCGCCCGCGCGCGTCCACTGCCCGCCGTCGGAGTGACCTGCAGGCACGCGAGGTTGGTCGGGATCGAAATGCGACCGGTACCAAGCGAGGCGATGGTCGGCCTCGATCTTGATCAATCGGAGCTTATGCGCGAGCGCGGCGGCATTGTTGGCATCGAGCAGCAGACGGTCGGTGTCCGAGGAGAAGCGAGTCATTGTCGATGCCTGCGATGCGCACGAGCCGTCCCCGCGATTGCGGCGCGGATCGGCTGTCGTGTCCGTGGTTGAGCGGAAGGCTCGTCACGGCGCGGAACGCGCGCCGCAAAAGCGATCCTCCCGCGTCGATGCCGGCCTCGGGTTCACCGAGGCGGCACCGAAACGGTGGTCAATGCGCATTTGTGGATTATGCTCCTCTTGTACCTGATTTTCGTTACATTGTCAAGTAAAAAATTGCGTGCACGAGGCACGCGACGCGAGAATTCATGCCCGACGCACAGAGCCACACGCATTTTGTCGTTTCGCATCAAGGCGCTATGGGGGTTCTTCCGACTCAGCAAGGTCGCGGCGCCAACATAGCCGTCAAGTTAAGGTCGTTGCCGGGCCTGTCCCGGCGATCTGCGTCTTTGATGTCGCAAGCCGTTCAGGACACGGATGCCCGCGACAAGCGCAGGCATGACGGTCCAAGAGGCAAATCCTGTTGGTCTGAGTTGCTTGCCCGCCCCGGGCTCGCCGCACCCGGCGGGATCCGATCGCTAGGCTACACCGATGAACACCCTGTCAGGCTCGGTCGGATGATTCACCCAAACTCGCACCTTGGTTCTCGGGCGCGGCACTGGTGCTTGCAGGATTGTTTCATGGAGGACTGTCCGTACAGCGACCACCTTGCTCGGAGTCTCCAGCTCACCTTCAAACGCGGGATTGTCCCGTGAACCGACGTCTTGCCCCGAACCGAGCGTAATTTCGGTTGGTCCGTTGGAGTCGGACATGCACCCGACGGCAATACAGGAAGACGTCGCGGCGATCAGCGACCCTTGCATAAGATCGGGGGGCATTCCGCCATGGATGTCGGAAATAAGGACGATAGCGTTCGGAGCTGCAATTTTGCGCGAGATGGACATGACCGGAGTATTTGACTGATGCGCCTCTTACAGCGCGCGGACGTCCCAAGGCTCACCGCGACGGCTGGATCGGCTGGATCGGCTGGTCTCTACGCGCATTTACTGATTGTGCCCATACCGTAGCTGATTTTCGTTACATTGTCAAGCGAAAACTTTGGGCACCGATCGGGAGTCCGCGCGAGACAGCGTCAGTAATGCCATTTCGCTGCCTGGTTACGGAGTTGGATCAAGGCCTTGCGAGAATCCAATGTCCGCCTGAGCCGTTGGATCTTGCTGTCGCTCGACCCAGCTCGCCCTCCAGCGTCGCCGGTCCCGGGCTCACTGCGCCGGCGGCACTTGGGCCTGTTTCAATCCGCATGTATCGATTGTACACGTCCTGTAGCTGATTTTCGTTACATTGTCAAGTGAAAAATTGCGGCGAGTTCGGAATCGGAGCGCGAAGCCGCGCAAGCAGCCGCCATTGGCTGCCGAGCTTATGCAGTCGGGTCAAGCGCTTGCGAGGCCGGGCCCGCCTGGTGATCCCGGCCCCTACCTGGTGATCGAGCTGTTGCTCGGCCTGCCTGATGCCCGGTCAACCCATTCCCGCCGCTGCCGATTCCGCCCAAGCGAGCGGACAACGAGGCAAGGTGGGCGCAGGGCCGAGCCAGGGGGCTTATGAGGGTCGCGGGCCGCGCTGCACTCGGCGAGTTGGCTCGCGCCATTGGCACCCGTACGGCCAGGGCTCCTGCGGACAGGCCGATTCCACCGGGCGAACCTCGACCAGAGTCCCCTTCGCCGCCTTCAGCTCGGGGCTGGCGCCGGTAAGCGCCGCAACCGCGGCGCCAAGGGCGAGGACCGCCAAGATTGCGGCAGGCTTGCGAAAGGACATGGAACCACCCGCGTGGAAACGCCTCGGCGCCGGGCATGCCGGCGAAGGCTCCGTAGCCCTTAGTCGCGGACGAGCCGGAAGAGGTTCATCCCGGGCAAAATTTCGTGGGCGCACAGGCGCTTGGCCGAAACCCGCGCGCTGGGTTGCGGGTTATGGCGTCAATCCTCCACTCCCAGCCGGATACGAGGTCGTCATGGCCAGATGCGAAACCTGCGGCAACGACTACGACAAGGCCTTCCAAGTGAGCATGAACGGCTCGACCCACACCTTCGACAGCTTCGAGTGCGCGATCCACGCGCTGGCGCCGACCTGCGAGAACTGCGGCATCCATATCGTCGGCCACGGGCTCGAAAACGAGGGCACCTTCTTCTGCTGCGAGCATTGCGCCGAGCAGAGGGGCGTGAAGGGCCTGCGCGATCGCATCGGGGCGGCGGCGTGACCGGGTGCCGGTCAACCGCGGCATAGCGTTACCGCGCACACGACTGCCTGCGCCACGTATTCGATCCTTCGGTGAAATCCGGTTGGGGTCGCCTGCAGCTTGTCATCCGGCTGCAGCCCTCGCGACGTCCCAACTCGGCTCGCGGCTCACGTTGCAATGCGCGTTACCGGCCGAGTGAAAATGCCGGCGGCCGAGACATGGTAACGTTGCTGAGCATCAAAATGCTGGAGGAACGCAATATGCTGCTGCGATACGCTTGCACCGCCTGTGCGGTCGGCCTACTCGCGACCGTCACCGCCGACCCGCCCGCATCCGCGCTCACGCCGGCGGAAAAGATGGAGACTTGCAAGATCGGGGCCGACGCTCAAAAGCTCGTGGGCAAGAAGCGAAAGACATTCATCTCGAAATGCATGGCCGACGCGGCCGGCCGGCCGAAGTGACCTTTGTCGCAAGCCGCGAGCCGACGTTCCGCCCTCATGCTGAGGTTCTCGAAGCATGAGGGCGGCCCCCCTGCGGCTGTCCAAACCGCCCCCGCCCTTCGAGACGCGCGCGCAAAAGAGCGCGCGCTCCTCAGGGCGAGGCGGAATTAGGATCTCAGCGCTCGCGGCTACTCGATGTCGCCAATGCACGCGGAGAAGCAACGCTGCGCGAGCTCCGGCCATTTGCAATTGTCCGCACTTACTCGCGGACCTCGCTTAAGACGACGACACATCGAGACAAATCTGAATCGTTCTGAATCGAATCCAGGCAGCGTCGGTCTGTGAGCCGCTTCACTGCATTCCACGACGCCACGTGACAGGTTGCGCATCGCAAGCGCAAGGCCGCTCGGCCGCGCGCCGATGCACGACGAATAGTCCGTCCCTATGGAGACGCAACATGAAGATGCTCATCACGGCTCTGACCTCGGCCGCCCTCTTCGCCATCCCGGCGTTCGTGCAGTCCGCGAACGCCGCGCCGCCTAGCGATCGCCCCGCCAGCGCGGGACAGGACGGCAGCTTCCAGGGCTATCCGCTCACCGACTGGTACCGGCAAGACGGCTGGTAAGCCCGAGCGGCGAGCGGGCGCACAAGGAATAGTCCGGACGCTCCCGTCAGCAAGCCCAGCAGCAATAGCCGCCGCGCCAGCATTGGTGGCGCGGCGCCCACAAACCATAGCGAACGTAAATCGGGTCCGGCGGATAGTAGCTGTAGTGCCCCGGATAATACCCGACGTAATAGGGCGTTATGACGTCGCGACTGATCGCCCCGACGCGGTAGGCAGGACCGCGCCACACCCGGCGGGCGCCGTCCGCCGCCGCCGGCGGCGCGGCGGCCGCAACCGCAAGGACCGCCGCTGCGGCGATCACCGTCAAAACGCGCCGCATCGCAACGTGGCTCATGGGCATTTCGCTCCGATGCTCGATCGGCTCCGCCGTCGCCAGGGCCGACAATGCTAACACGACCCGCGTTCGGCGCGAGCGCCTCGAGGCCATGCGCATGGCCATATTCGCCGGCATGGTTGCCGAGACGTGCTCAATCCCCGATCCCCCACAGCCGGCACAGCGCGTCGAGCGCCGATTTCATTCGCTCGACGGCGGCGGCGTAAGCCTGCGTGCGGCTGCTCCAGCCCAAGCTGTAGCCGACCTGCTCGAGCCGGACCTCCCGGCAGACCGCCCAGTCGAGCACGTGCGACCCGGTCTTGCCGACGGCATCGGCCGCTTCGCGGAAGCGCTGGCGATGGAATAGCTGCTGCTCGGTCTTGGCCAGGCCCGTGAAACCGGCGAGATCGGTCGCGAGGATGCGATCGAGGTCGATCGATTCCAAGCGGCCGGCGAGGCCGGCATGATACCAGTGATGGCGGTACTTCTGGCCGGCGGAGTACTGATGCTGCGTGACGACGTTGCGCGCGAAGGCGCGCTCGAGCGGGCTGTCCCGCATGGTGATCCGGCCGGTGTCGCCGCGCTCGAAATCCGGGCCGGCCCGGCGCATGCGCTCCGGCGTCGGCAGCGCGCGCTGCTCGACCGGCGCCGGTTCCCTTCCCGCCTTGCCGGCCCTCGAACGACTCACGGCGGTCTCTCTGCTTCGCACGATCATGCCTGCTCTCCGCTCATTTCGACCGTGGTGTCGCGGTCGAAGTTGGCGGACTCGCCCCGGCCGCGCGATGCGAGCGCGCCGTGACGCGGCTGCCCTTCCGGCGCTAGCAGGTTTTGTTGGGTCTCGGGCAGGTAGCCGCGCGCGCAGTGCACCGCGCAGTAAGGCTTGTTCCGCAACGGCTCGGCCCCGCAGAAGAAGAAGCCGGGGCGTTCGGGATCGCCGACCGGCCAGCGGCAGGTTTTGCCGTTCAATCCGAGCAGCGAGCAGCGCTGCGCCACCGGAACGTCCGCATCGACCAGCGGATCGTCGACGTAAGGTATTGCATCGGTCACCCAGGCCGGAATTTGCGATGGCCTGAGCAGGATCAGATCGATGGCGGATTGTCGGACCGGGCGCTGCTCCGCACCCGCCTTCGTCACCGTCAGCAGCCCCTCCCGCGCCCGAGACTTGGGCGACAACCAGCCGATGCCGAGCCTGTAGATCTTTGCGAGCACCGCGCTGCGGCTGACCCCGTTGGGTAATGCCCGCGAGATTTGCGAGGCCGAAACGCCTTGCGACCACAATACCTTGAGTCGCTCGGTATCTGGTTTGGTCCACAGCGGCGCCGCGCGCCGGCGCGGCACGCGATTAAAGCCGATTGGTAGCATGTCGTGATCTCCTGCCCGATCCCACCGCGACGCAGAAGGACTTATAACTACACTTTGTATCCAGTGTCAACCACTATATGTAGTTATTACGACCACCATATGTAGTTAACCTCCGCGTACCGTAGCCACATTGGCGAGGCAACGCGGAGACGTGGTCATCATGGCGAAGAAGCGGGGAGACGTGACCGAGACACCGAAGACACGGGGTGACCGGCTACGATTAGCGCGCGAGCAGATCTTCAAGTCCGGCCGGGTGGCGGCGGAGGCCATGGGCATCCCGGTGTCGACCTATGGTGCGCATGAGCGGGCGGAAGCGCCGGGCGGCCGCGACTTTGGCCCGAAGGAAGCCGAGCGTTACGCCCGGCGCTTCCGGGTGACGCCGGAATGGCTGCTGACCGGCCGGGGCAAGGGGATCGGGGTGAGCGACCCGATCACGCCGCCGGACATATCGAAAGTGCCGGTGGTGGGCTATGTCGGCGCCGGCGCGACGGCGCATTTCTACGCAGTGGCGCAGGGCGAGTTCGACGAGGTCGACCTGCCCAAAGGGGCGCCGGAGTCGACCGTGGCGGTGGAGATCCGCGGCGAGAGCCTGGGGAATATTTTCAACCGCTGGCTCGTCTACTACGATTCGGTCCACCGGCCGGTGACGCCCGAGCTGATGGGCGAGCTGTGCGTCGTCGGGCTCGAGGACGGCCGCGTCCTGATCAAGCAGCTCCAACGCGGTCGGAGCGAAGGGCTGTTCAACCTGCTCTCGCCGAATCAGCCCCCGATCACCGATGTCGCGGTCGAATGGGCGGCCAGGGTGACCAGCATGTCGCGCCGCTGAGGCGCCGCTCGAAGCACGGACGGCGCTCGCCCCGCCCGAAAATCCTGATCGTCGGCGCCGAAAGGCCGCCTCGCGGATGTCGGTGCCGGCTCGGTTTTGCGAGCGCGACGGTTGAATCGGCAGAGTGTGGCTGGATGGCGAAAACACGCGGTGAGCGGCTAAGAGTCGCGCGCGAGCGGCTGTTCGAAACCTCACGCGACGCTGCCCGGGCGCTTGGTATCCCGTTTGCGAGTTACTGGCAGTACGAGCATGCAGAATTGCCGGGCGGCCGCGACTATGGCCCGAAGGAAGCCGAACGTTTTGCCCGGCGCTTTCGGGTGTCGCCGGAATGGCTGCTGACCGGCCGGGGCGAGGGAATCGGGAAAAACGACCCGATCGTGCCGCCCGACCTATCGAAGGTGCCGGTGGTGGGTTATGTCGGCGCCGGCGCACGGGCGCACTTTCATGCGGCGGCGCCGGGCGAGGTCGACCGTCCCGTAAGGGCGCCGGGGTCGACCGTGGCGCTGGAGATCCGCAGCGAGAGCCTGGGCAACATCTTCAACCACTGGCTCATATACTACGATTCCGTCCGTCGGCCGGTGACGCCCGAGCAGATCGGTGAGCTGTGCGTGGTCGGGCTCGCGGACGGTCGCGTCCTGATCAAGCAACTCCGACGCGGCCGGCGCGAAGGGCTGTTCAACCTCGTCTCTCCGGATCAGTCCCCCATCACCGACGTCGCGGTCGAATGGGCGGCCCGAGCGACCAACATGACCCCCGGCTGAGCGTTGCTCGAAACACGGGCGGCTCGCGGCCCGCTCGAAAAACCTTGATCATCGGCGCCAAAAGACCGCGGCGCGAATTTCGGGGTCGGCTCGCTTTTGCGAGCTGCCCGTCGCCGTGCCGACGATTCTAATTCACGCGGGGCGCGCCACTCGGTCTCCGCGCGCCTGCATTGCGTCGATGAACGATTAGCTCCATCGGCGCGCCGACTCGCAACGCCGCAGGCCATTGATTCCCTAGGCGCATCTCTCGCTACAAAAAGTAGTTGACAGAATCGACTACAATACGTATATTATCGTCTAGCCCCGAACAGTGAGCATGAGGGCGATGATGCATAAGCACCGCTATGGGCGCGATCCGAAGCCTGGCGCGGTAACTGCTGGATGCGACGGCATGGCCCCGATCGCACGGACCGACCTCGCGGGGGCGGAGGAGTCGAGCCGCGCGGCGCGTTTCCTTGCCCGCTTGGATGAGCGGCTGCCAGGCCTCACCGATGACGCGGCGCGGCGCGCCTTCCTCGACCGGCAGCTCGCGGGATGGGAGCACCGTTTTGCCCGGTTCATCGCGACCGAGGGGGCATCCGAGCCGGTCGTCGATCCCGCCGATCCGCCGCAGGCCGGCGACTTCCTGCTCACCATCACCGGGCTCGCGGCGCGGCGGATCATGCTCGGCGATCAAGACACCGGAGGCGATCATGACTGATGCCGGCACGAACAAGTCCCTCGACCAGGCGATGCTCGCTCTTTTGGTCGCTGCCGATCAGTGCTGCCCGGCGATCATCGGGCAGGCGCACCTGCTCTATCACGCTCGTTCCGGCGCGATGCCGGAGAGCATCGCGAGAGCGTTCGAGCAACTGAGGCGAGACGCCGCCGGTTTGCTCCAAGCGATAACGGACGTCGAGGAGGCGATGCAGGCGCGCGCGGGCGCGCCGTCCGCATCACCTGCCGGTGGCGCTCGCCCCCACGCGCTGGTGGACCCATCGGCCCGCGCCACCGGACTTGCTCGATTGCCGCGCGATCGCCCGAAATTCCGACCGTCCTGAAATGGAATATCGAACGGCGGCCGGACGGCCTCACACCATCAAATCCTTGTTCTCGAGGCCGAACATCACGCCGCCCCAGCTGCTTCCGACATGTTCATATTGGTTCGAGATGTGCTGCCGGCCCGCCATGAGGTCCGCCAGAACTCCACCAAACGGCAGATCGTCGGAAAGGCCTGCCGCGCCGGTCGCCTTGAATAGGCGCGCCGCCAGCAAGGTGCAGCGCTCCGTGACCGCCGTCGATTGAAACTTGTACTGCAAGCGCTCCGCCAGCGGCGGCGTCTCGCCGCGGCCGGCATAGGCTTGCAGGGTTCGGAAATTGCGATGCAGAACCGTGTTCATCTCGTCGATCGCCGCGGCCGTTTCCGCGCAAAGCAGCTGAACGAAAGGGTTCTCCCCCGAACGCCCGCCCGCCCGCGTCACCCGGGTCTTGCCGTAGTCCAGGAACGCGTTGAGCATGCCCTGCAAGGCGCCCAACGCGGCGGTCGAAATGCCGCGCACGAAGATCTGGCCGAACGGCAGTCGATAGAGGCTCGAGGTATTCACCGCCTGTCCCGGGCCCACGAGATCGAAATTGTCGATCGTTCTTTGCGACCGATAAGCCGGCACGAACGCGTCGTCGACGGCCACATCCCAGCTGCCGGTCCCCTGCAGTCCCGAGACATGCCACGTATCGATCGTCTCATAGTCCCGGCGCGGCAGCAGAAAGATCCGCCCGTCCGGTCGCCCGCCGCCATCGGGCGCGACCACGGCGCCGAGCAGCGCCCAGCCGCAATGCTCGCAACCGCTGGCGTAGCGCCAGCGACCGCTGACGCGAAAGCCGCCTTCGACGGTGGTGGCCTTGCCGGCGGGCATGAGCGACGAGCAGATCAAGGTCGAGCTATCGCCGCCCCAGACCTCCTGCGCCGCCCGATCATCCAGCAGCGCCATGAACCAGGGATGCACGCCGGATACGCCGTAGATCCAGGCGGTCGACATGTCGCCTTCGGCCAGGGCGAGCTCGATCTCGTAGAACGTATTGAGATCCATCTCGTAGCCGCCCCATCGCCTCGGCTGCAGCACGCGAAAAAAACCCGCGTGCTGCATGTCGGCGATGGTCGCGTCCGGAATCCGGCGCTGCCGCCGGCCTTCGCGCGAGCGTTCGGCCAATGTCGGAATCATCGCCCGGGCACGGGCAACGATTTCCGCCGGCTCGGGAATGTCGGCGACGGACCGCGCCGCCGCCATTGAACCAACCGGCGCAGCGCCCAAAGGCTACTCCGCCGCCGCCAAATTCTTGCCAGCATTACGCGCGAGCGACGCAATCAACATGTCCGTCGACATGACGTCGCCGAAGGTGAGATAAAACGCGCATAGCGAAGCGTTGTGGTCTTCGTCGGTGACGGCGGCATTGCCGTCGCTGACCATGATGGTCTTGAAATTGAGCATCATGGCGTCGCGCGCCGTCGATTCGCAGCACACATTGGTCACCGTGCCGGTCACCAGAATGGTGTCGAGGCCGCGGCTGCGCAGAACCTCGGCGAGATCCGACGAGCCCTGGATGAAGGCGCTGAAGCGATTCTTCTCGACGATCAGGTCGTCCGGCCGCACGTCGAGCGCGCCCCAAAGCTCGTGTCCCTTGCTGTCGGCCGTGAGCGCGGCGATGCGCTTGGCGCCCTGTTCGGGCGTCACCATCTCGAAATAAGTGGACCAGCTCTGCAGCGCGTCCTCCTTGAAGGTGGTCTTGATCCAGACCACCGTGCCGCCGGTCGCGCGCACCGCTTCCGCGAGGCGGTTGATGTTGGGCACGATCTTCTCGGCCATCGGACAGAGCGCATGCGCCACGCCCGGCAGCATGAAAGCGTTCTGCATGTCGACCACGACCAGCGCGGTCTTGGCCGGGTCGAGATCGTCATAGACGTGCTCGCGGCCACGGCGGGCGACGACACGGTCGACCACCGATTGCGGGATGGATAGCCTATGCATCGAAGCCTCCGCTGATGAATGGGACACGGTTACCACGCCGGCTGCCGACCGCCACGATCTCACAATTTTCCGGCGAAGGCATCCGCGATGTAGGCATGCGCCAGCGCGTAACCGTGGCGGGTCGCCGGCTCGTTCCATTTGGCCACGCCCGGCCTGTCCTCGGCCGGGTCCGTGAACGCGTGCACCACGCCGCCGAAGGTGAGCAGCGCCCAGCGCGCGCCGGCCGCCGTCATCTCGGCCTCGAAGGCGTCACGCTCGGCCTTGGGCGCGATCGGATCGGCGGCGCCATGGACCGCAAGCACCGCGGCCTTGATGTCGCCGCGCTTCGCCGGCTGCGGCGTGACCAGCGTCCCATGCATGGACACCACCGCCTGAACGTCGGCCCCGGTGCGCGCGAGATCGAGGACGCTGAGGCCTCCGAAGCAAAAGCCGATGGCGGCGCGCCGGCTGATGTCGCCGATCGCGCGCCGATCGGATTCCCGGGTCAAGGTATCGAGCGCCGCCGCAACACGCCGGCGCATTCCCGCCACGTCCGCCATGAACGGCCGCAGGAATTGCATCGGATCTTCGGTCCCGACCGGCCCATTGCCCTCGCCAAACATATCGGCCACGAACACGACGTAGCCCTCGTTGGCGAGCATCTGGCCGGTTTCAATGGCCGGCTTGATGACGCCCCGCCAATTCGGCGCCATCAGCAACAACGGCCGCGGGGTCTTGACGCCTTCGTCCCAGATCAGCGCGCCGCGGCAGCTGATGCCGGACGCCGAGTAAAAGATGCTTTCGACGGCCATCGGTTTACTCCCCCTGGTGGCAAGCGAAGCTAGCAAGCGCGACGGTCGTGCGAAAGCCCGTGGTGGCGCTACTTGCGCGATGCGATGACGCCGGCATAGAGGCGTCGCCATTTGTCGCCATCGGCAAGGACCTTGGCCGAATCGAGCACCTTGAGCGTGCTCCGGTCGAGCGGGGCGGGGACCCGAGTGCTGGTCACGACGTAGTCGCGGTCGGCCAGGATGCTCTGCGCGTCCGAGAGCATGAAATCGAGAAACAGCAACGCTGCATGGGGATGCGGCGCCGCCTTTGCGATCGAGATGCCGTTCGGCATCGAGACGACCGGCGCAAGCGCAAACCACGCGAGGGGCGCGCCTTTGCGCCTGATCTGCTCGGCCGTGTAGTTGAAGACGGTGAGCGCGAGCGGCACCTCGCCTGCGGCGACCAGGTTGGCCAACAGGGTGTGGCCCTTGCGCACCGAAAAGCCGTTGACCTCGGCAATGTCGCGGAAGAGCTTGACCCCATTCGCCTCGCCGAGCTCTCCGAGGAGCCCGGCGAACCAGTCGGAATCGTCGACCTCGATGCCGAGCCGACCCTTCCATCTCGGGTCCGCCAGATCCGAATAGGTCCTCGGCAGCTCCTCCCTTTTCACCAGGTCGGTATTGTAGGCCTGAACGAGCACATTGAGGCAGAAGCCGACCCACTCCTTGTGGGACGGGACCGCCCTCCCCATCAGATCGGCGAGATACGGAGACGTCACCTCCTGCAGGAGCTTTTCGTTCCGGAGCGCCTCGAGCGCCGGGCCATTGTTGAGTATGAAATCCACCTCGAAGCGCCTGGCCCTGGCCTCGGCCAGCGCCCGCTGGCGGATTTCCTCCGAGCTCGCGCGCCAGAGATTGATCTTGATCCCATATTTCTTCGAAAAGGCGCCAAGCAAGGCGGCATTGTCGTCGGTCGGCGCGTTGGAATAGAGCGTGAGCATGGCTTCGCGCCTGGCGGCTTCGACCAGACGCTGCTCGCGGTCGGGCCCCTGAAAGGTGGTCCCCGCTTCGCCGGCTTGCGCCAGGGCCGCGCATGTCGAGAACAGCGGCAAGAGCAGCAAGGCGAGCGCAGGCGCCGCAACCCGAGACCGCGACGCAGCAAGTGTCGATCCGGCCTGCAAGCCGACCATCACTTCGCCGCGGCACCCGGCCGCAGAAATGCGAAATCGCAGCCGTCATCGGCGCCGAGAATTTCCTGCGCATAGAGCTTGGCATAGCCGCGCTCGGGCTTGGCCTGCATCGGCGCGATCGCAGCGGCACGCCGCTTCCATTCGGCGTCCTCGATCAGGAGATCGATCCGCCGTTCCTTCACGGAAAGTCGGACACGGTCGCCGCTTCGCACGAGACCGAGCGGGCCGCCCGAGGCCGCGTCGGGCGTCACGTGCAGGACGATGGTGCCGAAGGCGGTACCGCTCATGCGCGCATCGGAGACCCGGATCATGTCCTTGACCCCGCGCTGCGCAAGCTTCTTGGGGATCGGCAGATAGCCGGCCTCGGGCATGCATTCGGGGGCATTCGGGCCGGCATTCTGCAAGACCAGCACGTCCTGCGCGGTGACGTCGAGAGAGGGGTCGTCCATGCGCGCCGCGAGATCGGCGAGCGAGGAAAATACCACCGCCCTGCCCTCGTGCTCGAACAGGTTTGCGTCCGCGGCGGAGCGCTTGAGGATCGCCCCCTTTGGGGCGAGGTTGCCGAACAAGGCGACGAGCCCGCCTTGCGGCTCGAAGGGCCGGTCACGCCCAGCGATGATCGAGCGGTCGATGTAAGGCGCGCCCTCGGATGCGAGGCGCTCGCCCAGGGTCTCGCCGGTCACGGTCATGCAATCGAGGTGAAGGACCGGCTTGAGCTCGCGCAACAGCGCGCCCATTCCGCCGGCGGCAAAGAAATCCTCCATGTAGCCGTTGCCGACCGGCTTGAGATTGACGAGCACCGGCGTCGATTCCGAGAGCCGGTTGAGCTGCTCGAGCGAAACTTTGACCCCGGCCCGACCGGCGATCGCGGTGAGATGGATCACGGCATTGGTCGAGCCGCCGAGCGCGAGCAGGGCACGCAGCGCATTCTCTACCGACTTCGCGTTGACGATCCGATCGGGCGTGCGTCCGGAACCGATGAGCGCAACCGCCGCGGCGCCGGTCGCTTCGGCGGCGCGCAGGCGATCGGCATGCACCGCCGGGATGGCGGCGGTGCCGGGCAGAACGAGCCCGAGCGCCTCGGCGAGACAGGCCATGGTGGATGCGGTGCCCATCACGGCGCAGGTGCCGGCGGTCACGGCGAGCTGGCCTTCGACCTGCGAAATCTCCGCATCGCCGACCTCGCCCGCGCGGTAGCGGGCCCAGAAGCGGCGGCAATCGGTGCAGGCGCCCAGCCGCTCGCCGCGGTGGCGTCCGGTCATCATGGGACCGGCAACCAGCATGACCGCCGGCCGCCCGGCCGAGACGGCACCCATGAGCTGCGCCGGCACGGTCTTGTCGCAGCCGCCCATCAGCACGACCGCGTCCATCGGCTGCGCCCCGATCATCTCCTCGGTATCGATCGACATCAGGTTGCGGTACTTGAGGCTGGTCGGACTGAGAAACACCTCCCCGAGCGAGATGGTCGGAAAATCGATCGGCAGCGCGCCTGCTGAAAGGACGCCGCGCTTGACGGCCTCGAGCAGCTCCGGGAAGTGACGATGACAATTGTTGAAGCCGGACGGCGTATAGGCGATCCCGACCACCGGCTTTTGCAGCATCGCGCGCGAATAACCCATGGACTGGGCGAAGGAACGGCGCAGATAGAGCGAAAAATCGCGGTCGCCGTAGTTGGTCAGACCGTGGTCCAGGCCGTGCTTGCGTTCAGTCATCACCCGATACCCCTCGCCGGCGCACCGCATGCTTCCCTTGCCTACCCGAAACCTTGCCGGCGCGCGCAAGCCAAGCGGAATGTTAGTTTAGCCGCATGCCGGACGCCACTTCTCGATGCCGCGCGCCAGGCAAAGTCCGGCACTCGTGATCCCTGCCCACAGAAAAAAGGGGTGCACCCGCCCGAGCCGCATCGCCGGATTTCCCTCGCTCGCTGCTTGATCCAGCTCAAAGCTGCGACCTTGCGGCGCGCCCATAAGCGTCTCGACAAAGGGCCTGGAACGCTTCTAAAAAGAGGCCTGGGCGCGTTCCAAGCGGCCCCTTTTTTCGGGGAAGACCGATTCCATGGACTACGAGGCGTATTTCAAGAATGCCCTTGGGCGGCTGCGCGACGAGCGTCGTTACCGGGTCTTCGCCGATCTCGAGCGGATTGCCGGGCGTTTTCCGCATGCGACCTGGCACTCGCCGCAGGGGCCACGCGACGTGATCGTCTGGTGCTCCAACGACTATCTCGGAATGGGCCAGCACCCCAAGGTGATCGGAGCCATGGTCGAGACCGCGACCCGCATGGGCACGGGCGCGGGCGGCACCCGCAACATCGCCGGCACCAACCACCCGCTGGTCGACCTCGAGCGCGAGCTCGCCGACCTCCACGGCAAGGAAGCGGCTCTCGTTTTCACCTCCGGCTACATATCGAACGAGACCAGCATCTCGACCATGGTCAAGTTGATGCCGAACTGCCTGATCCTGTCGGACGCCTGGAACCACAATTCGATGATCGAGGGCGTACGCCAGTCGGGCGCCGAGAAGCAGATTTTCCGCCACAATGACATGGTGCATCTTGAAGAATTGTTGCGCGCTGCCGACGCGCAGCGGCCGAAGCTGATCGTATTCGAGACGCTCTATTCCATGGACGGCGATGTCGCCCCGATCAACCGCATCTGCGATCTCGCCGAGCGCTACCGCGCCATGACCTATGCCGACGAGGTGCACGCCGTCGGCATGTACGGTCCGCGCGGCGGCGGCCAGGCCGAGCTGCAGGGCGCGATGGAACGCGTCGACGTGCTGGAAGGCACGCTGGCCAAGGCCTTCGGCTGCCTCGGCGGTTATATCGCGGGAAGCGCCGCGCTCTGCGACGCGGTCCGCAGCTACGCGCCCGGCTTCATCTTCACCACCGCGCTGCCTCCCCCGGTCTGTGCTGCGGCGGCCGCCGCCATCCGCCATCTCAAGACCTCGAGCTTCGAGCGTGAGCGCCACCAGGAGCGCGCCGCCCGCGTCAAGGCTGTGCTCAACGCCGCCCGACTGCCGGTGATGCCGAGCGAGACCCACATCGTGCCGGTCTTCGTCGGCGAGCCCGAGACATGCAAGGCGGCGAGCGATCTGCTGCTCGCCGGACACGGCATCTACATTCAGCCGATCAACTATCCGACCGTGCCGAAGGGGACCGAACGGCTGCGCATCACGCCGACCCCCTACCACGAGGACGCGCTGATCGATGCGCTGGCCGAGGCATTGGTCGACGTGTGGCAGCGGCTCAGGCTGCCGCTCAAGAACCGCGCCCTGGCAGCGGAATAGCTCATCGCCGCCACCGCGAGCGGCGCGACGCTCGGCGGCCACGCCGCACCCCCGAGGGTTTCCGGCGCGGCGGCGGCCCCCAAGAGAATATCGACCGTCACGAAGCACCGGCGAGCGAGCGGCAGCGGCCTTTCCCCCGCTTCCCGATCCGATAGAATTGACGCGCCTGGCGCCCGGAGGGAAACGCCGCACCATGCTGCAGGGCTGGATCGTCATCGCTTTCGCGCTCGGCTATATCGGCCTGTTGTTCGTGGTCGCGAGCTACGGCGACCGGACCCGTCGATATGGCCGCGCAGGCCGTTGGCGGCTTTTCATCTATCCGCTCTCGCTCGCGATTTACTGCACGTCGTGGACGTTCTTCGGCTCGGTCGGGCTCGCCTCTCGGACCGGCTTCGATTTCTTGACGATTTACCTCGGTCCGATCCTGATGATCGGCCTGTGCTCGCCGCTGATCATGCGCATCGTTCGGCTTGCGAAGGCGCAGAACATCACGTCGATCGCCGACTTCATTGCCGCCCGCTACGGCAAGGCGCAGACCGTTGCAGCGACCGTCGCGCTGATCGCCATCATCGGCACGATTCCCTACATCGCGCTCCAGCTCAAGGCGGTATCGTCGTCGCTGACCACGATTCTCGCGCATATCGGGCCGGCCAGCGGCGCGATGCAGCCGGTGCTGGGCGATATCGCGCTCTACGTCGCGGTCGCGATGGCGATTTTTGCCGTTCTGTTCGGCACCCGCCACATCGATGCGACCGAGCATCAGGACGGCTTGATGCTGGCAATCGCCACCGAGTCGCTCGTCAAGCTCGTCGCTTTCGTCGGCGTGGGCGTGTTCGTCACGTTCTGGATGTTCGACGGGCCGCTGGCGCTCTTCGCCCAGGCCCTGCATCGGCCGGATACCGCGGCGGTGTTCGGCCGCGAGCCGGCGCTCGGCACGCTGCTGGCGATGACATTGCTTGCGTTGTTCGCCATCGTGCTGTTGCCGCGCCAGTTCCATGTCACCGTGGTCGAGAACAACAGCGAGGATGAGATCAGGCGCGCCTCCTGGCTGTTTCCGACCTATCTCCTGCTGATCAATCTGTTCGTCGTGCCGATTGCGCTGGCCGGCCTGCTGACGTTCACGCCCGGACAGGTCGACAGCGACATGTTCGTGCTGGCCCTGCCGCTCGCCGCGCGCTCCGACCTGTTCACGATCGCGGCCTTCGTCGGCGGGCTCTCTGCGGCGACTGCGATGGTGATCGTGGAGTCCGTGGCGCTCGCCATCATGGTTTCGAACGACATCCTCATGCCGCTGGTGCTGCAGCGGCGCGAGTCGCTCATCACCGGCCGCGAGAACGTCGGCGGGCTGCTCCTGACCGGGCGGCGGATGGCGATCTTCGTCATCCTGTTCCTGGCCTACGTTTATTATCGCGTGGCCGGGGATGCCCAGCTCGCCTCGATTGGCTTGTTGTCGTTTGCGGCCGTCGCGCAGCTCGCGCCGGCATTTTTCGGCGGTCTGATCTGGCGCCGAGGCACCGCCCGCGGCGCCATCGCGGGGATGGCCGTCGGCATCCTGGCCTGGGCCTACACGTTGCTGTTGCCGAGCTTTGCCGATGCCGGCATCGTCGGCCAGGGCCTGCTTTTGCAAGGACCTTGGGGCGTCGCCGCCCTGCGCCCGCAGGCACTCATCGGACTTGACCTGCCGCCGCTCGCCCACGGCGTGATCTGGAGTCTTTCGCTCAATGTCCTCGCCTACACGATCTTTTCGCTCGGCCGCGCCCCGACGTCGATCGAGCGGCTGCAGGCGGATCTGTTCGTCCCCTCCGATCTGACACCGATCCCGTCGAGCTTCCGGCTGTGGCGTTCCTCGGTGACGGTCGAGGAACTGATCACCACCGTCGCCCGCTATCTCGGCGAGGAGCGCGCGCGCAGCTCGTTCGGCAGCTACGCGCTGACGCGCGGCATCAGCGTCGATCCCAAGGCCGAGGCCGACTTCCAGCTGCTGCGCTACGCCGAGCATCTGCTCGCCTCGGCGATCGGTGCGGCGTCGTCCCGCCTCGTGCTCTCGCTGCTTCTGCGCAAACGCACGGTCTCGACCAAGGCGGCGCTCAAGCTGCTCGACGACGCCAACGCGGCGATTCACTACAACCGCGAGATTTTGCAGACCGCGCTCGACCACGTGCGCCAGGGCATCGCCGTGTTCGACAAGGAGCTGCACCTCGTCTGCTGGAACCGGCAATTCGGCGAGATCCTCGCTTTGCCGCCGCAGCTCACGCGGGTCGGCACCGGGCTCGACCACATCCTGCGCTTCCACGCCGAGCACAGCACGTTGGACGGCAAAGCAGCCGATGCGTTCGTGCGCGAACGGCTGGCACGTTACGTCGCCAACAGCGAGCCGTTTCTCGAGCGTTTCGCCGAGCGCGACCTGGTCATGGAAGTGCGCGCCAATCCCATGCCCGACGGGGGCATCGTGACGACCTTCACCGACATCACCCCGAGCGTCAAAGCGGCGGAGGAACTCGAGCGTGCCAATGAGTCGCTGGAACGGCGCGTGCGCGAGCGCACCGAGCAATTGACGGGGCTGAATACCGAGCTCGGCCGCGCCAAGGCCGAGGCCGACGAGGCCAACATTTCCAAGACCCGGTTCCTGGCCGCCGCGAGCCACGATATCCTGCAGCCGCTCAATGCCGCACGCCTCTACGTCACCAGCTTGGTGGAGCGCCAAGGCGGTGGCAATGATGCCCAGCTCATCGGCAATATCGACGCCTCGCTCGACGCGGTCGAAGACATCTTCGGGGCCCTGCTCGACATTTCGCGGCTCGATACCGGCGCGATGAAGCCGACCATCGTCGGCTTCCGCATCGACGAGCTCCTGCGCCAGCTCGAGGTCGAATTCGCGCCGCTGGCGCAGAAGAAGGAATTGCAGCTCAAGTTCGCGCCCTGCTCGCTCGCGGTTCGATCCGACCGGCGGCTGCTGCGGCGGCTCCTGCAGAATCTGGTGTCGAACGCGATCAAGTACACGCCCAAGGGCCGTGTGCTGGTCGGCTGCCGGCGCCGGCGCGGCGGGCTGCGCATCGACGTCTACGACACCGGACTCGGCATTCCCGCCTCGCAGAGGCGCGCGATCTTCCGGGAATTCCACCGGCTCGACCGGGGGGCGAAGGTGGCGCGCGGCCTGGGGCTCGGGCTCTCGATCGTGGAGCGCATCGCGCGCGTGCTCGATCACGAGATCGCCGTCACATCGGCGGTCGACCGTGGATCGCGGTTCTCGGTCGAGGTGCCGCTCGCTGCCGCCGTTCCGGCGAGCCCGTCTCAGCGGGTGGCGCGGAAAGGGGATCGCATTCAGCTCTCCGGCGTCACCGTCCTTTGCATCGATAATGATCTTGCCATTCTCGACGGCATGGAGACGCTCCTCGGCGGCTGGGGCTGCCGCGTGTTGAAGGCACCCGATCTCGCCACGGCGGTTGCGGCGATTGCCGGCGCGCAAGCGTCACCCGACGGTCTCTTGGTCGATTACCATCTCGATGACGGCAACGGCATCGAAGCGATCGCGGAGCTGCGCGGGCGCTTCGGCGCCGATCTCACGGCCATCCTGGTCACCGCTGACGCGAGCCCGCAGGTGCGCGAGGACGCCCGCGCGAACGGCATTCAGGTGCTCAACAAGCCGGTCAAACCGGCGGCCCTGCGCGCGTTGCTGACGCAGTGGCGCGTGCGGCAAGTGGCGGCGGCGGAATAGTCGGCCTTCCCACCGCCGGTCCGGGAGCTCAGTGCCCAGCGCCCGTCGTCTGCGGCCACTGGCCCAGCTCGATCCTCGAGGCGGCGATCACCGCTTGCGTGCGGCTCTCGACTCCGAGCTTCTGCAGGATCGCCGAGACATGCGCCTTCACGGTCGCCTCGGAGACGCCGAGCTCGTAGGCGATCTGCTTGTTGAGCAGCCCCTCCGACAGCATCATCAGCACGCGCACCTGCTGCGGCGTCAGCGACGCCAGCCGGGACATCAGGTCCGCAGTCTCGGCATCCGAGCCGGCGCCGAGCTCGACGTCGGGAGGAGTCCAGATGCCCCCTTCGAACACGCGCGCGATTGCGCCGCGCATGTCCTCGATGCCGAGCGTCTTGGGAATGAAGCCGGAGGCACCGAAGTCCATGCAGCGGCGGATGACCGAGGGATCGTCATTGGCGGAGACCACGACAATCGGCACGCTCGGATACTGCGCACGCAGATACATCAGGCCCGAGAATCCGCGCACGCCGGGCATGGTCAGGTCGAGCAAGATGAGATCGACGTCTCCGCCGCGCTCGAGCAGCTTCGTAACGTCGTCGAAGGACCCGGCCTCGGCGATCTCGACGTCCTGGAACAGGCCGGCCACCGCCTCGCGCAGCGCCCCGCGGAACAGCGGGTGATCGTCCGCGATGATCAGACGTGTCGAATCGCCCACCCGCGTCCTCTCCGGCTCGAGATCTTTTTTGCGCCCGCGGCCCCGGGGGCGAGCTTTCGCCTGACAGCATATCAAGTCTTGCGTCAAGGTCATAAGCCGGTGCGGCGGCGCAAGCCGCGGGGAGCGGCCGCCCGAGTGCGGTAACTCGTTCATTTCGTTAGGCAACTCCAAGGTCGAAACGCGACGACCATCGCCCTGCCTCAGCCGCGGCTGCCGATGAACTGCAGCACGATTTCGCGCCGATGCGGCCGCGCGCGATGCTCGGCAACGTAGATGCCCTGCCAGGTGCCGAGCGCGAGCGCGCCCGCAATCACCGGCACATGGAGCGAAACGCTGGTGAGCATGGACTTCACGTGCGCGGGCATGTCGTCGGGACCCTCGACGTCGTGGATCCAGCCGGCGTCGGCGGGCGCGAGACGACCGAGCGCGGTCGCGAGATCGGTGCGCACGTCGGGATCGGCGTTTTCTTGGATGACGAGCGAGGCCGAGGTGTGGCGCATGAAGATCAGTAGCACGCCGTCTTTCGCCCCAGCGTCCCGGATGAACCGCGTCGTCTCGCGCGTGATCTCGGTGAATCCTTCTCCGCTCGTCTCGACCATGACGGTCGCGGTCGCAACGATCTCGGGCGCGACTTTCGTGATGGAGGACAAGAGGCTGGTCACGACCATGTCGCCCCATCCGATCGTCAGGTCTTCTTCATGTCTTTCTGCAACGTCGTGATCATGTCGACCAGGCGGCGCCAGACCTTCTCGATGAAGGTCATGACCCTGTTGAGATCGGCGTCGTTGGGCAACTGCAGCCGCGGCTCCTCCGGCTTGGCGGCCGGCGGGTCCGGCTTTGCCGCGCCCGGCAGGGGCAGATTGTGCGCGATGAGTTCCTTCTTGAGCGCGACGTTCTCGCCTTGCAGCCGCGCGATCTCGGCCTCGAGCGCGGTGCGCTCGTCCGCGGCCGCTTGGCAAGCCCAGCCGACCGCCCGGCGGGTACAGATCGATACTTGGCCGGTGCGCCCGTCGAGCCGCAGATAGCCGTCGTCGGCGCGGCTGAAGCTGTAGCGTGCGTCGTCGCCATCCGCCGGCGTATTTTGCGCCCAAGCCGACGGCCCGACCAGTGCAAGTCCAACGCCGACCAACAGGACCGTGCGGATCATGGGGTCTCTCCTCGCATCGCCGTCCATAGACGATGGCCCTGCGGCAGCACCATGGCGCCATGGCGCGGCGTGCGGCGCGGCGTATCGATGGCAGCCTACCATGCCTCCCGACACGCTCGCGAAAACGCCGTCCGCGAGCCCGCGCAGGCACCAATAACGTGCTGATTTGATTTTGTTTTCGTCGGTCTGCCGCCTCCGCGCCGATTCTTGACTCGCCTAGGTCCAGTCAGTATGGTCCGCGCGGCCTCGGGGCGGCGGAACGATCGCGATCTCGCCTGAACGGTTGCGGGTGTCGAGAGCATGGCCGACGACGCGCGCAAGACAGGTGATCGCGAGCAACCATCGACCGACGAGGCTGCGCTCTCCACGCGCTTCCAGCGTCTCGGCGAACGGCTCGGCCAGGCTCACCCCGACCGCCCCTCCGAAAGCTGCCCGGGTCAACGACCGACCGCCGATCCATCGGCGATTGCCCGCGGCTTTCGGCTCTCGACCGAGCTCGTCGCGGGGGTGTTGGTCGGCGCGGCCGTCGGTTGGCTGCTCGACCGTTGGCTCGGAATTTCGCCGTGGGGAATGATCGTATTTCTGCTGCTCGGCTTCGTCGCGGGTGTTCTCAACGTGATGCGGGCGGCGGGCGTGGTTCCGGCCAACCGGTCGGGCCCGCCCGATTGAAATGATGAGGGGCGCAAGAGCGCCGCGCGGCAGCGACCAAAGGACCTGATCCGCTCATGGATCCCATCCACCAGTTCGAGATCAAGAATCTATTTCCGATCGCGCATGTCGGCGGCGTCGAGCTCGCCTTCACGAACTCGGCGCTGTTCATGCTGATCGGACTGCTGCTGATCGTGCTGCTGATGCTCGGCGCTACCGCGCCGCGCGCCTTGGTGCCGGGGCGGCTGCAGGCTGTCGCTGAAATATCCTACGAATTCATCGCATCGACCCTGCGAAGCACGGCCGGCAGCGAGGGAATGAAATTCTTTCCGCTGGTATTCTCGATCTTCATGTTCATCCTGGTCCTGAACGTGATGGGAATCATCCCCTATACCTTCACGGTCACCAGCCACATCATCGTCACCGTCGCGTTCGCGCTGCTCGTGTTTTTGACGGTGCTGATCTATGGATTCTGGAGGAATGGATGGCGCTTTTTCAAGCTATTCGTGCCGAGCGGAATCCCGATCTACATCCTGCCCCTGGTTATATTCATCGAGGTGCTGTCGTTCCTGTCCCGGCCCGTTTCCCACAGCGTGCGGCTGTTCGCCAACATGCTCGCCGGCCACATCACGCTCAAGGTGTTCGGCGGGTTCGTGGTCATGTTGGGAGCGTTCGGCTTCCTCGGATGGCTCGGCGCCATCCTCCCCCTCGGCCTCACCATTGCGCTCACCGCGCTTGAGCTGCTGGTGGCCTTCCTGCAGGCCTACGTCTTCGCCATCCTCACTTGCATCTATCTCAACGATGCTATCCACCCGGGCCACTAAGGCGGCCCGCTCGTCAAACCTCGAAAAGGAGCTTCCTGATGGATCCGCAAGCCGCAAAAATGATCGGCGCCGGCATTGCCTGCATCGGCATGGGCGGTGCCGGCGTAGGCGTGGGCACGATATTCGGCCACTATCTGGCAGCCGCGCTGCGCAACCCGTCCGCCGCGCAGGGTCAGTTCGCCAACCTCATCTTCGGCTTCGCGGTGACCGAGGCACTCGGCATCTTCTCGCTGCTCATCGCACTGCTGCTGCTGTTTGCCCTCTGAGCTCATGTCCTGACGAACACGCGCCGGCATCCTTGGGTCGGCATCCGGGGTTCGAGAGATGGCTGAGAACGCAAAGCAGATCGAATCGACCGAGCATATTCCCGCGAGCGAACACGGCCGCGTGTTTCCACCGTTCGATTCGCACACCTTCGCCTCTCAGCTCCTCTGGTTGGCCCTCACCTTCATCGCGCTCTACCTGCTGATGTCGCGGGTCGCGCTGCCGCGGATCGGTTCGATCCTGGAGGCACGCCGCAGGCACATCGACGGCGATCTCGCGGATGCGCAGCGCCTCAAGGGCGAATCCGACGCGGCCATCGCGGCCCACGAGAAGGCACTGGCGGAGGCGCGCGCAAGCGCGCAAACGCTGGCCAACGAGAGGCGGGAGAAGGCGGCGGCGGCGGCCGCGGCGCGTCGCAAGGAGGTGGAGGCGAAGCTCGGATCGCGCATTGCCGAGGCGGAGAAAGCCATCGCCGCGACACGATCGGCGGCGATGACGAACGTGCGCGCCATCGCCGGCGAGGCCGCCGGCGCAATCGTCGAGCGGCTGACCGGCGTTACACCGGCGAGCCAAGAGGTTGCCGAAGCAGTCGGCGACGCTCTCAAACGCTGAGAATTGCCGATGTTCGAGGCCGAATTCTGGGTCGCCATCGCCTTCGTCATCTTTGTAGGCGTGCTGGGTTATTTCGGGGTGCACCAGCGGCTCGTGGGAGGCATCGACGAGCGCCGCCGTCGGATCGAGGCGGAGCTCGACGAGGCACGCCGGCTCAAGGCGGAAGCGGAGGCTCTGCTCGCCCAATATCGGCGCAAGCAGGAAGAGGCCGAGCACGAGGCACGAGCGATCCTCGCCGGCGCCGAAGCCGAGGCCGAGCGGCTGACCGCTGAAGCCGAGGCCAAGATGGAGGACTTCGTCGCGCGGCGCACCAAGATGGCGGAAAGCAAGATCGCCCAAGCCGAAGCTCAGGCGCTCGCCGACGTGCGCTCGGCCGCCGCGGAGGCCGCCGTTGCCGCCGCCGAGACCATCCTCACCCGGACCGTCAAGGCCAAGGTCGCCGATGACCTCATCGCCAAAGGCATCGCCGATCTCAAAGGCAAGCTCAACTAGCGCATGTTCCGGAAGAGTGGGAGCCGGTTTTCCGAATAGAACATGCGCAAAACGAAAGAAACCGGAGCGCATATCGAATCGGGATGCGCGCTAGGCCATCCGGTTGCTCGCATTCGGCCGTCGCGGCGGGAATGGCCGCGACAGGCTACTGCTGCCGCGGCTTCTTCGCAGCCTTTGCGGGTCTCTTTTCGTTCTTGTCACCGATCTCGTCGAATCCGACGTAGATCACATAGGCGTCGAGTTCGGAACGCGTCGGCAGCGGGAAGCTGAGCCCTTCCTCGACGTCGACGAACTGGAGGTGAGTTTGATCCGGCGCAATCGTCACCGGAAAACGCTTGAATTTGGTGATGATCGTCCTGGGCTCCGGACCTTCACGCACGACCGCATAGCGCAGCGGAATGTCGACCTGACCCGGACCGCCCATCGGGCCGAGGATGACGCGGCCTTGAACGCCGACCTTGATGCTCATGGTGCCGCTCTGCACGGTGCATTCACGTGCGGTTTGGCCGAAGGAGAGCTGGTAGCGCAAGTCGCCGGCGGTCGCCGGGCCGGTCTTGGCGGCGATATTCAAAGTCGAGGCACCGGTGCGAATTTCGACGCCGGGACATTCGACGTTGGGCGCCGACGGCGTAGGCGAATGCGGTTGGCTGACGCCGGGCGTTGCTTGAGAGAACAGGTTCGTGAACCGGCTGCCGAACGAGGGCGAGCTGTCGGATGATCCGATGCTCGAGGCGGACGAGCAGCCCGACAACAGGAGGGCGCTCAGCATGAACGCACTCGGGCGGTGGCAACCGCGCTTGCCCTCCTGGTCATGCCCCGGACGCATTGAAATTACTCGGCTTTTCCCGACGGAAGCCCCTCTTCAGATGCCTTTATAGCAGCTCAACCGTGGCAGTCCCAAGGCCTGCTCGCGGATGGTGCCGGCTCGAGAGCGGGTCAAGGATCGTCCTTGAGGCGGGCGAACAGTAGGTGATCCTGCCAGATCCCGTCGATGCAGAGATATTGGCGGGCAAAGCCCTCGCGCTTGAAACTGGTTTTCTCCAGCAGCCGAACCGACGCGACATTCGCCGGGATGCACGCGGCCTCGAGCCGGTGCAGCTTCAGCGTCTCGAACGCGAACAGAACGATGGCCCTGACCGCAGCGGTCATGTAACCTTGGCGCGCGTAGGGCGCACCCATCCAATAGCCGAGACTCCCCGCCTGCGCGCATCCGCGACGAATATTGGCGAGCGTCAGTCCGCCGAGAAGCACATCATCGTATTTGCGGAAAACGAAGAAGGCATAGGCCAGATCGTTGCGCTGGTCCTCGCAATAGCGCTTGATGCGGCGACGAAAGGACGAGCGGGTCAGATCATCGACGGGCCAAGTCGGCTCCCACGGCGTGAGGAAATCGCGGCTGGCCTCCCGCAAGGCCGCCCATTCCGCGCAGTCCGACATCTGCGGCGGACGCAGCACGACGCCCTCGCCGGCAACGGCAGGCATCACGTCGGTCAAGCTGACGGTGCGGAAGAAGGCCATGTAAGCGGCAGTCAGACGACGGACGACGCACGACGGAAAAGGAAAGGCATGCCCTCCGTCCCTCGCCGTTGGTCGTCCATCTTCCGCCCTCTGGTATCACGCTGCCCGGCGGACAAGACTGTCGGCGATCGTGACGGCACTTTCAAGTCCGGCATCCGGACCAAGCGCGGCGACGGCGGGCCGTCCGCGCGCGATCAAAGCCCGCCCGGCGGCGCGCGTGCTCTCGACCGTTACGGCTTCGATGTTTCCGACCAGCTCGTCGAGCGGAATAGGGCGACCCCAATTGAGCATCTGGCGCGCGAGCTGCTCGGCACGGCTGCTCGAGCTTTCGAGCGCCATGAGCAATCCAGCCTTCATCTGCGCTTTCGCCCGCGCGACCTCGACCTCGTTGATGGTCTCGGCGGCGGAATTGATTTCGTCCACGACCACGCGCATGAGCTCGGCGACATCGTCGGCGTCGGTTCCGGCATAAAGGCCGAACATCCCGGTGTCGGAATAGGGCGCGTGGAACGCGTAAATCGCGTAACAGAGACCGCGCTGCTCGCGTACCTCCTGGAACAGCCGTGAGGACATCCCGCCACCGAGCACATTGGTGAACACCTGCATGCTGAACATGTTCGGATCGCGGTGCGGCACGCCGGGCATGGCGAGCGCGATGTGCACCTGCTCGAGATCGCGCGTCTCGATGCGGGATCCGCCGATGAAGCGTGCGGGCTCCGGCGTCGGCGCCGCGGGACCGGTGAAATTGGCGAACCGCCGCTCGACTTCCGCCACCACGGCCCGGTGGTCGACGGCGCCAGCCGCGGCAACGACCATTTTTGGCGCCCGATAGGTGCGCGTCAGATAGGCGGCGAGCCGGGCGCGGTCGAACGAGCGTACCGTCGCGGGCGTGCCGAGGATCGACCGGCCGATCGGCTGGCCGTGGAAGGCGGTCTCCTGCAGTCGATCCCAGATGAGATCGTCCGGGGTATCCTCGGCGGCGCCGATTTCCTGCACGATGACATTCTGCTCGCGCTTGAGCTCCTCGGGATCGAACGAAGGGTCGGTAAGGATATCGGACAGGACGTCGAGGGCGAGCGCCACGTCGGCGCGGAGAACGCGCGCGTAATAGGCCGTCGTCTCGATCGAAGTGGCCGCGTTGAGGTCGCCGCCGACGGCCTCGATTTCCTCCGCGATCTGGCGGGCGCTCCGGCGCGACGTGCCCTTGAATGCCATGTGCTCGAGGAGATGAGAGATGCCGTGCTCATCGGGGCGCTCGTCGCGGCTGCCCGCTCCCACCCACACGCCGAGCGAGGCGGTCTCCAGGTGAGGCATCACGTCGGTCACGATGACGAGACCGGATGGAAGGCGCGTGACTTCGACGCTCATGCGGCGGCTCCTTCGTGCGCGGCGCGACTCAGGGACAGAATTTGGCGCTCGACCGCCATCTGGTCGGCCGGCAATGCGCTGACGCGCTCCGGCCGCCGATCGAGGTCGGCAAGCCATTCCGGCAGCGCCGGCCGCACCCCGCAGGCAGCCTCCACCGCGTCCGGGAACTTGGCGGCATGGGCGGTGCCGAGCACGACCATCGGTACGGACGGGTCGCGATTTTCTTTTTCCGCGACCGCCACGCCTACCGCGGTGTGAGGATCGATGAAATTTCCGGTCTCCCGCAGCATGGTGCGGATGGTCGCCGCGGTCTCCTCTTCGTCCGCACGACCGGCAGAAAAGATCCCTCGAATCCCCGCAAGCGCAGCCGCCGGCAGCACAAACCGGCGCGACTGGGCGAGCGAAGCCATCAGCGCACGCATCGCGGAGCCGTCGCGGTCACAGGCATCGAACAATGCGCGCTCGAAATTCGACGCGACCTGGATATCCATGGAAGGCGACGTCGTGGGCACGACCTCCCTGGGGTCGTAGCTGCCGTTTGCGATGGCGCGGACCAGGATATCGTTGACGTTGGTGGCAATGATCAGGCGATCGACCGGCAGCCCCATGCGGAACGCGACATAACCCGCATAGACATCGCCGAAATTCCCGGTCGGCACGGTAAAGGCGACTTGGCGGCGCGGCGAGCCGAGCGTGACCGCAGCGGTAAAGTAATAGACCACCTGCGCCACGATGCGCGCCCAGTTGATCGAGTTCACTCCGGAGAGCCGCGCCTGATCGCGAAACGCGTGATGATTGAACATGCCCTTCACGATCGCCTGGCAGTCGTCGAAGGTACCGTCGATTTCCAGTGCGTGGACGTTGTCGTCTTCGACCGTCGTCATCATCCGGCGCTGAACGTCGGAAATGCGACCCCGCGGAAACAGCACGAAAAGATCGGCGCGGGCGCGACCGCGGAACGCCTCGATCGCGGCGGCGCCGGTGTCGCCGGAGGTCGCCACGATGATCGTCGCGCGCTCGCCGCGTGCCGCCAGCATATGATCCATGAGCCGTCCAAGGAGCTGCATTGCCAAGTCCTTGAAGGCGAGCGTCGGTCCGTGAAACAGCTCGAGCACGAAGTCGTTCACGCCGAATTGCACCAGGGGGGCGACCGCCGGGTGTCGGAAATTGCCGTAGGCCTCGCGCGCCATGCGGGCGAGATCGTGAGCCGGAACGGCGTCGCCGACAAACGGGCTGATCACGTCGACCGCAACTTCGGCGTAGGGGCGACCGGCAAAGCCCGCGATCTGACGGGCGTCGAGCTGCGGCC
>WNFF01000702.1_pt1 | contig 28549 bp, 30 predicted proteins | sample 5400441 | NCBI WGS metagenome assembly WNFF01 (sample SAMN13153345, study PRJNA577476) | soil metagenome | isolation source: 120 cm saprolite under Douglas fir tree site 2 hole 3 replicate 1 | place: USA:California | collected 2015-04-18
ACCCGGCGCAGAAGCTCGGCCACCGGGACGGGGCCGTCCACGACCTGGCCGGTGATCAAGCTGCTCCCGGTCTCCAGGGCGTTGCGAATGCGCAGCTCGATGGGGTCCATGCCCAGGGCGGCCGCGAGCTTGTCCATCTGGGCTTCATGCGCGTAGCAGTTCTGGACTGAGCCGAAGCCGCGCATGGCGCCGCACGGTGGATTGTTCGTGTAGACGACCCAGCCGTCGATGGTGGCGTTGGGGCATTCGTACGGTCCCACTGCGAAGCAGCACGCATTGGCGATGACCGCGGTCGAGCTGGATGCGTACGCTCCACCGTCGAGCATGATGCGGGCCTTGACGTAGACGAGCTCGCCGTCGCGCGTGGCGCCGTGCTCGTAGCGCAGGCGCGCGGGATGCCGGTGGACGTGACCGACGAACGACTCGGCTCGGCCGTAGACGATCTTCACCGGCCGTCCCGTCCGCAGGGCCAGCATGCACGCATGCGCCTGCATCGACAGGTCCTCGCGCGCCCCGAAGGCACCCCCGATGCCGGCCATCGTCAGCCGGACCTTCTCCGGCGGCAGCCCCAGGCACCCTGCAAGCTGCGAGCGGTCGACGTGCAGCCACTGCGTGGCGATGTAGAGGTCGACGCCACCTTCGGCGTCAGGGATCGCGAGGCCCGACTCGGGGCCGAGGGGAGCCTGGTCCTGCATGCCGACCTCGTACTCCCCCGTGACCACGACGTCCGCGCGCGGGTTCTGGTCGCCATGCCGGATCTTGATCCGGCGCGTGATGTTGCCGTCGGGGTGCAGCCTCGGCGCGCCGTCGGTGAGCGCCGCCTCCGGGTCGGTGAGCGGCGCCAGGACTTCGTACTCGACACGCACGGCGTGCGCAGCGCGTCGCGCGCGCTCGGGGTGATCCGCGGCGACCAGCGCCACCGCCTCGCCCCAGTAACGCACCACGTCCACCGCCAGTACCGGCTGGTCTTCGATCTCCAGGCCGTAGACGTTGTGTCCCGGCACGTCCTCGTGCGTGAGGACTGCCTTCACTCCCGGCATCGATCGGGGCTCCTCGGCGTCGATGGAAACGATGCGCGCGTAGGGATGCGGGCTGCGCACGGTGGCGCCCCAGAGCATGCCCTCCACCTGCAGGTCAGACGAGTACGGGAAGTCGCCGCGCGTTTTGAGGGCGGCGTCGGGGCGCTGAACCGCGTCGCCGACTCGGCCGCTTACAACCGACGGTGTGGCCAGCCGAGGCCTGGTTGTCACGTCGAGCCCATACGGCCCGCCGCCAGGTGCACCGCCGCGATGATCTTGGCGTAGCCCGTGCAGCGGCAGATGTTGCCCGCGAGCGCCTCGCGAATCTGGACCGTGGTCGGCTGCGGCACCCGGCGCAAGAGGTCGTGCGTGGCGACGATCAGGCCCGGGGTGCAGAAGCCACACTGAACCGCACCCGCCTCGACGAACGCCGCCTGCACCGGATGCAGCGACTCGGCCGAGCCGATCCCCTCGACGGTCACGAGGTCCCGATCTTCGGCCTGGCCGGCCAGGACCAGGCATGCGCATACGAGCGTCCCGTCGAGGTACACCGAACAGGACCCGCACTCGCCCTGCTCGCATGCGTTCTTCGAACCGGGCAGGCCCAGCCTCTCACGCAGCACGTAGAGAAGGCTCTCCCCCTCCCAGACGTCGTCAGCCGTTACGCGGCGCCCGTTGACGGTGCAGCTGACCCTCATGCCGGGGCCGTCCGCCGGTACTCGTCCCACGCCCAGGTGAAGCTCCGGCGTGCCAGCACCGCCAGGGCATGCGTCCGATACGCGGCCGTCCCGCGCACGTCGTCGATGGGCCGCGCCGCTGCGGCGACCAGCTCGCCGAAGCGGGCGAGCGCACTCGATGCCACGGGCGCCGGCCTCTCCCACAGCCCGCCCTCGTCGAGCACGGCCTTCATGAAGGTCTCAGCCTCGCCGGCGGTGACCGGTGTGGGCGCGGCCGAACCGATCCCCGTGCCGACCTGGCGGCGCTCGGAGTCGAGTGCGACGGCGAATGAGCACACCGCGATCACCATGGCGTTGCGCGTGCCGACCTTGGAGAACTGCTGCGGCCCTTTTCCCGGCTCGACGAGGAAGGCAGCGATCAGCTCGTCCTTGCGCATCGCGTTGCGTTTGGGCCCGATGTAGAACTCACGCACCGGGACGCGGCGGGTAGCTGAGGTCGACGCCAGCTCGACCAGCGCGTTGGAGGCGAGCAGCGGCGGGTGCGCGTCACCCGCAGGCGAGGCGGAGCCCAGGTTGCCGCCGACCGTCCCGCGATTCCTGATCTGGGGCGAGCCCACCGTGCGCGAGGCCATGGCCAGACCGGGCAGCCGCTCGCCGAGCTCATCGATGATCCGTGTGTAGGTCACCCCCGCGCCGATGCGCAGGAACCCGCCCTCCATCCCCCAGACGTTGAGGTCGGCGACCCGAGTCAGATCGATGATCGTCGCCGGCCGCTGGCGGTCGAAGTTGATCTCGACCATCACGTCGGTGCCGCCGGCGATGGGGAGCGCCTCGGGATGGGCCGCCTTCATGGCGAGCGCCTCGGGCCAGCTCGCCGGCTGCAGAAACTCCATCCTGGCTACCAGGCCTGGCCGGGCTCCGGAGCGTCGTCACGGGTCACCGTCCCTTCGATCAGCCCATAGGGGCGATCGGACGCATAGAAGACCTCGTTGTGGTTCTCCAACTCGAAGGGCGAGAGATCGACCACGAAGTGGTGTTTGTTCTGCAACGACAGTCGGATCTCGGCGATGTCGGGTCGGGACTCGAGCACTGCGGAGCCCATCTCGTACAGGGTTTGCTGCAGGGCGAGGCTGTGCTTGGAGGCGAACGCCTCGATCAAGGCCGAGCGCGCCATTCGGATAGCCTCGGAACTCGGAGCCGGTGGACTTCAAGAGGATGAGGTCGCTGAGCCCAGCCACCACCCAGGCCCCGTCGTTCGTGCACGTCACTGTGGCCAGCCGCTTCTCCGCCTCCCCACGCATGAACGCGTGAGGGTGCGGGCGGCCGGCCACGTCGATGCGAGTCCATGGATGCTCCTCGATCGACACCCGAGCGCGATGGACGGACGCGAAATCGCCGGCGAAATGGCGAGCCAGGCGGAGACCGAACTCCTCGATCTCGCCCACAGGCGCTTCTTTCGCGAAGGCAAACACCGTGTTCTTCTGCGTGTCTGTGGGCACGACGTTGGTGTTGTCACCTTCGATGTGGCTGGCTCCGAAGTCGCCGGCAAGCGCGATGGTGACCGTGACGTCTTTGATCTCGTGGATGCCGCCATCTCGGGTGACGCGGACCATGTGGGTCTCAGCCTTGCCGTACTGGTTGTCGCCGATGACGATTGTCACTGGCCCTTGTATGTGGAATAGCCGAACGGGCTCAGCAGCAGCGGCACGTGGAGGTGACCGTCCTCCAGGTTGAAAACGACCGACACGGCTGGATAGAAGGCGTTCAAGCCGGAGCGCTCGAAGTACGGCCGCGTGTCGAACTCGAGGCGGTACTCGCCGGGTTCCAGCTCCTCTTCGGTGAGCTTGCGGATTCGTCCATCTGAGTCGGTCACCGCCGTGCCGACCTCTCTCCAATCGCCGTTGGGCGCGCGACGGTGCAGAGTGACGCCAAGTCCCGCGGCGGGCGTGCCCCGGGCGGTGTCGAGCACGTGCGTCGAGATGCTCAGGAAACCAGCTCCAACAGCCGATCGCCGGCGATCTTCGAGAGCTCACGGCGCGCCTCACCGAGCTCTAAGGCGGGATCGTTATTCATGCGCCGCCGCAGCTCGGACAGGATCTCCTCCCCGCTCCGGCCGCTGGCCCTGATGAGAAACACATACCCAAACCTCTCCTCATACTGCCGATTCTCGGCTTCGAGCGCGGCCAGGGTCCCGGCTGCCGACTGCATCGCGCGATTCTGCTCGCGCTGGGAGCTCTCGGGCGCGTCGCCGCCCCGTTCGCCGATCCGCGGGTGGGCCTTGAACGCAGCCACCCAATCGGCGTCGGTCAGCCTGTTCAACGCATTCCCGGCGGCGGTCAGAAACGATTGGGCATCGGCGTACGGCCGGCGCGAGCTCACCTCCGCCGCCCAGCGCTGATTGGCGAGGCATTTGTAGAGGGAGTCAGCTGCTTCTTTTGCCGGCAGGGCGTTGAACTCCTCAATCAATGCCCAGCGGCACCAGCTGGAAGTTGGCCACGTCGACCAGGCCCTGGTCGGTGATCTTGAGCTCAGGGATGACCGACAGCGCGAGGAAGCTCAGGGTCATGAAAGGGGCGGTCATGGACACGCCCATGCCCGCCAGCCGGCGCTCCATCGAGTTGAGGCGCTGGTGCACCACCGCGAGCGGCTGGTCGCTCATGAGGCCCGCGACCGGCAGGGGCAGCTCCTCCACGACGCGTCCTCCTTCGGCGACCACGATGCCGCCCCCGATGTCGGCGAGCCGGCACGCGCATTCGGCCATGTCGGCGTCGTCGACGCCGAGGACCACGATGTTGTGCGCGTCATGCGCGACCGTCGATGCGAATGCTCCGCGCTGCAGACCGACGCTCGTGGCGAATCCGAGGCCGATGCGCCCGGTGGCGTGATGGCGTTCTAGGACCGCGATCTTGACGAGGTCTCGGGATGGGTCGGCGACGATGCTCCCATTGCGGACGGCCGGCTCAGCCGTCTCACTTCCGGTCAAGAGCTGGCCCGGTATGACCCGCATGACCCTGATCTTCCTCGGTCCAGCTGGAATGCGAAACGAATCGGGCGTCACCGGGGCGAGATGGATGGTCTGCCGCACCCATTCCGGCACGGTGAGCTTGGTGAAATGCGGAGGAGCGCCGCGCTTGAAAACCTGGCGTGGCGCAAAGGAGACGACGTCGTCCAGCACCAGGATGTCCGCCTGGTAGCCGGGAGCAATGGCTCCGAGATGCCAGAGCCGGTGATAGGTGGCGGGATTGATAGTCGCCATCACGATCGCATCCTCGGCGCTGATGCCCTCCGCCACCGCCGCGCGCACCATCTGGTTGATGTGGCCCTCCTCGACGATGAAGCCCGGCTCGCGGTCGTCGGTGCAGAACATGCACCAGTCGGTCCCGAATTTCTTCACGAGCGGCAGCAAGTCGCGCAGGTTGCGGGCGATCGAAGCCTCGCGGAGCATGACCCACATCCCCAGGCGCCGCTTTTCGAGCGCCTCTTCGTAGGTCGTCGCCTCGTGATCGGACCGGATGCCCGCGGCGACGTACGCGTTGAGGGCCGGGCCACGGACCCCGGGAGCGTGGCCATCAACATGGTCTGTCAACCCGGTCGTGAGCTTCGAAACCTCCGCCTCGTCGCCGGCGATGACTCCGGGGAAGTTCATCATCTCGGCGACCCCGATCGTGCGATGCCGGCGAAGAAGGCTTTCGATGTCGCCCGTCGTGAATGGCCGCCGGGGCGACTCGAAGCGCGAAGCCGGCACGCACGACGACGCCATGACGTAGACGTCGAGGGGCAGGTCGGTGCAGCAATCGAGCAGCCAATGGATGCCGTCGGTGCCAAGCACGTTGGCGATCTCGTGAGGGTCGGCCACGACCGCCGTGGTGCCGTGGGCCAGGACGGCCCGAGCGAACTCGTCGACCGTCAGCTTGGAGGACTCGATATGCATGTGGGCGTCGATGAACCCGGGCACGAGGTAGGTGCCGGAGACGTCCTGGCGCTCACGGCCCTGGTAGCGCCCGAGCCCAACGACGTGGCCGTCCTTGATGGCGACGTCGACGTCGAGCCACTCCTTGGTGAACACCGAGAGCACCTTTCCGCCGGCCAGCACGAGGTCGGCCGGCTCGTCACCCCGCGCGACTGCCATCCAATGCGCGTCGATGAGATTCAGAATAAGGCAACGCTGTTGGGGTGTTAGCGGTCCCTAAGGGTGATCGCCTCTTCGACCAGGCCCGGTTGCCTCTGCCTTGCCCGGCGGGTCGCCAGGGTCGAGCCGGCCAGCACGAGGACGAAGCCGATGCCCATGCCGGCCGTGAAGTTTTCGTGGAGCACGAGAATCCCGGCCAGCGCAGCCACCGCCGGGTTGATGTACGTGATCACAGTGGCGCGGACGGGCCCGATCTCAGCGATGAGGGCGAAGAAGATCAAGAACCCGAGTGCGCTGCACACCAGCGCCAGCACGGCCACCGATCCCAGGACGCCGACACTCGGGATGGTTCGGGGCCACGAGGACGCCGCCAGGGGCGCATACCCGATCGCACAGAGAGCGAGCGCGGCCGCATTGACGCCGGCCGCGGGCAGGCCCGATAGGTAGCGCGCCAGGATCGCCGGGCCGGTGGCGTAGCAGACCACGACCACAGCGATCTCCACCAGCGGCACCCAGCCGGTGGCCCGAAGATCGAGACCGACTATCGCCGCCACACCGACCAGGCCGAGAACCAGCCCAGCCAGGTTGAGCGGCCCAATCCTTTCGCGGTTGCCGAAGAGAGGCGCAATCATGACGCCGACCAGAGGCACCGCTGAGATCAGCAGTCCAGCCAGGGAGCTGGAGATCTGCTCTTCAGCACTCGAGATCGACAGCCATGGGACGCCTATTTCGATGACCGCGAAAAATACGAGGGGACGCCACTCGTCGAACAGGTCGCGAAAACCACCTTGCCGAATTGCGATCGGTATCAGCACGAGGGCCGCTATCACAGTGCGCAGGAAAACGAGCGTCGCAGGTGAGATTTCGCTGACCGCGATGCGGATGAACAGGTAGGGGATGCCCCAGATCAGGCACATCGCAACGAAGAGCACCAGGCCTCGACGGGTCATCCCACACCAACCTTAAATAAGAGATGCCATGTGGAGCCTTCGGCCGGATTTATTCCGGCCGTCACCCAGACACGCCACCTACCAAACGCCACCCAGCGTCGCTGAGGCGAGGGGTCGGTCCGCGGAGGGGACGTGCCCTCCGCGATTTAATGACGCGGGTCTCTCAGGCCTGGGCTAGGTCCGTTGATCGGCGGGCGTTTGGACCTGGTCGTCGGATTCGGTCACGACCACTCGCACGCGCTGCACGGCATTGTTCTGCACGCCTTCGAGATTCCAGTTGCCGTCCGTGGGTTGAACGTTGCCGGCGCCGTCGGTCGCCCGCACGCTGAGCTCGTACTCGCCAGGCTTGGTCGCGTCCCACACATAGCTCCATGGGCGCCATGCAAAGGCCGAGGGCGGATCGCCCAGATCGGCTTCAGCCCATGACAGGCCACCGTCCACGCTCACGTCGACCTTCGTGATCGGCGCGCAGCCCGACCAGGCGCGACCCGAAAGCGCCTGGCGCGACGGAGCCACAAAGCGAAGGCGCGACATGAAATCCGGTATGCCCGGCGGCACCATAAGGGCTCGTGGAAGCATCCGAGTGACCGGCACGCCCGATTCATCCTCGGTGCGACGGTAGTGGTAGGCGGTCGCCTGCTGGAAGCCACCGAAGGTGCTCCCCAGCACCGTGATCGCGCGCAGCCATTTGACGTGCGCCATCCCGTACCAGCCGGGAACGATCAGGCGAAGCGGAAAACCATGTTGCGGAGGCAGCGGTTGCCCGTTGATGGCGTAGGCGAGGAGAACCTCCTCACGCCGGCACTCGGCCAGGGGCAGGCTGCGCTCGTACTGCTGCTCGACGTCGCCCTGGATCCCTCGATCGAATCCCGTGAACACCACGTCGCCGCCTTGACCGATCAGCCCGGCCTCGTCCAGCAAAGGGCCCAATGGCGTCCCGGTCCATTCGGCGGTTCCGACCGCCTCCATCAGCCAGGGCTGGCTCAGCGGGCGGGGTGAGAGCCGGGCTCGGCCGTTGCCGGCGCACTCCAGCGTCACCGCGAGGGTCGTCGAGGGACGCGCCTTGATCTGTTCGAGGCTGAGTTGCAACGGATGGCGCACGTGGCCGCCGACGGTCAGCGCCCACTCGTTCGGGTCCACGGCCGGGATGTCGAAGTGGATCAGTAGGTAGTGCAGGCCGATCGGCGTGATCTCGTAGCGGAGAGCCTCCAGCGGCATCGAGTGGTTGCGGACCGCCAGCTGGAGCTCGCTCGGCGTGATGTCCGGGCCGGTGATCAGCGTCCCGGCGGGCAGCGAATCCGTCACCTTCCCAGTCATTCGTTGTTCAACCCTAACTCCACCCCACAAAGAGATGGCGCGCGAGATCCGTTGACGCCGAAATTGTGCAAACATCTGTTCGACATGGCTGGCGTCTCGGATCTGGGCCTCAACCCGGCCGAGCCGGCGACTCTCGTGGTCGATCTGAACTGTGCCTTCGCCTCGATCGAGCAGCAGCACGACCCCCGGCTGCGAAACCGTCCCCTGGCCATCGCCGCCTACGCGACCGACGCCGCCACCATCGTGTCCGCGTCGCGGGAAGCGCGTGACCTCGGCATCAGGACCGGCATGCGGGTCTTCGAAGCGAAGGCGATCTGGCCTTCGATCACGGTGGCGGAGCCGAACCCACCCCGCTACCGAGCGGTGTCGGACCAGCTGGTCGCGATCATGACGCGGCACAGCCCCGACGTCCTCCGCATGTCGATCGATGAAGCCTCCATGAACCTGGCGGGGACGCCTGACCTGGTGAAACTGGGACCAGAGGGCGTCGGGGTTGCGATCAAGGCGGCGCTGCGGCGAGAGGTCGGCGAGTGCATCACCTGCTCGATCGGCATCTCCACGTCGATATGGATGTCGAAACAGGCGTCGAATCTCAACAAGCGCGACGGCCTGGAGCGGATCGACCATACCAACCTCGTCTCGGCTTTCGAACGCCTCCGGCTGACCGACCTGTCCGGCATCGCCGAGGCCACAGCGCGCCGCCTATCGCGAGCCGGCATCCGCACGCCGCTCGAATTCCTGCGCGCGAGCGCCGACCAGTTGCGCCTGGCGGGCATGCAGCGGGCGGTTGCCGACGGCTGGCTCCGACGGCTCCGGGGCTTCGAGGTCGGCACGTTCGAAGGGCCCGCGCGAAAGAGCTACAGCCATTCACACGTGCTGGCGCGGGCGACCAGCTCGCAGGGCGAGCTCGAGGAGCTGCTCATGCGCTTGTGCGAGATGGTCGGCCGCAGGCTCCGGGCCGCAGACCGGCGTGGCAGAGTCGTGTCGGTGGGGGTCGTGTACCGCCCGGACGTCGAACGCTTTTCGAAACAGTCGACACTGGCCAATCCGATCGCCACCGGAGAGGAGATCTACCGAGCGGCGCTGGCACTCCTGGCCGGCCGTGACGTCAGGCGGGCAGTCGGAACACTGGGCGTCGGGCTGTCGGGACTAAGCGACGACGACGGACAGCTCGACCTCTTTGCGGGGCCTTCCCGGCCGCGCGGCGAGCGTTTGGAGGTGGCCATGGACGCGATCCGAGACCGGTTCGGTGAGGACGCCGTGCAGCGGGCGCGCCTCCTGGGCCGCGCACCGGTGGTGCGGGATCGGATCGCGTTCGGCAACACCGGCCACCCGGAGGACAAGAAGGACACCCGCGAGGCCTAAGCTCAATTTCCTCACCTCGGATATCCACCCGGGCAAACGATGCGCTGCAACAGCTGGCGCTTCGATCTCGCTGGCGGTCAGCCGGCGCGCGGCGCTAGCTCAGGCGATCGCGGTGGCGTCTTGCACCAGTGCCGCGCGCGCCGCCAACACAGGGCCCAGCGCTCGAGCGTCATGGGCGATCTCGCGGAGATTGCCGCTGATCGGGTTCGAGTAACCGATGAAGAAAAGGCCAGGTGCCTGGGGAGACGATTGCGGCGCGTGGAAGCTCGGACGACCGTTCGGGTCGAGCACACCCAGGTGGCCGACCATCGGTTCCAGGCCCGAGCTGTAGCCGGTCGCGGCGATGACGGCGTCCGCCTTCAGCCGGCGTGCGCCGCAGACCACCTCACCGCCTTCAAAACCGGTGATCCCAGGCACGACCTCGATGCGCCCCGCCTTGAGCTGGGCCAGGAAACCGACATCGATGAGGGGGATGTGTCCATCGAGCACGCGAGTGGCTACGCCGGTGGCGGGGGCGGCGATGCCATACCGGGAGAGGTCGCCGATCACGACCTTTTGCACCAGCAAGCTGAGTGGGTCCACGATCTTGAGCGGCAGCGGGCGCATCAAAATCCCGAGGTACTGCGGGGCGATTCCAGCTGGGCCGTCACGCCTGACGATGTTGGGCGGAGTGCGAATCGAGATCCACACCTTGCCGGCGCCGCCCTCGACCAGGTCGGCTGCGATTTCGGCACCCGAATTCCCCGCGCCGACGACAAGGACGTCGCGGCCGCGGAAAGGCGCCGGGTTGCGGTAGGCCGAAGAGTGGATGACCTCGCCGGTGAAGGCAGCCCTGCCCGGCCAATCAGGCAGCCGCGGAGTGTGGTTGTGGCCGGTCGCGATGACAACCTGGCCCGCATCGATCTCGCCTGCACTGGTGGTCAGGCGCCACCCGGTCGGCGCGGCCTCGATGCGCTCGACGCGCACTCCCAGCCGGATCGGCACACTGATCTTGCGGGCATAGTGCTCGAGGTAAGCGATGAAGTCGTCCCGCGCGACCCAACGCCCCAGACGCTCTGGGATCGGGACGCGAGGCAAGGCCGAGAGGCCGCGCGTCGTGTGCAAGCGGAGCCGATCGTAGTGACCGCGCCAGCTGGCGCCCACAGCTTCGGCTGCGTCCAGGACTTGGGCCGTGAGCCCGCTCCGATGAGCTTCGCCGGCCGCAGCGAGGCCGGCCGGACCCGCGCCCACGACAATCAGCTGGGGTTCGTCGATCGGGAAAAGATAACGCTAGGCAGGCATGGGTGCAGCGACCGCAGGCAGGGCGACGGCGGGCAATGTTGATTCCAGGCTCCCTTCGCTCGCTGCCTTGGTCAGCGCATCAACGACGGCTGGATCGAACTCCGACCCGGATCCTGCCTTGAGCTGCTCGAGGGCGGCGGCCACAGTCAGCCGCTCGCGTCCGCGACCGGCCGTCATGGCCTCATAGCCTTCCGCGACCGCCAGGATGCGCGCCGCCAGGGGGATCTGTTCGCCCGCCGCGCCGTCGGGTTTGCCATGGCCGTCCCACCGCTCGTGGTGATGGCGGACGACGGACGCGATCTCGGGAGAGAACTTGGCCGCCGCGACGATTCGCTCGCCTTCCTCCGCGTGGCCCGGTATCTCGAAACTCTCTGCATCCACGCCGAGCGTCATGTGCCCGACGTCGTGGAGAAACGCCGCCATCCGTAGCTCCTCGAGCTTGCCTGGCGGCAATCCCACCCGCTCGCCGACAGCCTCCGCGATGGCGGTCACGCGGCTGGAATGGCCCTGCGTCATCGGGTTGCGGTGGTCGACGGCGTGGGCGGCGGCGACGACCACCTGCGGCCCGGCGTCGGCAAGCATCGTGGTGAGGTTGCCATCGGCCAGCTCGAGCTCCGTCACAAGTTGCGGGAACGTGCACGCGCGGTCCTTGCCCTCGCGCTTGGCGAGGTACAGCGCCTGGTCCGCGGCGGCAACCAGCTCTTGCGCCGTCAGGGCGTCCTCCGGGTAGGTGGCGACGCCGACGCTGAACGTCAGGGACTTGCCGGCGGTGGTGGCCACCGCGGCTGCATGCACGGCATCGACGATGCGGTAGGCGAGCCGCTGGGCTCCCACCGCCGACGTGTCGGCGGCCAGGATCGCCAGCTCGTCACCGCCGTAGCGCGCCACCGAATCCTGGGCCCGCGCCGCGCTTCGCGCGATCCTCGCGCCCAGCTGGAGGACGAGGTCACCGTGCTGATGGCCGAGCTCGTCGTTCACCGACTTGAAGAAGTCGAAGTCGATGAGCAGGAGCGAGATCGACGCGGTGGACCGGTCGGCACGCGCGAATGCGGCCTCGAGCCGCTTGTGCAGCTCGCGAATGTTGTAGAGGCCGGTGAGGCTGTCGGTGGTCGCCTCCTGCGTGCTCGCGTGATAACGAAGCGCGTTCGCGAGCGCGATGGCCGAGCTTCCAGACAAGGCGGCGACTGCGAAGAGGTCCTCGTTGGTGAACACACGGCTGGGGCGCTTCAGGGTCAGAAGAGCTGTGACTCCAGCGGCTGACGCCATCGGCACCACCATCGTGCCTCGATCTGTTGAGAATGCAGCGTCACCCGATCGGGCTACCTGGGCCAGCTGCGAGTCGTCAAGAGGTTCGGGCGCGCCTGCAGGGCCCTGATCCACCTTCGCTGTGGCCACGACCGAGAGGCCGTCGGGCGACGCGAGCACCATGCTGCCCAGCACCGCCCCCGTCATCTCGAGAGCGTTGCCCACCATGACGCTGAACACATCCTTGATGTCGGTCTCGCTGCTGATGCTCGCGCTGAGCTCGCGCAGCAGGTCCGCCTGGGCCGCGCGCTGCACCGCCTGCCGGCGTTCGCGCTCGAGCTCGCGGGTCATATAGCCGGTCGCCAGGGCCACGATCAGGAACAGGAAGACGACGCCCAGGGCGCTGACGCGGGAGCTGGGATCGTTGGACAGAGTGGTCGGCGTGAAGCTGCCCCCCACGAACAGGTAGATGAATGCGATGAACAGAGCCGAGATGACGCTCGCAATGGCCCCGAACCGGACAGCGTTGGTGATCACGGACAGGAACAGGGCGAGGAAGTAAGGGCTGTTGAATCCGTTGGTGAGGTAGACCAGCCCAGCCGCGAAGAAGATGTCCAGGGTCATCGTGGTGAGGCTGAACTGCTTGCCCGGCCGGAAGCCCCTGAGGAGCATCAGCGTGACGACCACGTTCATGGCGGCCCAGACACCGAGGGCGATGTCGACGGTGACTTTCTCTGGCGTGCTGGTGACCGACGTCAGGTTGACCAGCGCCGTGAGCACGGCCAGGAAGATCCAGCGGAACATCACGGCCACGCGCTCGCCGATCTGGCGCCGCTGGGCGTCGAAGTTTTCGTCCAGAGCGCGCGCTCGGACTTCCCTCTGTCGCTGATCGCTGGCGACGACCGGTTGGCTGCTCATTGAGGTTTCCGAACTTGGCGGCCGGATCGCATCGGCAGGCTATCACTTCGGTTTGGCCGGTCGCCCCCTGCGTACAGTGGGGATTTGGAGACCCCGACCAGGAATGAGAATCGAGCCAGACGGGTAGTCTCCAAGGACAACCGATGGAGGCAGCAAATATGAAGCTGGAAGGCATCCACCACGTCAGCTCGATAACGGGCGACGCCCAGGCGAACGTCGACTTCTACGCCGGCACGTTGGGGCTGCGCCTGGTCAAGAAAACGGTCAACCAGGACGACCCGACCGTCTACCACCTGTTCTATGGCGACGACAAGGGCAGCCCGGGCCTGGACCTGACGTTCTTCGAGTATCCAGGGGCGCGCCCAGGCCGCGCGGGGCGGGGCATGATCCACCGGATCGTCCTACGGGTCGGCTCCGAGGAGGCGCTCGACTTCTGGGAGCGGCGCCTTCAAGGCGGCCTGCGGTCGCGTGGATCGGTGGAGTTCTCAGACCCTGAAGGCCTTGGTCTGGAGCTCCGGGTCGTGGCCACATCCGATGCGCCGCTCACCGCGTCGCATCCTGAGATACCGGCCGAGCACGCGATCCAGGGCTTCGAGGAGGTGCGCGCGTATACGTCGAGCCCCGACGCGAGCCGCGAGCTGCTCGAGGGCGCGCTCGGGTGGGAGCGGTCCGGCGACACTTCCTGGGAGGCTCGCGGCGACAGTCGAGCCGGACGGTATGTATACGACGTCGCCCCTGCGCGGCACGGCGTGCCTGGAGCCGGGACGGTTCATCACGTCGCCTGGGCTTCGGTTGACGACCAGCAGGTTGCGTGGCGCGATCGCGTCATCGCGGCCGGCGCTCAGCCGACGCCTGTCATCGACCGCTACTGGTTCAAGTCCGTTTACTTTCGCGAGCCTAGCGGCGTGCTGTTCGAGATTGCCACGATGGGCCCTGGCTTTGCCGTGGACGAGGACCCCGCGCATCTGGGCGAGCGCCTGGTGCTGCCACCGAAGTTCGAGGGCCTGCGCGACCAGCTCGAAGCCACGCTGACGCCGATCCACGCACCCGCCGCGGCACGGCGCTGATCAGCCTTCCTGGACTGATCGACCTCAAGGTCCCCACAGCTGCTGGGCGCGGACGCCCAGTCCATGAACGACTGCGGTGAATGCATCTCGCTGCTCCAGCCGATCTTCGCCAAAGGTCCGGGCCAGGTCGTCGCGGAAGGCGGGTATGTAGGCGGATCCGCCGGTCAGCAGCACACGTTCTACGTCCGTCGCCTGGACGCGGGCCTCGTCGAGCGCGCGCACGATCGCCGCGCGGACCAGGTCCAGCTCGGGTCGGATCATCGACTCGAACGCCGAGCGCCGCAGCGTCAGGTGGAGGCCGAGGGGTGAGAACCGCAGCTCCGTGACCTCCGAGCTGGACAGTGCGATCTTCGCCGCCTCGATCGCCTTGTAGAAGTCATATGCGTACCCCTCGTAGAGAAGGGCGTGGGCGAGCTCGGCTGCCTTGCCACCGATCCTGGCCAGGATGGCCGGGATGCCCGGGTCGGCCATCAGGAGCCTCACGGAGCTCGCGGTACGGAGCTCGTTGAACAACCAGTTCGGCAGCACCTCCAATCCGATGGCCGGCCCCACGGTGGTCTCGAACAGGACGCCGTCGAGCACCTCGCCGCCGACCGCGACGCCGGACAGGCCTGCGATGTGCGACTCGCCATCGCGGGAGTCCATGACGGCGACGTCGAACGTGCCCCCTCCGAAGTCCACAGCGACCTCGACACCGTGATGGGTCGGCTCGCCGATGACGGCCGCCGTCGGCTCGGGCAAAAACGCGACCGCTTCGAATCCGGCCTCGACCGCCGCCTGCTCCAGGCGGACGAGAGCCTCCGCATGTGAGGCGGCGCGGTTGGACGGATCGGAGCCGGCGAAGACCACCGGATGCCCGAGCACGACGCGTCGAGCCCCTTCGGAGACGGCTGCGTCGGCTTCGTTCTTCAATCGTCTCAGCACGACCGCGACCAGCGAGCCCACAGTGAAGTCGGTCGCCCAGGAATTGGTCCCCGCGAAACCAACCTTCGCCAGGTCGTGCTTCACGCCGGACAGCAGCCGAGCGTCGTTGCAACCCCCACCCTTGCGGTACTGCCGGCAGTCCGTGTCCCAACCGTACGGCGCCAGGGCGCAGTTCCAGCAGTCGGTCTTTTCGTGCCCGGACTTGAGAAAAGTCTTCACCGCCTCATCGCCCGCGGCGCGATTCCCGCCGCGATGGAGATAGACGAAAGATGGCAGTGTCATCGCGGATCGCGATGGCCCCAATGCCAGCACCTCGACGCGATCGGCATATGCCACCGAGATCGCGCTGTTGCTCGTACCGAAATCGATGCCGTACCCGACGGGAGCCGCGGCCGGGTTCACCACGGCACCATATATAGAAATGGCCTCACGGGGGGGTAGTCCCGCGAGGCCTTACGAACTTGGTGTCTAGCGGTGAATCATTCCGCGGCCAGTCAAGGCTCGGACAATGACCAGGAGGATGACCGCGCCGACGAACGCGGCCAGGAGTCCGCCGACCGTGAACGTGCCCCCGACAAGTCCCATTTGCTTCTAAACCTCAGAGCCCCCTTGCTGCGCTCCATCCCGATGTCGCCGGCTTGGTGCCGTGCCGCGCGGTGACAATCACGATCACGGTGGCCCACCCGGCATAACAAAGTCAGCAACTTCCCTGGCGCCGCGCTCGAGCAAGGCTCCCCTCGAAGCCTCACGATGACACCAAGTGTGCGTACCGCAAGGAGCAGCCCCAAACGGGCGACCAGCCTGCTGATCCTGAGCTCCAGAGCCGGCTCGATGACGCCAGAGATCGAGGCCAAGCTCCGTAAAGCCTTCGCGAGCAGCCTGATCGTCGAGTTCGATCCCAAGATGGAGATTGAGACGCTGGTCAGGCCGACGGCCATGGTCATGGTGGCGGGAGGGGACGGCACGATCGGGTGGGTGGTCCGCAGGCTCGCGGACACGAAACACCCGGTCGGAATTCTTTCGATGGGCACTTTCAACAACTTCGCGAAGTCTCTGCGTCTGCCTACGACTGTTGATGCCGCCATCCACGTGATCAAGACCGGAAAACCGCATCCGATCACGCTCGGCCGCTTGAACGGGAAGGTCTTCCTGGAGGCCGCCGCCATTGGCCTGTTCGGTGAAACCATCGCCGCCGGCGAGTCGGCCAAGGACCGAGCCTTTGGGGCCTTCGCGGAGGATATGAAGCACATCGCCGAAGCCAGGCCTTTCAAGTACGTGCTGTCAGGCGACATCAGGGGCAGCGGCACCTGCATGTCCCTCGTCTTCACGAACACCGCATCGATCGGCTCGCAGATGCCGGTCAGCGACAGTACACCCGTGGACCCCTACCTCGAGCTGTCGGTCCATGCAGGCGCCAGCCGCAGAGACATAGTCAAGCGCGTCCTTGCCCGCGCGGTACTGTCCAAGCACCGGGAGGAAGGCCTGGGTCAGGTGTTTCAATTCCGCAAGCTGGACGTGGTCACGAAGCCGAAGGTGCGCGTTTACGCAGACAATGCCCAGCTTGGCCGAACGCCCGCGACCATCACCGCGGCGCTGAGCGCATTGAAAGTGATCCTCCCGCGGTGAGCGCACAGCCCAAGGACACCTCGGCGCCTCAGACCGAACCCAGGCAGGCCGCCGCGGAGGTCATCGCCGGCCGACCCGGGCCGACCGCCAAGCGGTGGCTTGGTCCCACTGCCCTCGGAGCGTTCATCTTGTTCGCGGTCGACACCTATCTGGTTGTGCAAAACGAGCTGCTCCCATTCGACATCCCGATCGCGACTTTCATCCAGTCGGTCAACTGGGGTCCTCTCGTCTATCCGATGGAGCTGATCAATGTAAGCGCCGGTATCTGGCAGGTCTTGATCGGCGCCGTCGCGGTGGTAGCGCTCTTCATCGTCGAGCGGCGCGCCGGCTGGCTGTTCTTGATCGGCGGCATCTCCAGCGGGCTCGACAACATCATCAAGCTCGTGATCTCGCGACAGCGCCCGCCCGCCGACCTCGTCCACATTCTCAACCCGACCACTGGCTTCAGCTTCCCCAGCGGGCACGCCGTCTTCTTCACCTGGCTCAGCTTCATGCTCGCCTTCTTGCTCGCGCCGAGGTTCGCTCCTCGAGTCCGTCCCATCCTGTGGATATTGGCCGGGGTAGTGATCGTGCTGACGTGTCTTGCACGGGTCTGGGCGGGCGCCCACTGGCCGAGCGACGTGCTCGGAGGCGTTCTTCTCGGCATCGGCTGGTCGGCGTTCGTGCTCTGGCTCCCGGAGCGCTGGCTGCCGTCGCCGACCTTCAAATGGTTTTTACCCCATGAACTCTGAGGCTGATCCGGTGGATCAGAGATAGGGCGTTCGCGTCCAGGCAGACCGAACGGCCGCGCGTCAGCCTCGCTTCTTGAAGAGCCAGGCGCTGAACGTGCCGATGCCGATGCCGATGACTCCGCCGATGGCGGCGTCACTGGGAAAGTGAACGCCGAGGTGGACGCGCGACGCCGCGACTCCGGTGGCCACCGTGTAAGCGAGGGGGGCCGCCCGCGGATAGAAGAAAGCGAGCGCGGTGGCGGCCGCAAACGATGAAGCAGTGTGGCCCGACGGAAAGGAATGGTCGGCCGGTCTGATTCCGACCACGCGCGCCTCGCGGTTGACAAACGGGCGCACGCGGCGGAACAGCGGCTTGACCCTCTGCTGGACGATGTAGGTCGCCGCCAGCGATGCGACGGCTGTAGCCGCGCCGGCCCGCCTGCCCTTGGTGCCGCCGAGCATGGCCAGGGCCGCTCCTCCCGCCACCCAGCCGAGGCCCTCACCCAGGTCGGACAGCACGCTGACATAGCGGTCGCTGGTCGTGGAGTGGGGCAGCCCGTTGATCAAGGTGAAGAGCCGCCGGTCGATACCGCCCGGAGCCGGAGGAGCGACGACCACGGCGACTTCGCCGGCAGCGACGTGCACGGCCACCGGGCCTGCCTGGACGACAGGTTGGGTGACTACCGGATCTATGGCTTTCGGATCTGCGGCTTTCGGGCCGGCACGCTTGACCCGGCTTCGCCGCACTGGTTTCTTGGCTGCTGGCATCTGGAGGCCTGGCTCGAATCGTACCAATCGCGATCGCAGGTCGATCGCGTAACGACCTCCTGAATGCGTGTCTCCATCGTCGGACCAAGTTGGATCGCAGTTGTCCTACTTGCGCTCCTGGCGCTCGAGTCCTCGACCCTCATGCCACGATTCGATGGCGAGGTGGTCAGCAGGCCGGCCGACTCGAGTCAAAACCACCTCGATGACGTCGACCTTGAAGCGAACCACCGCCTCGCCCGCATCGCCGAGCTCGACCACCTCGACGGCGCGGCCGCTGATCTTGGCGTCGCCGAGCCAGTTGCTCGGGTCGTCCTGAGGGGGATCCTCGGATGCGGCGTGCAGGGCGAGTCGTGGATCGCGCCTGAGGTCTTGGGCCTTCACCGATCCGGGCATCACCCCCATCCAGACTTCCCCGTCGGCGAATTCCACCTCAATCCCACTTGCCCGCGGGGAGCCATCCCGTCGGATTGTGGCCAGAACCTTGTGGCGGCGAGCATCGAAGATGCGCCGCACTCGATCAGCGAACTCGGGCTCGGCCGCAGCCACCTCGGCCCACGTACTCATGCGTCCAGGGTGAATCCAGCCGCCTCCACCGCTTCGAGCTTCGACCTGATGTCTCCATACGCCGAATCATCGACCGCGACGAAGCGCTCGACCATTCCCACGGAGAGGCTCCGTCGATCAGTCTCGGTCGTCCCCAGCCCAGTGACGATCTCGGTGACGTCCTGTCGCAAGCTTGCCGGGACGGCGGCGGTCGCCACCAGAGGTTGGATGGTCGACGGTCCCAGCGTGCATATGACGCGGATTCGGTCTGCGAGCTCCAGATGGTCGCGCATCTCGACTCCCAGCACGTGTGAGTCGACGGCCGAGCCTTCGACCTCAGCCGCCGCCACCTTGCGAATCGACTCCTCGTGGAAGCCCGTCATCTCCCAGCGTGCGAAGAACGCCGGAGTTTCAGCCATCTCGACCAGAGTGGACAGGGTGATCAGGTAGCCGGAATGCGAGTCCGGCTCGTTGTACGCCCACGTTCGGTGCCGCAGGTCGCCGAATGCGGCGGCACGGCTGTTGGCGGGAACGATCACGTCCGAGAAATAAACAGGGCGTTTGTCGTAGCGCTCACCCTGGACGATCGGCGCCGCGATGGCCTCCACCGCCGTCGGCCTCTCCCGCTTGAGCCGCACATAGGGAAGGCCGCAGAGAAACGCGAAGTCGACCTCGACATTGCGCACCTGGTCGAAGGACTCCCCCACGATCAAGCGTGTTGGCCGGCGCAGCTTCTCCCCCACCCTGCGTGCGACGAACTCGTAGACGGGCTGGAGGCACGGCGCGAGGTAGGTCGCGAAGACCAGCTCTCGACCACCCATCTGACCCCAGCCCGTCAGCTTTCGCGATCACTAAGTGGGGCGGCCGCCTGCAGCCCGGTGACCGAGAGGATTTGCTCCTCGCCCAAAGAGTCCTCTTTCAACAGGGCCTGGGTGAGGGCCTCCAGCTGGGCTCGATGCTCGGTCAGGATTCGCAGGGCTTCGGCAAAACATTCATCGGCGATGCGCTTCACCTCTGTATCGACCTCGCGCGCAGTCGCTTCGCTGTAAGGTCGCGCCAGCCCGAGCCCATCGCCGGAGCCTTCCTCCCTGAACGCGAGCGGCCCAATCTTCGGGCTCATCCCCCACCTCACGACCATCTCGTGAGCGATCATCGTGACCTGCTGCAGGTCGCTCGCCGCGCCCGTGGACACGTTGCTGTAGACCAGCTGCTCCGCCGCCCTGCCGCCGAGAGCGCCCACGATGCGAGCGCGGACGTAATCCTCGCCGTAGTTGAACCGGTCGTCGACCGGCCGCTGGATCGTCACTCCCAACGCCCCTCCGTGCGGAATGATCGTCACCTTGCGAACCGGGTCGGCGCCCGGCACCAGCAGCCCGACCAGTGCATGCCCCGACTCGTGGTAGGCGATGCGGGCGCGGTCCGCGGGGGTCAGCATCAGGTGACGCTCGGTTCCGAGCAGAACCCTATCGATGGCCTCGAAAAAATCGTTGGATGACACCGTCGTTTCGCCCTTGCGAGCCGCGCCGAGGGCCGCCTCGTTGGCAAGGTTTTTGAGATCGGCGCCCACGAGTCCAGGTGTGGCGGCGGCGATCGCGTCCAGGTCGACGTCCGGCCCCAGCGGCACCTTGGCGGTGTGAATCTTCAGAATCGCCGCGCGGCCGCGGCGGTCTGGCGCCTGCAGAGTGACACGGCGATCGAAACGACCCGGCCGTAGGAGGGCCTGATCGAGAACATCGGCCCGGTTGGTGGCGGCCAGGACGATGACGCCTTTCCCGGGCTCGAAGCCATCCATCTCGGTGAGGATCTGGTTGAGCGTCTGCTCCTGCTCGTCGTTGCCGCCGATGCGAAAGCCTGAGCTGCGGCTGCGCCCGATGGCGTCGAGCTCGTCGATGAAAATGATCGCGGGCGCGGCTGACCGCGCCTTGGTGAACAGATCGCGAACGCGAGATGCGCCGACGCCGACGATGGCCTCCACGAACTCCGACGCCGACTGGCTGAAGAAGGGCACCTTCGCCTCCCCTGCCACGGCGCGAGCGAGCAATGTCTTGCCTGTTCCGGGCGGCCCGATGAGGAGGACACCCTTAGGAACGCTGCCTCCAAGGCGTTCATATTTTTGCGGCTCGCGCAAGAAGTCGACGAGCTCCTCCAGCTCTTGTTTGACCTCATCGATCCCCGCGACGTCCGCGAAGGTGGTCCCGGGCCGCTCCGGGTCGTAGAGCCGCGCCCGGCTCTGACCAAACGCGCCGAGTAGCCCACCCGCCCCACCGGCGCTCGCGGCCCGGCGGATCAGGTACAGCACCGCGATCACGATCAGCAGCGTCGGCCCGAAGCTGAACAGCAGCGTTTCCCAGAATGGAGGCGGCGGGTTCTCCGGCTTGGCGTTGATGGTCACGTTGTGCTGCTCGAGCAGGAGCTCGAGGCCGTCGTTCGCGAACGATGGGTGCTGCGTCGTGAAGTGGGTCGCGCTCACCGTGCTCGTGGGCGACTCCTTGACCGGAGTCTTGGTCACCCCAGTGATCGCGTCGCCGGTGGTCGTCACGCTGAGAACGTTGTCGGCGACGACCTGCTGCTTGAACACGTCGTAGGGCAGCGTCACAGTCGTTGGTTGTGCTGGCGCAAACAGGACATTGGTGATCAAGACGTTGGCCAGCAGCACGATGGCGAGCGTTACCCACAGGCGGGTCGAGCGGAACGGGTTTGGAGGCGCGGGCTTGGCCGGCCTAGTGGGGCTGGGCGGGCTGGGCGGGCTGGGCGGCGGACTGGACATCAGTGGCGCTGATCAGCGTAGGACAACCAGGCAGAAGCCGAATCGGCGGGTTTTGTAGAGAACTGATGCTCAAAGCCACCAAACGGTGGGGCTCGCCTTCGTGTGGAGGGCACCTATCGGGGGAGTTCGCGTGTATTTAGTGTCGACGCCATGCAGGTGGATTTTCCGTTGACCGCAGCTCACATCTCAGCTGAGACTTCAGCGTCCGCCGACCTCGACGACGTGTGTCGCTGGCTCATCGAATGCCAGGCCAACCCGGTGCGTCTCGACGTTCGCGACCTACCCGCGCTGGGGCAGGGCACGAGGCTCAGGCTTGCCCTTCCGGTGATCGCGCCCCGCGCCGTGCTCAGCACGGTCTCGCTGCTCGAGGATGTCGACGCCGGCGGCTGCCTGCTCACGGGCCACCTACGTTTCGTGGCTCATCCGACCGAGCCCGACATCAGGCTGAGCTTCAGCGGTCGCGCCGAAACGGCGATGGGCTCAAGCGCGATCCGGCGCCAGGCTGCCCACGCCGCGCGGGAGCTCCTCGACGTGATCGCGGCTGCGATCGAGCGCCCATCTTGGCTCCGCCGCGAGGCCCGCGCCGCAAGCTGAACTGGTCGATCAGCCGGCTCACCCTCATCCAGCCAACACCCCATTACCTTCGGCTTCAAGATTCCAGAGCAGCTCGGAGCAGATGAGGATATCGGCAGTGGAAATGTTGGTCGCGAGCGGCACATTTCTCACGTTGCAGACGCGCATGAGGGTTTGGATGTCCGGGTCGTGCGGGTGCTTGTCCAGAGGATCGACGATGAAAATGACCGCGTCGATCAATCCTTCGACGATTCGGCTCGCAATCTGAACGTCGCCACCATACGGTCCGGATTCCAGGCAATCCGCCGCGAGCCCGACCTTCTCGACCAGCAATCTCCCCGTGGTTCCGGTCGCGGTCAAGCGGCACCGCTTCAATCGCTCGCGGTTGAACGTCGCAAAGGCGACGAGATCCGCTTTCTTGCCATCGTGGGCGATGATCGCAACGCGAGGAATCCGGGCATCCGAAATTTCATTGAGTTGCATATTCACTAAAACAGCCTGAGGCACACGGACGTTTCATCAGAACATGCGTCTCGCACAAATTTGCTACATACGCCATGGGTGCTCGGGGGCTGCTTGAAACTGTGCGCGCGGCCTGTTAACGAGTCGATCCGGGTGATTAAAGGATCGAGCTCTTCGTGCTGGCAAACGGATAGCCCGGGTCGAGCACACCATGGCCTCAGCGATCTCTCGTTCGCCCTGCACGATGACCTGGCAGCCGGGTTTCGCGAAGATGGCCTGGATGCGCAACATCGTGATCATGGCGATCGTCGCCTTCGGCGCCGTTCGAATCGCATGGCGGATGCTCAGCCCGCCCCAGCCGGGCGGCTTTGCGACGGAGTGGGCTGCGGACGAATAGCGCCTGGGCGCGCCGCTTCGCGCGTCTATTTAATAGTGGGGAGTGGCCTCCGACCGAACGGACCGTCCCGTAGCGATCCTCCTCGCCCTCGACGAAGAGGCGCGAGCGCTGGTCCAGCACCTTGCTCGCTCGACGATCTCGTCGCCGCACATTCCTGTCTGGGAAGGCGTGGTTGAAAGTAAGGGCGTCGTTCTCGTCGTCACCGGCGTCGGCAAAGTGTCCGCCGCTATGGCGGCCCAGTTCATCTGCGACGTCTTCGCTCCGCGATGCTTGCTGGCGGTCGGACTCGCTGGAGCGACCGAGAGCGATGGGCAGCGCGGCCGGCTGATCGTACCTTCCGGCGCCCTGCAGCACGATGTGGATGCCCGACCTTTCACCGATGCGAAGGCCGTGATTCCATCACTCGGCAAGTCCGTTTTCCCAGCAGACCCACGGCTGTCCGAGAAGCTGCGCGACGCGGCCGAAACTGTCGTCGACGATCCACAGATCGTCCGGTCAGGCGTCGTCCTGACCGGAGACCAGATCGTCACGTCACGAGCTGTCAGAGACGGCCTGCTGGCCGATTTTCCAGATGGAGCGTGCTTTGACATGGAGACGGCGGCCATCGCGCAGGTCGCACATCAAAACGGAGTTCCGTGGGCGGCATTGCGCATCACCTCTGATGCAGCCGACGAGAAATTCAACCTCCAGGACGTCCTCGGTTTCGGCATCGACACCGCGGCCGACCTGTTCGACCGGATCGTGCGCGCGTTCCTGAAAGCGCTGTAATCCTTTGCCCATGCCGAACCCTAGACTGAACAGGGCAAGGAGGATCGCGAGATGACAGCGACGCTCGACTATCTGCTCGTGGAGGATGCGCTCCCGGCCGCGATCATCACGCTGAATCGGCCGCACCAGCTGAACCCGCTGTCGACCGGCCTGATGAAGGAGCTGACGGCCGAGCTCGAGCGCCAGGCTGCCCGGACCGAGGTGCGGGCAATCGTGCTCAAAGGAGCCGGCCGCGCCTTTTCAGCGGGGCATGACCTCAAGGAGATGCTGGATCGCAACCTCGACGAGGAACGCGAGATCTTCGCCGTCTGCAACAAGATGATGGCCACGGTGCAGTCGGTCCCCGTCCCCGTGATCGCAGCGCCACACGGCATCGCAACGGCGGCCGGATGCCAGCTCGTCGCCACCTGCGACCTCGCGATCGCCAGCGACGACTGCCGGTTCGCCACGTCTGGAGTCCGCTACGGGCTCTTCTGCTCGACGCCGGGCGTGGCGGTCGCCCGCAACGTGGGCCGCAAGCACGCGATGGAGATGCTGCTGACCGGTCGATTCGTCGAGGCGGCGACCGCCGAGAAATGGGGCCTGATCAACCGCGCCGTCCCATCGGCCCAGCTCGACGCCGAAGTCATGGCGCTCGTCAAGGAACTGGCCCAGCTCAGCCCATACGCGCTGCGGATCGGCAAGGAAGGTTTTTACCAGCAGGTGGAGGAGAAGCAGGCAGAGGCGTACCGGATGATGGGCGAAGCGATCTCTTGCAACGCGGTCGCCCCCGACGGCCAGGAAGGGATCGCGGCCTTCGTCGAGAAGCGAACTCCGGTCTGGAAGGACGGCGCTTAACTCGAGGCGGCGTCCACGGTTGCGCCGATGACCTCGTCGTCGTGCGCGGCCGAGACGAACCAGGCCTCGAACTGCGATGGCGGCAGCAATACCCCCGACCCCCGCATGAGGTGGAAGAAACGCGCGAACGCCTCGGTGTCGCTCTCCTTGGCCTCGCGGAAGTTGGCCGGCGCCCGCTCGCGGAAGAAAACTGTGAGCAGGGTTCCGATTCGAGCGACGCTCACGCCTGCCTTCCGCAGGCCCTCTTCCAGGCGCTCCGCGCGCGTTTCCATTTTTGCGTAGACATCCGGACTCAGTTGCATGAGGGTGGCTTCGCCCGCGGCCATGACCGCGGGGTGGCCAGAAAGGGTCCCCGCCTGGTAGACAGGACCGGCGGGCGCCACCAGGTCGAGCAGGTCCGCGCGGCCACCGTACGCGCCGACCGGAAGACCGCCGCCGATGATCTTGCCCAGCACGCTGAGGTCTGGCCGCACACCGAACAACTCCTGCGCACCGCCCGGGGCAACGCGGAAGCCGGTGATCACCTCGTCGAAGATCAGTAGAGCCCCTGCGTCACGCGTGAGCTGTCTGAGCCCGGCCAGAAATCCTGGCGCAGGGAGGATTACGCCCATGTTCGCGGCCACCGGCTCGACGATGACTGCTGCGACCTCGGCCTTATGCGCGTCCAGCAGCGAAGCGACCGACGTCAGGTCGTTGTACGTGGCGACCAGCGTCTGCGCCGCCACCGGCGCGGCGACTCCGGCGCTGCCCGGGATCGACAGCGTGGCGACGCCGGAGCCGGCTTCCACCAGCAGGGAATCTGCATGACCGTGGTAGCCGCCCTCGAACTTGATCACGAGGTCGCGCCCGGTGGCGGCACGGGCTACCCGCAGCGCGCTCATCGCCGCCTCGGTCCCGCTGTTGACGAACCGCAGCCGCTCGATCGAGGGCATTCTCGAGCGGATCAGCTCAGCGAGGCGGACCTCGGCCGGGCTGGTCGCGCCGAACGGACCCCCTGCCTCGACGGCGTTCCGGATCGCTTCCACCACGGCCGGGTGCGCGTGGCCGAGGGGCAGCGGGCCGAACGCGCCCACGTAATCGATGTAGCGCTTGCCGTCCGCATCCCAGACATAGGGCCCACGGCCCCTGACCATGATGGGGGGCTCTCCTCCGACCGCCCGGTATGCACGCACCGGACTGTTGACGCCGCCCGGGAAAATCTTCTCAGCCCGCTCGCGCCAGGCTGCGATGTCGCCTTGGCTTCGGGTGCCCTGACCGGTCTTCACCGCGCACGCTCCAGCCAGCGCTCGTAATCAGCGGTCTTTGAGGCCACGATGCGCTCCGCCTCGTCGATGTATCCGCCCGGAACGGGCTGGCTGTGCACGTACAGGTCGTCGATGCTGAGAAAGCCGCTGTTCAACCGCGACCTCACCGCGGCCGGCACTGCGGATGGTGCCGAGATGTCCGCGATCGGCGGCAACGCGCCATCGCGAGGCTGAAACTCGTGCCACACGCCGGCCAGCGCAACCGCCACACCTGCGGCCTGCAGCGCGAGCTGCGCACCTCCGGCGAGGTCGGTGCTGTCGCCTCCGTAGACGTGCGCCAACCGGCGGGCCCTGGTCGCGTCGCGGCTGGCGATGACGATATCGGCGCCGGCCTGCTTGGCGGAATGGGCGAGCGACGACCCCATCCGGCCAGCGCCCGCGACCAGGACCGTGTTGCCGGCCAGACTCGATTTCTCGCCCAGCCAGGCCACCGCCCTCTGCGCGAGGTTGCCGCTGGCGGCCGTTCGCCCGGCGCGCGCGCCCCGGCCGGCCGCGATGGCGGTTTCGAACAGGCGTAGGAGCCGGCCGTCGAGCGTGCGGCCCGCGCGGGCGTTGCCGAGCGCCTCCCGCACCTGGTGCAGGACCTCGTCCTCGCCGATGATGGCGCTTTCCAGGCCGGCCGCGACTCGGATCAGGTGGCGGACCGCGCCTTCACCGGTGACGACCTTGAGGCGCGCGTCCAGCTCTGGCGCTGTCCCGAATCCGTAGAGCTCCACCCGATGGCAGGTGTTGAGCAGAATCCAGTCCGAATGGGCCGCGATCCGCTCCCGCACGGAGCGCGCAAGGTCGTCGCGATCGTTGGCGTCGGCGGTGTCCGCTTGAACGCCCATGACCCAGGGGTGCTCGGTCGGCATCGGAGCTTAGCCTACGGGTTCGCCGGAATCGGCCCTCGGACCTTCAAAAGCCGACCGGCTCGCGCACCAGCACGACCGTCGTGCGGCCCGGGCTGTAGTCGCGCTCGAGGATCAGGATCCGGGTCAGTTTGGTGCCCATTCCCATCTGCTCGCGCAGACGCGCGTCCTCGTACGGCAGTACGTGATCGTTGATGCGGCGAAGGGCGGTGTCGAGATCCGGGACGATTTTCTGGCTGCCGACGACGAGGATCAAGGTTCCGGCTCCCGACGCATATGGCCCGATCTGGCTGCCACTCGCGGACGCCACGACCAGCTGGCCCGCCTCGGTCAAAGCCTGGACACTCCCGAGCATTACGTCCGGCGCCGCGCCCAGCTTGCGGATCTCGCGCGCCTGGGTCTTGCGATCCATCTTGGACGTCCGCTTGCGCACGAAGTCGTAGCGGTCGGAGCCCATCAGCTCCGCAAAGACGCCGATGTCCTCGAGCGTCTTGGACTTGCCCGAGTGGATCTCAACGCCTTCTGGAATGCGCTCCATCACGGCGACCTTGGCTTCGGCGGCGGTCGCGACGATGATGGTCTCGAAGTTTCGCTCTCGGAGGCGCGCGGCGACGGTCTGAAGCATTGCTTCCGAGGCCGGCTGGGCGAAGTCAGTCGTCATTGGGCTCATCAAGTCCTTTTTTCTCCAACAGTTGAAGCCGTTTAACCCTCCGGACATTCCGCCGTTAGCACAAACCGTGCGCAAAGAGGAACCAGGAGGGCCGCGGTTGGCGCAAAACGCGCCGAATATGCGACGCGCTCTACGCCTGCTCCCAGGGCGTTAGAGAGGCGAGGTAATCTCCAGCTGGATATTGTCGGGGTCGCGGAAGGGCAGCACGCAAATCCCAAAGGACGTCAGCTCTCTGACTTCCCCGTGCGGCACTCCCCGCTCGTCGAGCGTCCGGATCGCTTCGTTGAGAGCCGCCCGGCTTTCCACGCCGAAGCTCAGGTGATCCAGTCCGACGCGGTCTTCGTCGAAGCGGTCGCCCTTGGCGGCCACGGGTCGAAGCCCGAGCAGGTAGTTGCCTTTTGACATCACGCACCCACCCCACAGGACCGGGTAGCTCGGATCGGATTTCGGATCGTCGGATTCGGGAGCCGCGACCGCCACGTCGAATCCCAAGAGCCCGGTGTAGAACGCGCGACTGCGATCGATGTCGGTGACCGTCAAGCGAATGTGGTGGATGATGCCCAGCTCGATGTGCTCAGCCATTGCTTCCCCCTTCTGCTCAGGTGGATGACGCGGACCTCACAAGCGTGCCGCGGAGCCTCAGCTCGCGCTCATTATCGGGCGCCTAGCCAATCCGTGATGGTCGGCACCAGCGCCGGCGCGAGCCCGGGGGAACGCAGGTCGTCGGCATCGAGGCCGGTCGGGTTGACCAGCAAGCCATGCCCGGTGGGGAGCATCTGGACCGTGAAGTTGGGCTTGTGGAGGCCGGCCAGGATCTCCGCGCAAATACGGGTCGGCACCGTCCGATCGTTGCTGCCCAGCAGCCACAACGCCGGGACCTGCAGCGCGGTGAGCGCGGGTGCCGGGTCGTAGCCGGAATGATCGGCGCGGACCGCGGCGTCCATCTCCGCCGGCGACGCGGTTGGGGCGTAAGCGCCGCCCCCGCTGAAGTCCTTCCATCGATTGGTCTGTCCCACCGTGGTAGCCGGGGCCGAAACGAGGATCGCGAACGAGGCGAGGCCGTGTCTGTGGACTGCCAGCGGCACCGTCCACCCACCCTGGCTGCCGCCATGGAACCCCACACGTTTCGGGTCCACGCCGGGCCACCTGCTGAGGAAGCCGAGCGAAGCCGCGGCGTCATCGGCGTAAATCCGGAGCGATTCGTCGGTCGGGAACTCGCCTGGATAGCGACCGGTCGACGAGCCGATCCCGCGCTTGTCATACGTCAGCACTGTCAGGCCAAGGCCGGCGTAGATCCCGACCCAGATATCGTAGAAGTGCCGTTCGCCCTGCTCCGAGCCGTGGACGATGACGATGCCCGGATGCATGCCACTTCCAATCG
>WNFF01002876.1_pt1 | contig 28547 bp, 27 predicted proteins | sample 5400441 | NCBI WGS metagenome assembly WNFF01 (sample SAMN13153345, study PRJNA577476) | soil metagenome | isolation source: 120 cm saprolite under Douglas fir tree site 2 hole 3 replicate 1 | place: USA:California | collected 2015-04-18
GTCATGGTGAGAATGAAGGGTTGATGCCACACCCAGAGCACGCCTTCAGCGATCTCTGCCCAGACGTTCCGATGGGTTGACGTGCGTTCTCGCTGAAATGGTGTGCGAATCAACACCATGGTCACGATAGAGATGAGATAAGAAATGGCGTCTGTGAGAAACGGGAACATCGCGCCCAGTGTGTACAGGACTCCTGAGAGAGACGGACCCAACAGCGCAGTGGTGCCTTCGACAAACTCCTCTTGCGCGACGGCAGTCGTGAGTTGCGCCCGCGTGACCACTTGCGGTATGGCTGCCGTCTTTGCCAGCTTGAACACGATCATCAAGGTGCCCTCAAGGAAAGCAGTTATGTATAATTGCCAGATGGTCAGGTGTCCAAGCGCGTAAGCGACAGGGATGCTGGCAAGGCTCAGGGCACGCCCAGTGTCGCACACGAGCATGACCCGTTTGCGGTCCCAGCGATCCACCAACACGCCTGCGAGCAGGCTAAAAAGCGTGGCTGGCAGGGCACGCAGGGCCGCGACAAAGCCCGCTTGCGCCGGAGAATGCGTGACGGCCAGCACCAGCAGTGGAAAGGCGAGTTCTGAGACCGCGCCCCCGATATCAGAAAGCGCCTGCCCACTCCATAAGAGCAGATAATCACGGTTGCGCCACAACGATTTCGGCTGGCCGGATGAGAGAAGCTGCCGTTCATCCGTTACATTGTCCTGCGAGGTTGACATGTGTTCTTCCTTTCTTCAAAAGCCTTTGACGAGGATGCACAAGGATATACAGGGATGCAAGGAAATGCAGGCGTCTCACATGCCGCGCAAAGCAGGTTAGTTGAGAGCAACAAAAAGAGCCGGGCTGCCAGCATGGAAACGGCGAGAGCCCGGCCACATATGAGGAGAGATGTTTGATACGAGGGGAGAGCGTGTTCCAGCGCGTCGGGTGGCACCACTTTCTGCCGCGTAAGCACATGTGCCAGGCTTACGCAGCGAAGTGGCTTGTTTTTCTATTCCGGTTGCGGTGGATCATCCAGGATTGTTGACTTCTCATGGCTTCATGCTAGCACGCCCGGTCAGGAAATGTCAATGCTCTGATTGACAAAACAGAACCCACGGCAAGCTACGGGTTTCAACCCCTGATGAATGTTGACGACCGAATGGGGTCCTGTAGGGACAAGGGGCGGATGTGGGGCAGGGTGGGGACCTGGTGCTTGTCCTGGTGGCAACGCGATCCATTGGGGACTGCGTGGAGCAAACAGGTCGCACCCCAACGAGGACAAGCACAAGGCCCCCTCATCCACTCCACCCCACCCCTTGTCCCTACAGGACCCTGGACCGCAAGCACCTCAATGGATATGATTACCCGATTCGGTCGTCAAAATTCCTTAGTGAGGCGGGTTTCTCACTGGCTTTAGCCCTTGCGTAGCTTGAACAGCTGTGCTATATTCTCTTGAGACGAGCGAAGCGTCTGAGCGCTTTTCTCAGAGAACACTATGAGACTGATGCCAGCGTGACTGGAGTACCAGATGATACGCATAGACATTCCCCAGCGGGGGATCATTGAGCTTCAACACGCGGTTTTTGATGTCAATGGGACGCTTGCTGTCGATGGAATACCCATTCCTGGGGTGGTGGATCGTTTGAAAGCTTTAGGAGAGCATCTTTCCTTGCATGCGCTGACCGCGGGGACGCATGGCAACATAGCAGAACTTGAACGTGTGTTGGGCTTCCCTCTTCATATAATCGCTAGTGGAGAAGAGAAGTTGCACTATGTGGAGCAACTTGGTCCGGCCCATGTGATCGCTTTTGGCAATGGCATGAATGATGTTGGTATGCTGCGTTTGGCCGCTATTGGCGTGGCAGTCCTGGCAGGTGAGGGTGTGGCAATCGGTGCGCTGCAAGCAGCCGATGTGCTGGCCCCTGGCCCGGTTGATGCTATTGACCTGGTGCTGAATCCCAAACGATTAGTGGCGACTTTACGAGGGTGAAGTACCGATGTACAGAGCGTAAGATAGAGATCATCAAACCATTTTCCCGTTCCGCTGCACCACAGACCCCGATTCTACCACTCGCTTCCCAGTTATGAGTGGATGTCAGATGCAACACGTTGACTGCACGCTGGTTAGCTCTTGGTGAAAGCTTGTGTAAGCGCATCCAGCTGATCTTGAGCGAACGACTGTGCTACCTTTGCGCCTGCAACCATAAGGAAGCCATGGACGGCACCGGGATACACATGCAATTCTGTGGGCACGCCTGCCCGCCGGCTGATGCGGGCAGGCGTGCCCAGAACCCCAAGGATTTGTAAAAAATAACTTTCCGCATGATCATCTTGCCGTAATCATGACAGAAGATGTCCTATAGAAGGACCTATACTCTCAAAATGAGGATGGGAAATATTTTTTCCAGATACATGTATGAGAATCTGGAGAGATGCTATGATGAACAAAAAAGAGCTCGCGTTGGTATTTGAGCAGTTAGAGAAAGAGTATCATTTCAGTGGAACTATTTTGGTTTCTCAGGATGGAGAAGTGGTATTCGAGAAAGCGTATGGGTTTGCAAGCAGACAACTGAACGTTCCAAATGTGCTCGAAACAAAATTTCATGTCGCCTCTGTGACAAAGATGTTTATCGCGATGGCTGCACTTATACCAAATCCGGTTGAACCCTGATCGTTAAACACCTCGCTCTTTGTTCTCAGAAAAGGAAGATCAGGGTTCCTGGGAAAAACTCAACTGTTTATGCCAAAATCGTTCGTTTGCTGCAACACATAGATGTGTGTGCAAGCATGGGTGGAGGGCTTGCACATCGCAGTCATGCACTTCCCATGCTCTGATGAGCGTCGGTTATGGCCTGACTGCCTGGTAGTGAAGTCCAACCACCCCTGCCTGGAACGGCTTTGCTTCGAGCAGCTTCAGCTTCGTCGGATCCTTGATGTCTTGAAAGAGCGGGATTCCCCCACCTAAGACAATCGGATTGAGAAAGAGGCGGTATTCATCAATCAAGCCCAGATGGATAAACGTATGGGTCAATCTGGGACTCCCGAAGATCATGAGGTCGAGGCCAGGCTGGTGTTTGAGTGATGCGATTTCTTCCGCAATCTGGTCTTTCACCAGCCGTGAATGCTTCCATTCCGCACGAGCGAGCGTTGTTGAAAACACGATTTTGGAGACATTCTCGACCCAGTGAGCGTGTGCGAGGTCGCGTGGCGAGGCCTCTGAGTCCGTGAGCACGGTTGGCCAATACCTCTGCATTCCCAGATAGGTGGCACGTCCATAGAGAGCCGTGTCCACGTTCCTGAAGAGAGCGTCGACATAGGGGTTCAGTTCTTCGTCCACGATAGCCCACTCCAATTCTCCGTGTGGTCCTGTCGTGAAGCCATCGAGTGAGACATGCATAAATGAAATGACTTTCCTCATGGTAGACTCCTTTGATTGGGATGAGTGGGAACCTTCAACGGTTCTATGATACCCCAGCAAAAGGATCGTGTCTTGAACAAAATGGACAGCTATTGCGGCTTCCTGCTCTGAGCGATTTGAGCAGGCGTGTGCCCGATGAAATGTTTGAGTGATCTGGTCATATGCGACTGATCGGCATAGCCAGCCTGATACGCCGTATCAAGGAGCGAAACGCCCTGCTCCAGGAGATCGGCAGCCTGCTTCGCGCGTTCGATCTGCGCAATCACTTTGTACGTTAACCCGGTTGCCAAATGCTGTGAGCGGACGGCGTGCAAGTGCCATGGTAGCGCGTCGTAAGCGTGCCCCTGCCACACGCTGCATCCCATCCGTCACCACTCGTATGCCGTAGAGGAGCAGCAGCACACCACCCAGGAGCAGGCCCAGGACGGCAGTCGGGTTAGTGGGAGCAACCAGCAACAGCTTCACCTCTCTCCGATCACTATCAGCTACGATGCATAAGAAAAAACTTTCACCTGGAACCTTAGTATGGGGATACTGGTAGAAGCTGTCAGCCGAACAACGCGGCAGAAGTACCAGCCTCATGGCAGAAATATTAAGCCAGTGTTAAGAGAATGTTAAGAGAGTGTTAAATACTATTATAGCAGAGTATGCGCTCATGAGCAAGCAGAACGATAAGGCCTTTCTGCAAATTGACTTGCCAAAGCATGCCGCGAGGCACCATCTCTTCAAAGAAATTGTTAACCTTCCTATTACAACTTGTTAACGCCTGGTTAACATTCACAGCGTACGATTTTAATGAGTTTATGCTACGAATAGCAAACCTATCCTTAAAGCTAGGAGTATATCATTGATGATAAGCGAAGAGCAGCATCCAAGTCATTTGTCTGGAGAAAATAGTATACATGCAACTGCGCAATCCGTTCTAACCACGCTCGACGAAAGTCCGCTGTCCGGTTTCCATTTGAGAGCCATGCTGACCTCCGGCATGGGTTTTTTCACCGACGCCTATGATCTGTTTATCATTGGAGTCGTCCTGGCAATCCTCACCCCCATCTGGCATCTCAATGCGCTACAGATCTCGCTGCTTGGTAGTACATCGCTGATAGCCGCGGCATTTGGTTCGGTCATTTTCGGTCGCCTGGCAGATCATTTAGGTCGTAAGTCTATCTACGGTCACACCCTGATCGTCCTGGCACTAGGGGCTATTGCCTCGGCTTTCTCGCCGAACGTTGTCTGGCTCCTGATCTTCCGTTTTATCCTGGGCCTTGGTATTGGTGGCGACTATCCGTTGAGTGCTACGCTGATGAGCGAGTATGCCAATCGCCGCGATCGCGGCAAGCTCGTCACCCTGGTTTTCTCAATGCAGGCAGTTGGTCTGATTCTTGGGCCGCTCGTCGCGCTTGCATTGCTGCTCGCCGGCATCAATCATGAATTGACATGGCGCATTATGTTGGCCCTCGGCGCAGTACCAGCGCTCGCGACCTATTACCTGCGTTTACGAATTGCCGAAACGCCTCGCTTTACACTTGCTATGCAAGGTGATCTTGCTGGGGCCGCACAAACGGTAGAGATGGTTACGAAGAAACAGTACGAGCGTAACAGTGCAAAGTCTCCAACCATACTCCTACAAAACGATCAAACGGGAAGTGACAGCAGCGCTCCAAGCAAAAAAGTTCAAGTAAAATCATGGACGTATCTGTTGCTCAAGCGCCCCTACCTGCGCTGGCTCATTGGAACTGCTGGAGCCTGGCTCTTGCTCGACATCGCGTACTATGGCACAACGATATCCAGCCCGCTGGTCCTTAAATCGCTGAATGCGCACTCTAGTTTGGTGACCAACATGCTCTATACGCTGCTCATCTTTGTAGTTGCTGCGCTACCCGGTTATATCGTGGCGGCGTTAACAATTGACCGCTTAGGTCGAAAGTGGATTCAGTGTTTTGGCTTCGCCATGATGGCATTAGCATATGGACTGCTTGCAATAGCCCCCGCTCTAACTACTCTTACGCTCCCGTTCCTCCTGGTGTACGGTATGAGCTACTTCTTCACAGAGTTTGGCCCGAACGTAACTACCTTTGTCTATCCAGCAGAGATTTTTCCAGTGATGGTACGTACAACAGCGCATGGGCTTGCTGCGGCAGTGGGCAAAGTTGGCGCATTCATTGGTGCCTTTGCCTTCCCCTACTTACTGGCCAACTTCCACCTTCCTGGGGTGATGGCGGTTGCTGCGGTCATTTCGCTCGCTGGTCTGCTACTCACGCTATTCACACTACCTGAGCCAAACCAGCGCTCCCTGGAAGATATCTCCGGTGAACATGCTGCCAGGACTGCTCATGAAGAACGGGAACTGGTGTTACGTTAGTTTCCATTGGGGGGGATGCCTTTCGTTTCTCAGGCTGTACTACGCGATCCCTCTACGAACGGCAGAAGTGCCACACAACGAGAGCAAAGGGAGGCTTGCATTGATCTAGATGTATATGGAATCGGAGCACTTTGTCTAGGTTGATTCCCTGCTGACTGTATGTAACGTAATGGCAGGTGTATCAAGTGAGAGTGACTCTATATAGATCAATGCGTCGTCTTTCTCACCTATATCGTACTCCATGAGCGCGTGTTCTTCAAGCATCGATGGAGCATGAGAAAGCAATTCTTCGATCATACCCCAGGGCATCGACTCGAGGTAAGAGAGCTTGCCCAGTTCTGCTATTGATCGAAAAAGAGCTTGATTGATACTTCCGGTGCAATTCCAGCATACCCTCCCTGCTAGAACCAGGCAGTCGTGGAGTGTCCCGTAGTGAATTTTCATTCTATACTGTTGCTCGCCTATCCTTAAAGCATAGTGGTTTACCTGCCATTATACCATACAAGGGATTGATTACACGTCCCTTCACCTGAGGGCTCTGAGACGTATGAGCTTGATTTCGGGTAACAGATAATCCAGGAGAAATAGCTTTAGATGCTGGTGCAGTAGTGTTTTAAAATAAAAAGTAGTGTGGTCTGTTGAAGACCACACTACTAGAAACAGGCGGATTCTGCTTTAGTGCTGACAGCTGATATCGCCACCACCTGTTCCAGGCAGCGCTCCAAAGGTCGCATTAGCCAGGTTTAGGCACATATCGGCCGCCACCGTCGAACCGGCTTGCATGAGCCAGACATGCTGGTTCGTGGTGAATCCTACCTGGACACCTGGACCCTCCATGATTACCAAGATGTCCTGGTCGGCAGCCCCACGTCCTCCGTGTTCGGCGAGTTTACCCAGCGGTGGAGTATCATAGACGACTGCCTGTGTGCCATTGGAGCCGTCAGTGGGCCACACAATAAAGTCGGGCGTGCGGAACTGGGGAGTAACCATGTATGCTCCCAGGCCCGAGGCAGGCGTTATAGCCTGAATACCGAATTGCGCCATGTTCTTCGGCTTGCTGAGCAGATCAATAGCCGACTGCGCTTGAGCAGGATTCTGCAACCAGACTAGAGCAACACGGTCGGTCGTTGTCTGGTCGGTGGGTATGCCATTATCAATTAAAAACTGGTCAATGCTGCCCGGCCCGTGATCAGGAATGGCCTCGGTAAGCGCTGTGTTGCCATGGTCGTTGACGACTGCAATCTCTGTCTGATTGTAGATCCCGACCATCTTGAGCAACGCTACGGTCTGAGCAATCTGGCTGTCCTCAAATTGTATAGTCTGAGCAACCTGCAGTGAATTAATGCCATACTTTTTCATTATGCTATTAGGCGCAACGGCATACAGACCAAAGACGTTCGGGCGGTTGGCACCCATCTTTATCTCTTTGCGCACGGCATCAAAGTTCATCTGGTCATACTGTTGGGGCGTTCCGGTGAAGTTGGCAAATGTGGGAGTCTGCAAATTATCAATACCAGGCCCGCTGTAAACGGAGCACGTGTTGGGTCCATCCAGGACATCATAGGCGGGGTATTTCGCGATAAAGGCTGTCGTCAAACCAGCCGCTTTGGCAGCCTGGAAAAGTGTGCAGGCGCGCACTACGTTGCGATCCTCAGTAATACCAGGCGGCAGCACGGGAGTTTCATCGAGTTCAATCAGGTGGTTAAACTGGCGGTCCCAAAAAGTCTCGTAGGGAAGCCCATGATGGGTCGCGTCAGTGCCGGTGAAGAGCCCCATGTTGTTGGTGATCGAGTCAGCCGGTACCTGCGCCTGGGCATTCGTGTAGCTGGCGCCAAGCGCTTCCAGACTCGTCAGGAAAGGAGCATTGGTGGCATTGTACAGCTCTGGATGGCCACCATCGAGGATGACGATAAAGGCGTATTTGGCTGGATTATTACCGCCATTTGCATGTGCGGCATGGAGGTGGCCTTCGATCACCAACCCCAGCACTAAGCTCACAACGAACGCACAAAGTAGGCTTCCCCTAAATAGCCGCCTACGTTTTTGGATAGGTGTTCTTGACATACTAAACTCTCCTCGCTTAGAAATAAGCTCTGCAATAAATTAGGATCCAGAACTACCGGTATTTTATCACATAAAACTCAACAGATACACAAACTTCGTAGGTATTTTGGGTAATATTGATAGGGAAAAATAGGAAGCAGGCAGTCATTACATTCTATTCTTACTTGAATACCTTTAGTCCTGTATAGTTCTTTTTACCTATCTTCTGATGACTTGCTTGACACTAAGGGATGAGCTAATGTTATCATTCATTGGGGTAACAAAATGCCATCTTTTATACATCAGCTTATCGTGGGGGATCGATATTTTCTGGACTACCTGCTTTATTTAAGGTAATTTACACCTTTTGGACTTATCCAATTGCGTAGGTGTATCCTCAGCATGTTCTGTCTGTGGTAACGAATTCTGTCAAAGGATTGGGGAGCTAATGTGATGAGCAGTTACGGTGGGATTAACAACTTTTCCCATGCAGGCAGGCGCCCGATGATGATTGCTGCACAATTATATAATGGTGCTAGCAGTATGCACCACATTGATGAGATGTTTCAGTGGCTCGCCAATGTAATTGTAGTGAACTTCAATGCGCAGGCAGCACAGTTCTGGGCGCTTCAAGCCAATCGTATGGGGCAGGCATCTGCCCAGTTACGGTGCATGGTTTACCAGGAGAAATTGTTCCCCGGACACATTATTGCGAATAACCAGGTTGCAACGACGGCCAGTCAGATACTGCAGGGGCAGAGTAACTACAGCCTGCAGAGGGTGGAAAGCCTGTTCCCCTCTTACCAGGCATCCCTCCTTGAACGATATGGACTTCTCTATTGTGCCTATTATGTTCTGATTGATGACAGGCTGCTGCCTCCTGCATACGATGCACCTGCAACGGAAATACCGATGCCATTGACTGTAGCAGTGCTGCTCTTTTTACGACAACCTGTCCCTCAGAATGAGCAATCAGCCATCAATCTCATCTTAGAGCAGTCCCTAGCGGTTGCTGCTAGCCGCGAACTGCTTTTACCCGCCAGTACCGGCTCAGGACGTTTACCCTCATTAACAAATAACTTGTTTCAGCAACAGCCTCAACTCAGCCTGGGTGGGCTTATTCCCCAAAGGGTTGAGGACACTGACTTGTTGAAGTCGAGCAATCCACTTGCTGGTTCCCTGGTCATTTCTGATAAACAGGCGCGACGTCTGTTCACGGCCATAGATGGCCGTAAAAATGTAGAGGAAATCTGCATGCAGATCGATATGGACTTGAAAGAAGCCTACAAGGCCCTCCAGGTGTTATTGGCTCAACATCGCGTTCAGCTTTACGGACCAGAGGGGCAGTTGGTGGAAAGCTCTGTGTTCCTTGAAGATCTTCGGTGAACTACTCAGAAGGAGAATATGCCGTATGGATGAGAATTTTGTTCCTAACTTACTTTCGCTGACGTTGTTTTTCGTCTCCCTTTTCATTGCGTTACGTGCGCTCTATCTCTACACGCGGTCGCGTAGCCGCCGTATTTTTATTTTGAGTTTGTCAATGGGCGTGATTTCACTAACGGCAGTGGCGGGTTTTGCTGGAGATAACGTTACAAGCATAAGCCTCAATGTCGATTGGTTCAACTACATTGGACAAACGGTGAGCTATATCTTCATTTTGCTGAGCTTCTTCAAAGATTCGGACTCGTATTTACGCAACCTGATGCGCTGGCATGTCGCCGCTTCCGCGCTGCTCCTGATACTTATGCTGCTGGCACCCGTTCTACCTCCTGAATTTCCAGATCCCGCTGTGACGAAATCTATCTTGAGCGGTTCGCGTGGCCTGATCTGCTTTATCATCTTTTACTACTACGCTCTTGCCTTTATGGAGAAGGAGACACGTTTTAGCCTCCTGATGGGCGCTGCCTTCCTAATGCTCTGTTTCGGATACTCGATCATTATCCCCAAGTACATACAACCGAACGACGCGCTCGACCGTGGAGGGGATATTATACGAATTGCTGGTCTCATCACGCTACTTCTCACCGTTTTACTGCCTGACGTTACCTATAGAGTAAGCAGGCATATCGAACTGGGTGTTCTTGATGGAGAGAGAATGAAAAAGCGGTAAGACGGAAATTGTTTGCAGGTTATCCTATTGATTGAAAGAGGGTTGTTCAACTCGTGATAAACGGATTCAAAGTTCTGGTCATTGATGATAGCTATACATCATCTCTATTCATGGCTAGCGCTCTCGAGAATGCTGGGTACCGGGTGATAACAGCCTCGGATGGACCCCAGGGATGGCTGAAGGCACTTCAGGAACGTCCGCATTGTGTGATACTGGACATCGTCTTGCCAGGCGGCGTGGATGGTTTCAGGTTATGCCGTCTGTTGCGGGCGCAAGATCCACAACGTCGACTTCCGATTATTATGGTGAGTGTCAAAAACACATCTATGGACAAGGCCTGGGGATTGCGGCAAGGCGCAGATAGATACTTATCCAAACCTTTCTCGGAAGAGAGCTTTGTACAACTTGTTGGAGAAGTATTGGCTGAACGCTATTGATCTTCACCTGTCGAGAAAAGTAATTGCCAGTCTGGTCGCTCAGACGGCCCGAGACCAGGCGCAGGCCATACCCAAGTAGTTCGCCAAAGCCCGTGACGATGCCAACTGCCACTGCACTCGCTCCAAGCACGGCCAGGTAAGGCCCGATGATGCTGCGCGAGCCCTCGTAGGCGAAGTCGGCGAAAAAGCTCATTGCGCCGATCAGCAGGACGAACTTGAGCGCGGTGGCCTTTGTTAGTGCATGTCTCCTGGCTTCCTTCTTTGAAGTACCTGTTTCCATAGTAGCACGTGTGTTTCTAAAAACAAAAACGCTTCTAACAGCCGACCATCTCTGTGATCGATTGCTAGAAGCTATCAGCACAAGGCATTAGGCGAGCTTCATCGCCAGTAGTTTTCTCCTTCTCAATTATAGATACTTGTCGAAGCAATTACAAGTGGTGATATGTAACCTTGCCAACGAGCAGTACAGAGCGTAGGATAGAGATCATCAAACCATCAGAAAGAGACCGTGATGAAATACGATATGCTCAACGAACAGATTGCCTATTATCGAGCACGAGCCCAAGAATATGATGAATCGGTCGGAGGAACCGAAGAAGCGAAAGGGACTTTTGCAAGGGCGATGCAGCTGCTCCAGCACATGGGTCCATTTGAGCAGGTCTTGGAACTGGCATGCGGTACAGGAATCTGGACGAGCGCTCTGCTCCAGATTGGGCAGCATATTACCGCCATTGATGCTGCTCCCGAGATGCTCGATATTGCTCAGCGCAAGCTCGGGAATGCACCGGTCCACTACCAGCAAGCGAACCTGTTTGAGTGGGAGCCGGTGCAGCAATACGATTTAGTCTTTTTTGCTTTCTGGCTCTCTCATGTCCCGCCCGAAAGACTGAGCGCCTTTTTGAACAAGGTCAAGCGCGCGGTTCGACCAGGAGGATACGTGGTGATGATTGACCAGTATGCCCCGACAGAAGAGGATCGGCGCCTCGTGAAAGAAGGAGAGGGAGGTACTATCTACGCAGAACGTTCCCTCCGTGACGGGCAGACCTTTACCATATTGAAAGTTTTTTACGATGTGATGGTCTTACAGGAGATATTCCTCCATCTCGGCTTTGAGAGTACGATCCACCAACTCGATGACAGCTTTGTCTTTTTCTCAGCAAGAGGGCGACCCGTCTAAATTTTTCAGTATATGATATGCTTCCCTCCTAATTCACGACCGGTATACACCCCTGCTTCGGCCTCACCCCAGCCCTCTCCACTGCGTGGAGAGGGAGCAGACCTAATTCACGACCTGGTCAAGCGCCTGGTCGCTCTGTTGCTCGCTGCCGGATGGGGTTGCCTCTGCCGGTTGAGCGATGTCGCTTTTGCGCAGGGGGATCTCGCGCAGGAAAAGCACCGAGAACAACCCCAGCAGCATGATGATGAACCCCAGGAAGAAGACAGTGGTGATGGCCGATGACAGGCTCACCCTGATGGCTTCAATGAGCTGGTGAAAGAGCGCCAGGCCCTGAGCACCAAACGCCGCAAAGCCGCGCTGAATCTTGGCCACAACATCTGGCGCTAGTAACAACTGGGGGTTCTGAAGCTGGGCCAGGGGCAAGTGTCTTGCCGACGCAAGCCGCGTGAGCGCCTGTGGCATGTTGCGCTGCAAATTGCTCTGAAAGGCGTTGGTCATGATCGTGCCCATCACCGCCACGCCAATCGTCGAGCCGATGGAGCGGAAGAAGTTGAGCGTGGCCGTGACCTCACCGAGCTGCCTGTACGGGAAGGCGTTCTGGACGACGATGGTGAAAAGGCTCAGCAGCACACCAGCACCCAGGCCGGTAATAATCATGTTGCGGACGATCTCGCCCTGGGTCGTGGTCACCGCCATGCGCGAGAGCAGGAACATGCCGATTGCGGCGACAGCGAAGCCGATGATAGCCAGGACCTTGTAGCGGCCGGTGCGCGAGAGGAGTTGGCCTCCCACAAGACTGCTGAATATGAACGCGGCCATCATCGGGGTCAGCACGGCGCCCGAATTGGTGGCGCTCTCGCCAAGCACGCCCTGGGCGAAGAGCAGCAGGTAGAGGATAGCCACGAACATGCCCGCGCTGACCAGGAATATCGCGATGACCGAGATCAGGAAAATGCTGTTTGTGAAGAGTTGGGGAGTGATGATCGGCTCGGCTGTGCGCGTCTCAAGCCAGAAGAAGAGGGTCAGCAGCACCGCGGCAGCGATGAACAGGCCGATAATCTGCCCCGAGTTCCAGGCATATTGGGTGCCGGCCCAGGAGAACGCCAGCAGCAGGGAAACGGCCCCTGCGACCAGAATGATGGTGCCCAGGTAATCAATCGTATGCCGCACGCGGCGGACGGTCCTGGGCAGAACGAACCCGGCCGTCAGGATGGCGATGGCACCCAGGGGCATATTCACATAGAAGACCCAGCGCCAGCCCCAGGTATCGGTGATCCAGCCGCCCAGGGTTGGCCCGATGATCGTCGTCAGGCCGAAGACGGCAAAGATCAGGCCTTGCCATTTCCCGCGCTCTGCAGGCGGGAAGATATCGCCGATGATGGCCTGGGCGATGGGCATCAACGCTCCGGCTCCCAAGCCCTGGATGCCACGGTAGATGATCAACTGGGTCATGTCCTGGCTGGTGCCTGCCAGCGCCGAGCCGGCCAGGAAGATGACCATGCCTCCGAGGAAGAAAATGCGCCGGCCATAGATGTCGGAGAGCTTGCCATAGAGCGGAATCGAGACCGTGGAGGCGAGCAGGTAGGCCGTGACGACCCAGGCGTAGTGCTCGAGGCCGCCCAGGCTGGCGACGATGCGGGGAAGCGCTGTGCCCACGACCGTCTGGTCGAGCCCAGCCAGCAGCATCCCAAGTATCACGCCGATCAGAATCGCGATGATGCGTCCCCGGCTGGCCGTTGCACTCAGAGGTTGCGGTTCGGGGATGGCGATGGCCGAAGCTCGCGTAGAGTGTGTTTGTGCCATGAGATTACGTTCCTCCTCTTTTCCAGTAGAGTACCTTGTAGAGAGTGATTCCTACGGAAAGCGACCTTACTTGAAGCCTGGAGGGGTCCCGGGAGTGCCTTTCCCCGTTTCCAGGTAGGATTTCAGACTGGCCAGGAAGTATACCCAAGCCCCGCGTGTCCCTTCATGCGCCTCATCAGCCTGGGCGAACCCATCATGCGTGAAAATCAACTTGGTGCCGTTGTGGACAGGCGTGAGTTGCCAGGTAACGCTGCTCCCTGCCCATTGTGGAGGGCTTTTGGAAATCCAGCGAACTTTCTCGTCCTGGTCCAGTTCGGCCACCTCAAACTGCATGACAAACGCCCCCTGCCGAAAGCGAAATTCAGCAAGAGAGCCCACCTCTGGTGTGACTCGCGCCTCGTAGGCCCACCACTGAACGATTTCGTCCTGCTGAGTAATGGCTCCCCAGACACGCTGCGGGGGGGCTTCTATGGTGAGTTCTTCGACAATAGCTGTCATCGTTGTTCCTTTCTCTTGAATGTCGCCAGGCGACCATGCTTAACCTATGGGTTAAGTATATAGGAGAAAGGGAACGGTGTCAAGGGGGTGCCTCTAGGAACCCGTTTGTAAAGCTGTTTGGCAAGTATCAATCAATTCGCGGTGAGCTTAAACTTCCGTCTTTTCGTTAAAAAAACACCGGAAGGCCGGGAGTGCCTTTCCCCGTCTCCAGATAGGACTTCAGGCTGGCCAGGAAGTATTCCCAATTCCCGCGTGTCCGTTCACCCGCGTGTCCGTTCATAGACCTCATCTTTCTTCACGAACCCATCATGCGTGAAGACCACCTTGGTCCCGTTGTGGACAGGCGTGAGTTGCCAGGTGACGCTGGTCCCTGCCCATTGCGCCACGGGGCTTAGCCTGGAAATCCAATGAACTTTCTTTCCGGCGTCCAGTTCGGCAACCTCAAACCGAAGGACACTGTCCCCCCACTCCCCAAAGCGAAACTCAGCAAGAGAGCCCACCTCTGGTTTGGCATTCAGATCGTTGGTCCACCAGTGACCTATTTTGTCAGGCTGCGTCAGGGCACCCCAGACGCGCTCTGGGGCTGCGGCAATGGTGAGTTCTTCGACAATGGCTGCCATCGTTGTTCCTTTCCTTGAACGTCGCTGTGCGACTATACTTAACCCACTGGTTAAGTATAGAGGAGAAGGAGAACGCTGTCAAGGGGGTGCCTCCCTGAAAATCTTTCTGTTCTGCCTGGATCTCGCGCTTTGGAGCCGGAGTCTGAACAGCGCGTCAAAAGTCGAGATCGGAGGAGAGGACCGAGGCCAGCGCATCGAACAGGGATGGCCAGCCACCTTCAGCCAGCGCACGTCGCTCTGGAGTGTCCAGCCGTTCGTGGGTCAGCACGACTTCCGTGACCGGACCGTGGTCGAGAAAGTCCAGTGTGACGACGGTTCCCCAGCTCTGCGCTGCTCCGCCGGACCAGGTATAGACCAGTTTTTCGGGTGGAACAATCTGCAGGTAGGTGCCGACCATGGAACTGCCGTCCTCTAAATCGAACCGGAATGACCCGCCTACCCGCGCGTCGAGCGAACGCACGGTCATGCTCATGCCCCTGGGTCTCAACCAGTGCTCCAACGCCCGAGGCGTGATCCAGGCGCGAAACACCCGCTGGCGTGAGGCGGTGAACCTCCGTCGCAGCACGAGGGTGGTGTTGTTATGAGATGCTGAAGGGATCATCAGGGTCTTGCTCCTCTTCTGATGTAACTTGCAGGTAGGTGTCCAATGCGTCGAATTGTGTTTCCCAGAAGTGCCGGTAGTGTTCAAGCCAGGCAGCAGCCTCTCGCATGGGACGGGCAGCGAGGCGAAACCGGTGCGTGCGTCCGTCCTTGCGGTGCAGAATAAGATCAGCGTGTTCCAGCACCCGTAAATGTTTGGAGATCGCCGGGACGGAGATTGAGAAGGGCCGCGCCAGTTCCGTTCCAGAAGCCTCTCCGTGCGCCAGGCGTTCTAAGATGGCCCGGCGTGTGGGGTCAGCGAGCGCAAAAAAGACGGTTGTGAGTTGTTCTGCTGAATCGTTAACCATACCGTTAAGTATACGAAGATCGTGGATCGTTGTCAAGGGCCCGCTGCCTACGTTTGCTGTAGACGAGATAGAGGCGTTCAAGCGCAGGCATGGAATGGCTTGAACGCTGAGTGAAGGACGATAGCGTCCCCGCCCCACGCGGTCGGCACCTATACTTGGAAGTCACCTCGCCAACGACGCTGGCGCGTCTACTGCTTCGCAGTCAGGCGAGGTGCAAGGTAGTATCCATCCCGCCAACGCCGCTGCGCGGCTAGTGCTTCGCACTCAGGCGGGATGCAAGGAGTCGGCACCAATCCATCCCGCCAACGCCGCTGCGCGGCTAGTGCTTCGCACTCAGGCGGGATGCAAGGAGTCGGAATTACCGATTCGGGGCGGGGATCAGTATTAGCTACCGAGTCCCTCTAGCAGCATGTCACCCTCTTCGGGGGAGATGCGGCCCTCGGCGATCATGCGCAGGATGGCCTCGCGCTCCTGCTCGAGGTCGGGGGCCGGACCGTTGGTTGCGCTTACGGTCTCACCACCGCCAGTTTGCTGGGAGGGCCGCTCGCTCTGCATCCCAGCTTCTGCTCCGGCACGTGCAGTCTGACCAGGAAAAGGAGGTGGCGGCTGGGTTAACCCCCCGGTTGGAGGGGGTGTCTGTGGGGGTGGCGGCACTGGCCCCGACGGTGGCTTTGGGGGCGTCGGCGTCGGCACACGCAGGTTGCCCACTGCGCGCTCTACCGCCTCGAGGGCTCCTGCAACGCCCTCGGTGGCGGCTTTGCGTGCCTGCTCCATAATACGCTCTATGCGTTCGGGGTCCATTCTCCACTCGCGGTCATTGACGCGTACGCGCATACGAGCTGCAGTCCGCTCGTTTGCCTGCCGCGCCTTCTCTTCTGCACGACGTGCCTGTTCTTCTGCACGACGTTGGCCCTCTTCAGTGCGACGCTGGGCTCGACGTACTTGCTCATCCATTTTACGGGCGAACTCATCGGTCCATTTAGAACCCTGTGACCAGCCGGCCTCCTGGAAAGCAGAGGCTATCTCGCGGCCCAGGTCCTGGCCCAATCTACCCATCTCGCGGCCCAGTTCGGCCATTTCGCTGCCAAAGTCGCCCCAGGAGCTACTGGCGCTGCTGCTACGCGGGTTGCCAGCGCCGTGAAGTTCCAGGTCGCCACCGGCACTAATTTCGAGATGGGCTGCGCCGTCACCATAGACCAGGCTAACCAGGTTGCCACTGCCACCGAATTCAACAGAATCACCGGTTACTTCACCGCCAACGGCGGCACGAATGCTCAAGCTAGGATTTTTGGGCAGCAGAACGCTGGCGTCGCCTCCAACATTCAAACGCGTATAACTGCCGGCCGGGAAGGCGGCTTGTAACTCAAGGTCTCCCCCAATACTGCCTACTTCGATGGCGCCTTTCAGATCCACCAATTGCGCGTCCGAGCCCATGCTACCAACTTGCAGGTTTCCACCAACGTTGTAAAAGCCGGTGTCTCCTGCTACATTACCTACCACGACATCGCCTTTCACGTCACGCAGCTCGCAATCGCCGCCAGCACTGCCAATATGTATGCTTGCTGCTTTTCCAACCTCTATATCACCGCCAACGTTGCCCACTACGATCTCGGCCTCGCCACGTGAGCTACCGGTCACCTGGCAATCACCACCGGCATTGCCACAACTAAGCGCATCGTCGATATCGATTGCCTCCAGGTCTCCGCCGACGGTACCAATGACAACGGCTTCAGCATGTTGCAGTGACAGATCGCCGCCAACGGTCTCTATCTCAAGCAATGCGACATTGGTCAGCGAGGCATCGCCACGAATCTCACGCTGTGCGCGCAGCGAAGAGGCATTGGTCACCTCTAAATCGCCGCGAAGGACGGTCAAGGCGACAGCCTCGCCAATTTTTTCTCTATCTGCGCCGATACCAATGTTTTGCAGTTCCACGTCGCCTCCGACCTCCTCCAACTCAACACGGCGCACACCTTCAATTGAAACATCACCTTTCAAATTTGTCACTGTAAGCTCAGAATCGGTAGGCATTTGCAGTTCAAGATCACCGCTGCACTCAATAATCATGAGGGCATTACCCTCCTGGTGGAGTTCAGCCACACGTCCATCTGCTTTGACGGCGATTTCTGTTCGATCCCAACCTTGCACAGTTAGATCGCCTTTCACCTGCGCAATGATGACTTTTGGCTCTTTGCCAGCGGGAAATGTCTGTTGCATTGTATTGTCCTCCACGTGTCGATGAATTAACGCTCTAACGTGTCGATGAATCGACGCTCTATTGCTCAACGAAAATCTCTAAGCGTTTGCCTTCTTCCAGATCCTGCAAATCCAGCAGGCGGCCGGTGTTACCTCTTTCGATAGCGCGTATGAGATTCTGTAACGTGCCATCATTAAGTTGGGGCACCATGCGTGTTAGCAGGTGCAAGATCATGCTGATCAGATTGATGGGCATAGTCGCGGTCACATGCATTTTTTTGCTATTGGTGGCGATGTCCGTCATCCAGATACGCACAGTGCGGTTTCGTGCCCGCTCTATGGACTGCTCCTGTTCAGGCACCTGCGTATCCAACAACTGCGCTGCTTGCGCTGCGGTAATCTGGCCTGTCTCGATCATATTCAGAATACGGTTGCGCTCATCAGTTAAGGTTACCATCCTGTTAACCTTTCAGCAAACGCATGGCTTCCTCGACGCTGATCTCCTTAGCAGCGAGACGGTCGAGCACTATACGGCGATCTGCACGACCATCGCCCTCAGGAGCACCCCCGAGCGCGGTCACAATTTCATCGAGGCGACTGCGTGCCGTGTTATAGGCCATATCCAGGTCTTGCGCCAGCTTCTGGATGTTGCCCCGGTTTTTGACAAGCAACTCAACAAAATCAAGCTGTTCGCGGGTCAGGCGTCCAATCCAGCCCAGGCTAAATTGCCCCTCAATGACGATACCACTCTGGGGAGATTCCAGCCGGGTGACGATTAACTCGCTGCCACTGACCGGGTCCCTGGTGATAAGTGGATACATATGTTGTTCCTCCTAATTGGTTAGTCAATAAAAGCCTGTTGGATTGTCAAGCTTCATTCGTGCCTGGCACAGGGTCTATGAATTATCCTGGCACCCGCAAGGGGGCACTGATCCTCCCCCGGAGGGTGCTCCACTACATTATGATGTCATTCCTGGCGCCCGCAAGGGGTGCCACTACATTATGATGGTCGAACTGCTCTAGCTTTGATCCTACAGCGACCAGAGCGACACCGAGCTTGCCAATCGCACGCCGCGCCAGGCCGTGACGATGAGGTAGGGACGCTAGCAAACGTCTCTGAGCCGCCTCACGTTGAATAGTTTGACTGTGTTCCTCGTAGAGTTTATCATACAGGTATCTATTGTAACTCATGGTTTGTCCCCTATCTCTTGTGTTGATTAGACTTCCCATTGAAGCTTTTCGTTAATTGCCTGGCAATTCTGATTAACTCTACGGAGATACTAGCACGAATAAACAAATTTGTCAATAGATATGGCAATTAAAGTCATTTGGTTGGCAATAATTTACAATTTTGATTTTAGAGGGATGTTCAGAAGGAGCCATAGTAATAAATGATATACCCGGCAACTTGCATCTCTTGATAGCGCGCGTCCTGCGCCAAACGCTGTGCGAGAGCCTGCGCGGGCGCGGAGTTGATGGGGAAAAGGTATGCGGGGTAAGGCGCGGCATCTACCTGGGCGAGATAAGGCGTGTAGCGGTTGACGCCCGGCCGCAACTGGTTGTCCAGGACGCCGCATATGACGCGTTCATCGCTCTGGAAGATCAGCAGGCTGCAGGTGTTGTAGTCTGAGTAGACGCGCGCAGCGCCATGGTCGAGCAAGGTCTGGATGAGGGTGTTGGTCTGGTTGTAGTTGCTCTGGGATGCGGGAAGGTTGGCGAAAATATCCCCTGTTCCCACAAAATAGACGGCGATAATGACGCACAGGGTCAGAGCGCTGAGCCCGAAACGGCTGCGTGCGTAGCGCTGGCCCCGTTTGATGCGTTCCCGGATGCTGCCGAGATTCTGCCAGAGCGGCCAGAGGATTGCCGGGGTCACGAGCAGCAGGCAGATCAGGTAGCGGCAACTGGCGCGGGGCGTATATTGCGCTGCTGCGCTGAAGGTGAAGAGCAAAAGCCAGAGAGCTCCGCTGGCCAGGAGCATCAAGCGGGCGTACAGGCGCGGGCGCTGCTGCCTGGCAGCTTGCACGTCAGGGCCGGATGCCCCATCCTGCCGCACGCCGCGTTGCTGGCGGATGGCCAGCAGCACCCCGGTCAGGGCGATGCCCCAGAGGAGCAGGATGACCAGCGACCAACCGCCGCGCGTGCCGATGCAGAGCCAGGGATTGGAGGAGGGAAAGAGGGCAGCAAGACTGCTGGCCGGGTGCGTATACGGTTCGGCGGTGCCACACAGGGTGTGGATTCCGGAGGTAAACGGCATGCCGGTTGCCAGGGGCAACGAGATGAGCAAGACATGGGCGAGCTGTTCTGAGAAAGGAACGACCCTGGGAGCGCCGGAGAACACCGTGCCCAGCAGGATAAAAAGCGAGTTCTGACCCGGTGCAGCCGAGAAGTTATAGATAATCAACGGTGTGGCGCCGAGCAGCAGGCCGGCCAGCAGGGCGCCAATCGCCCGACCTCGCAGCTCCTGGTGGCAGCAGAGCAGCAGTAAAAGTCCTGCCGTGATGATAGCCGTCAGAATAAGCTGGTCGGACCAGAGGGCCAGGCCGATGGTCACGCCCAGGCCGATGTAGGCCAGCAGGCGCGATCTGCTCACGCGCGTGTATTGGCGCGGCGCGGTGAGGGCAAGCCAGCTTGCCAACAGGAAAATCACGGCTCCGAAGAGCATGGTTTCAGCATACCCGCCGTTCGCGACCAGGGGAATGCCCATCATGCGGTCCGAGCCGATACTCAGCAGTGCGATGATGAAGAGCGCGTAGGCCGGCGTGTAGAGCAGGCGCACCAGGAAATACATGCTCACGAGATACAGCGCGAAGATCAGCAAGGTGCCCAGGCGAACGCTAAAAGCAGAACTACCAACGAGGTGAATCAGGGGCGCGCCCAGGTATGCCTGGATCGTGCCCATATAGTTCTGGCCCCAGAAAAAAATAGGATGCTCTCCCTGGTAGGCAATGTGCCGAGCCATCAGGTCCATGATCGACTCGTCTGCGTTGGCTGTCGGCCAGTTTAGCTTCATGAGGACAAGACGCAGGCCGCTGGCCAGGAGCAGAATGACCAGCATCCCGACGGTAGTAGGGTTCAAAGATATTCGTCTTTTTTGCATACATCGCCATCTTCCTTGCAGAACACCACCGCTGATGAAATTGCTCATTTCAGAGAAAGCCTCTATTCTGTGGGTGTTTTCATACGCACAGATTACAGATGAATCTCTATTTTTTCAAGTCCCTGTTGGCTCAAGGGTGAATGAAGGAGTTGTAGGCAAACGCGCGTGGACTTCTTTTATATTAGCGTATCTGCAAGCTCGACCAGGGTCTTGACGACTATCTCTGGCGGCGAGCCAAGTGTGTCAAACAAACCACCGGAGCGGTTTATCCACGCGGCCTGCATAGCTGCGGATTCGGCCCCAATTACGTCAAAGGGATTTGAGGAGATCAGCCTGACTTCTCCAATAGGCCGACCGAGACGGTCGGCGACGTGTTGATACACTTTGGGGGATGGTTTGTATACTTTGACCTCGTCTACACTTACGAACCCCTGGAAATACGGGTGAAGATTTGCCGCGTGCATGATGGCTGTGAGCATAGAGGGACTGCCGTTGGAGAACACGACCATTGTATAGCCTGCATCTTTCAAGCGCTGCAGGCCGGGTTCAACATCAGCAAAGCGCTCAAGGTCGTTGTAGCGGGCCATGAGCGCGTCTTTCTGCCGGGAGTCGAGGTCGTGCTGGGCTGCTGCAAGGGCGTAGTCGAGCGCTTTGCGGGTGACCCGCTCAAAGTCTTCGTAGCGGTGCATGGCGGTGAGACGGAAGGTGAATTCGAGCTGTTTCTGTCGCCATATTTCTGCGATACGCTGAGCATTCTGGGGGATGTATTGTTCGAGTTGTTTCCAGATACGGATCGGGTCTACCAGGGTGCCATACATGTCGAAAGCAAGGGCTTCGGAAAGTGACATTATTATGCTCCTTTTTAATATACTCCAGATTTTCCAGAGGCTAGCAATCTTGCTTCTAGTGGTCAGTCCAGTTTGCTTGCTTCTAGTGGTCAGTCCAGTTTGAAGTTTGCGGTGGGGCCTGACACCCGCGAGGGGTGTCACTACATTTCCGCCTCACAAACTTATCTGGACTGACTACTAGTGTACATCACAGATTTGTAAATTGTCCCGGTACTCTTGACTTACTCAGCTATTTTCTGGTATTTCTATTAACGGGCTTATTACTAGACTGACCGGTCAGTATATTAATGAAAAGAGGATGAAGTAGTTATGGCGCGTCGCTCTGATCCAGATGCCAGTGAACTGCGCAGGAATCAGATACTGGATGCAGCTATGCCGGTCTTTGCGCGGCTGGGTTTTGAGCATGCCCGCATGGACGATATTGTTGAAGCATCCGGCCTGAGCAAGGGAGCGTTGTACTGGTATTTCAAGAGTAAGGAAGAGATCATCACGGGTATCTTACGCAGGCTGTTTACGACCGACATTGAACAGTTAGGAGGTTTGCTGGAGTCAGAGGGAACGGTGAGCGAACGCCTGCTACTGCTTACGCGCTTTCGTGTTGCCGGTCTCAAGCGCCTGGCCGACCTGCTGCCAATCCTGGTCGAGTTCTACGCAGTGACGGTGCGCGAAGGCCGGGTACGAGAGTTTATCAGCGGGTACTTCGGGAGCTTCCGTGAATTGCTTGTGGATCTCATTCAGCAAGGTATAGACAGGGGGGAGTTCCGCCCGGTCAGTACGGTCGAAACGGCGGTTACCCTTTCTGCGATCTACGAAGGGCTGACGATACACTGGCTGATTAACCCGAAGGTGGTGGAGTGGGACATCATTGGCGAAGGCTCGGTCAGGTTGTTATTGGAGGGATTACAAGCACGATCTTGACCTTTTCACTACCGGGACGTGCTGGATAAATCCGCACTCTACACGGTAGAAAGTCGATTATGCGGTTTAACAAATTCATCGGGAGAGCGGAATAGCCGGCAAAGGCCGATAAATCGGCGGTAAGAGGCATCAACCTCAGCCTGGAAGAGAGATAGGAGGCCGGATGATTCGTAGGGGCGAGGGCGGATGATGTGGGGAAGGGCAAGAAAGATACGGGGTATCTTTACAAGGCCTTTATGGTCGCCCGGTGGTGGGGGTGTAATCGCGTTCCTCCACATGGGAGCACAGGGAACAGGACGCGGGCGACCATAAAGGCCCTCCCCGCCGCTCCTCACCTCCCTCGCCCCTACGGATGTCGATGAGCTTTCTTTTAAGTTGATGCCTATTAAGGCCGATAAATCGGCGGTGTGCACGATAAATCGGCACCTACCGATGGTCGGGGTAATTTGTTAATCTACATAATCGACTTGGAAGGATATTCTCTATGCAAATACAAGAACGACCGCAGGAAAATGTTATAAAGCCACCCGAATCCAAGTCTTCACTTGAATCCCACAGACTCTATCGCCTGGGGCTGGGTTATGGCCGCCAGGTGTATCGTTTTCGCTGGTTCATTATTGCGTTCTGGGTAGTCGTAGTGATCGTAAGTATTCCGTTCGCGGCTCAGATAGGATCCGTGCTTAAAGGTGGGGGATATTACTATAACAACAGCGAATCGGCACATGCCGACAATTTAATCAACGCCAGGCTACGCCAGCCATCTACGCAGTTACTGGTGATTTTCCAGTCAACGAATAGGGTAGTGAATGATGCCAGCTACCAGAAAGAAGTGAACGACTTTATGAGCCGGGCGCGTTCTTTCGCACATGTCACAGGCGTTGTGCAAAGCGGTACCGGGCAGGATGGACGCACGACCTACGTGACAGTGAACTTTAATCAAGAGTCCGGCAAAGTTGAGGATCAACTGGACAACTTCCGCGCACTGCTTCCCAGCGGCGCTGCGGCAGGACCGGCACAGGCCTACCTTACCGGTGATGCCCCGATCGATCAAGCCTTTAATCAAATCACCCAACAGGATATAGAGCGCGCCGAGCTGTTTGCATTGCCGATTGCGCTGTTTGTGCTGATGGTGGTCTTCGGTACATCGGTCTGCACACCTCTATGAGCGTTTTTGTGCTCAATATCACTTCTATCATCGGCCTGGGCATTTCAATTGACTATAGCCTCTTTATGATCCGGCGCTTCCGCGATGAGCTGGCCGGAGGGCGCAGCGTACAAGATGCTATTGGCTGGACAGTGGCAACTGCGGGGGAATCTATTCTCTTTAGCGGCCTGATCGTGATGATCGGCTTCTGCAGTCTGCTTTTGATCGGTATTGAGCTCATGACTTCCCTGGGCATCGGCGGCGCTGTCGTGGTGGCAACTTCTGTGCTGGCTGCGCTCACACTCCTACCAGCTTTACTGGGTGTACTGGGTTACCGTATCAATGCGCTTCGTATCCCATTCCTCAGTCGCTTTACTATGCATACCAGTCACCGCGCTAAGCATAACCCGCAAAAAGAGAGCGGCGAGAAGCCTCAGAAGGAAGGCCAGGGATTCTGGCAGAGCTGGGCGCTGGGTGTAATGAAGCGTCCAGTGCTGATTATTCTGCTGGTTACGGCTGTACTGGTCGGCATGGGCTGGCCCATCTTCTCAATTGCTCTCGGCTCAACAAACACAGCTGCATTGCCGAAAAGCGCGGAGGCACGCCAGGGAATCGATATACTAAATGTTCAATTCCCCGAGACGAATGACAATCCGATCTACGTTGTCGTGCAGGCGGATGGTTCCAGTATGCTGACGCAGGGTAACCTGGACAAGCTGGATCACCTGTCTAAATGGATCGCAACGCAAGCGAATGTGAATGGCGTGATCAGTTTGACGCAGTTGCCGGCCACACCTGGCGCTTCCACGCCGAGCCTGCAGCAACTGATTACGTTGTATAGCACTGGAGCCTACCAGCGAAACCCATCGATGGCGCAGCTCGTCGCGTCGACTACCAACGGCAATACCTCTTTGATTACGGTGACGACGTATGCGAAAGTCGATAGCAGCGAAGGCAAAGCACTGGTTAATAACCTGCGTGCGGGTGACCAACGAGCAGGCCAGGGGCTGACGGTACTTGTCGGCGGTAACCAGGCAGATAGCCTGGACTTCAATAACTACCTCTACAGCAACTTCCCGCGAGCGGTCCTGTTCATCCTGGTAACGACCTATATATTGCTGCTAATCATGTTCCGTTCAGTGTTCCTACCACTGAAAGCCATCCTGATGAACGTCCTATCGGTGAGCGCTTGCCTGGGTGTGCTGGTGTTCATTTTCCAGTGGGGCAACCTCAGCAATATCCTGGGCTTCACGTCCGACGGTTTCCTGGACAGCATCATTCCCATCCTGCTGTTCTGCATTCTCTTCGGCCTCTCGATGGACTACGAGGTGTTTTTGCTCAGCCGCATCCGCGAGGAGTGGTTACTTACGCACGATAACCGTCGGGCTGTAGCACGCGGCCTGGAGAAGACGGGCGGGGTGATTACGAACGCTGCCTTGCTCTTCGTGATCGTCGCGGGTGCCTTCACTTTCACTTCAATCGTCGTGACGAAGGAGATGGGTTTGGGGATGGCACTAGCCGTGCTGGTGGATGCGACGATCATCAGGACGCTATTGGTGCCCGCGACGATGCGCTTGTTGGGGCGATGGAACTGGTGGATGCCGGGGAGGAGGCTGCCGGCGGAACAAAGGTAGGGGATTGGCAATTTTCATTTGAAGGGGGCCTGGCATCCGCAAGGGATGCCACTACATGTCACTCGTCAAATGCGCCTTGACAGTGCGCTGGTAGATTGTCAATTTTCATTTGATGGGTTAGCCTTTTCAGAGTCAAGCTGCCCGGCTTTTTCGTAGGCCTGCTGTGCTTCTTGTGGCCTTTCCAGCGCGGTCAACACGTCCCCTATATTACGCCAGATACCTGCATTATTGGGTTCAAGGCGGCTGGCTTCTTGATAGGTGGCGAGCGCTTCCTCGTAACGAGCAAGCCTCTCAAGAAGCCAGCCCTTAGACATGTAGTTGTGAGCATACCTAGGACCATGCTTGGGCTCGAGGCGAATGGCTCCTTCAGAGGCAGCGAGTGCCTCCTCGTAGCGAGAGAGGTTAGCCAGGATGGTCGTACTGTTGATATAGGCCAGCGAGGTGTAGACAGGTTCATCGTCATCAAGACGAATGACTTGCTCATAGGCGGCCAGGGCTTCCTCATCTCGACCGAGGAACACCAGTGAGATCGCCTTGCCATTATAGGCCTCAGCAGAGGTGGGGTCCAGGCGAAGCGCCTGTTCATAGGTCAAAAGGGCCTCCTCATAGCGCTTGAGATCATAGAGTATGTTGCCCTTGCCGGTATAGGCTTCCACATCGGTAGCGTCAAGGGAAATGGCCTGTTCAAAGGCGGTGATGGCCTCTTCGTAACGCCTGAGCGCGTGCAGGGTTAAGCCCTTCATGCGCCAGGCCAGTACGTAGGTGGGGTCGAGGCGAATGGCCTGTTCATAAGCGGCGAGTCCTTCCTCAGAACGTATAGGCGCATAGTATGCGAGGAGATGGCCTTCATCCAGCCATTGCTCTTTCGTCCTCTGGGATGCAGGTGGAAGCTCACCGGCTTCGCTCGTCAAGTTGTTTTCCTCGCTCATACGGTTTCCCTCCAGGATGGAACGCACTCCGCCTGGCTTCACTCCTCAAGAGACGAAAGGCGCAGGACACATGTCATCTTCATCTCATTATACCTGATGTGGGCTTCTTTTGCTCCTGGGATACTCTCTGGTTGGCAATCGGCAACACAACCTGCAGGAAGTCTTGACGATGGAGCGATTCTTGCACGAGAACCGGGAACGCTTCCCCAAACCGCTGAGGGGCCTGACGGCGATTACCACCATGCAGTTTACAAAAGGTAGACTTAAAGTGGTGGCAGACATCAATCTTCGAACAGTTTGACCTGAAACTTTGAACATTGCCCGTACAACCGCCATTTTTCCAACAAGCGAGGCAAATAATATATAATTGTAGCGTCTATATACATGGGGCGAGAGACATATGTGCCATATATAAGGAGAACTAAGCGTGACAGCAGAAGAACCGATTGATCTCACCGGCTTTCTCACATCATTCAAGCATTTTATGGACACAGCAGCAGCGCAGGTACATGCTGAAGAGTCTGAGCCCGTTTTCCTGAGCAAGCTGCGCAATCACTTCGGAACGGACCCAATGCACCTTCCTACGGTGCGCGAAACATTTGAAAAGGCCGATCATCCCAACTTGCACCTGGCCGTCAGCGGCCTCCTTTCAGGCGACGACTGGGTATCACAACTGTTGGGATGTATCGTCCCGTATGCCCAGGATGGCCTGAAATTCAGCCATTTGCTGACCCCGCATTTCGGCACGGAAGCAAAAGAGGGACCCGTCGAATATCTCAACATCCTACTGCATGATGATCGCATGCAGGTATGCGTCAATACCGGCCTGTACCTGGCACATGACGGAAATGAGCCGGTAGCGCTGCTGATCAGCGGTCCGCGCGACTGGCATAACACGATTGATCTCGAGGTGATGGCACTCGACCCGGCCAGAGCGGAGCATATCCTGGGGACGCTGCGTAACAGCATGCGCGTGCACAATGTGTATCGCAGCCACATTGTGTCACTAGCACTGAGCAATCAGGGCGCGCTCGATGTCCATTTCCACCATCTGCCAGAGATTCATCGCGCCCACATCATTTTGCCGGAGGGGGTACTGGGCCGCGTCGAGCGACAGACGATCGGCTTTTCCCAGCTGAATGAGAGACTGAAGGCAGCCGGGCGTCACATCAAGCGCGGCCTGCTACTCTATGGCCCTCCCGGCACCGGAAAAACGCTCACCGCGATGTATCTGGCGCATCAGATGCAAGGACGCACCACCCTGCTCCTCACCGGGCGCGGTGTCGGGCTGATTGAACGCTCGTGCAAGATGGCACGGCTGCTGCAACCCGCTACCATCATCCTCGAGGATGTTGACTTGATCGCGGAAGAGCGTACCGAACAGGAATCGGGGTGCAACGTGCTGCTCTTTGAACTGCTCAACCAGATGGACGGGCTGGCGGACGATGCCGATATCCTGTTCCTGCTGACCACGAATCGACCGGATATTCTTGAGCCAGCCCTGGCAGCGCGACCCGGACGTATCGACCAAGCCATCGAGATACCATTACCAGACCGCGACTGCCGCAGGCGGCTGTTTGATCTGTACGGACAGGGCCTGACGTTGCGCCTCGAACACCTGCCAGAACTGATCGATCAGACCGAGGGCGTCAGCGCTGCGTTCATTCGCGAGCTGATTCGCAAAGCCGCCCTCTTTTCCGCAGACGAGAGTCATGATAGCGAGGCCATCGTCGTCGAAGACCGTCACATCGACGAAGCGCTGAAAGAACTGGTCTTTGAAGGGGGCGAGCTGACCAAACGGCTGCTCGGTGCGAGCAGAGCATTCTAGGCCGGCTTATTACGAATTTGCAGCAAGGGACGATGACAGTAATCGCGTTCCTCCACAGGTGAGCACAGGGAACAGGACGCGGGCGACCATCAAGGCCCTCCCCACCCCGCTCCACCGCCCTCGCCCCTACGGATGCTGATGGGCTTTTCCTTCACTTGATGCAAATGGGGTGGAGCAAGCTCCACCCCTACGCGGTTTATAGAACGGTTCGCAAATCCGTTTTAGATTTTGCGGTTAGCCGGCGATCTGGCCGCCAGGATAGCCGATCGAGTGTGCGAAAGCTTCGAAGAGGTGACGCTGCTCATCGGTCAAGTGTGTGGGAAGTACTACTTTCACCTCGGCGTAGAGATCTCCGCGCTTGTCAGGCTGCCCCAGTTGGGGCATGCCCTTCCCACGCAAGCGGAACGATTTGCCGTTTTGGGTTTCGGGTGGGATGCGCAGCATGAGGCCACGACCATCAGGTATTGCAACACGCACTTCACCACCGAGCATTGCGATTGCCAGGGGAACCTCTACAGTTGTATATAGGGTAGTGCCCTCTCGCCTAAAA